>ENA-UPTA01000172-UPTA01000172.1-activated-sludge-metagenome-genome-assembly--contig:-NODE-172-length-71892-cov-10.220402_pt1 | contig 71892 bp, 69 predicted proteins | sample MGYA00238184_ERZ773361 | MGnify/ENA primary metagenome ERZ773361 (study PRJEB29100, sample SAMN05720205) | activated sludge metagenome | isolation source: anaerobic digester from wastewater...
AGATCGTACGCGCCGGGATTCAATCGATCTCGAGGGGCCAGACCGAAGCCGCGCGTTCGTTGGGGATGACGGTGTGGCAGACAATGCGGTACATCATCCTCCCGCAGGCCTTTCGAAATATCCTTCCGGCTTTGGGAAACGAGTTTATCGCCCTGACGAAAGAAAGCTCTCTGGTTTCGGTCATCGGTATCGCCGAACTCACCCGGCAAGGCCAGTATATCATTAGTCGAACCTTTAAATCATTCGAAATCTATGGAGGGGTAGCGATCGTTTATTTTGTCATTACCTTTACAATGGCGCAGATCGTGAATTGGATAGAAAAGAAGGTGACCATCAAGTGAGCGCGATTATTTCGATTCGGAATCTTCACAAGCGATTCGGACATCTTGAAGTACTCAAAGGTATCGATCTCGAGATCCAACCGGGCGAGGTGATGGTCGTGATTGGCCCCAGTGGCGGAGGCAAGAGTACCATGCTCCGGTGCATCAACCACCTCGAAAAGTACGAAAAAGGGGAGATCTACTTTAAGGATGTCCTTCTAAAAGAGAAACAAATCAATATCAACGAATATCGTATGAAAATGGGGATGGTCTTCCAGCAGTTCAACCTGTTCCCCCATCGCACGGTCATCGATAACCTGATGTTGTCGCCGCTAAAAGTAAAAAAGATGAATCCGTCAGATGTTAAGGAAAAGGCGTTGAGCCTCTTGAAGCGGATTGGATTAAGCGAGAAAGCGAATGCCTATCCCATCAATCTATCGGGTGGCCAGCAGCAACGGGTGGCGATTTCGCGCGCCTTGATGATGGATCCGGAGCTGATGCTCTTTGATGAACCAACCTCCGCTTTGGATCCGGAGTTGGTCGGGGAAGTGCTTGAAGTGATGAAACAGTTGGCCCGCGAGGGGATGACTATGATCGTCGTCACGCACGAAATGGGATTTGCGCGAGAAGTCGGGCATCGGATGATCTTCATCGACGGCGGTGTCATCGTGGAGGAAGCTACACCCGCCGAGTTCTTTAAAAACCCGAAAAGCGATCGAACCAAAGAGTTTCTACGGAAAGTTCTTTAAAGGGGCATCCCCGTTAACTACGCGCTGTATTTGCACTTTTCGTTTTATAGATCCCGAAGACCGAGAGCACGATGAGTCCCGCGCCGACCAAAGTCCAGACGGTAATCTCCTCTCTCAAGACAATCCATCCGAGAAAGAGCGCCACCAAAGGATTAACGTAGCTGTAGGTCATGACGATACGCGTCGGAAGGTTCCTGACGGCAATAATGAAAGCGGTGTAGGCCAGTACGCCTCCGAAGACGACCAAATAGGCCCATGCCGCCCAAGCGGCCGGTGTGGGCCTCGGAAGCGGCTCGTTAAGGGCGAATCGCATGGCAAGAACCGCGATCCCTCCGATGAGCTGTTGGTAGGCTGAGCTGACCGTCGGCGTTAAACTCGTGCGACGGTACTTTTGGATCAAAGTGCCGATCCCCCAGGAGATGGACGCAACCAGAAGGATCAACACGCCGAACCCGTCGACCCCTTCGGCGCTGCGCAAAGCCGGGACGTTCAGAAAGACTAACCCGGCGAATCCGATGGAAAGAATCAGAAAAGTCTTTGCCGACAATCTCCGTTTTTCGATAAGGGATTCGAAAATGGTCACCCAAATAATGGTCGTGGCAACCATCAGGGCGGCATAACCGGAGTTGACCGTTTTTTCTGCCCAGGTGACGAAACCGTTTCCGGCCAGCCATTGAAAAATCCCCGGAAGGAGCACAGCTAAGCGCTCCCCGCGGGGGATTTTCATTTTTTGACGGGTCACCGCCGCCAGGAGAAAGAGAACGCCGGCAGAAACAAGAAGCCTCATCGTGACCAGCGTAAAGGGTTCGAACCCGGCACCTGGCTGCACCGCGATACGGATAGCCAGGTAGGTGCTTCCCCATACGACATAAACGATGATTAAACTGATCCAACCGCTCAGCTTCTCTTTTTGCACGATTAAACCCGTTCGGCGTCCGGTTGATGGATTTGGAAGAGCAGCTTCTCTTCCTCTTCGTCCAGATCGACGGAGAGACCGTTGTTTTCTTCGATCTTGCCTTCTAACAGCATGTCGGAGATAGGGACTTCCACATGTTTTTCAAAGACTCTTCGCAGGGGTCGGGCGCCGAAGCTCTCATCAAATCCTTTTTCGGCTAAGAACCGTTTGGCCTGTTCGGTCATCTCCACTTTGATGTGTTTGTCCACGAGGCGTTCATTCAGCCTTTCGAGCATCAGATCGACAATCTTCTGCACATCTTCCGGTTTGAGGTTTCGAAAGATGATGATGTTATCCAGACGGTTGATGAGTTCTGGCTTGAAGAACTTTTTCAATTCGTCCATCACCATTTTGTCTTTTTCCAACTCCTCCGAATCGGCGGCAAAACCCACACGGTGTTGCCGTTTGGCGAGTTCCTCCGTTCCGATATTGCTGGTTAAGATGATCACCGTGTTCTTGAAGTCCACCGTGTGTCCTTGACCATCGGTTAGCTGTCCGTCTTCCAGTAGTTGCAGAAGAATGTGGATCACTTCCGGATGGGCTTTTTCGATCTCGTCCATCAACACGACGGAAAAAGGACGACGACGAACGGCTTCGGTCAATTGCCCGCCTTCATCATATCCAACGTATCCTGGAGAGGCGCCGATTAGCCGTGAGACCGCGATTTTTTCGCTATACTCGGACATGTCGATACGCACGAGGGCTTCTGAGCTTCCGCATAGTATTTCCGACAAAATCTTCGCCAATTCGGTTTTACCCACCCCGCTGGGTCCTAAGAACAGGAACGAGCCGGTCGGTCTTTTGGGATCTTTCAACCCGGCTTTGGAACGTCGAATCGACTGCGACAATGCGTTGACGGCTTCGACCTGGTTTACATATTTCTGGTGGATCATCGCCTCAAGGTTCAAAACCTTTTCCCGCTCGGAGTGGAGCATCCGGGTGGTGGGAATGCCCGTCCATTTCTCGACAATCTGCGCTATCACGAATTCATTAACAACCTTGGGTTTGTTTTCCTGTTCCTTTTTCCACTCCAAATAACGCGTTTCGTACCGGTTCCGTGTCTCCTCCAGCTCGGCTTTCAGGCGCGCCGCTTGTTCGTAGTTCTCCAGAGTGGCTGATTCTTCGACTTCCTTTTCTTTGAGCTGCTTATCCTTTTCCAAATTTAACAGATCTCCAGGGAAATAGGTGTTCTCAATTTTGACGCGAGAAGCTGCCTCGTCGATCAAGTCGATCGCTTTGTCCGGCAAGAACCGTTCGGAGATGTACTGTTTTGACATCTTCACAGCAGCTTCTACAGCCGCTTGCGTTATCTTCACCTGGTGATGTTTCTCGAAGACCGGCCGTATCCCGTTCACGATCTCGATCGCGTCTTCCACAGAGGGTTCTTCGACCATAACCATTTGGAATCGTCGTTCGAGAGCTTTATCCTTTTCGACATGTTTTCGATATTCGTCCAGGGTAGTCGCGCCCATACAGCGGAGTTCTCCCCGCGCCAGCGCGGGTTTCATCAAATTGGCCGCATCCATGGAACCCTCGGTGGCGCCGGCACCGACGACCGTGTGCAATTCGTCAACGAAAAGCAGGATCTCTCCCTGCTGCTTCTTCACCGCATCGATCACCGCTTTCATTCGCTCTTCAAATTCGCCCCGGAACTTCGTTCCGGCGATCATCCGACCCATGTCGAGCGAAAGCAGCTTTTTTCCTTTGAGGTATTCGGGGATGTTTCCCTCCACGATCCGCTGGGCCAGCCCCTCGGCGATCGCGGTCTTTCCGACGCCCGGATCTCCGACCAGGACGGGGTTGTTTTTTGTCTTTCTCCCCAGGATTTGGATCACGCGTCGTATCTCGTCATCGCGACCGATCACCGGCATCAAGTCGCCTTTCGCCGCCATCTCGCAAAGGTTGATCGTAAACTTCTGCAGCGCGCCAAGATTATCTTTCTCGGCAGTGCCTCCGGAGGAACGCTGCTCCTTGATCGTCGCGTAGACCTTTTCAAGCGAGAGCCCATGGCGGGTTAGGATTCGCGACGCACCGGAAGACTCCACGTGCAGGATTCCGAGAATCAGATGCTCGCACCCGATTTTTTTGTCTTGCATCCGAGCGGCTTCCTTCTTGGCTTCATCCAAGATCCGGTAGGCATCCGGTGTAATGAAGATCTGACCTGTCGGCGCCATCGGAGCAGACTGAGAACCCAGTTCACGCACGGAACGTTCCGTGTCCCGCTTCACGGCAGCCACATCCGGCGCTAACTTTTCGATGATCTCGAATCCGGCATTGGCGCCGTGTTCGGTGATTAACAACAAGATATGTTCAGAGGTCATCTGCGTTTGCTTATACCGCGCGAGAATGACCGGAATTGTGTTCAGAACCTCTTGCGCTTTCGCGCTGTACTCTTCCATATTCAACATGCTTTCACCTCGTTTCTTCATCCTCCTCGTCCGGATTTTCTCCGTAGAACATAAATTCGAAGGACTTGACCTCTATTTTTACCGGCAAGGGTGGGACTTCTTTCCGGATCCGGTTCTTCAAACTGACGATTTCTATCTCGTAAGCTCCCAAAAGCCTTTCCAGCTCTTCAATCCTTCGTTCCAACAACAGGATACGGTCCACGCCGTTGGTGGGTATGCCTTCGTCGGCCAGTTCTTTGATATGATTGATCGTTTCAATGTCTTTTTCTGAGTAGAGGCGAAGGTTCCCCAACCGAAAAGGAGTGACATAACCCCGTTTCTCGTACTGTCTTAACGTCTGAGGATGCAACTGCAGCATCTTCGCCGCCACGCTGATAATAAACTTCGGCATGCTGATCTCATCCGGCAGCGCTTCGCGGGGTAAACCCGCCTTATTCGGTTTGTGTCTTTCTTCCAACTTGATCGCCCCCTTTTAAAAGAAAGCGGGCTGTTCGCCCGCTTTCAGGGTTTATTTCACATCTTCGTACTCAGCGGTGTAGGTATTGCCATCCTCTGTTTTCGGACCGTTCTGATCGCCATTTTGAGGCGTTTGCTGATCCTGATTCGCGTTCGGCTGTTTGTAAAGGTATTCGCCCATCTTCATCGACTCTTGGTTCAACTCTTCCATCAAAGCTTTGATCCGTTGTATATTTTCTTTGTTCACCGCATCGCGAAGGTCATTCTTCAGGGATTCCACCTTTGAGCGGAGATCTCCCGGGATCTTGTCGCCGTTTTCCTTCAGTATCTTTTCTATCGAGTAGACCAGGTTATCGGCCTGATTCTTCATCTCGATCTCCTGTTTCCGGCGATTGTCATCCTCTTCGTTCCGTTTGGCTTCCTCCACCATTTTATTGATCTCGGTCGGATCCAGTTTGTTTCTGCCTGTCACAACCATTCCCTGCTCTTTACCGGTCCCGAGGTCTTTCGCGTTCACATTCACAATGCCATCCGTATCGATATCAAAGGATACTTCGATCTGTGGAATATTTCTCGGCGCGGGCATGATGCCAACTAACCGGAAACTGCCAAGCATATGGTTTTGCGATGCGATCTTACGTTCGCCCTGGTAGACGCGGACTTCCACTTCTGTTTGATTGTCTTCGGCCGTCGTAAAGACTTTCGCCTTCTTGACAGGGATCGGTGTATTCCGTTCGATGATCGGTTCCAACAAACCGCCTTTCACTTCGACCCCAAGGGTTAGCGGGGTGACGTCCACCAAAACGACATCTTTACCCATCTCGCCTGAAAGGATTGAAGACTGGATGGCGGCACCGACCGCAACCGCTTCATCCGGGTTGATGCTCTTGTTTCCTTCTTTTTTAAAGATCGTCTTGATCATTTGCTGAACCAAAGGCATACGGGTCATTCCTCCGACCAGCAGTACTTCGTTGATGTCCGACGGATTCAACTTCGCGTCCCGCAGCGCGTTTTCGACCGGCCCGCGTGTGCTTTCGACCAAATCGCGAACCAGCGATTCGAGGGTCGCTCTGGTAAGTTTGGCTTCCAAATGCAACGGGCCTTCCGCCGTCGCGGTAATGAAAGGAAGGCTGATATCGGCTTCCATCTTTGTGGACAGCTCGATCTTCGACTTTTCTCCCGCCTCGTATAGCCGCTGGAGCGCCTGACGATCATTCCTCAAATCGACGCCGTGTTCCTTTTTGAAGTTATCGGCTAACCAATCCACCACACGTTTATCGAAGTCGTCTCCCCCCAGGTGATTGTTTCCGTTCGTTGAAACCACCTGGATCACGCCGTCGCCGATCTCCAAGATCGATACGTCGAAGGTACCGCCGCCCAAGTCGTATACGACCACTTTTTCGTCGTTTTTCCTATCCAATCCGTAAGCTAAGGCCGCGGCTGTCGGTTCGTTGATGATGCGAAGAACTTCCAGCCCGGCTATCTGACCGGCTTCTTTGGTGGCTTGCCGCTGCGCGTCATTAAAGTAGGCCGGGCAGGTGATGACCGCTTTTTTGATGGTTCCGCCCAGGTAAGCCTCTGCGTCTTTGACCATCTTTCTTAAAATATAAGAGCTAATTTCTTGCGGCGTATAGTCTTTCCCATCAATCGAGTTCTTCGAATCCGTCCCCATCTTTCTCTTAATTGAACGAATTGTCCGATCGGAATTCAGGACCGCTTGCCGTTTAGCAGGTTCCCCGACGATGATCTCTCCGGTTTTGCTGAAAGATACGACGGAAGAGGTGGTTCGCGCGCCTTCGGCATTCGCAATCACTTCCGAGGTTTTGTCCGGTTTCACCCACGCAATGACTGAGTTGGTGGTTCCCAAGTCGATACCGACTACAAATTCCTTTGCCATATTGCACCTCCACTGTATTTTTAAAAATTCTTTTAGATTATTGACGTGAATCCATTTGTATTTATTCGGTATAGTCGTTCTCTTCTAAGTGGTGGTATATTATATATCTTTAGTTCTATAATGTCAAATGTTTACACGTTAATTAACTTTCATTCCCACAAGAAGCCCACCTACGTTTACGAAAGGCGGTAAGGCTTGATTTTTTTTAAGAGTCCGTGATATAATTCATTCACTGTGTGAATGAATTATAGGGGGGGTATCGCGTTTTGGATATCCATGGCTATTCGTTTCTGAATCCTTCGCCGAATTTACGGGAAATGACCGTTCTTCAGATGCTGATAAAAAACCCTGCGCTCTCGCAAGAAACATTGGCGCGAAACGCCGGCGTCGTCCCCAGTATGGTGAACCGCTACCTCAAGGATTTCGAGGATGAAGGCTTGTTGATCAAAGAGGGAGAAAACCGCCGGAATATGCGCTATGTGTTGTCGGAAGACGGAAAATACCGACTCCAGTATTTGACCATCGCTTTTTTGTCCGAAGTCGCCAAGCTGTATTCGGAATCCCGGGACATTTTCCGGGATGTCTTCGATTATTTGGAACAGGCCCATTACCGGCGGCTGGTGTTGTACGGTGCGGGGATCATCGGGGGAATCCTCGTCGACGCCCTCAAAACAGAAGGGTTCGAGATGGTCGGGTTTATCGACGATTCCTCGATCAAACAGCACGACACCTTCCGCGGTTTGCGCGTGTTTGCTCCGGAAGAGGCGCTTCAGATGGACTATGACGGGGTCATCGTCGCTTCCTTTCGCCATGCCAAAAAAATAACCGCCAAGGCCTCTTCCCTGCAACTGAAATCAATTCTGATCTTTAAAATAGCCGACGATGGGAAGGTCTCACTGGCTATCAGCGACCATCCTTCCCAGCCTCAGGCGTGAAAGAGGTGAACTATGCGCGTTCCATTGTTCGACTTAACCCGTCAGTATGAGGCGCTGCGAACGGAGATCATGTCAGCCGTCGATCGGGTGTTCTCGTCAGGACAATTGATCTTATCCGAGGAAGTTGCAGCTTTTGAGACCGAAATCGCCGCCCGTTTGGGCGCCGGAGAAGCCATCGGTGTCGCGAACGGTTCCGATGCGCTGTACATCGCGTTGAAAGCCATTCATATTCGCGAAGGCGACTACGTGATCACCACACCCTACACATTTTTCGCCACGGTTTCCGCGATCGTTAGAAACCGCGCGATTCCACTTTTCACCGATATCGACCCGATCACGATGAATATCGACCTGGATCAGGTTGAGCATCTTCTCCAGACACATCCCCAGCGGCATCGCATCAAGGCGTTTATACCGGTGCATCTCTTCGGCCAAACCTGTGACTTGGATCGATTAGCCTCCATCCGATCCGTCTACGGCCTTCGCGTAATCGAAGACATCGCCCAATCGATCGGATCGACCTGGATAGACAAGGCCGGGCGCGTCCGTCATTCCGGAACCGTCGGAGATCTCGGCACGCTGTCTTTCTTTCCAACGAAAAACTTGGGCGCTTTCGGGGACGCGGGGATGATTCTTTCGTCAGACCCCGAGCTGGCGACGTTCTGCCGATCCTTTCGGGTACACGGGTCCAAAGAGCGCTACTTTCACGATGAAATCGGCGTAAACTCCCGTTTGGACGAGGTTCAGGCAGCGATCTTGCGGATTAAGAATCGTCGACTTGATGAATGGACGGAAAAACGAATCACAAACGCTGGTATCTACCATCGTCTCTTCTCAGATCAGAAAGAGTTATCCGGGCGCTTCGCCTATCCGCGAACCTATCGGGACCGACGACATATCTTTCATCAATACGTGATCGTCTTACAAGAAGATAGACGAGAAGCGCTGAAGACGTTTCTCAACCAAAACGGAATCGGCACGTCGATCTACTATCCTTTACCTTTGCATCTTCAAAAGTGTTTCGCCTTTCTCGGCGGTCGACCGGGTGATTTCCCCGTCTCGGAACTGGCAGCCAAACGGTCGCTGGCCCTTCCGATGTTTCCGGAACTGACCGAAGAAGAAATTGGCTATGTGGCGGATCGAATGAACACCTTCTTCCGACAACACCCGGCTAACGACACATCAGACGAAAAGGAGTGATACGGGTGTCGGTTTCGAAAAACGCATCCATCCATTCGACAGTCGTTATCGGAGAAGGAGTGGTGATCGAAGAAGGAGCGACGATCGGAGAAAACTGCCGTATCGGTCATCACGTGGTCATTCACCGTGGGACGCAGATCGGAGAAAACGTGATCGTCGGGGATCAGACCGTTCTCGGGAAAGCGCCGTCCAAAGCGGCTATGAGCGCGGTTACCGTAGATAAAACCTTCGCACCCCTTCAGATAAAGAGCGGATGCGTCATCGGGGCGCTATGCGTTCTCTATTGCGGAACCGTTCTGGCAGATCAGGTCTTCGTCGGCGATTTGGCCTCGATCCGGGAAGAGGTGTCCATTGGTCAGCGGACGATCATCGGAAAAGGCGCCACGGTCGAAAATCGCACCGCGATCGGCGCGCGCTGCAAGATCGAAACGAACGCCTACATTACCGCTATCTCCCGGATCGAAGACGATTGCTTCATTGCCCCGGAAGTCACCTTCACGAACGATAATTTTTTAGGGCGAACCGAAGAGAGGAAAAAACGATTTAGAGGGGTGACGCTCAAGCGCGGCGCTCGTATCGGCGCGAACGCGACGGTGCTTCCGGGCTTGACGATAGGCGAGGATGCCCTGTTGGCGGCCGGGAGTGTGCTCACGAAAGATCTGCCGCCAGGCAAAATATTCTTGGGAGTTCCGGCGCGATACTTTGGAGATGTGCCCGAGGCGCAATGGCTTAGAAACCAAACATTTTTTATAGAAAAAACGAAAGAAGGGGATGAGGGATGTTAATCGAAAAAGTCGAAGGACGAACAGCCGTGATTGGCGTGATCGGGTTAGGGTACGTGGGTCTTCCCCTGGCCGTCGAAAAGGCAAAAGCAGGGTTCACGGTTATCGGGTTTGATATTCAGGAACAACGGGTGAAAATGGTCAACGAGGGCCACAATTATATCGGGGACGTCGTGAACGAGGACCTGGAACAGTTGGCGAAAAGCGGGAAGTTGCAAGCGACGACAGACTTCGAAAGCCTTCGCGAGTGCGATGTCGTGGCGATTTGTGTGCCCACTCCGCTGGATGTCTTCAAACAACCGGATTTGTCTTATGTGATTCGTTCGACCGAAGAGATCGCCAAACGATTGCACAACGACATGCTGGTCGTATTGGAGTCGACGACCTATCCTGGAACGACCGAAGACGTGATGAAGCCGATTTTGGAAGAGACCGGCTTGGTATGCGGAAAAGACTTTTACTTAGCCTTCAGCCCGGAACGGGTGGATCCCGGCAATCTTCGCTTTAAGACCAAGAACACGCCGAAGATAGTCGGTGGCTACGGCGACCTCTCCACAAAAATCGCGAAATCCCTATACGAGAAAGTACTCGATGCGTCGGTCTTTACCGTATCCAGTCCGAAGGAAGCGGAAATGGCGAAGGTCTTGGAAAATACCTTTCGCATCGTCAATATCGCGCTCATCAACGAGATGGCGATCGTTTCGGAGAGAATGGGAATCAATCTTTGGGAGGTTATCGACGCCGCAGCGACCAAACCCTTCGGGTTTATGCCCTTTTATCCGGGCCCCGGTGTCGGAGGACATTGCATTCCGATAGACCCTTTCTACCTGACTTATATTGCGCGAAAATACGACTATCATACGCGATTGATCGAAGCAGCCGGCGAAATCAACGACGCTATGCCCCAGTACGTCGTCGAAAGATTGATGAAGCTGTTGAACCTAGAACGGAAATGCTTGAACGGGGCAAAGATCATCATGCTGGGGATCGCCTATAAAGGGGACATAGACGATATGCGCGAATCGCCCGCCTTGAAAGTGCTCGAGCTTTTAGAAGGCGCGAAAGCGGAGGTAACCGTCATCGACCCGTATGTCACCGCTTTCAAATGGAAAGACGGCTTACGGAAAACCGACCCGCTCCAACGAGATCAGTTGGGCGAAGCCGATGCCGTGGTCATCACCACCGCCCACAAGAACGGTGTCGACTATCGGACGGTCTGTGAGGAAGCGCGTTTGGTTTTCGACACGAAAAATATCCTCAAAACGCTCGATGTGGACCGCTCGCGCGTTTTCGTTCTCTAAAGGGAGGATTGGGGATGAGAATCCAAGCTGCGTTGATCGGGTGCGGGCGTATCGGATCGAAAAAACACCTTGAGGCCTTTTTGGCAAACAGGGAATCGCTTGATCTGACAGCCGTCTGCGACCTGAAACGAGAACGCGCCGAACAGATCGCCGAAACTTATGCCGCTCGAACCGGCAAACGACCGGCCGTCTTTACGGACTACCGGAAAGCATTGGACCGAGAGTTGGAAATGGTGACCATAGCAACCGAAAGCGGATATCACTATGCCATCGCGATGGACTGTCTGGAAAGAAAGGTTCACACGTTGGTAGAGAAACCGATGGCGCTCAGCGTTTCCGAGATGGACCAGATGATTCGGCGGGCGAAGGAGCATTTGGTCAAATTGGGCGTATGCTTCCAAAACCGTTTTAACCCTTCCGTTCAAGAGGTGGCGAAGAAGATGCGCGAAAAAGCCTTCGGACGCGTCTTCACGGCCACGGCGCGGATCCTGTGGAATCGCAATGAAGCCTACTACAAACAGGCTGATTGGCGGGGCACGTGGCGCCTTGACGGCGGCACGTTGATGAACCAATGCGCGCATAACATCGATCTGCTTCAATGGGTCCTGGGGGGGGAAATTGACCAGGTGACGGCGGTGATCCGAAACTATCACCATCCCTATCTCGAAGTCGAAGACTTTGGCGCCGCGTTGATCTCTTTTAAAAATGGGAGTGTCGGTATCCTGGAAGGGACTTCCAACGTGTACCCTCATAACTTGGAAGAAACGCTTTCGATATTCGGTGAAAACGGGACGGTCGTTTTAGGAGGATTGGCGGTCAACAAAATACAGACGTGGCAGTTCCCTGGAGAATCCAGCCATCCGTTCAGCGCTTTGCCCGATCCGGAAAGCGTCTATGGCTCCGGGCATATCCCGTTGTTTAAGGATTTTTACGAAGCGATCACGCAGGACCGAGATCCTTATATTACCGGGGAGGAAGGGAAAAAGGCAGTCGAGATTATCCTCGGGATCTACCAGTCTCATAAGGAAAAGCGGGCGATACCCTTCCCGCTGGGACCCTTTCGATCCACTGATATGGCAGGGGTTACGCTGTAGTTTTCGTACTTTCGTTTCAAAAAAAACGCCCGATCATATATCGGGCGTTTTTTGACAGTCAACGCGAAGCTTGATTTTAGTCTTCTCCTCTTTCTCCCATCTCGTGGTTGACCATCATGATTCCCTGGGGTTTGTCTCCAAACATTTTCAGCATTTGTACGTATTCGTCCACAGAAGCTTCCTCTTCCACTTGCTCCATCACGAACCAGTCGAGCATTACTTCGGCGGATTTATCCTTAACCTCTCGAGCCAGATCGACTAAGAAGTGAATTCGGCCGGTTACATGTTGCTCATGTTTAAAGGCCGCCTCCATTGCCGCGAGCGGACTATCCCACTCGACGGGTGGTTTTTCGATGGCTTCGAGAACGACTTTTCCCATTCTATCGATGATGAAATCGTAAAACTTTCGCGCGTGCTTTACCTCTTCTGACGCCTGGACGTCCATCCACTTGGCGAATCCTTTGAGATTGTTCGCGGCAAAGTAGGCCGCCATCGATTGATAAAGGTACGCAGAATAAAGCTCTTCGTTGATCTGTTTATTCAGTTCCATTTCCATTTTCGGATTTAACATCTTTATTCCTCCTTTTTTCTCTCTTTCTTTTTTATTAGACGGAAAAGGGTCTCAAAGTTATTCTTAAAGAACAAGAAAAATTATATATTTATTTAAGTTACACTTAAGATTCCATCGCCACCCTATCGATAAAGCTTTTCCGCTGATCAAGCGCCTGTTTTTTGAAAACTCTTGGGGCGTTTGTATTTGAGTTTTCTTTCTGATATAATGGAAGTGGTGTCAGGCGATCTTTGAAAAACCATTCGCGCATCCGAAAAACCATCGACCAAAAATACGTCACCTTATGAAGTGATAGCGGAAAGATTATATCACAATTTTTCTTATGAATTTCATTATGAGAACGAGGGAGGCTGATGGAGATGCTTTATAGAGTAGAAGTCAACGAAGAAGGCCGCGTCAAAACGTATACCATCGAGGCGAATAATCGAAAAGAGGCCAAGCTGAAAGTCAAGAAAGAGTTAAAGAAACCGGTAATAGGCGTGCAGTTGCTTGAAAAAGCCATATAGAAAAAAGGGTGGGAAACCACCCTTTTTTATTGGATCGTTTATCCTCCTGCCGCCTCTTAAGATGATTCGATCGGTGAAGAAAAAGCGGCACGATGACCCCTTGAGACAACCGATAACTTAAGCTCCGGAAATTTGTCGAATGCGAGCGAAATTTGGTACAATCACCTGTGAAAGATCCGAAAGAAGGAGCTGAAGCATGGAAGCTTTGATAGGGACAACCGTCCTTGTGGTTCATAGAGGTAAGCAAACCGTAGTCGGTAGCGATGGACAGGTGACCTTAGGACAGAGCATCATGAAAGCGAAAGCCCGAAAGGTTCGGAAATTAGGGGATGGTAGAGTCATTGCGGGTTTTGCCGGATCAGTTGCGGATTCGATAACCCTTTTTGAGAAATTTGAGGAAAAGTATAAGAAACACTCCCAGCAACTCCAACGCGCTGCCGTCGAGCTGGCCAAAGAGTGGCGGACCGACCGGATACTGCGCCATTTGGAAGCGTTTTTGATCGTTGCGGATGCCGAATCGATCCTGGTGATCTCCGGGAACGGGGAGGTTATCCAGCCGGACGAGGAGTTCGTCGCCATCGGTTCAGGATCCGGTTACGCTTTGGCCTCCGCGAAAGCGTTGTATCGAAATACCGACCTGGACGCGAAGGAAATCGTCATACAGTCTTTGCAAATAGCCAGCGAAATCTGTATCTATACCAACCAAAACTTCTCCTTTGAAGAAATCGTCGTTCCCTGAGCGCCGGGCGCATCCGGTAACAGGTGAGTCGTGTTTCTTACCTTTTTCTTTAAGCGATTGATCACCGGGTTCATCACGATACTCGCGGTTGCTTTGCTATCCTTTTTCATCTTCAATATGCTCCCCGGAGACCCGGCTCTCGTGATGCTCGGCCTTGACGCGGACGCGGGGGCTTTAACCGCGTTGCGAAAAGAGCTGAATCTGGAGGAGCCTGGCATCATTCGATTTGGCCGTTGGATAGCCGATCTCTCTTCCGGAAATCTTGGCCGTTCGATTACCTATCGAAAACCGGTCTTACAAGTGATCCTGGAGTCCCTCCCTCCGACAATGTCGATTGCGATCGTCAGTTGCGTCATGACCCTTGTCTTTTCCCTACTGCTGGGGATGTTGGCGGTTAAATATCATAATCGTTTTGCCGATTATTTCCTCACCTTAGGGGCGCAGCTCGGCATCGTCATCCCCTCTTTCTGGATGGGGATTCTACTGCTTTTCGTGTTTACCTTGAAACTGGAATGGTTTCCCTTCGGACAGTACGCGCCGTTACGAGCCGGGTTTTTTCCCTGGTTTCGGACCATTTTTCTGCCTTCTCTTTCCGTTTCTTTCGTAGCGGTTTCGATGATGATGCGCATGGTGCGAACCTCCTTGCTCGAAAACGCCCGTGAAGACTTCGTCCGGACGGCTAAGAGCAAAGGAGTTCCCCGTAATAAAATCATCTACAAACATATACTTAAGAATGCGATGGTCCCCATCGTGACCTTATTCGGCCTTCAGGTTTCTTCTATTCTCGCGGGAACGATTATTATTGAAAACGTCTTTTCTATCCCCGGTATCGGGCGGCTCTTGCTGATAGCGGTCCAAAGGAGAGACCTGCCGGTGGTGCAAGGGATCGTGCTCTGGATGGCGGCGATGACCGTGGTCATCAACGTCGTGACCGACTTCGCGCATATGCTTCTGGATCCGAGGGTGTCGTTATGATGAAAGCGGAGAAGAAGAGAACGACCGTTTTCGCCAATGCTGAGGACTTTCGACGGACCTACCGAAAGATGCGCCGTCATCGCAGTTTCGTCATCGGTGTCCTTCTCTTTTTCGCCTTGTGTCTGCTGATGACGGCGAGCTTTTTCTATACCCCCTACGACCCGTACGCAATGAACGCGAGAGAGCGCTTTCAATCGCCTTCGTGGAAGCATCCGTTCGGGACCGATGATTTCGGAAGGGATACCTTCAGCCGGTGCATGGTCGGCAGTCAAAACGCGCTCATGGTGGGGTTGATCTCGACGGCGATATCGCTGGGATTCGGAACGGCTTTCGGCCTCCTCGCAGGCCTTTCGGCTAAGTGGGCGGATGAAATCATCATGCGCCTGATGGACGGGTTGTACGCTTTCCCCGCCATCATCTTCGCCATCGCGATTATCTCCGTTTTAGGTCCCGACGTTAAAAACACCATCTTGGCGATCGGATTCGCTCGCATCCCAATCTTCGCCAGAGAAGTCAGAAACGCCGTTATGCAGATAAAAATAAAGGATTTCGCGGTTGCGGCCCGCGCGATGGGCGTTTCATACCTGAGGCAGGTGCTTTTCTATTACTTGCCAAATATCCTGGCGCCGCTTACCGTATTATCAAGTTCAAGTTTCGCCTATACAATCCTTTCCGAATCGGGGTTGAGTTATTTAGGTCTCGGCACGCAACCTCCTTTTCCGAGTTGGGGGCGCCTCTTGATGGAATCACAGCGTTTCCTGGTGCGCGCGCCGTGGCTCGCGATCTTCCCCGGGATCATGATCGCCTGGGCAGTTCTTGCCTTCACCCTATTAGGGGACGGGCTGAGAGATATCGCCGATCCAAAATCCCGATGAAAAGGACATCACAGGGAGGTCTCATGAAATACGACTGGCTTGACGGCTATTGCTTGGCGAAAGCAGGCACGGATAAGGATTTTAAAACGGAATGGGAAGTCACGCGCTATATGCTGCGCGGGAAGATGTACGCGATGGTGGGCGGGAACAAGGAAGGGCAGCCGATTATTACGCTGAAGCTGGAGCCCGAGCGCGGGATGGCTTTAAGAGAGGCGTATGCCGATATCGTTCCCGGTTACTACATGAATAAAGTCCACTGGAATTCAGTCAGCCTCCTCGGCAGTGTGCCGGACGAGGTCTTGAAAAGCATGATCGACGAATCCTATCGATTGCTGCTTGCTTCATTTAGCAAAAAAACCCAAAAAGAGATCACGGGCGCTGAATAACAAACCGGGAACGGGGAAATCCAAAGCGATTTTGAACCCCGGTTTCGGGCGATCAAAACCCCTTAAACAAAAAAGCTCAGGAAAACGATCACCAGTTCGTGCAAACGATGGTCAATTCCCAAATGCAGAAATCCATACTCCGCATAGTTGTCGATTTGATCGTCTCGCATCCGTTTAACGTATTTCATCACCCAACGAACCGGTATCCGGCTATCGATGAAGGCGTGTGTGACCGTCAACGCCGTCAGGACCAAGCCGTAAAACCCTAAGTCTTGGGCTCTGCCCAATAACAAGGCTACCGGTAGCGTGGTGCCGGCCCCGTAGATCACGGCATGCGTCAATAAAGCACGCAAACTCTGTTTCTTGTTGTCACCCGAAGCCCAGCGACTCTTGTTCGCCGCTTGCCAATTCGTTTGAAAGACCCAGTCCACGAACATGCCGACAAAATAGACTAAAACTGAAAATTGAACATCCATTTGGCAGCTCCCCTTTAGCCGAAATACCTAATCTACGCACGCTTACTACCGGGGATCATACCATGAACGCAAAAAAAATTAACCGATCCGAATACTCGATTCTTCGGAAGCCGCTAGAACGCTTATCTCCTAAAAGTCTGGGCTGTAGCGTTGCGGGGTGCTTAAGCCTTTGATCCGCGCGCAATCCTTCTCCCAAGCGGAGTTGAAACAATCGCTGTAGAGAAAGACTTTTGGGGAGATTCCGAACAGCTCGGCTTGTAACAAGTATAACTCCCAATCCGCAGAATAGTCTTCCAGGTCTTCGAGAAACCCGCTCGTCCATTCCCCGCCTTCATCATCCGGGTTTGGATCGTCCGCGCCGTCAATATCACCGTACGCGCTTTGGGTTGCGCTTGTCGAAGTCAACGCAATGGCCACGTTCGGTAACGTCGACAATTCATCCATAAAACTCCCGCTTTTACAACTATCCAGGATCACCTTGAAGGTCATATCGGGATACTCGGCGATCGTATCCGCAAACTCCGCTGCCGTCATCGTTGAAGATCCCATCACCACCATATCGGAGCCTCCATGTGTGGCGATATAGATCGTCAAATCCTCCACACCGGCTACGTACATATCCTCGATCGCCCCTTCAAGATCTGATTCGGTGTTATCCGGTGGATCCAGCGCTTCAACTTCGCTCATCGGCGCAAAAGAATCATAGAATCCCTTCATATTTTCCGCGTCTTTCGAAATGCCGGCATCCGGATACTTGGCGGGATTATTGCCGTTAACCACGATCGCTCCTTCCACTTCGTTCGTGACATCCTTGACAGGCGCCGCTCGAATTTGTGAACGTGCCGAAGGGGTTAACTGATTGCCCGGATAGTTTTGCCATAAAAGCCCGGTCGTTGGGTCGAAAAGCTCGGCAGACATCACCGCAACCCCATTTACAAGGGGAGTCCATTTGACCAGTTGGTTCAGGAGGATACTCCCGTCAGACCTGGCGACCAGAAGATACCTTAACACGTGCGCCAGTCTCGCGAGCGGGTCCTCATCCAGGACGAAAAAAAACGCTTCCTGTCCCACCGTGGTTTGGAAACCCGCGTTAAAGGGGTTGTCCTCTAAAATCACATCCCCCGTGTGAAGGTTGATACCTAGATAAATAGCCCGGTTTGTCTCTGTGCCTGTACTTGTTTCCGGCAGGCACAAATATTGTTTGAGAAGCGCCAAAGCTTGATTCAAATCGATGAGTAAGTAAAAAGGAGTCACAGTACACGTCACCAGCAACGAGAGAATAGAGAGCGTCAGTAAGATAGACAATACCTTTCGTTTCATATCCTTCCTCCTTTCCTCATTAACATCTGTTGATCCGAATGATAGAACGCCGGATCGGTTTGGGGTAGGCAGGCAATGAAACGGGTCGAACCGATGAGCGCGCGCATCGGGCGAGCACGAATCGGGAAAAGCAGAACATGATACATATTATTATAACATATTAATGGAATCTGTTCGCGAAATCGGAAAACTCCCCTTTTCCACACCCCGTACCCCCGATCCCGCGCTTAAGGTTAATTGCTACCATCCATCAGTACGGGACGATCCCCATCGGACCTCTCTTCCTCCGAATAACGCTTGCTTCGGAGCTTCTCTTTTCGGGGCGCGTACTTTTAATCGATACGTGTTAGAATATCAGGAAAATGAAGGAGGTACCGATGATGGAATTCTTAGAAGGTCTTACCTTTGACGATGTGCTGCTATGCCCGCGCTACTCGGAAGTCGTTCCCGCAGAAACGGACCTAACTTCGCGCTTTACCCGCAAATTGGCGATCCGGGTACCGCTTGTCAGCGCCGCGATGGATACGGTGACTGAAAGCGCCATGGCGAAGTCTCTTGCTCGCGTCGGTGGGATCGGCGTCGTCCATAAAAACATGTCCATCGCGAAGCAGGCCGAACAAATCGATCTGGTGAAACGAACGGAGAACGGGATCATCTTCGATCCGGTATCCATCCATCCCGGAATGAAGGTCAAAGAAGCCGAACGGCTAATGAGGGAGTACAAGATCGGCGGTCTTCCCGTTATCGATGGTGAAAAGACGCTGCTGGGCATCGTAACGAATCGTGATATCCGGTTCGAGGATGATGAGAATCGTCTGGTGGAAGACCTCATGACGCCCTTCGATAAGCTTGTCGTGGCCAAGACGGGCATCTCTCTGGAGGAAGCGAAAAAAGTGCTTCACCGGCACAAGGTCGAAAAATTACCGATTATCGACGATCAACGCAAGATCGTCGGATTGATCACGATTAAGGACATCAAAAGCGTGGTCGAGTTCCCCCACGCTTCACGGGATGCCAAAGGCAGGCTGATGGTGGCCGCCGCCGTCGGAACCTCCGATGACACGATGGAGCGCGTTCGAGCGCTGATTGCGGTAGGAGTGGACGCCCTCGTGGTGGACACCGCTCACGGCCATTCAAAAAATGTGCTCAACCGAGTGGCCGAGATTAAACGACTATATCCTCAGATGCAGGTGATCGGCGGCAATATTGCGACCTATGAAGCAGTCGTCGCGTTACACAAAGCCGGCGTCGACGCGGTGAAAGTCGGAATCGGGCCCGGATCAATCTGTACAACCCGTATCGTCGCGGGAGTGGGAGTTCCGCAACTTTCCGCCATCTTCGATTGTGCAAAAGCAAGCCGGGAATTGGACCTACCGATCATTGCCGACGGCGGCATCCGATACTCCGGTGACGTTGCAAAAGCGATTGCGGCGGGAGCTTCCACAGTCATGATCGGGTCGATCTTCGCCGGAGCGGAAGAAGCGCCCGGAGAAACGATCATCTATGACGGCAGAAAGTTTAAAGCTTACCGCGGAATGGGCAGCATCGGCGCGATGCAAGCCGGTAGCAGCGACCGTTATTTCCAGTCAGGCGTCAATTCCGAAAAACTGGTTCCCGAAGGAGTCGAGGGCATGTTGCCTTTCAAAGGGCGTGTCAGTGATATCGTTTACCAGCTGTGCGGGGGACTGAGATCAGGAATGGGTTATTGCGGCGCGAAAAACATCGCGGAATTGCAGCGAAACGCCCGATTCGTCAAAATCTCTCCGGCGGGAATGAAAGAGAGTCATCCGCATGATATCTCGATCACGAAGGAATCCCCGAACTACCGGTTCCAAATCTAACGAAAACAACAAGATCATAACGCCGTCCGCTCGATCGGACGGCGTTTTTATTGCGCCGACTTCCTCGATCACCCCTCCCGGATGCTCCGGATTCAAATCTTGCCTCTCTTTAAACCAAGGCGATCCGGTTCGGACGTAGACGTGATAACTTTTTTTACATTGTGGTATACTCATCAAGGATATGCTTTACGATGCAGATGAAGATCCCATACAGCGACGCTCGCTTCAGGCTTAATCGACACGGATCCCTCGTTCTTTCGAACAGCCACCGCATTCTCCCGCAACAGATGGCAACGCATCCGTTCTTTTCAATCTCAGGGTTTCTCAACCGCGTTTCTTTCCGTTCAGTGAAGCCCGAACCTTTGAGAAGAACATATGTTTTGATGACTGAGGAGAACGAAAGGAGGGTAAAATGATTAGGAAACGTCAATTGGTATGGTTATGTTTTGTTCTCGCGCTCTTGCTACTGGCACCCCAGGTCGAAGCGAAAGTGACAAGGGTGACGGCCTCGGTCTCACCCCCAACCTATTCTGGCCAATGCCCGAAACGATTTGAGTTCGCTGGAAAGATTACCGTCGACTCTCCCGGAATTGTGGAATACAAATGGATTCGCAGCGACGGGGCCAGCGCTCCGATCCAAAAAATCCGATTCGAGAAAGCCGGAACGCTGACGGTCAACGCCTATTGGGAGTTGAGCGCGGAGGGAGAACACTGGCAAGCTTTGCAGATTCTCTCTCCAAATCCGATTACGTCGGCTCGCGCGTCCTTTACGTTAAAATGCGTGACACTGGGCGTCGTACAGTTGGTTAACCCGATGATCATCGGAACGCTCCTTCCCGTTTCGACGTGCCCCGACATCGCCGCCGTCGAAATCGTTTTTCAGATCATCCGCAGAGATAGCCCGTTCCGGGGGCGCATCCGGATAACGGCGGTCGTAAAGAACATCACATTGAAAGATTTTTCGTCCGGCCCCAACCAAGCGGTCGCGCTGCTCTATCAGATGCCGAGCTACGTCCCGTGTTCCAGCGCCACGGGAGGCACGGTTCTTGTTCAAAAAGAAATCCGGACTTTAGCGGCCGGGGCAACGATCGTACTGGTCTACGAACGAGATTGGGACAGTTCCTCACCCAATGAAGGCGAGTTCCCCAATTGTTACCGGTTGATGATCTCTTTGGATCCCGACATCTACCTTGATGGAAACCCCGATAACGATGACTGCTCCCAGAACAACAATCGCGTCGACCGAAGCGGAGCGGATATTAACGCGCTGTTCCGATAATCTTTCTTCCCCGGTTCCTCCCTCTTTTTTGTGAGAAACCGGGGATTTACTTCCATTCCGACGGTTCACTCTCTCTCAATCCATTCTTAAGATACCAACACTCCCAAACCTTTGGCGGAGAGGTCAGTCTGTTCGGAAAAAACTATCCGAAAGACACTCTGGCAATACGGCGGCAGACTGGGTACGTCGGGGAGGAACCCCGGTTTTACGAAAACCGGAGTGTCGCATGGACAGAAGGGTTCGTATCTCGTTTTTATCCGAATTGGGACGGCGGAACCTTCGAGCGCTTGTTAAATACCTTCGCGATCAACCGGACCATGAAAGTGAAAGAACTTTCCAAAGGGATGAAAGTGAAACTTTCTTTGGCGCTTTCCTTAGCCTATGATCCGAAACTGATCATTTTAGACGAACCCACTTCCGGCTTGGATCCGGTGATCCGACGGGAACTGTTGGAAACGCTTTCTCACATCGCGGCAGATGAGGAGCATTCGGTGATTTTTTCGTCCCACATCACGGATGATATCGCCCGTATCGCCGATTACATAATGTTTTTGATAGACGGAGAAGTCCGCTCTCTTTCAGAAAAGGACACTCTGATGGCTAACTGGAAACGAATCCATTATCTATCGACGTTACCCGATGCCGTCTCCAGCCGGTTATTTTCGAAAAAAACAACGCCCTTTGGCTCAAATGGGATAACAAACGAATACTTAGCCATCGGACCGATGCTTGGCCCGTCAATAAAAAAACCAGAGCGTAAAAATTGAAAGCCTCTCTCTCGATGATATCCTTTTGGAGTTGGTGAGGGGGGGCGTAACGTGCTCCCATTGCTGAAGAAAGATCTGCGGGAGGTCACCCCTTTTCTTATCGTGATGGGTGCGTTATACGCCTTCACTGGCGTATTTTTTCATACCTTCGCTTCCGAGGCGTTTATCTATCCGCTCATTCTTTTTAGGGTTCTCCTATTTTTCCCCGTGATCGGGATTGGCGAGATCTCGATGATCGAGAGTAAAGAAGATCGGCAGCGAGGATACGCGCTGCTATTCGCGCTACCGATCACAACGATCCGACTGGTCTGCGTGAAGGTTTTCCGAAGCGCGGCCATTCTCTTGGTTTTAGGCATCCTTTCCTGGTTGGCGGATTACAGTCTCTATAGTCAAGAAACGTTTTTTTGGCGTTGACTTCCGTCTACCTTCTGATCATCGCAGGGATCTTGCTCTTCGAGATACTGCTTTATTGGGGTATCTATCGATTCGGCTATCATCTCTTTTTCAAAGTGTTTTGGGTTTTAATCTTATCGTCACTCGTTTTGGCTCAACTCTTTTTGTTCTCTGATAAAACCAGCTTAAAGTCTGGATTGGACGCCATTAGCCTGTGGCTGGATCGATCGGATTGGCATGGGCCGTTGGCTTTGATCGTTTTTCTGTGCTATGGATGCGGGTTCCCGAACCTCTTCGTACCCCTGCTCGTCTTTGCGGGGAGCGCTGTCATGCTCGAAAAGAATGAAGAACGCTACAAAGGTTATGAGATTCTCAGGAGACTGCCACTCAAACCGCAAACGGTCTTTGTTTCGAGAATACTCTTTATTTTCGCCTTGAGCGGGATTGGATTGCTCGGTAATTTCGCCTTCTTGTTATCTAAATCGAATCGTCTTTCGAATCCCGGCCTTCCGGTTGGAGAAAGCTTTTTTATGTTCTCTTTAACGCTGTTTCTATTGGGAATCCTCTACCCGGGTATCCTTAAAAAAGGGTATTCCGCCCAGTCTCTCTGGATCTGGCCTTCTTACTTTTTTCTCATCGTCGTTGGTTCTATATCGAACACCCGCCTGTTTACCCGTTACCTGCCGATTCCTCCGGAAATCTTTTATAATCCGTACCTGTGGGGAATCTTACTGATAGCCGCTTCCCTTTTTTTGTTTCTAAGGGGGCCCGCCGCTGTGCGCGCGCTCCAACAGAGGAGCTGATCCCGGTAAATTCCGCGGTACCTTTCTCCGGGCTGTGTGGAAAAACCACCGGATGCGCTCTCGTGCGAAGGTTCTTGAACCCAAGATGTTTGAAAGCCGTCTAAACCGTCATTAATCGTTCTTTTCCCGCGAGAACAGACTTGACAAAAACCCGTAAGCATGGTAGCATACACGTATTAGCACTCATTATATTAGAGTGCTAATTTGGAGGAAAAAGAAGGATGGAATTAACGGGACGGCAGAGCAAGATCCTATACGGGGTCATTCACGAATATGTGACTTCGCGAGTTCCGATCAGCTCAAAACGAATCCTTGAGATCACCAATCTGGAATGCAGCAGCGCGACGATACGTAGCGAGATGAAAACCCTGGAAGGTCTCGGGTATATTGAGCAGCCGCACACATCCGCAGGGCGCGTGCCCACGGACAAAGGCCTGCGTTTCTACGTGGAATGTTTGAAAAGCGTACGACAGGAAGCCACGAAGGCGTCAGCCGAGTTGGAAACGGTCTCCGAGTTCGCCTTAACCAATGTCGAGGATTATTTGCAGAACGTGACAGTCTTTTTGTCTCATTGGATGAACGGGATGGCTGTGATCGAAAGACCCTTTATCGATCGGTTGCGGATACAGAGGATTGCGATATCCGAAATCGCGAAGAATTACTGGATGGTTGTTCTGATGACCGACATGGGATTGGCGGAGAGTTTCCTGCTGTTTTTGGAAGATAGTCTGGAAGCGAGCTCTCTGGAACAATACCTCACGCAAAAATTGCACGGATTACCGCTTGAGGAAGTCAAGCCGTTGCTGGAAACGATTCACTTTCAAGACCATACCTGGTATGATTCACATTATGAACCACTATTGCTGTTTTTGGGAAAGATGGTTCAACAGGCAACGCAGGTGAAATATCATAAACATGGTATGGAAAAGCTCATCCAAGATGATTCGATCCCGAAGGAGAGTCTGAAAAAATTCCTCGATTTTATGCAGAATGAACGAAAACTGACATCCCTTTTCGATGAATTGCAGGAGGATGGCCACTCGACCGCGATCAATATCGGACGCGAGATGCGTCGCGAAGAGCTGTTCGATTTTTCGCTCTTTTTCACAGGCTACCGATTGGAGGACAAACCGATCGGGCGTATCGTCGTTTTTACGTCTAAGGTGACAGATTATTGGGATAACTTAAAGAGTCTACAATATGCGGGCGACCGTTTGACGGAGTATCTCACGAAGATCACACTCATGGGACGTTCGCGGGAGGTGTAAAGATTGAAAACTGCTGAGGAAAAGATGGACATGTTGAAGAAAAAATTGAAGTCTAAAGAGGCCGAGATAGAGCGTTTAAAAGAGATAGAACGATATGCCATACAACTGAAATCAGATTTTGAACACTATCGGCAATTGTCTCAGAAAGAGCAGCAGCGAACAGTGGATACTGCCAACGAAAAATTGATCGAAAAAATGATTCCCATCTTGTTGAATTTTGAACGCGCGACAAAACATACACCCGCGCAAAAATCATCTCCGGAGGTTCAGCGCGTCTTTAAAGGGTACGAGATGATCTACCAAATGATGCGTTCCGTCCTGGAAAACGAGGGATTGCAGAAGGTTGACGCGCTCATCGGGCTCCCTTTTAATCCCTTTGAACAGGAAGTCGTGGAAAAAGTGGAAACAGACACCGTACCCGAAGGATCGGTTCTGGATGTCGTCGAGGGAGGATTCAAGTTCAGAGGGAAAGTCTTGATCCCTGTAAAGGTCCGAGCCGCAGTCGCGCCTCAAACCGTCAATTCCGGCGATGATTCAAAATCTAAAACGGATCGGAATCCCGAAGGGGAATAGGCAGCGAGATTTGTTTTCCGGAAGCTCGATCCGGAATTAAGAAGGTGAAAAGATGGCAAAAAAAGACTATTACGAAGTATTGGGCGTAACAAAGGAAGCCACACAGGATGACGTGAAGAAAGCCTATAGAAAACTGGCAAAAAAATGGCATCCCGATTTGCATCAAGACGACCGCGCCCAAGCCGAAAAGATGTTTAAAGAGATTACCGAAGCCTACGAAGTCTTGTCGGACGCGGAAAAACGAGCGATGTACGATCGGTACGGTTTTGTGGGCGATCAGGTACCGCCGAACTACCGGACAGCCGGCGGCGGAAGAGACGGCGGATCCATCTTCAATGACTTTTTCGGGGGTGGAGGCGTCGGTGATATCTTCGATATGTTTTTTGGGAATCAAGGGCGATCGCGTCAGGCAAATCCCGAAGACGCTTACGTCAGAGCCGGCGAAGATCTTCAGATCAGCGTACAGGTAACCTTGAAAAACGTTATGAAAGGCTTCGATAAAGAGATCGAATACGAGCGGTACGTGGCATGTGACTCCTGTAAAGGCAACGGATCGAAAGACGGGACTTCTTTTCGAACCTGCCCGCAATGTGGCGGCCGGGGTGTGATCGTTCAAGAGACCCGCACCTTCATCGGGAATATCTCCTCCTCGCGCACCTGTCCCCGATGTCGCGGTTCCGGAAAAATCACCGAAGAAAACTGTCCGACCTGTAAAGGAAACGGGCGACTGACCGAGCGAAAAAAAATTCGTGTCAAGATTCCCGCCGGAGCGGAAGACCAAATGCGCCTACGGATTGCCGGAGCGGGCAATGCCGGGGTCGGGGGGGGCAGCGCCGGCGATTTATATGTCATGATCCGCGTCCAATCCCATCCGCGACTTAAACGGCAAGGAAAAGACATCTATTCAGAGGTCGGCGTTAGCTATATTCAAGCCATTCTGGGCGCGACGATCGAGATCGAAACTCTGGAAGGGAATATGCCCTTTAAACTGGAAGCCGGCACCCAACCGAACGAAACGATCCGGATGCGGGGTAAAGGGCTACCCGACCTGAGAAGCGGATTATTGGGCGATCATTATGTTAAAGTGAATGTGGCGATACCGAAACGGGTGAACCGGAAAGAACGCAAACTCCTGGAAGAGATCGCCGCGCTGAAGAGCGAACCGGTGGAACAGGAAGTCGGCTAATTTATCCGAACCTCCGCTTTGGGGCGTTCCCAAGGTGACGGGTATCTCGCTATTGTCACGATTAAATGAAGCCGATTTAAACCCTACGTTTAACGGAATCAGTAATATCCGATTTCAACGCAACCGACCCGGAAGGTCGGTTCTTTTCTTTTACCGTACCAGTGAGAAGGTTCATTGACACCGCCTGAGTTCGAGCTAAAGGCGCGAAAACGTCTTTCGACTTTCGATGAAGCAGAACGAGGAACACGTTCGGAACAGAATCGGAGAAGGTCGTTCAAAAAACGTGTTATAATACTCTTAATCATACCTTTCCCGTGAGGGAGACAAAAGGAGCGTGAGGAATATGAAAAAAGGGTGGAAATTGTTAATCCTGATCAGCGTCGCCGTTACGCTGATGGTCTTCTTGTCTGCGGCTTCCTGTTCGATCGGACCGATCACCGCCACGTATTCGGTTACCGTCAATAACAGTGCGCGCGCAAGTCAGGTGTATTTATATGTTAACGGATCCTATTGGGGGACGATCTTGGCTTGGAGCAGTTCTATGTTCTCGGGCTTTTCAGGAGGGACGCAGCTGCAAGTTATGAACAGCATAGACCAATGGATGCAGTTTGCCGGAGGAGCCTACTCTTATTACATTTGGGATAACGTGATTTTCAACATCCCCTCAGGCGGAACCTGGGTCACAGCCGAAAGAGAATGATGCGCATGAAGAAGTTGTCTATCCTGTTTCTGATATTGCTCTTGCTATCCGTGAATCTTTTCGCGATCCGTCTCGGCATTCTGCAATCAAACTGGCAGGGATGGCTTCAAGGCTCCTATTACAACGGACTCAGAGTGGAGCAAACGGCCGCGGGGTATCCGGCTTTCGGCGTGATCCAGCCGGGTGACATTATCACCGAAGCGTTGCTGATCCCCAACAGCCAAATCTGGAACAATCCGTACAATCCCAACGGAGGATTCGTGATGCAACTCAACCCGTACTTCCCGTTATCCAGCCAAATCTCGGGTCCCTGGTACCAGATGTACGGGCTGCAATACATGAATACCATCGACCAGAATGCTTTCGCCTCCTTTATCGGCAGCGCCATGTACGGTTCGAATGTGGTTTTGCGCCTTTTCCGACCGAGCTGGAACGCATGGACCTATGCTTCCGTCGTGTTGGATACCTTCGGGAACGGCAGCGTTTGGATGATGCAGCAGATGGGTCAGCAACAGGGCAACCAGGTCATCGTTCAGCCCAATCCCTCTCAGCAGGGGCAGGTTCAGGTTCAAACCAATCCAACATCACAACTCCAGATCTGGATTAATATTAAGTAACTTTCTCCTATTCCGGCTCACGGGTTCGTCGTTCATCGAAAAAACTTTCATTTATAGTATAATATCGCGGACTTTTTAAATACTGTACGCGAAAGGATGATGGAAGATGGAAGTTTCGATGGATCAAGTGAAAGAACTGAGAAGAGTATCCGGAGCCGGGATTCTGGATTGCAAAAAGGCCCTCGCCGATAGCCAGGGGGACATGGAGAAGGCTGTGGAGTACCTCCGAAAAAAAGGGTTGGCGGCAGCGGCCAAGCGTTCCGGCCGGACGACCAATGAAGGGATCGTTTCTGTCGTTTTATCCGAAAACGGCAAACAAGCGACGATGCTATCTGTGATGTGCGAAACCGACTTCGTCGCGAGAACAGAGGAATTTAAGACCCTGGCGATGGAGTTAACGAAAGACTTTGCCGATAACGCCCCCATTTCCAACGGAGGAGCGGTGAGCGAGGAATCGGCCAATGCTTACAAAGAGCACTTAACCGGACTTGTGGCTAAAATCGGAGAAAACATACAGCTCGGAGATTATTGCAAATTTCAAACTTCCCCAACCTCTCATTTGTTCCACTATATCCACCATAACAAGAAGATCGGGGTTTTGCTGGAACTCGAAAGCGAAAAGACTGGAGAAGCCCTGGAGCAGTTGGGTAAGAATTTGAGTTTGCATATCGCTTCTTTAGCCCCAGAGTACGTGGATAAAGGGGATGTTCCGGAAACCGTTCTCTCCAAAGAGAAAGAGATCTACCTCGAGCAGCTGAAAGAGACCGGGAAACCACAGAATGTCCTTGAAAAAATCGCTGAGGGAAAGCTTCAAAAGTTTTACGAAGACCGTTGCCTCCTCCTGCAGGAGTATGCTTTACCCCCTAATTTGCCCATTACCCAGATGTTGGTAGAGACCTCTAAAGCGTTGGGCGGCACCGTCAAAGTCGTTAAATTTTACCGCGCGAAAATCGGAGAGTAATTTCATAAAACCCCCTTTCGGGGGTTTTATTTTATCGATAAGGGAGGCTTTGCGTTGTACCATAAAATCCTTTTGAAAATAAGCGGAGAAGCTTTTTCCGGGGTAGGGGAACGCGGTTTCACCCCACAAAGGTTACAGTATTTGACCAATGAACTCAAAAAAGTAATCGATATGGGCGCTTCATTAGGGATCGTTGTCGGCGGCGGAAATCATTTCCGCGGTTCGGAACTGAAGCAACTCAGTCCCCTTTACGCCGACCAGATCGGCATGATGGGAACGGTGATCAACGCCCTCTACCTGAAAAGTGTTCTGGAATGCCAATGCATCCGTTCCGTCGTATTCTCGAACATCGTCGACCTTCCGGGAGTCTATCCCGTTCGTTATGACAGTCTGCATCAAAGCATAGAAAACGGCGCGGTAGCCATTTTTGCCGGAGGAACCTCGAACCCCTTGTTTACAACGGATTCCGCCGCGGCGCTACGGGCCGTTGAAATGGAAGCCGATCTGTTGATCAAAGCCACCAAGGTGGACGGCGTTTATTCCAAAGATCCAAAGATCCATCCCGAGGCGAAACGGTTCGATCGCATCTCGTTCAATGAAGCCATCCGGCTCAATCTGACAGTGATGGATATCGAAGCCTTTTCGATTTGCCAACGCAACGGCATACCGATTCACGTTTTGGATTTCTTCAAAGAGGATAATTTACTGAAAGCGGTTCTCGAAGAACATATCGGGACCCTCGTCTATCCCGATCCTCAGGTGTGAAAAGGGCTATGAAAAAGAGAGGTTCTCTTTTTTCCTTTGAAGGTATCGATGGTTGCGGCAAAACCACACAAATCAACGGAATTCGGGAAGACCTTCTCGCGTTAGGATATCGAGTGGAGCTTTTCAGAGAACCCGGCGGTACCTGTTTGGGTGAGGAGCTGCGTCGGATCGTCCTGCTTAACAACGGTATTCCGATATGCGAGCGCGCGGAAGTGTTATTGTATGTGGCTTCCAGAACGCAGTTGGTTCACGAGAAGGTATTCCCGTTATTAGAAAAGGGAGTCATTGTTCTACTGGATCGATATGCCGATTCCTCCGTCGCCTATCAAGGTTTTGGAAGGCTTTTACCAGTTGAAGAGATCATCGGGTTGAACGATTTTGCAATCGAAAAGCGCTATCCCGGAAAAACCTTCTTCATCGATATCTCCGTTGAGGAAGCAGAAAAACGGTTATCCAGCAAAGAAAAGGATCGTTTGGAAGGGGAAAAAGAAGAGTTCTTCCATCGCGTTCGCCACGGGTATCTGACGTTAGCCGAGCGATACCCCGGACGGTTTGTCATACTGGATGGCCAACAGGATCCCGAACTTCTGAGGAAGAGAATCTTACAGGCCGTATTGGCTGAGATCGATAGTCCCGAAAAAAAGGATCGATAGCGTATTTCATCGCAAATCGATATAGTCGATAAGCGGATACTCCGATTCGCGGATGGAAAAAGCCTCCTGTATCCCTGATTGGGGCACTGTACTCAGTGTTAGTTCCTCGAAGTAAACCTCCAGCGTTTCCTGAGTCTTCTGATTCTGCAAGACAATGCTTTCTAAACGCTCGTTTTGATCCACCACAATGAGGATCTTCGGGTATTCTTTTTTGAAAATGGTTAAGATCGCGGGTTCTCGGATGAGCAAGGTGTAGACATGGCGTTCGGCCTCTTTTTGGTAACTGAGCGACAACAGGGGGTTATAGGTTTCGATCAGTCCTAATAAAAAATCCGCGAAATTGCTGACCAGTTCTTGCGGATCAAATCCCAACGCTGGGGTTCCGACAGGATCTAAAGATACTCGTTGGTTCGCCCGCTTTTGCGTTCGCTGATCCAGGACGGAAAAGTAATTCTCCCGGTAGCGAAACAGGAAGGTGATCCCGGCTAAAACCTCCGGTTCCAGGATATCCAGGCGATAATCCCTTAGATCCCGAACCCAGAACTCTAATCCGTATTGGGTCTCCGTCACGGTGGTTTTATTCTCCTGAAGGAGCATTCTTATGTATACTTTCGCGTGGAGGTGTGTCGCGCCCGCGAAGGTGCGCACCATCTTTCTCCAGGTCAAAATGCCCTCTTGTTCAACGCCGAAGGCCGTCAACACGCAAAAGCACAGGAGCAGGGCCGCGAGGAACGGTTTTTTCATCGAAGAGTTCTCAGCCGGTCACGCGGATTGATGATTTCGGTCACTCTGACGCCGAAGCTCTCTTCCACGACGACGACTTCTCCTCTCGCGATCACTTTGCCGTTGACCAAGATATCCACGTGCTCCCCGGTCAACTTATCGAGCTCTATGATGGACCCGATATTCAAGTCGAGTATCTCTTTCAAAGTCAATCGACTGCGTCCCAACTCAACCGTAATCTCGAGCGGAACGTCGTAGAGCAATTCGAGTTGTTTTGGCAACTGCACAAGATTTTCTGAGGAAAAATCCTCAAACTCGGCTTTTTGTACGGTGACCGGGTCTTGTTTCTGAGGTGGAGGGGGAAAGTATCCCATATCCGGAGAGGCTTCCATTCTCGGCGCAGTCGCCACGGGTTGCTCTACCGGCACAGGTTTCGCTTGCGGCGCTGGAGTCGGAGCCGGTTTTTGGGCAGGCGTCTTCCCTGCTGTGAAGAGTGCGTACAAGCGCTTAACGAACGAGATCGGCACGATTTGATAGATATCGGTCACCGCTAAATCTTTTATTTCCATACGGAACGAAACGACCGCGGCTTCGGTATCGCCTTCTGTAGAGATCTCCGGAAATTGTACTTGCGCCTGCGAGAAGTCCGAGATTCCGACATTCGGCGGGGTAATCGCGATCGGTTTTTTCAAAAAGCCGGCCATGGCGGTAGAAGCGGTTCCCATCATCTGGTTCAGGGCTTCCCCGACCGCGCTGGTCTTCAGATCGTCTAATTCTCCGCTAACCTCTGTGCCGGTTCCTCCCATCATTAAATCCGCTATGATCAAAGCCGTTCCCTTGTCCATCACCAAAACGTTCAATCCGGAAAGTCCTTGATGAAATTCCAAGGTCGTAACAAGCCGTTCATCTCGGAAGGTATTTCGGACTTCGCTCAGTTTGGTGGTTTTCACTTCCGGCGTCGTGATTTGCACTTCTTTGCCGATAATCGTAAACAGAGCGGTGGCAGCGGAACCCATGATGATGTTTCCCACTTCTCCGATCATATCCAATTCTTCGGGGGTCAGTTTGGCCGACCCTCCTGCAGGAATGGCGGACTCAGCCTGTGGCTTGTCTCCGCCCCCGCTAATCGCCCCCAAGAGCGCATCCAGTTCGTCCTGAGTGAGGAAATTTCCGGAATCCGCCACGTCAGATCATTCTCCTTTCTTTGGAATCCAAGCCGAAAGGTCGAACTCTTCTTCTTGGTCTTCCATCGTCTCATGCCGAATACCCGTGACTTTCACGGCCTTCTTTCCGCGGTGGTTACCAGGAATCCCTTTAAATTTCGGAAAGTCTCCGATCGCGATGTCGATCTCCTGGTCATGGTACTGGTCAAGCCGCAGAACGTCCCCTTTTTGCAAATAGAGCAGCTCCCCCACGCTCAAGCGCGTCTTTCCCAAAATCGCCTGCAGCGAGATTGGCGTGTTCTGAAGATTGCGAGCGATCTTCGGGGTAAGCTCTTCCTTTTCTTTTTTTTCGGATGACGAAAACCAGAACTGATTCGTGATTTTTTCCGTGAAAGGTTCCACGACAGAGGTTGGAATACATATATTCATAAAACCTTCGATGGTCCCGATCATAATTTCCATCGTGATCAGCAGCGTCATATCGTTAATTGGCGCGATTTGTACGAATTGCGGGTTCGATTCGGTGTTTTCGATCTCGGGGACAAATTCCATGACGTTCACCCACGCGTCTCTCAGTAGGGTTAAGAAGCGCATGGTCTCCCGCCTGACGATATTCGTTTCAATCTCGGTCAAGGAGCGGGACTTCGTTATGGACATTCCGGCGCCCCCAAGGATGCGATCAATCATCCCGAAGATAATCGTTTGGTTGATCTCCAAAATCGCGCTGCCGTTCAGACTTGATCCCGTGAAGATCGCCATATACGTAGGATTGGGAACGGACTTCAAAAATTCGCCGTAGGTGATCTGCTCGATCGGACCCAGGCTGACGTCCACAAAAAATCGCAGTCTCCCGGACAAGTAAGTGGACAAAGATCGCGCGAAATTCTCATGGATCATCTGGAAGGTTCGGGTGTGATCTTTCGAAAACTTCATCGGACGCCGGAAGTCGTAAGACTTAACCTTGGCTTTTTCTTCCTCTTTTTTGATCTCTTCGACGCTGACTTCTCCTTTGGTCACCGCGCGCAAAAGAGAATCTATTTCTTCTTGACTGAGCGTATCCGCCATCTTCGCTCACCCCCCTCCCGAAAAAGCATTTTTTCGTGTTATTGAACGGAAGCGATCGCCTTGATATAGGTAAAGACCTCGATCACCCCGAACTTCGCCTTATCTCCGATATATCCGGTAACGCGGTTGACCAAATCCCGAATCTGCCGTTTGATCAGGTCGAGTCCCGCAGGGCTTGACATTTCAACCGTCTCTTTTTGTATAAACAAGTCTTGCAGCGAGGATAGAATCTGGTCGTTACGCGTCGCAATCGCTTCCCGGCACCCGTCGCTGCCGACGGTAAAACTCAGCATATCGACCACGACGACGCTTTTGCCGCCTTTTAGCATAAAGGTTTTATTCGAACCTTCGACGATAAAGCGGACGCGGATCTCTATCGGCGCCGTCGGTGTCGCGTTTTGCTGACCGGTACCCGGGTCATTTGTCCCTAATACGAATCGCACCAGGACAAAGGTAACCCCTCCGGAAACAACGGCGGCGACAACCACCGAAATGAGCAATCCGAGGATGTTGATGGATGGTTTCTTCGATTTTGAATCTTCTACCGCTGGTATATCGTCAGCTTCTGGCAACGACGCTCACCTCACCTTTTCCCGCTTTATCAGAATATCCACCCGTTGAAACTGGTACCGAAGTTCGTTGATGGCAGTCTGATATTCAGTTTTCAACGCGCTTAGTTTGGCATTCGCCTGCTCTTGCGAGATCTCTCCGTCTTTTAGCTGGTAGTCCAGCAACTCTAACTGATTTTTCGCTTCTATGTCCAGCGCATGGACTTCCGACAAAATCTCGATATCACCTTTGGAGACAGGCACAAACCGTTTCGGATCGTAATAAAAATCGGGATCGAACCGCCCGTTGCGGATATCGACCACTCTTTCAGCGATCCGTTTCGCCTTCAGATCTTCCAAAAAGTATTTCGTAATACTGGCCGCTCTGGCGGCTCCCAAATGCCAGTTCGAGGGGTACACGGAATTCTCGGGGGGAATCCGGTCATCGGTGAAACCGCGCATCTCGAGCATATTGGTCGTGTGCTCGACCACGACCGCGCCGATCTTTTCTAATACGATTTTCGCTTCGGCGGTCAATTTCGCGGAGAAAGGCTCAAAGAACGCCATCTCGCTAAGCATGATCAAGGTCCCCTCTTCGTTTTCGATGATGGACAACTTCCCTTTGAAACTCTCGTCTTCACTAATCCGTATAATTTCTTCCTTCACACCGGGGTTGCTCGAAATAACTGGGTCCGAAACAGTTGTTTTCCCACCCATTAAAACGCTGGGGGGCGCCCCCGCAAAGACCATACTGATACCGCTGGCGACCTCCTGAAACTTTCCGGGATTGATCGATGAAAAGGCTAACAAGGCGACGAAAAAACAGAGCATCAATGTGATCATATCGCCATAGGTCGTTAACCATAATGCGGCGCCTTTCTTACACGGTGGGCATTTTTTTGCCATCCCGATCACTCCTTCGATGGGCTCGCCGCTTCATAAGTCTTCCGGGCATCCGCTGGCAAAAAGGTTTTTAGCTTTTCTTCGAGAAGTCGCGGGTTGTCTCCCGCCTGAATCGATAAGACCCCTTCCAGAATCATCTGTCGATGCATCACAAAGGTATCCTTCCGCAAACCAAGTTTCTCACCCATCGGTAAAAAGAAGACATTCGCGAACAGCGAACCGAAAAACGTCGTGATTAGGGCAACCGCCATCGCAGGCCCCAACGCGTCGGGATTATTCAAAGCCTGCAGCATCGCGATCAAACCCATAACCGTCCCCAACATTCCGAAAGCGGGGGCGTAGGCTCCGGCGCTTTCGAGCATCTTTCCGTTCATGGTCAGATCCGCGTCCAATAAATCGATCTCTATCTCCATCATACTTTTCAACAGATCCGGGTCGGTCCCGTCCACGATCAGCTGGATCCCTTTTTGCATAAAGGGATCCTTCAGCTCGGAGATATCGCCTTCGAGCGATAACAGCCCTTCGCGCCGCGCTTTTTCCGAAAAAGAAACGAGCGTGCGAATCGCGTCGATATAGTCCAGCTTCGGTTCTTGCACGGTACTCAGAATAACCTGGAAGATCTTTAGCGATTTAGACTTCGGATAACCGACAAAAACGGCTCCAATAGCGCCGCCTAAAACGATTACCATGGACATGATCGAATCCTTTCCCGTATAAACCGAAACGTCTCCACTCGATACTAAACCCAAAACAATGACCGCTATACCTACTACCAGTCCTAACAGCGTGGAAATATCCAACTGTATCCCTCCGTTGAGGAGCCACCTAACCGACAGAAACCGCTAACACGCATCGCAGCCGGATTCTTTCGTCTCCTGCGATTGACTTTTGTTCTGACCGGCCCATTTCGCCAACGCGCCCAATGAGGCGAAACTCACCTTCCGAAACTCGAGAACCTTCTGAAATACTTCCTCAAGCGACTCTTTCACAATGATCTTCTTGCCGTTCAACAAGGTAATGGTCGTATCGGGTCTGGACTCGATCGATTCGATCAAATCATCGTTAAGGGCAAAGGTATCGCCGTTGAGTTTGGATAAGTAGATCATAATAACACCCTTTTGATTTTTCTCTCTTTCGGTCTTTTTATCCTATTCCGAGGATCGAATCCTCCAACTCCTGCAAAGACTCTTTCATCAAACGTAAAAAGGCGGGGTCATAGAAATCATCCGGTCTGCGCATCATCTTGGCGAAAACGGCGCTGTCGATCTCGTATTCATCTTCCTGATACTGTCTGGAGATAAACCAATGGATATTCGGAGAATAGGACAATAATGAAAACCAGACGCTGCCAAGATCCCCGATCGGTTGACAGTCAATGTGAGCGGGATAAAAAAGGACCTCGATCTGTGTCCCTTTCTCTTTCTCGCTCTGTATTCGAACATCCCCGCCCGTCATCCGGGCCGCTTCCCGCAAGAACGGCAATCCTAAACCGAAACGGCGGATTTTTTTGTCCCGCGTGGTATAAAACGGGTCGAAAATCCGTTCGAGCGTGGGGGGATCCATCCCTTTTCCATTATCTATGACGTGAAAACGGAAAATTTCCGAGCTTTCTTCGACCCTCAACCGGATGCGGGTCGCCCCCGCATTGATCGCATTTTGCGCGATATCGAGAACGTGATCCGCCAGCGTTCTCATCGACATAGCCGAATGCTCCTTCCTGCCTCAGCGCGAACCGCTTTTAAAAATTCAGAAAAAGTGCGACTCTCACAGCAGATCTCCATTCTGGCGTCTCCCAAAGCCTCGGGGGTATGGGCATCCGACGAACTGAAGAGCGCCGTGGGATAAGTGCCACAGTACGCGGGAATAAGCGCGCGTTTTTCTAACAAATAGACTTCTAAGGGAATCCCCTTCGCGCTTTCAGGAAGAATCCCCATTTGGTAAAACAACCCCAATCCGCGAAAAACGTGCGCAAAAACCGGCAATCCTCCAAAGCTTCCAATCAATCGTAAGGCTTCTTCGATATTCAAGGAAGTCGGAAAGCCAAACGGCAGCGTCACCATATCCTTAAACGCATCGGTCTCATCAACCAACAACGAATACCCGTCTCTCTCCGGATCAATCGCGACAGGAGGTAACCGCTGCTCTACCGCGCGGCCGGCCGATTCGGCGGTTTCCACATCGGGAAAATAACCGAGGATGTGGACATCCTCCACTGTTTGTATCTCGATTCCGGGCATCACTTTGATCCCGTTTCGAGATAACGCTTTCTGAAAGGCCTGAACATTCCGCGTCGTATTATGATCGGTAATCGCGATCCAGTCGATACCATACCGTACAAGCCTTTCGGCGACCACCGATGGGGTCATCGTAATATCGGCGCAGGGCGATATACAGGTGTGGATATGAAAATCAGCCTTGAAGCATCTCATAAAAGATACCGCTGAGTTCAAACCCTCCTAACGGACTTTTCACAAGCAATACGTTCTCATCCCGGGCTTTTTGAACGGTATCGGCGTTATAATCCCGACCATTAGCCAGAATGATCGCTTTTACCCCAACGATAAGAGCCACGGCAACGATGTTCGAGTGCGATTGCACAGTGATCCAAAGGTCCGCTTTTCCGTTATGAGACATTACTTCGCTGAGCAAATCACAGGTAATGCCCTGAGAAACCTCCAGCGATTCGGGATCTCCTGTGACCACGGTCCCGCTGATCCGTTCCAAGGCTTGGCTGAAACGCATAGATCAGGCTCCTTTCCTTATCGCGATCGCCTCTACCTCGACATTCGCGCCTTTCGGAAGCGCACCGACCTGTATGACGGAACGGGCCGGGGGGGTCGTTTTGAAATATTCCGCGTAGATGGCGTTAAAGGCGGCGAATTGTTTCATATCGATAAGAAAAACCGTTACTTTTAATACATCCTCTAATGAAGACCCGAAATCTTCCAACAGGTTTTTCAAATTATCCAGGACCTGGCGCGTTTCAGCTTCGAGGCTTCCGGTCACCATTTCGTTGGTTATCGGATTTAAGGGGATTTGGCCCGAAATAAACAACAGGTCTTTGTACGATACCCCCACAGAATAGGGGCCTACGGGTTTTGGCGCTCTGGCCGACTGATGGATCATCTTGCTCACAACGAATCCTCCTCCGAAAATAATGTGTTGTGAGATTATAACACACCGATCCGTAAAAATCGGGGCGTTAGACCCGTTATGAGCGGTTTTTTGCGCAGAGAACGAGGTTTCCCGTAAGGTTCGGAAAGTAATGGCGGAGAAGGGCCCCCTTTCGGGAAGAGGGTTAGGCTGTCGATCGCGGGTTGTGGATTCAGGAAGGCATCAGGCTCCGAACACGATTTCTACCTTCGGCTTTCCCTTGATAAAGCCATTGGTCGGCTTCGGATACCAGATCATCGATCGTCCGTTCGGGCGCCATTTGGGCTAAACCGATGGTCAGGGTGACATGATAGATTCTTTTCCGTTTGGAAAAAGAGGTCTTTTCCACTTTCGCGCGTATTCTCTCCGCAACGATCGTTGCCTCAGCCAACGCTGTTGCGGGAAAGATTAGCAGAAACTCTTCACCGCCCCATCTGCCGATGAAGTCTTCGCCCCTCAAAGTCGAAGAAACCACTTTTCCCAGTTTCTTCAAAACCTTATCCCCTTCCAAGTGCCCGTAGGTGTCATTCAGATTCTTGAAAAAATCGAGGTCCGCAATCGCGACCGTGAACGGAATCTGTTTTCTTTCGTATAGATGGACCTGCTCCTTCAGTTTTCTCATAATCTCTCTCCGATTCGGTAGACCGGTTAATTCGTCGGTTCGGGCGATCTGTTCCATCTTACGAAAAGCCGTTTTCAACGCTTCATTCTTTTGTTTCAAAAATTCCGCTTCCTGGGTCATTTTTTGGATACGCGCGCGCGTTTCCATCTCGGCAAGGGTCTTCGCGGTTTTTTCACTGAAATAGTTTTCTTTCTCGTTCACGTACTTACGGAAATAATCCACCGCTTTGCGATAGTCTTCGACAATCGGAAGGGTTTCGGTCAATTCCTTATAGATTTCCAGTAAAAGGCTCTTGACCTGCGATTTTTCCGCCAGCACGAGAGCGGCTTCCAGGTGATCGACTGCGAGGCGGTATTGCCCCTGTGAGATCTCGATACGCGCGAGCTCAAGCGCGCAACTGGCTTGAAGGCCGAAATCCTGGCCGCGCTGGACCATGTTTTGACAGGACCGGATCGATTCTTTCGCGGCCTCATTCTGATGTAAGAGGCGGTACGCCTTTCCGATGTTGAGCAGGGCAAAATCGACATTGGCTTTATCGGGATTGGTTTTCGACGCTTCGATCGAGAGGTTCATGTACTCCAACGCCCGTTTCGGATCGCCGTTATTCAGATGAATCTCGCCGATGTTATTGTATAAATAGGCGATCTGGGTTTGCATCTGTTCTTTTTTCGCCAAATCGAGGGCTTTTTCGAAGTAGTTTAACGCCTCTTCATTACGGTTTAGTATCCCGTACAAACTCCCCAGGTTGTTGTAGGTGCGGGCGATTCCCTTGGTATCATCGGTATCTTCGACGATGCTCAAAGACTTTTGGTAATAGGTAAGCGCTTGATTGTAGTCTCCAACTTCCCAAAACACGATCCCGATGTTCCGATAAAGCTTCGCAACCTGTGACGGGATGGAGAGGGTTTCGAAGAAGGCGAGCGCCTGCTGAAAGTGATAGGCGGATTCATCTGGTTTCCGAAGCTGGTAATAGGCCCCTCCCAAGGCATTGTGGGCGTTGGCTTGGGCATGGATGTCTTTTATCCGCTCCGCCAAAGCCAGGAATTCTTGGGCGAAAGCGAGCCTTTGAGCAGGTTCCAAACCGTTTTGTATATCAATGACAACCTCATAGAACGGGAATTTCCGTTTCCCGCGTGTTTTTTTGAGTTGTGAGAGCGCCTCTTGAACGATCGGTTTCATCTTCTCTCCTTTAGGCGATTCCCATGCCGTATCGCGACACATAGGGATCAATGCGACGATTATACCGACATCGGACACGATTGTCAATGAAACCGCAGCGCGGACAAGTGAATCCCGTTGTCGATCTGCTGGATCGGCGCGTGATCTACGAAAGCGAAACAAACTCTCCGATATCCGATAGCTCTTTTTTAGAAGAGCGGTTCGTGGTACGATAGGCGTATGCGACGACCACGCCATCTCTTTGGATAACGCCGCATTAATAGAAGGTTTTCGAAACCCATCGGTCTTGTAAAGCACACCTTTTGCTTAATATCGGAAAAACAAAAGATGCATCGAGATCACCCGATCTGGAATTCCGAACTTTTGTTCGGCCGATTAAGAGGGTTAAAGCGTTCTTCATCGAGCGTGAGGTATTTTTTTAAGGTCAATAGAGTTCCTAACCAAATAATCCGAACGTGAAACCAGGAAACCGCATTCTACTTTTTTTCGACATTATCCGTTAATCCGAAGAATGAAACCCGGAGGGAATACGATGAATAGAGAGACCTTACATCAGACTGAGGCGAAGCGCTGGATTCGTTTTCTGGTATTCTTTCTCGCGTTGGCCGGAGTCTTGATCGAAATCGTCACCACGCGATTAACCCGCGAGATTTGGTTTTTGTTTCGGTTTTATACGATACAAACCAATCTTTTAGTCGCCTTTTCGATGCTTCTTTGTCTATTCATCCGGGATGAAAAACGCCGATACGCGGGGATCGTACGGCTGTTTTCGAATGCGGTTGCTTTATGGATATTGATTACGGGTATTCTATACGGGTTGCTCCTGGCGGGATTTTATCATCCCACCGGATGGAAGAGCCTCTCGAACCTTCTTTTGCATTATGTCACACCGCTGGCCATGGTCATTCACGAGCTCGTTTTTTCGAAGCCGATCGTTTCCGTCTGGTGGCTTCCGGCCGTTTGGGTAAGTTATCCTCTGATCTATTCGGGAGTTTCCGTTCTTTCGGGCCTGCAAAACGGATTTTTCCCTTATTGGTTTCTCAACCCGACTCAGCATTACCCCCAAGGAGCCGGGTCTCTTCTCAACGTGGGGCTTTTCGTGGGAGCGATGATGATCGTGTTTGTGAGTTTCGGTTTTCTGATGCTCCGCTTCAATCGGCGGTGGACGCGGGAAGACGCCTCTTGATATAGAAAGCGCGAACCCCGAGCATAACGGGGTATTCCGTGGACTCGGGGTTCGTTGCTTTCTTGCTCATTCGCGCCTTGAAAGGCTTATTCTAAAGGCTATATTGTGAACTTCGCGATTTCGGTCTTCAATTTTTCCGCCAATCGGCTTAACTGCCCGGCGGAGGCGTTTACTTCGTTCGCTTGCGCCGTTTGGGTTTTCGCGCTTTCATTCATCGCCTGAACCTTTTCCGAGATGTCCACCATCGATTTAGAGGAGGTGTCCATCGCGCTCGCCATCTCTTCCGCGGCGGCTCCCTGCTCCTCGGAGGTGGCGGTTAAGTTACTCACCATCGCGTAGATGCCGTCGACGTTATGAGAGATATCCTTAAACTGCTCTTCGATCTTCAGCCCGCTGTCATAAACCCGCTTCACCAACTCCAGAGTGTCCTCTGTGGCGACATCCGCCTTTGAAACTCCTTCGGCGACTTGTTTTAATATAACGCCGATATCGTTCGTCGCTTTTTTGCTTTCTTCCGCGAGTTTGCGTATCTCATCGGCTACGACCGCAAAACCTTTTCCAGCCTCTCCGGCGCGCGCCGCTTCGATCGCCGCGTTAAGCGCAAGCAAATTCGTTTGGCTCGAGATCGACTCGATCGATTCGGTGATCTCGCTCACTTTCGCCGTCAGCGCCGCCACTTCCGCCGCTTGCTTCGCCGATTCTTCCGTTTGTTTGCGCGCTTCTTTAACCCGCTCGATGACCTCGTGAACCGCGATGGTTCCGTCTTTAACGATCGTCAGAGCCTTTTCCGAGCTGGTTGACAAATCCTGTGCCGTATGAGACAAGCCTTGCGCGCTCGCGGCAACTTCTTCCACCCCCGAGGTCACTTCTTCGATGGAAGCGGACGTGTTTTGGACGTCACTGTCCACAATCTCGGCTTGTTTGGCCAGCGTTTGAGCCGATTTCAACTGCTCTTCCGAAACACGATCCAAAACGGTTGATGCATGGTTTGTCTCATCGACGGAAGCGCGGATGAGCGAGATCGACGAACGCACGGCCTCCGTCATCTTTCTCATCGCCTGTGAAATCTTCCCGATCTCGTCCTTTCGGTCAAGATATTGGGCGACAATCGACTCTTTAACCGTTAGGTCAAGATCCCCAAGGCGCTCCAGCTCTTGCGTCACGCGCGTGATCGGTTTTGAGATCGAGGTCCCGGTAAAAAAGATGATCAATACGATGGTCGCCAGAACGATCACAAACACGATGAGCACTAACAAGACCATTTTTACGGTGATCGCATTCATTTCCTGATCCGGTATCGAAACGGCAATCGACCACCCGGGCGTTCCCCTGATCGGGCGGTAGAACATATGGGCCTTGCTTCCATCCGGCTGCGTGTAAGTACCAGTGCCTTCTTCCCCGCGCATCGCCCGATTCCCTAATTCTTGAAGTCCTTTGAACCCCTGTTGATCAACGTTACTGACGCTCAGTGCCATAACCAGCTTGGGGTCGGCGCTATGGGCAATGCAAACGCCTAACCGGTCGATCATATACGCGTACCCGGTTTCACCGTATTCGAACGTCCCTAACTTTGTCGATAGAGAGTCGATGTTCAAGGCGGCAACCAGAACGCCAACCAACACTCTCTGTTTATCATGTATCGGCATCGCGATCATCACAACGGGTAGTCCGGTTCCTTTGCTGATCGCAGCATCGCTCATCGCGATGTCTTTCCTCTGATCGACGATCTCTTTAAAGTATGATCTTTCTTTGATGTTCGCCATCGATCCGTCGAAGTTGATGAAGTTTCCGGTTAAATCCGCGACAAAGATATACTCGTACAGGCCTTGTCCGTTTTTGACCATGTCAGCCAAGCGCGGGTGATGGAGTTTCGAGTCCATGGAGACGATCTCTTGGCTTTTGGAGATGTCGAACAGATGCTTTTTTATGCCATCTACCCATTCGCTCATGTAAAGCTCCACCGCCGTGGTTGTCTGAAAAACCTGCCCGGAAATGGCCTGATAGATGTTCCGTTGAGACAATGCCGCGAGGATGACGGCGCAAATGGCAAAGATGGCGATGATAGCGGGAATGGAATACCAAAAGAGTCTTGCTTTGATCGATCGAATTTTGATCATACCGTGTTGCCTCCTCTTCGTCTTCTATCTTCTTTATATAGTAAATCCGTTTCCTAACTCTCTCCTACGAAAGAATCCAGCGCATTTATGTTCAAGATGGTCTTGAGTCCCGAAACGCTTTTCATCAAGAGGAATCGCGCTTCCTTTTTTATCATTGCATTAGTGTAAATAGTTATTGAAATAACGATCCATGCTATAATATTATTATACTCTTGAAAAGAAACGACCTCTTTTCTAAATTATTCCCAAACGAAGACATTATCAAGACAACGTTGAAAACAGTGAAGTGAGCCTCTATCGCCTTGTCACCCCATATCGAGTCGGATCAAGAGGTTATCACGCGATTAAACCGGTTATTGTCCGATAACGGGGGTTTATGATACACTATGAAATGACGAGGGTATCGGTTTCGCGCGCATCCGTAACGGGTTTAAGAAGGAAAGAGGGCGTCTTTTCTCTTATAGCGGCCTCCTCATGGAGTAAAAGGATTACCCGTTGCAGCTAAGAGTTTTTTTCGTTACGGAAGCGTATAAGAAAAAAACACGTTCCACCCGATGACGGAATCGATTTCGGTACCCTCCCGGCATCGGGCATTTCAGTGAGGTTTTTTCAATCTGTCGAACGGACTGGAGGATTATGAAGATCGGTGGTTTTTTCATAGTTTTTGTGCTCCCGGGTTCCCTAGGTTTCTCCCAGTCAGGGACGGGGAGCGTCATACCGACAGCGGAAAGCGGAACGATTCATTCCATCATATGGGGGCTCTTAGGAATCGCGGTTGTGACTTTACTCGTCCTCGGTATGAGAAAATTTCTTCTTTCCAAAAACCGCGCGCTGGCTCAAGAGTCGCTCCGTTACCGTGAAAAAAACGATGAACTGGTTCAAACCAACGAACGACTGAATACAATCTACGGGGAACTTCAAAAAGCCTATCAGGATTTCGGGGAATTGCTCGAACGGTTTGAATCGATCGTCGAGGTTTTGTCCAAGGTCGGGAATAATGAACTGGATGAAAAATCTTTCTTTGGGTTGTTCTTAGGCGCCGCGTTGAAGATCATTCCGATCGCGAACTATGGCACGGTCTCTTTAATCATGGACCACGAATGGCGGTTCATCGCGGTCGAGGGATATGACGGCGAACGGTTGATGGCCTTGCGCCTTCCGGAAGAGAATATCCGCCATATCTACGAGGTTACGGTAGTGGATGCCTTGTATGACCGTTACGAGCGAGACATCGACGAATCTGTCAGAGATCCTTTGAAAGAGGCGGTCAAGCCCTTCAAACAATCTCTATTGACGCCGTTTATCGTCGATGGCAAGTTCTATGGAACGATGGCGCTGGACATCGCCCGTGAGAACGAAGCCACTTTTACCGATGGCATGAAGAAAGTTATGACCGCTTTCTCGAAGATTGCTTCCGCCTTTTTGGCCTTTAAGCGCCAATCCGTCAGTCAGGGAAAGTTCCAGAAAAATATCATCCTATCCCTGGTGCGCGCATTAGAATACTACGACCGGTACACCCGGGGGCATTCCGAACGTGTGGCCCGTATCGCGTCCCTGCTGGCGGAAGCGGCCGGACTGGACCGGGAGAGCATTCGCAAGATCTATTGGGCCAGCTTGGTTCACGACGTCGGAAAGATTTACGTGCCCCAGCTGATCCTAAATAAAGCGGGCAAATTGACGGAAGAGGAGTTTGAAGAGATCCGAAAGCACCCGGGAAAGAGTTATGAGATCATCAAGGAAACGGAAGGGATGGATGAGATCGCTCAGATGGTGCGGCACCACCACGAACGATGGGACGGAACGGGGTATCCCGATCGCTTTATCGCCGAAGAGATACCGATCTCTTCGCGGATCATCACGATAGCGGACGCTTACGACGCCATGACGAGCGAGCGCCCTTATCGCAAAAGCATTCGTAAAGCTTCTGTAATTGAAGAGTTCCGAAGAACTAGCGGAACACAGTTCGATCCTCGATTGACCAATCTCTTCATCGGAATCATCAGTCGGACGGATTTCCAAGAATAAAGAAGGACAAAATTCGCGGGAAAGGCGAAATAAAATAGGACTACTCGAAAAAACTCGTGTCGTCGTATAATAGAGAAACATGTTTTTGAAAGGAGAGTATGGTGGAAAAAGCGAACCGGAATCTTTTCACACTGGGAGTCGGAGTATTCTTTTTGGGGTTAGCAGTCATTTTTTTCGTTAAGGAGATCGACCTGTGGCCGTGGATTCTCGCCCTAATCGGCCTTGCTTGGCTCCCTTGGTCTTTAGCCACGAAGAAAGGGTGGTACGGTTGGAACGGGTGTGTCTGGCTGGTCGGACTGGCTTTGTTGTTTTATTTCCATATCTTTTGGCCCGGGATCTTGATCCTGATCGGCATCAGCATTGCCTTTGGCTCGCTGACCAGAAAAGCGCCGGGGAGTCCGTTTGTCAAACCGTGACGCGTCAGAGCTCCCCGATCGCGCTCACGCGCGGTTTTATTCCCACTCCGCGACGATGTAATTGGAATTGACCGGAAATACTTGCACTTGCTGGATGTTCTTCAGGTAAGTGTTCACATTCGCGAAGGTGTAATCGTAGACTTCATCCAGTGTGATCTGTTTGTTGCTGTCGACATCCGCGTCATAGGTTGAATTGAAAGCGCCCAGGGGAGCCGAGAGCCCGGTATGGCCCAATCCGTCGGCAAAGAAGAAGGAAAAGATGCCGTTCTGCAAGGTGGCGTCCTCCCAACTGCTCTCCGTCTGCTTGGCCGCCGTCAGAACATAGGTTTGCCCGCTCCGTGTCCCTTGTGTTAACCCTTCGATAAAAGACCGGTTGTATTTCTCAAGATCCGCGATGACCTCTTCTCTTGAGGAAAGCAGACTCGTGAATCCGCCGGAACGGCAGGAATCCAAGACGACGAGCACAGTGCCGTCGAGTCGGGCGATCAGGTTGCGGAGTTCGGAGACCGTTATCTTAGAACCATTCGAAAAAGAAAGGTAAGATTCGGAAGCGGCATAGTCATAACTGCCGTGCCCGGCAAAGTAGAACAGGAAAGTATCGGCATCCGAAAAGTTCGCTTCCAATTCCTCAAAAAACGCTACGACATCGTCCTCGACAACACGCGTTAACAATTGCCGATTGATGAACTCTCCGGATAGATGCTCCAAGCAAGTTTGGACATCATTTGCGTCGTTGACCGTCCATCTTAAGTCGGAAGCAACGTCGTAGTCAGAGACGCCGATCATCAGCGCGTAGCGTTTTCCACCGATCACGTCAAAAGACCACACTTGGCTGAACCGGTATTGCCCAAAGGCGTTTTGAACCTTTACTTTCCAATAATAGCGCGTATTGGGGATGAGTTGGCTAACCGTAACGAAGGTATCGGTCAGATCGCGCGCAATCAACGCCATCGTGTTGGAAGAAGTCCCCAAATAGACGTCAAAAGTCACATCCGATCCTTCCGGATATTCCCAGCGCAGTAAAACCGTCGTGGCGCTGGTACGGCTTTCTGCAGACGGTGTCGGATTCAGCGGATCAAAGATCCGATAAAGCACCGTACACCCGGAAACCATAAATAATACGACTAAGACCGTGAACACTCGCAACCCTACTCTCCGATTCATGCCGTCCCCCTTTTCCCGAACGGAAGCGGAAGGATGGAGACCTTTTCCTGATGATAGCTTCGGTCACCCCGCTCCCACCGTTCAGCACTCCGGCTTATTATATACTATCGAGCGTATCGGTTTCAAACTTTCTTGCGATTCCAACAAAACAAGGAAGATCGTTTTCGGATAATTCGCATCAGAGCCGATAAAAAAGCGGACCCAAGGGTTATCCGAGGATCCGCTTTTCTTTTTGGGTTTCCTTATATTTCTTTATACCGGCGGCAGGCCACCAGGTGTCTCCCTTCCACGATCTCCAGTTCGGGCTCTTTCTCATTCCGGCATTCGTCTTTCGCGTAGACGCAACGCGGGTGGAATCGACAGCCCTGGGGGATGTTCTGGGCGGAAGGCACTTCTCCTTTGATCGGAACGTCTTTGATGCGGTTGACCTTTCCGGAGACCGGTTCGCAAACCGCTGAGATCAAAGCCATCGTGTACGGGTGTCTGGGATGGTCAATCACATCATCCGGGTCTCCCATCTCGACAATTCGGCCTAAGTACATCACCGCGATTGTATCTGTAAAATATCTGGCCGTGGAAAGATCGTGTGTAATGTACAAATACGTTAGTTGGAGTTCCCTTTGAACCAGTTTCATCATATGCAGGATTTCGGCGCGGGTCGATAGATCAATCATGGACACGGGTTCGTCGGCGACGATAAACTTCGGGTTCAATATTAGACTGCGCGCCGTAGCCGCCCGTTGCCGCTGACCCCCGGACAGCATGTGTGGGAATCTTTCCATGTACTCTTCGGGGGGCTGCAAACGCACTTCCGACAACGCCTTGGCGACCATCTGCAAACGCGCTTGATGGTCCTCTCCCACCTTATGGATCAGAAGGGGTTCTTCCAGGACATCGCGAATCCGAAAACGGGGATTCATGGAGGCGTAAGGATCTTGGAAGATCATCTGCACTTCCCGCCGATACTTTCTCAATCTTTCCGCGGTGATGTGGGTGACCTCCTGCCCGTCAAGAATCATTTGCCCGCCCGTTGGTTCCAGCAGCTTCATCAGGATCTTTCCGGTTGTCGTCTTTCCGCACCCGGACTCTCCCACCAATCCGAAGATCTCTCCTCTGCGAATATTGAAGGTCACGCCATCTACCGCTTTCACATAGCTTAGCCGATTTTTTAACACGTCGGTCATGCTTCTGCGTACGGGAAACCACTTTTGGAGGTTTTTGACCTCGAATATATTCTCGCTCACGACTCTCGACACCTCCAGCAAGCCACAAAATGATCGGGTTCCACTTCCTGCAGATCCGGTTCATCCACCTTACAGCGATCCATCACCACATTGCACCGGTCATGGAACTTGCAACCCGCCGGAGGTTTCAGCAGATCGGGCGGTCTTCCCGGTATGAAAGCGAGTTCTTCCACTTTCTCGTGGAGTAGCGGCGTGGCTTTGAGCAATCGTTGGGTATACGGATGCATTGGACCTTGTTTCCCGTAAAGCTGCTCGTTGGTCCCGATCTCCGCGATCTTTCCGCCGTACATCACCATCAAACGGTCAGACACTTCCGCTTCCGTCGCCAAATCATGGGTGATAAAGATGAATGAGAGGTCCAACTGCTGTTTCAAATCTTTTAAAAGGTTGATGATTTGCGCTTGAACAACCACATCCAGTGCGGTGGTCGGCTCGTCGCATAAGACGATTTTGGGCTCAAGAAACAAGGCCATCGCGATCACGATCCGCTGCTTCATCCCACCCGACAACTCATGCGGATAGCGTTTCAAAACTTCCTTAGAAAGCCCGACGTAAGCGAGGTACTTTTCGATTCTGGCAATCGCTTCCTCTTTTGACATCTCCCGATGCTCGCGCAAGGTCTCCATCATCTGCTTTCCGATCGTGTAAACGGGAGTGAGGCAGTTCATCGCGCCCTGGAAGACCATCGAAATCTTTTCCCACCGAATTTGCTTTCGTATCTGCGTTTCGGTCAAGGGAACGATATCTTTTCCTTCGATGAGGATTTGCCCGCCGACGATTTTTCCCGGAGGGGACGGCATCATCATCAGCGCCACCGCCGTCGTCGTCTTGCCGCAGCCGGATTCTCCGACAATACCTAGGGTCTCGCCCTTGTTCAAACAGAAAGAAATGTCATCCACCGCTTTGACGGCGCCTTGACTCGTCAAATAGTGAAGTTTTAAGTTTTTAACTTCTAAAACCCGTTTATTCTGCGTTGTTTTCTCTGCTGCCATCTTCTTTACCTCGTCCGAAGTTTCGGATGTAGTATTTTGTCTAACGCGAATCCGATAAAGGCAAAGCTCATTCCCATGATCGCGATCATCAATCCGGGAGGAATAACCCACCACCAAATACCGTTAATGACCGCGCCACCAGTATAAGCGTCCCGCAATATTTGGCCCCACGTCACGATTGTGGCGTCTCCCAAACCCAGCAGGGAGATCGATGCTTCATAGACGATCGCCCCGGGAATAAACAACGCCATCGACGCGAAAGAGTACGGAATGATCAAAGGAATGATATGCTTAAAAATGATGCGGAAGTTGCTGGCGCCTAAGGCGCGAGTCGCTTCGATGAACGTTTCCTCTTTGATTTGCAGTCCCATTGACCGAACGGTTTTTACGGAACCGGTCCAATAGAAGATACACATAATGAGGATGAGGTTCCATATACTCGGTTTGAATACGGCGCTCATAACGATCAAAACTGGCAAAAGCGGGATGGAGTTGAAGACTTCGAAAACTCTTTGCATGGCGGAATCCTTCCATCCGCCCAGATACGCGCTGATAACCCCGTAAATAACCCCGACCATCACTGATACGATCGCGGTCAACAACCCGATGAGGAGCGCCCATTTAATCCCGGCCAAGACCCCGCTGAACAGATCGCGTTTGAAGGCGTCGGTTCCCAATAGGCCGAAGACTCTCCCCGGGACGACCAATTCGACGTTGCTGATGGTGTCCTCCGGTCGCTGAAGCAATATGGCGGCTTGTATCGTATACTTGCCTTTCAAGGGTTCCGGGTCGATCAGCATGTTCTCCTGGGCTTTCGCGAAGAGTATGGCAGCCGGCTTGATCGAAGAGCGTTGAAATTTGCGCATATTGTCGCGGCTCTCAAACCCACCCAAAAAATCATAGGCTTCCGACTTCGAGCCTTTGTCGACGGAGATGCGGCTGACCCCGCCTTCCACCATTTTTAAGTTCGAAGAGGTCAAGTAAACGGTTTCTCCGTCCGGCCGCGTGAAGGTCAGATCCATCATCGCCGCTCCGGTCCCTTGGATCTTCAAGATCAGATCGGACGGCGCGATGTCGTACTGATAATCATACTCGAAGGTATAGGTCATCATCCGATTCGTCCCGAAGGCCTCTTCACTCACTTGAGGGTCTTTCAATACGGAACTCTTGGCGTACTTCTTCGCAGAAAAGAAGTTGACCCAGATGGGATAAGCCGATTGTGGATTGTCATCCCAATAGGAGATGTCACGCCAGCGTGTATTCGTTTCGGAAAACGGGGCTAAAACCGGCTCAAAGATCAAGAGCAGGAGGAAAAACGCAAAGATACCGAGCCCGACCAAACCGGATTTCACCTTTCGAAACTCATTCCAAAACTCAGAAATCGATCCCCTTAGGTCTTTTAGCTTCATGCCTTACCACCCACTTTGATACGGGGGTCGAGGAATCCGTAAATCAAGTCTAAGATGACCAATCCACATATGTATAACCCGGTGGAGAAGGAGAGATCACCCATCAAAACCGGAATATCGCTCTGTTCCACAGAGATCCAGTATAAATTGCCCATCCCTGGCCAACTGAAGATGCTTTCGAACAAGATACCGCCACTCACCGATACCAAAAGACTGAGAAGAGCCATCGTGACGATCGGGGGCGCCGCCGTTCGAAGGGCATGACCGAAGAGCACCTTTCGTTCCGGAATCCCTCTCGCGCGGGCCGACATGATGTAGTCGTCCTGCAAAACGCTCAACACGATGTTTCGGATCAAGAAGGCGCGACCCCAAAAGCCGATGATTACCAATGTTAATACCGGCAACGTCAAATGCCAGAGCGTGTCCAAATGGTACATAAAACCAGCGGGAGGGGGCGTCGAGTGCATCCCACCGGAGGGAAAGACTTTAATGATATATACGAAAAACATGATCATAAGCATCCCTAACCACCAGGAAGGCATTCCGAAAACGATCATTGTTGCGATGGAAGTCCCTTTGTCGAAGCCTTTTCCTGGTTTTTGCGCTTTTTTTATTCCTATCAGTATTCCTAAGATAACATCGATGATGGCAGCCGTTCCGAAGAGCAACAGCGTTCTCGGCACGGTCTCAAAGATGATTTTTACGACATCCCGTTCTCCAAAGGCCGATTTGATAATGGTCGATTTTCCGTATCGAAACAAGATGGTGTCTACCGCTCGGGTGACGATCCGCTCGAAAACCGGTTTATTCAGGTTATAAAGCTCTGTGTAATAGACCTTTCTCTCCTTTGACCAGTTCATTAATTGTTCGGGTGTCCATTTGCCGGAGGTGGATTGCGCCATCACCTCCCCTTTGACCACTTCGTCTATCTGCGCGCGAACCGTTTGTTCCATTTGCATGTTAAACAGGGCAGAGAAAATAAATATCAATATGATGTAGATAACGATTCCATTGATGACGCGTTTTATGACATATTTCCAGTACATCGTCTCCCCCTAAAATTAGGTAGTGCCTCCTAAGAGGCACTACCCTCACTAAATGCTAAGATCTTGCTACCAGATCACGACGTTTTTGGTTTCGGATTGTTCAAGGGCGCCTTCGAGCTGGGCTTCGATCTGTACTTTATAGGTTCCTTTCGGGACGTTGACCAACGAGGTTCCGGGGATAATCGCCTTGAATTCGCCGGATCGCACGAGATTCGCCTGAACCACGATTTCCGGTGTGGAAAGGAATCGAACGGTAACGCGGCCTTCTTCGGCGTTTTCAGCCAATACTTCCGGATAAACGACCTTAGAGACTTTTACGGTAACTTCGAGGTTCTTTCCGGCAGGAATCAGGGACGGGATGGTGATCCGATCGATCGCGATGGTCGGAACCGCGAAAAGGTTCGTCCAGTAATCGGAGTTGTACGGGTAGGAAGGATCACGGTTGGCGGTCAATTCCATGAAGTTGGAGACCGGATCGTATTTTTCCAACCAGAACGGTCCGTTGGAGATGTAAGCGTGACCGTAGTTCTCGATGAAAGCGATGGCGTTCGCGTAGGCATCCTTCGCTTCTTTTTCGGTCACATAACCCGCGACGTAGGCGGGAACATGGCCTTTATCGTGCAGTTCTTGCAACTTCGCCTTGATGTCTTCGACACAGCGCGGGACCAATACGTCGACTTCGTTTTCCGCCTGAGCGGAGAAGCTCCATACCGTGCCGGATTCGGCTCCGTCGGCTACTATACGGGCTAAGGCTTCGATGACGGTCCAAGACACACCAACCGATTGGCCAGACGCGCTAACAGTCCACGCGGGGGCCCCGTTCGCGGCCACTCTGGGCGCGCTCGGCGGGAAGTTGTAATCGAAGTAAGTGGTGATGGATCCGTCGTCGTTCAAAACCCATCCTTTAATGGTATCGTTTCCGGGTTTCAGTTTGGAAGAATAGGCATCGTCAAATTCTTTGTCATCGTCTCCGTCTTTGCTGATCCATTCTTCGACGAAACCTTGCATGAAAAGAACGTCCGCAACTGACTGAGGCGTACCGTCGTGCCACTTGCCGTACGCGAAATCATAGGTGCATTTCGAGAAGGACGTGACACCTTCTCCAACCGGTTTCCAAGAGTTGCTTAAGGCATCATATTTTACGGCATTTGCGGGTACATCGATCAATCCGACGAAGGTCACGTCTTCCCCTTCGCCCACTTTATCAACTTGGGTTTCCAGCGTATCGAGCCGGAATAGGGTTCTCCTCGGAGTCGAGATAGCGGAGACCGGGCTTTCGAACGTAGCCGAATCGTACAACGGACCGGCGATATTGTTCGAATAGGTATCGTTGAATCCGTCAGCTCCGACCGGGTTCCAGGAGGCCATGAAGAGGGCGCCTCTGGCGGAGAACTGGGTAATGGTCAGCTTTTTGTCCACGGTTTTCGCCGTCACAACGGACCATTCATTCAAACCGTCTCCGAGACCGTAAGCGAAGCGCTGCGCAAATCGCGCTTTGTTCGCCACGAAAAAGTCGGTTTGGTTTGCCACATAGATACGCACGGCTTCTCTGAGCCCTTCGCGGAGTCCGGTTAACGCATAATCCCAGTACTCGTCCTCCGTCATGAAGTTTCCAGTGAAAGCCTTTAGCGTTACGTCGTCGATCAAAGCGTTTTGGTAGTTCCAGTTGGACGGTTCCGCGCCACCGGGCATGTAACCGTACCAGGGGGCGTACATCTGCGCCACGATGTGTTCCCAGAAGGCTCGGGTCGCGCCCGCGCCCCATCCTTCGGTGTAAAGGTGCCATGTGTTGCCACCTTCGATAGCGGCTTTCGGGTCAGAGTAGTATGCAATGGTCGAAGCTTTCACACGATCCCACAGCAGTCGGTTAACCGTGATGCCGGTTTTTTCGAACTGATCCGCGAAGTAGTTCCCTAAGCGCAATCGACCGTTGGGGTCGTCGACACGGATCATGAAATTGAGGGTGACAGGTTGGCCGTCGAACATCCACTTTCCGCCTTCTTTAACCAGTCTGCCTTTATTGGCAGGAAGGGCGGCTGCAGCTTGCATCGCGGCTTCGATATCTTTCAACGCTTGGGCTTCGTTTCCTTCGGCGGTAAAGCCGTACTCATCCGCCAACAGGTTGTACTTGTAGGTCCCCGGTTGCCCTTGGGTGGCCATCGTGTAGGCGGGCAGCCCGGCGCCGGCGAGAATTTCGTCGACTGCGTACTGACGATTCATTAGGAAGTTGATTGCGAAACGCACTTCACGGATCGCGAAGGGGTTGAAGAATTCCACGCCACCGATATCGGCGATATAAGGCGCTTCATTCGGGTAGGGATTCAACAAGAAAGACCAGCTTCCGGACGGGACTTCGTAGGTTTCAAGTTTGGCTCTGGTTTCCGCTGGCAACGCCAAAAATTCACTACCATATAATCCCCAATAGAAGATGTCGGTAAGACCCTCGGCCGTATCCTTTGCACCGATTTCGGTATTGGTCCTCGAATTGACGTATATCTTGTCGACATAAGGACCCGGCACTCCCGGGGCGGTGGTGACCACAGGACCGGCTAACAGGAAGGATGCGACTAAGCTGAGAAGTAAAGCCACTAACAGTACTTTTTTCTGCATTCAAACTCCTCCTTTCAAATTGTCGGTATACCAAACCGTATACCTTTTCTACTTTCTGTCACTCGCGCATTGCAAAGTATACCACGAAAAAACGCTTTATGCAATCTTACGAATACGTGAACAAGTCAATGATTGGTTCTTATTTTCATAACGCTAATGATACGGACTCCGTATAATTATCGAGGCGCGCGTAAGCGTCTCCCGCATCCCATTCACCAATTCTTCTTCCCTCTGGCAACCGTTAATCCGTTGAGAATATCCTTCGCTTCCTGAACCAAAAAAGGCTCGTCCGCGGGGATCCAAACGGCGCCCTGAACGTTCTTCGAAGGGACGAGCGCGGGATCTCGCACCACTATATACGAGATACCCGGCTTCACCGTTGTATCGGCATCGCGAATCACCTGTATTTCCGTCGAAAAAGGCGGTTTTTTAACTAAGACGACCGCCATCAGCAACAGGTTTTTTCGGATCTCTTCTTGTTTTTGAAGAGTTAGCGGATAATTCCAAATGAAGGTGTGGACGATCGCTGAGGGATGAATATCAGCCGGGTCTAAAAGGATGGGGATCCACTTGTTTTTATTCAGGAATTCTTCCAAAGAGGCATCGTTTAAAAGAGTCTGTGAACGGCACAACAGTCCGAGGTAGGCGCTACGGGAGACTAACCCTTTCAATACGTCCAGATCGTAACCTTGCTCTAGATCGACGATCGGGAAGATACCCCCACTTAGGAGCCCTTTGGCGATAGATTTCAATGCTTCGGCGGTTAAATAGGGAGAGACGGAAAGATAGCGTCCATCTCCGACGGAGGTTTTTGAGGCCGTTTTAGCCCTCCCGACGATCGCTCCGCTCACCCCCAGCGCTTTCGCTTTGGCGGCTAAGGCATACCCGTATTCTTCCAGCAAAGAAAGATAGCCCACGGAACCTAAAGAAAAGAAGGTTAAACCCTCTAAGACTTCCTGAGGCTCTATCGAAAGGATTTTATAAGAAGGATCCCTTTGAATCTCTATCGTTACATAAGCGCCCGTTTCACTCGGGAGAAAGATCAGGAAAAGCGTGAACCAAAGCCCAATAAGCTCCTTCACGGTTATTATCCGGAGCGATCCAGGCCGCGCGTTCCTTGAGGATACTCTGCGCATTACCCATAGCAATCGGATACCCTACCACCTCAAACCCGAAAGAGTCGTTTTCACTATCCCCTAGCATGACTGTCTTTTCGAGCGAAAAGTTCAATTTTAAGCCGATTTCACGAATCGCTTCGCCTTTGTTCGTCCCTCCAGGCATAAAGTCCAGATAGGTCGCGAAGGACTTAAAGACGCTCGTTCCCGCGATTTGCCCGACCACCGCCTTCTGTAACCGATCAATACGATCCGGAATGTCGATCGCCAGGATTTTTACGGGCTCAACGCGCGTTTCTTCGGCTAAACGCTCCAAGTCCTCCTGAACGGAGACCGCCACGCCGGAATGCAGGGCGTAATGTTCTGCCCATTTGGCGGGCGGAGAGGAGAAGATGCGTTCATCCCAGTAGTATTGCCGATAGCTGCCTGCCTTCTTCAGGGTGTACAGGATCTCCAAAGATTTTTCGAAAGGCAATCGGCGAGAGTAGAAGGGATCCTTTTCACCCGCCAGATGGATTTGGGCGCCGTTATAGGAGATCATATGGAAGGGTCGATCGAAATGCCGTTCCGCCCAGCGCCGCATCGACAGATACATCCTTCCCGAACAGAGAACAACGGTCACACCATTTTCGCTAAGGGTTTGTATCGCCGCTCTGGTCCGATCGGAAAGGCGCATCCCGTCGTCTATCAGGGTGCCGTCGATGTCCAGTATTGCCGCTTCGAATGTGGGGATCAGCGCCGATCCCCCTAAACGCCCGTCAAATATCCTATCGTATCGGAGTTCGAGGGCTTCGAAAAGGCCTTGAATTGTTCGGACAATCCCGTCGCGTCTAAACGATACCGCCGATAGAGGGATTCGTTCGCCCCGTGTTCGATAAAAGAATCCGGGAGGCCGATGTTGAGGAACTTTTCGATCTTGTTACCGTGCCGCTGCATCAGCTGCAGCGTTAAGTATTGTCCGAATCCTCCCACGGTATTCCCTTCTTCAAGAGTAATAACCTGTTTCGTATGAGGAGAAGAAAAACAGAGATCGATCGCATCCCAATCCAGTGGTTTTACGCGCGCGGCATCGATCAGGCGGTAGGGAGATCCGAACGCGGACAACGCCGAAACCGCTGTCTGCGTGATCGTGCCCGTAGAAAAGACCAAGGTCTCGCGCCCCGCCCCCTCCGAGGCGGGACCAGGGTGCTGCGAGATTGTCCGCCATCGCAGAGCATCGGCGTTTTCAGGTTCTTCGATCCATTTTCGCACTTGGTCTTCCGATAGCTCTTCGCTTTTTTTGGGATATCGGATGAAGACCGGACCCTCTGACGGCCAACGGCCGATCACGGTTTGTTTTAAAGTCGATACGAGTTCACGGATATTCCGGGGGTTATAGATCGTCGCGCCCGGCAAGGTTAGTAGAAAACCTAAATCGAATACCCCGTGGTGGGTGGGGCCGTCGTCGCCGACTAACCCCGCGCGGTCCACGCAGAAGAGGACCGGGGTTTTTTGGAGCGCAATATCGTGGACCAGCGCGTCATAGGCCCTCTGCAAAAAGGTCGAATAAACGGCATAGACCGGGTGCCAATCTTTCAACGCAAAGACGCCTGCGAACAAGGTCGAGAACGATTCGGTGATCCCAAGATCGAAAAAACGTTCTGGATATCGTTCTCGGAAGGGTGAGAGTCCCGTTCCGTCCGCCATAGCCGAGGTGACCGCGACCACTTTCGGGTCCTGAGCGGCTAACGTGGTAAGGGTCAATCCGAACGCCTGGCTGAATGAGAGCTTCTTCGAAGCGGTGATCGGCGAACCGTCATCGAGGTGAAAGGGCCCGACTCCGTGGTATCGCGTCGGTTGGGATTCCGACCAGTCTTTCCCCTTCCCTTTTTGAGTGACCACGTGCACGATCGTCGGCTTCTTGAAATCAATCTTCAGGTTGTAGAAGACGCGCGATAAGAGATCGATGTCATGCCCGTCTATCGGACCGATGTATTTGAATCCGATCGCTTCAAACAGGTTCTGAGGCACCAGGTAAGACTTCATACTGTCGCGGATCTTTTCCAGTATCGCTTCGAAAGGCTCCAGACCCGTGTTGGTCAGAAAACTTTTAATCCGTTGCTTCACCGTCGCGTACGTGGGGTTGGTGCGCAAGAGCGAAAAACTGCGGGCGAAACTGCCGACGTTTTCGCCGATCGACATCCCGTTATCATTGATAACCACTCTCAGATTCGAATTCAGATTCGACGCCTGATTAAGCGCTTCCAAGGTGCAACCGTTCGTCAAGGCGCCGTCCCCGAGGACCACGACCACATTGCCTTCGCGTTTTTCCTTCCGCAAGACCTGTTCGAATCCCAGCCCTGCCCCGACGCCCGTTCCCACATGTCCGGCGCCGTAACTGTCGTAAGGAGACTCAAAGCGGGAGGTAAATCCACTAATGCCTCCCATTTGCCGCAGCGTATCGAACCGATCGGCGCGACCGGTTATCAGTTTGTGCGTATAGGCTTGATGGCCGGTATCCCAAACAAGGACGTCTTCCTCAGGAAAATTGAAGCTCCGATAGAGCGCCAAGGTCAGCTCTACCGTGCCGAGGTTCGATGAGAGATGTCCGCCTGTTTTCGAAACGACTTCTAAAATCCGCGCGCGAACCTCTGTAGCGAGTTGATCGAGTTCAGAGGGTGAAGCCGTCTTGACCCGTTGAATCAGGTTCGACGAGCTCGTTAAGAAGCTCTCCATCTTTCTCGCCCTCCAGCTCTTTCATGATTTCGGTCACTTTGACCTTGGCGTCGCGAAGGATTCCGGAAGCTTTCCGATAGAGCGCTACCGCTTCTTTAAACTTTGACAACACGAGATCCAAAGGTTCTTTTCCGGACTCCAACTCGTTGATCAAGGCCTCTATCTTCGCGAAAAGGACTTCGACGCTTTCCGAATCGGCCGTTTTCTTCTCTTTCATCATTCATTTCGCTCCTGACGGGATCGTTTTTTTCGCGACCGCTTCTACGTTGCCGTCTTTTAATCGTACCGTAAACGGGTCATTTTCCCCGAATTCTACCACGGAAGACATGATTTTTCCATCTTTTTCGATCCAAGCATAACCCCGATGAAGGACGAGGCCCGGGTCGAAGCCTTTCACGATTCGATAGAGCGCGTCCAACCTCGCCATCGTTTCTTCGATATGCCGTAAGGGTGTCACCGATAGGATCCGCTGAAAATGGTCCTCCTGAGAACGGGCGACCCCCTGGCAGATATTCCTCCCGTATTGCGCCAGGCGACGCCGCATCCGCTCAGCGTTTTCGAGTTCCCGCAACAGCATTTGATCCGGCCGGTAAAACCGAAGCAGGCGAGCAAAATTTTCGACCTTTTCTTCGATCCGACGAATGGTGAGAAGAAGCGTTAGACGCGCGTGATCTACCTTCTGCCGATATTGATCCATCCAGGCGTGAAGATCCGGAGACGCTTGCATCGCCGCGCCGGTGGGGGTGGAAGCGATGACGTCGGCCGCATATTCGGAAAGGGTATGGTCGATCTCGTGGCCGACACCCACGATGATCGGCTTTTCGCAATTTCTCACCGCGCGAACGACGACTTCTTCGTTGAAGGGCCACAGATCTTCAATGGACCCGCCCCCCCTCGCGAGAATGACAACCTCAACCGCGCTTCGGCCCGCTTCCTGCAGGGCTCGAACAATCTCTATTTTTGCGTTTTCCCCTTGTACGCCCGTGTGAAACAATCGTATCTCGGCGACCGGATACCGCTTTTGCAGCGTTTGCACGATATCGGCAAAAGCGGCGGAGCTACGGGATGCGACGACCCCAATCTGCCGCGGAAAACTGGGGAGGCTTCTCCTCGCTTCCGGCGGTTTGGGGATAACGCCCTCCCGGTTTAACCGCATTTTCAACTCCTCGAACCGGAGTTGGAGCAATCCTGCCACATTCTGCAAGCGCATCGCCCGAACGTATAATTGCAGCTCTCCTCGTTCGGCGTAGATTTTAAACTGCCCCGTCGCGTCCACCACATTTCCTTCAGCTATCTTCGCCGCCAAAATCGCGGGGACAGAGAAGTATACGGATTTGATCATGCCTCCCGCGTCTTTTAGGGAAAAGTAAGCGTGGCCTCGGACGATCTTCCACCCGGAGATCTCCCCGCGAACGGTCAGAGAGCCCTGTAAAATCTCGTCCTGGGCTAAAGCCGATTGCAGAATCGCCAAACATTGTCCGACGCTGTACACATCCATAGACTTGACATACCCCCCACCGGTATATTATAATAGACCGAAATGATGAAAAAAGGAGTGATACAGATGGATAAAAGCATTACCGTTTATTCGACCCCGTTATGCCCCTATTGCGTGATGGCGAAAAAATTCCTGAAAGAGGCCGGATTCGCGTTCAAGGACATCGATGTTTCTCGCGATTCGGCGGCAGCGGAGCGTATGATCCGAAAGTCTGGCCAACGCGGCGTTCCGGTTCTCGAGATCGGGTCCGAAGTGATCATCGGGTTCGATAAAACGCGGATAAAAAAAGCTTTAGGCATCGCCTGAAGCTCCGTTCTGCGATTCATTCCCGGTTGACCGCCATATCATTAAAAGCGGTCGTAACCAGTTCGGTAAAGCTTAAGGTACCTTCTTGGCATTCGGCGATACCATACTCGAAATCCCATTGACCGGGAAGAATGTCTTTTGGAAGGGCTTGCTTGATCAATTCTTTCAGCCTTTCCATTTTTTTTCGGCTATCGCTTTTTAAAGTTTCCTGAAAGAAGATCAAAAACCGGTCTCCCGAATAGTGCCCGGCCAAATCGCCCTGGCGGATATTCTCTCGTATCACTTTGGATACGGTCGCAAGGAAACGGTTGGAGGTATTCAGCCCGTAACGCTCGTTGATGACCCGGAAGTTCCGGAGATTCGTCATCGCTAAGGAACACCGCCGCTTGTACCGATACGCCTTATCCAACTCGATCTGTACGAGCCGCGAGAAGTGCTCGAATCGATATAAACCGGTAAATGGATCCAATTGCGTCTCTCGTTTCAATTGAAACAAGATGGTGGTGGTATATAAAAACGTCAACAGCACCTCTTGTTTGATTGAAAAATCTCGCTCTGAGCTCTCTGCCGAAGGATTCAACAAGACCCTGATTTTGTTGCCGCCCTGTTCGATCGTAATCTCCTCATTTCCGGTTTCCGGCATCGGCGAGGGCCCTTTTTGAAAAACAACTTCTTCATTCAAGTATACGACACACTTCTCTACCGTTTGATCCGTTGATAGGATCACGTTGGTGACCGAATCGATCGCGCGCGGTAACGTATAATCTTCTGAGAAGGCGAACTTTTGCAACAGCCGATTCACGGAAGTAACGCTTTGATAGTTATCTCGTATCGACTCGCTGAGGAGAGAGGACTTACGGGTCAAGCGGCTGACCTCTTCTTCGTACTTCATGTTTTCTACAACGATTTCGTTTATTTTTTCACGAAGGACCCGCGAAGGGTCGTTTGGATGCGGCGGGGCAGAAACGCCATTATTGAACGCTCTTTGGCTGATTTCCTGCAATAGCTTCCCGAAAACGCTCTCTTGCTCCGTTCGAAGCCGTTTCAAACGGTAACTGACTCCCCCTAACACGAAAAGGCCGACTAAAAATGGGATGATCGCCGTGATGAATAACGCCGGTATCGTTTGATTAAAAGGCAATAGACGAATCAGGGTCAGGTCCGAGAAAGAAGCGCGGCTGAAGAAGTAGTAATCGCCTCGGTACCTCACCATAAAGGATCCCACCGGGAGGTAGGCGTTTCGATCCGTAAAATCTATTTCTTGGGTTCCCTCCGCGTCAAAGTAGAAACCGTTCCCGCGCCGATCCGCGATGAACCCGCGGGTATCGGAGGGCAATAAGCCTATCAAACGGGTTAGCCAGTCGTCGACGAGGATGGCGGATACCGAAAGCGTTTCTCTCTCCAGGACGGCGTAGTAGAAGTAAGGCGTCGCTTCCGGGGTTATTTGCACGAAATCGGATAGATAACGGCTCGCGCTCCGGGTGAGGTGCTCTATCTTCTCGTAATTCTCAGGAGGGATGAACAACGCTTCCCCTTCCGTATTCATTTCCGATGAAACCAATGACCCGTTTTCATTCCATTGCCAGTAGGCGTAGGGCCGCTGCCCCTGGTTGGATTCTTGATCGGCTAAATCTCTGACAACGCTGTCCAAAATAAGCGGAAAGGCTTGTACTGTGGATTCAGTTCGAGCTTTCATCATTCGCGAATAATAGGAGCCGAAAAAAAACCCGAGCAGGACCAGAAAGACGCAATAGAGGGCTATCCACAACAAGATATATCGCTTCAACGCAAAAGGCGAGGGTCTCAAGGGCATTCCTCCCAATCTGCGGTTAGGGGGTTATAGCATTTTTTCATCTGACACCCTTCCCCGGTATATTCCCACAAATTCCACCCCAACTCCGGTTGAGCGCTTCGCTGTTCCTGAAGAAGGAGAGAGAAGTAGCGTTCGGCTCCAGCATACCATTCCCCCGCCAAACTATTTTCCCCCGTCGGATGCCCGGAGAAAACAGCTTTCGAGGCTTCAACCACATAGATTACCCACGGAAAAACCGGTTCGGATAAAGAAGAGGCGGCGCTCTCATTGAGGGCGGGTTTTGACAGGAAGCGAATACCCGCCAGTTTGGTCGTGTCTGTATAGAGCGTATCGACAGGAATGCTCCAGGGACCCAGTATCATACGGTCTCGCGGTAGGGTTTTCCAAGATCGTACGATCCGCACGACAGATTCCGGTTCGCACAAGAATAAGAAAAGCGTTTCCGGCGATTGAGCGGGATCGATAGTCCCCTCTCTGCCAAGCGACCATCCGATGCTATCCTCCACCGGAACCCATTGAAAGTCCACGGAGAGGTCTTCTAGGATGGTTTCCGCCAATACCGCATGGTGGGAATCCACGATGATTTTCAGATGTCCGGCCTTCTCGCTCTTAATAAGGTTTTGAAGCGCCTTGGAAAAGGATTCCATCGATCCGTACAATGCTTGCATTTGCGGATGGGCCGCCGACAACTCAAGAGGGACCGGGTACAATGGAAAAATTAGCGAAAACAGATTCAGTTTGCCCGGATCTTCCAGCTCGGAAAGATCTCCAAACCAATAAAGCACTTTCGGAGACGGATCTGAGGCAAGTGTCTCCAACAAAGGATCCACCGTTTCCCCCGACCGATAGGTTCGAACGATGAGGTTGACTTTGGCGCCGTTTTCCTCGAAATATTTCTCCAGGGAAGAAAACAGGAACGGTTTTGCGGGCGTAAACCGGAAATTGAGTTCTTGAGGCAATAAAAACACGATCTGCAAAGCGCGCCGGTGATCGATGAGGTAGAACAACAGGACGCATAAAACGGCCAAGAACGCGACAGCCGACCCTAAGCGAAACCCCTTTCCCATTCCTCCCCCTTCCTTCCGCCTTCAAACCTTTTCGGGCTTCGGAACATCCAGAACGCTTTCATACACCCAGATGCCGCCGGTTTTTACCCGGACGGCCAGGTTTCCGAAAACCGCTTTCATCGTCTTCATCACTCCTTCTCCGCCTTTGCGGTGAAAAGCCACGATTTGCAGAGAACCTCCCGGATTCAAAAAGCACGTCGAGCGGACAATCAGTTCCGTCCAGACCGCTTTACCCGCCGCCATCGGGGGATTCGAGACGATCGTGTCGAAAACTAAGCCCTCCCAAGGTTCGTAGAGCGAGCCCTGACGCACCGTACCTTCCATATTGGCATTCTTCAAGTTCACTTTCGCATACCGAACCGCGCGTTCGTTGATATCGCTCATGAAGAGTTCTAAAGCCGGATAAGCTTTTTTGAGCGCGATGCCGATCGCTCCGTAGCCGCAACCGATATCCAACAAAGTCCCCGGTCGAAAATGGAAGGCTTCCACAAGCGCCCGTGTCGCCCGATCAATATGCCCGAAAGAAAAAACACCGCTCGGAGTCTGAAAAGCAATCTCGATACCGCTCTTCGTCCTGAATAAGGTATGCCTCACTTCCAGCGGGGAAGTCGGTTTTTCCGTATAGTAATGCTCGAATCGTTCAGTCGCCCGTTTGGCGCTCGCCTGCTTCATGTCAGTTGTCTTCGATATCTGGAATGACCTCCAAGTTGTCCTCTTCGGAACTGGACACTTCGATCAATATTCTGGGTTTCTTGGATAAAAAGAAGTCAAAGGGAATCATCTCGGTTTGCCCTGAATCGTTCTGTACCGTAACGATCTTAGTGAAAACGTTGCTGTTTAAGACCTTGCAAACCTTGTTTTCGAATTCTACGATACTGCCTTGCCCAGGTATGCCCTTCATCATGTCGTCGTAGATATTGGTCTCGTACTGCAGGCAGCACAGCAGGCGACGACACTGGCCGGATATCTTCGAAGGATTAATCATCAGTTGCTGCTTTTTTGCATCTTTAAGCGTGACCGCTTCGAAATCTCTCAGGAACCGCCGACAACAAACGATTTGCCCGCACATTCCGAGCGCACCGATAAACTTCAACTCGTCCCGGACTCCCACCTGACGCAGCTCGATCCGAATTTTAAATGTATGGGCCAACTCTTTCACCAGTTCACGGAAATCGACTCTGCCTTCCGCGCTGAAGTAAAACAGCAGTTTGGCGCGATCAAACATATAAACCGCTTTCAACAGCTTCATCGGCAACCCGAGCGCGCGAATCTTGGCTTTGCAAACGCGAAAGGCCTCTTCCGAATCATGCACGTTTTTTTCGTGCTGAAGGAAATCCTCCTGCGTAAAGGTTCTAAGCAATCCCTTCACTTCGATTTCCTTCTCTTCAAGGTCGATCTCTCTGGGTCCCCAAACCACAACGCCGGCTTCCAATCCGAAGAAACTCATACCCAACACGTGATCTCCGGGTTTCAACTCCCCCTCATAAGAAAAGTAGTTTAGTTTTCCGAACGGTAGAAACTCTACCGCGTATACTTTCGCAATCAATGCCATCTCTATCCCTCTTGTTCATAGTTTTTTTTGGAGCGTCTGCGTCGCTTCCAATCCCTCTATCAGTCGATCGAGGCTGAGTTCCGGATGGTACACCACCCATTCCTTGTCTTCCATCTGACTCATCCATTCCATCCACGCGATCAATTTCGGCACCGACACCTTCGTTTCGGATTGCAGCCAGTACCGATTCAAAGCGGGATAACCGATCTTTTCCCAATCCATTGATATTTCATGCCGATAACAATCGTAGAAAAGAGACCACACGGTTTTTCCGAAACCTTTTAAGAACGCTGTCCAATGCTTCGTCGTCCATTGCTTCTTGGATTGGGTCATTTGCCGGAATACCCAGTCCTGCAACGGTTGTAAGTGCCCTTCTTCGAAAAGGGACACAAGGGTTTTTTCTGAAAGGATGAGCGCGACCATTTCTTTCAACACAAAAGCATTGATCCCTTTTTCAGGTATACCGTCAGGTTCAGGTGACGGCGCCGGGCGTTCTTCGCCTAAAGTGTTTTTTAGCGGTTTAAAATACCGCTCGAAAACGATCGGCGTTTTTTCCTGACAAAAGGCTGCGTAATTTTCCAACAGCTCCGTCAACGATAGGCTCCTCGTAAATTCCAAAATCTCGTTAAGCTGATCCGGATTAGCGTTCAGCATCGCCAACGCGAATCTTGCGCGCCGCTTCGAAACCCATCGCCATTCCGGAGGAATGGCGCCAAAGCAGGCTGCTTCGTGGAGCCGAACCGGCGCTTCGATTTTGAGCATTCGGCTGCGCACCGTGGGCAACAGGCGCTCCCAAGAGGAGACGGTCGCGAACAAACAGCTCTTGGCAGGCGGTTCTTCAAACAACTTCAGCAACCCGTTCTCGGCGTACACATTCAACTCGTCCAGCCGCTGAAAGACAATGTATTTGCGGGAACAGTCACTGCCTTTCAATGCCGAAAAGTGAAAGACACTCCGCACATCGTCGATTTTAATACTCTCCTCTTCGCCCAGGATCATACAGTCATTGCTATTTCTTATCTTTTCCCAGGAGCGGGCCTCAAATCTCTCTAAGAACGTTTGTAGAATGAGGAAAGCCAAATACGGATCGTCACACCGCAATGCAACAGAAAGGCTATCGAGCGACCGGCAAGTCTTCTCGAGAAAGGCTAAGGTATCCGCATACCGTTCCGCAATCAGAGAGTTCCCCATAGGCTATCGATACAGATCAAGGATAAGACCGTTGATTTCTTCCACCTTTCCGGCGAATTGTAAGGTGTTTTTTTCATTTTTCATCAAGAGCGAAGCGATCTGGTGCATCTTCTCATCCACGATATCCGCCACCATATAGAGCTTCGGAAAGTCCACCGTAACGCCGACATCCTCCCGAATACGGTAAAGGCCTTTTTCGATATATCGAAGGAATTTTTTCATCGCATCGCGATAGGCCTGGAAATTGCGGTTGGTAGGGGAACGTGAAAACCGGTTTCCCGCTTTCAAGACCTCCTGCAAACTTTTTTTCGCTTCTTCTTCGGCCTGATCCAACTGGATATTCCCTAAAACGTCTATAAACCCCGTCCAGTCTTGTTCATAGGGTTCGCTGGTATAGGTTTTTTTTCCTTTGGACTTAACCTTCCCCGCCTTTTTTTTATCGTTAATTTGATTGTCGGGTGGTTCGATTCTCATTATCTTCGCTCCTCGAAAAGAATTATATCATTTTATCGGCACGATCCTAACGATCCGTATATTTCCCGCCCGTTCGTGGTACAATTAGGTAATTTCTTCGGGGTGATTGCGATGGATGTTTTTTGGGGAATCATAATCGGATTGCTTCTATCTACGTGCGTTCAATGGCTGTTTCAAAGAAAACGAAGGGCTGAAGCCTCTAAAGAAAAGGCGGGCGATTTCCATCAACTTTCCCTTAAAGTGAAAGACATGGAGATTCGGGTCCGTTCGCTGGAGGACCACATCTGGAAGACTTAAGCCTCCCACAAAGACCCCTTTTTCCGATCCCGTCATCGTTCCGATTCGGGTAAATCCGATCGTCAGCGTTTTGATCGCTTTTGCGCTTGCCTATTAAAAAACGGGTATCGGGTAAACCAAATTTCTATTTTGCGGTTCGAAAGGAGAGAAGATGAGCAAAGAAAAGTACCCTGAGTTTTCTCTGGATCTGATTCGCGTCACCGAAGCGGCGGCGATGATGAGCAGCCTTTACACCGGTTTCGGCGACAAAGAAGCGGTCGATAAAGCTGCGGTTGACGCTTTGCGGGGGATGCTGGACTATATCAACATACGCGGCACCGTCGTGATCGGCGAAGGGGAAAAAGACGAAGCCCCGATGCTCTATACCGGCGAAGAAGTGGGGAGTTGGGAAGGGACGGCTCCTGAAATGGATATCGCGGTAGACCCGATCGATGGGACGCGACTCGTCGCCTATGGATTGCCGGGGGCGATCGCCGTGATCGCGGTGGCCGAGAGAGGGAAGATTTGCCCGTTGCCAACCTTTTATTCTTACAAATTGGCCGTAGGCCCCGATTTGAAAGGTCAATTGGATATGAACGCCTCCATACGTGAGAATCTTAGAGTAGCCGCCGCCATCCTGAATATAAAAATCGGGGATTTGAACGTGGTCGTACTCAACCGGGATCGGCATCAGGGATTGATCAAAGAAATCCGATCCGTGGGAGCACGGATCAAACTCATCACCGACGGGGATATCGCCGGAGCGATCGCAACCGCGACGCCGGACAGCGAGGCCGATATCTATGTCGGAATCGGCGGTTCTCCGGAGGCCATTCTCGCCGCCGCCGCCCTGAAAACGTTGGGAGGCGAGTTGCAGTTGAAACTTTGGCCTTCTTCCGAGCAGGAAAAGAATACCCTCACAGAAAAAGGGTGGGATTTTGAGAAGGTTTACCACACTAACGATCTCGTTGGCGGGGAGCATGTATTGTTCGCCGCGACAGGTGTCACGACGGGCGACTTTCTCAATGGTGTCAGATTCGTGAAAGGCAAGGCTATCACTGAATCGCTGGCTATTCGGTCTCCCAGCAATACGATCCGAAAGATCACCACCTATCACGACTTAAACACCAAAACAGTGCGTGTCAAATCGACAGAGGGTGACGAAAAGTTCATTGAGCTTAACCGAAAGGTCCGGATGGGCAAATAGCCGGAACCGTTCTTTTATCCTACCGATTGTTCCGTTAGATCGGCCTCAATCATTGCGCAAAAAGCTTTCGCCAAAGACGGGTCGAACTGCCTGCCCGAGTTGTATTTAATATCTTCCAGAGCGCTTTCGACCGTCTTTTTTTTGCGATACGGACGATCGGAAGTCATCGCGTCGTAAGAGTCAGCTAAAGAAATGATCCTGGATACGAAAGGAATGGATTCCCCTTGCAATCGATCCGGATACCCGCTTCCGTCCCACCGTTCGTGATGGTGCCGGACGTAGAGGACAATATCACTCAGTTCTTCCGAACTTTGAAGCACTTCTGCGCCCCATACCGGGTGTTTCTGTATGATTTGGTACTCCGGCGGGGTTAATTGCCCCGTTTTGCCTAACAGTTCCATCGATACCAGGATCTTGCCGATATCGTGAACCAAACCCGCCCAGTAAATCCGCTGTATCAAGTCCGCCGCGATGCCTAACGCTTCGGCAAAACGCGCCGACAGAGAGGCGACGTTTTCTGAATGGCCTTTCGTGTAGGGGTCATAGATCTCCAAAATCTTGATCATCCCCATCAACAAATCTTTCTGAAACTTCCCTTGAGCGATCGTATACCGTTGCATCGCGAGAAAGCCCGAGGCCAGATTCGACAAAGCCTGAGCGACTTCAGTATCTCTTTCGGTAAACCGTTTGTCGGAATCCGCCGAAATATCGATGCTGATACCCCCGACTAGGGATTCCCCAATGAAAAGCCCGATCGTGATGGAATGGACGATGGGTTTCGTGAACTGCGCCAGTCTTTCGATCTCCGTCTCGTTCATCTTAGGCCGGTTGTCGGCGATGATGTCTTCGACAACGGAGATCTTTCCCTCCAAGGTAAACTGGTGTTTTTTCAGTTTCAACTTTTTCAAGTTTTCCAGGTCGTGTCCGACCGCGTAAACGAACCGCCAATCCTCCCCGTCAAAGAGGGAAACGCTCCCGTAATCCGCATTGGGAATCACCGTTAACGTGGTGTTCAACAATTTTTCGAAAAAGGTCTGATCTTTCCCTTGCGCCGCCTCGGACAACAGTTTCGAAAGATCGATCAGCTCGAGCATCGTTCCGTTTAAATTCTCCACTTGGAGAAGAGAGTTTTCCAAATCCGTTGTAGTCGCCAAGAGCTGTTGATTGACTCCTTTGATCTGCTCGTCATTTTCGATTAATACCTCGTTTTGCCTCGCCAATTGTTCGTTTTGAGCCTGGATGGTCCGCGTCGCCCCTTCGATTCGCCGCCGTAGAAAGAAGTTCCAGAAGAATACGGAAATGAGAGCCCCCAGACCGATTAAGGAGATGCTGGAAATGACACCCCACGGGATTGGATCCCCCTCAGGGTATCCGAACCAGGCATCTTTTATGGCCGATTGCTCCGCTTCCGTGATCAGATCGATCCCACGATTCAGCAGGTCGAGCAGCTCCTTTTGATCTGGTTTTACGGCCGCATACACAAAGTTTTTATAGAAGGGAGGTGAAATTTTGAAGTCTTTCGTTTTTGCGAAGAGGTTGAGCCAATATAGCGCGACCGGCTCGTCACAGAGAAAGACGCTGATTTCCCCTGCTACTGCGGCCGAAACCAACGCTTCCGTCGTAGGGAATAAGACAACATCGGCCTTGTCGATATTCCGTTCCACATACTCCTGCGAGTAGTCTTGTTCCACCACCCCGATCCGATACTTTTGAAGATCCCGAAGGCTTATGATTGACGCGATGTGATGATGATAGAAGACGGAGGTCGGAATTTCATAGTAAGGTTTCGTGAACAGGTATTTTTCGCCCCGCTCTTCGGAAAAAAAAATCCCGCCAACCACATCGAAGTCTCCCTTCTCGAACCTTTCGAGGGCGTCCTTCCAATTCTCCATCTCATAAGTGAGGGTGAAACCGGCCTTCTTTCCGGCCAAACGCCAAAAATCGACGAAGTAACCTTTTGCCTCCCCGTCTTCTTCGAGTATCTCGAAAGGCACGTAGGAGAGATCACCCACGAATCGGACCTGTGGTAAGGAAAAGCTCATAGAAACGATGGCTATCCATAAGCAAAAAAATACAAAACGGTATCGCATGGCTTCCTTTCGACTCTTTGGGTTTCTATTTGGAGATGGATGCGCTTACAAAAGGATTATAGCACAGGAAAGAAGAGAAAGTTTATCGGCCGCGGTTATCGTACGCACTCAATCCCAGGATGCAGCGAAGATTGTTATAAACCCCGCGGATGTCCGGCTTATGCTATAATCGAGCGTTTTTATTTCAAGGAGACTGATCTTGAAAACCTTTATCTTCGCACGTATTTCCTTTAGACAAAACCGCCTGTACTGGGCCAACCACCTGATCAACTCGATCGGCAGTCTTTTGTTTGGCTATATTACCTCCAGCATCTGGAAAGCGCTGCTAAAAGACGGGCCGAACGCTTCGAGTATGGTGACGTATGTCCTGGTAAACCAATCGATTCTGTGGGTGACAATGTTTCTTCCGAAAGGAGCCTATCTTCCGGAAAAAATCCGATCCGGAGATATCGTTTTCGATCTCGTCCGTCCCGTCAGTCTGATCGCTCTTTCATTTGGCCAAGTAACCGGTACGGCATGGTATAACTTTCTTTATCGGAGTCTCCCCATTTTCATCGGCAGTTACCTGCTGATCGGGTTGGAATTGCCTACGTTCGCTTGCGTCCTCCCGTTTTTCATTTCCCTGTTCTTCGCGTTCATCATCTCTTTCTTTATCAACTATGGAATCGGGTTATGGGCAATCGCTTTCCTGGACGATACGGCGGGGAGAAACCTGTATTATTTTCTCACGGCCTTTTTCAGCGGATACTACCTCCCCGCGGAATACTATCCGGGAATGCTCAAACAGATCATGCCGTTGACCCCCTTCGCCTGTACCAACTATATCCCCGCGCAGATTTACCTGGGAAAGATCCCGGTCCTACGCAGCCTGGCTCTGCAGCTGCTGTGGATGGTCCTGCTGTATGGAATCTGCTCCGGGTTGACCCGTTCTCTACTAAAGAAGACGGTGATACAAGGTGGGTAACCTTCGCGCGTTTTGGTCTTTGTTGCGGGCGAGTCTAAGAACTCAGACGGAGTATCGTGTCAATTTCATCGTCAGCATCGTGATCAATGCGGGTTATACAGCCGCGGATTTCCTCCTCCTCTCCTTTTTGATCCTACGGTTCAAAGAGCTCGGCGGATGGAATATCGCGGAACTCGCTCTCCTTTACAGTGTCGTCGAAACCGGAACTGGGTTTTTCAAGTTATTCGGATACGGGTTCGAGCACTTTGAGTATCAGATGGTGACCGGCCGGTTCGACCTAATTCTGATTCGACCGGTTTCGCCCTTGATTCTTCTTTTCCTTCAAAAAGTCGATTTTAGAAGAATCGCTAACGTGGGTCAGGCGTTAGCGATCGGAATCTATGGTGTTTTAAACGTTCATTCTTGTCATACATTCTTGCCCGTGTGGGTTTTTATTTTAGCGATTTGCTCCTTTCTCCTTCAAGCGGAGATCAATTGGATTTTAGCTTCTGTGGCCTTTTGGACAATTAAGAACGAGGAACTTCACGTTTTGGCTTATTATTCGATGCGTACCGCCGCTATCTATCCGCTGTCAATCTTTGAAACCTTCTTTAAGCATCTGCTAACCTATATCATCCCGCTCGGAACGGTCGGTTACTTTCCTCTGCTTTACCTTTTCGGTAAAACCGGAAACCGGTGGGCGTTGTTTTCCCCGTTCATCAGCATCCTGCTCTTATTTCCCGTTTGCCTATGCCTTTGGAAGTGTGGAATCAGGCATTATACCAGCACCGGAACCTGACACCGGGAAAGAGAGGACCGAGATGATAGAAGTGAAGGATCTATCAAAACGCTATACCGTCTACAAGCGAAGAGGCCTGTTTCGGGAAAAGCAGAGGATTCAGGCGCTGGATCATCTTTCCTTTTCCGTGGAACGTGGGGCGTTCTTAGGCTATATCGGACCCAACGGCGCGGGCAAATCGACGACCGTGAAAGTTCTGACCGGTGTCATCGTTCCCGAAGAAGGATCGGTGAGCGTGGACGGATTTTGCCCTTGGAAAAATAGAAAACAATACGTAGAACACATCGGAGTCGTTTTCGGGCAAAAATCCCAGTTATGGTGGGACTTACCGGTGATCGATACTTATCGCGCGCTCGGGGCTTTGTATGACGTCCCGAAACCGGTCTGGCTCAAGCGAGTGGCCGAGCTTTCCGAACGGTTGTCTTTGTCCGATTTCCTCTACCAACCGGCTCGTCAGTTGAGTCTCGGGCAGCGTATGCGCGCCGAAGTCGGAGCCAGCTTAATCCATGATCCGGATATCCTCTTTCTCGATGAGCCCTCTATTGGGATGGACGTGGTTTCTCGCCACCAAATGGCCGCCTTTTTGAAAGAACTGAACGGCCGGGGAAAAACGATCTTTCTCACCACCCACGATCTTCACGAAATTGCGAGTCTCTGCCGTCAAATCTTGCTGCTCCACCGGGGAAGACTTGTCTTTTTCGGGCCGCTCGAGGCGCTGAAGGATATGATCCATCTACCCACGATCGTGCGGGCGCGGGTTAGCGCGGTTCAAGACTCCCGGGACGACTTTTCGATAAAAACGTCCCGTTGGCAGTGCGCCCAATGCGGCGAAACAGGAGAGATCACCGTGGAAGTCCCGGCCGGCGAATCCACCGTCGCCGCCTCGAAATGGCTGATGGAAAACTATCCGATAGAAGATCTCAAGATCGAGGAACCGGACATCGAAGAGATTGTGAAGCTGCTCTATCACGGTCTTATAGGAAACAGTAAAGGATAAGTTCGTTTTATATCTTCTAAGCACCCGGCGGTAACTTAAGGAATAAACGCCGCCATCCCTTATGAAAGGAAGTGAAGGACATGAATGGATGGTCCCCGGATATCTCCAAATTAAATGCTGCCCAATTGCCTTTCGGCGGAAAACTCCGCGCGGTTGCCAAGTCCGGCGATTTTGAAGCGATGCAGCAGATTTTGATCAAAGGGAGAGCTTCTTCGCAACCGGCTTATTACCCGCATCTCGGCAATTTATGCTGGTGGACGGACTATCGAGAACGTCCGTTAACAGATCCGATAGGCTCCCCGACGCTTCCGCCCGGTTATAGTTACGCGGGCGTAGAACAAAACGAAGCTAAAAATCGGGCGCAGGTTTCCCACGACGCTTTTGATTCAAGTAAATCGCTCCGGGAGTACACAGAAAATTACCGCCGTTTCATGCGGTCTCCGGTATACGATTCCGAAAAAGACATGGTAGTCCTCTCACCGGAAGGGCGATTTGTCTCATTTTGCCTTTACTGGCTTGATACTTCAAATCGA
>ENA-UPTA01000173-UPTA01000173.1-activated-sludge-metagenome-genome-assembly--contig:-NODE-173-length-71823-cov-7.461111_pt1 | contig 71823 bp, 63 predicted proteins | sample MGYA00238184_ERZ773361 | MGnify/ENA primary metagenome ERZ773361 (study PRJEB29100, sample SAMN05720205) | activated sludge metagenome | isolation source: anaerobic digester from wastewater...
CCCAAAAAGAACAAACCACCCGAAAGGATACAAACAATAAGATAAACTAAAACTGATTTCTTCTCAAAATATTTTTGTGTCATTGCAGTCATCTTTTTATTCAACTTATTCTATTTTTCTCAATTTTTTGATTAAATTTTTTTTATTATAACATGGAAAAAGAGTGAGAGAATTAAAATCATTAACTTTGATAGTACAAGCACGTAGAATATTTCTTTTCGTTGTTTGGGTTTATCATAAATCAGTATTCAGATTTTAAACTCAAGTATACAATACGATTAGTTATTATTATATATGGCTTTAAGTTAATTCTTTGTCATTCAGAATATATCTTGAGAAAGAAAAGCTTACGCCCGGCATCTTATCAATACTGTGCGTTTGATGTCCGATTCAAGCAGTTTTTGGGCGGTATCGGGTATCCACCCGATGCGTTATGCGGAATATTTAAATGTGCCCGTTAAAGTGAGCCATGAAAAGTTTGATGGGAAAATTGAAATTATGAGAATTTTTATCAAGGCCTCCTGTCTTAAGGAAGCAGATCAGGCCACCTTTCTTAATATTATAAAGAGCGCTTGATCGGGTTAGAATTATCTGAATAGATACAGTCCGTTTCGCGACTCCCCCCGTAAGAAAGTGAAATCTCGCCTTTTTAAACTTAAAAATTAAATTATAATAAACATATTAGTCTTCTGTCTTGCGATCGTGGAGAGATGATGGATATCAATCAGAAAATAGTGTCGGTTTTTCACGTCTGGCGCGAGGCAGACAGCCAGCGCCAGATTTTCGGCATGAATATGCCTCAGACGCAAGGGGCCATTGCCAGGCTTTCTAGGCTGCTGCAGGAAATCTTTTCTTTTATCCCCGCTGTGACGCTGGTGAAAAAGGGGCAAACCATGAACGCCTTTTTTAAAAATCCTTCGACGGGCCGCAAGGAAGATATGCCGGTCAATATTCCATCGATGCTAAAAATTTATGAGCTGTTAAAGATCAATAGCATCACGATTCATAAAGGTCTGATGGAAGCAGAATTAAAAAAGCTGTTTGCCGGATTATGCATGTCGCAGAAAGCGGCGGAAGAGCATGGCGGCCTGAAAGGGTTTTTGAAGAAAGAGGGCGCCGTGCATATCGAAGTGGACCAGTTGAAATACAAGCTGCTCATGGACGAAGACCAGTTGCTGGCTTTAAAAGAGGCCGGGCAAAAAGCCGTTTGGATGGATGCCCCAATAAGGAAAATGGAAGGCAGGGGGCAGCAGGAGGCGTTTGAGGCGAAATGGAAAGATTTTATAGATGGAAAATTAACTATAAAAGAGTTTGAGGAACAGTATCGGGATTTTATCAACGAGGCGATGCAGGACCCGCGCCCGCTTTTGAAAGTCGTCAGGCAACTCATGAAGAAACAAGCGGACGAGGAGACGTTTATAGCCAAATTGGAGCAAAAATTGTTTGAAGCCGGGTTCCCGCAGGACGTGGTGGCAGGCTTCAAGAAAAAACTTGTTCAACCCAAGAAAGTCCTTATCAGCGAAGAAGAGCTGGCCCGGTTAAAAGAGATCGAGAAAAAATATCTAGGAAAAGGGGAGGGGGCTTCGCCGGAAAATGTTCAAGTTTTGCAAAGGAAGCTGGCGGACGAAAAAGAACGGTCCGAGGCCATCCTTCATCAAACCAGCCAGCGGGGGCTTATTTTGGACCGTGAGGGGCGGATCGTAGCGGTGGATACATGCGCTCACAATGTCTTGGGGATGGAGGAAAAGGAGCTTAAAGGGAAAAAAATCGGTGATATTTTAAAGGGGCACCATTTGTTGACCATGGTTTCAGATTGGCAGAATGAAACGGACACGAATGTCCCTAAAGAGGTGAAGATTCAGGCGCTGAATAACGAGACGGTTGAGATTATCAAAGATTCCGCTATCGTCATTGAGAACGAAGACGGACGGGCGATCGGGGTGCTCTCGGCACTGCAAAGTGTGACGCGGAACGAAGAATTTGAGAAACGGAAAAATGACGTTCTTGACGTGCTGGGGCATGACTTGCGGGCCCCGGTCTCAGCCATAAAACAGAATTTTTCCATGTTGATTACCAGCACAAATTTGGACGGCGTTCTCGACACGCAGCAGGAGAAATTCCTTCATAATTGTAAAAAAAACATTGAAAGGATCGAGAACCTGATCGCAAAGATCCTGGATATCCGGCAATTTGAGACCGGGAAAATTTTGTTAAAATACAGTGATGTCGAGATGAATAAACTTATTGATGATTCCGTTATCTCGGTGAATAAATGGGTCAGCGACAAAAATATTTATCTGGATGTGCGCGCTGAAAAATTGCCGGTTGTTTCCGTCGACCCGGACAGGATATATCAGGTGATTACGAATTTATTAAGCAATGCCTGTAAATTTACGCCTGAAGCGGGGACAATCCTGGTCAGAGGGAAGCTCCTGATGATTCAGGACAAACAGTTCGTCGAGGTCTCGGTGAAGGATTCCGGTATCGGCATAGAGAAACAAGACCTTGTGCGCGTATTCACGAAATATGAACAAGTCAGCCTGAATACGCCCCGTGGAGTCAGCGGGTTGGGATTGGGCCTGGCTATTTGCAAAGCGGTTGTTGAATTGCACGGGGGACAAATTTGGGCGGACAGCGAGGTGGGGGCAGGCAGCACTTTTACTTTCCGGATCCCTGTCCTGCCGAATAAAGGAGGGAACTATGAGTCTTGAAAAGAAAATTAAAGTTCTTGTCGTCGATGATGAGGAGGATTTCCTGGACCCGATTTCTTATTACCTCGGGACAAAAGGCTATCAAATCGCGACGGCCATGTCGGGAGCCGAAGCGCTGGGTTCCATCGATAAAGAGGATTTTGATGTCGTGTTTTTGGATGTGAACATGCAGCCCATGGACGGATTTGAATGTTTGTTTGAAATCAAGAAAAGAAAGCCTGCTTTACCGGTCATCATGCTGACGGCGCAGAACAGCTCGATCCGAGAAGGTAAATCAAAAATTTTCGGGGCGGAAGGCTTTTTGGAGAAGAGTTTGGATTACAGCCAGGCCGTAAGTCTCATCGAACGGATATTGACGGACAAGAATAAGGAAGGCGTGTAGAACCGAAGATCCATAGAGCGGGAAAAGCGTGGGGATTCCTGTGTGTGGAATTTAAATTCCAATAATAGGAAAATATTTTCCAAAATTACTTGACAAATATCCAGTGGATGGTATATTAAAATCCAGAAAAAGGAATGGTGCATGGCGGGGAAGAAGATATGTGATAAAAAGGGGGATTTTATCGAAGTCCCCATAGATAACGATGAGCCGATATTTACAACGGGGGTTATTTGTAAGCTTTTATCGGTGCCTCATCATGTGTTAAAACAGCTTGATGCGGAAGGCATCGTCACGCCTCCCAGAAAAAAGGGGCGAATTCGGCTGTATTCGAAACGGGAGTTAAAGAAGATTCAAATATGCTGGTGTTATATGAGTGAGAAGAGGGTGAATCTCCCGGCGCTTAAAATTATTTTGGAAATGGAAAAAGAAAAAACGAGTTAATTTTTTTTGTCAATAAATTAGCACTCGTACTTCGTGAGTGCTAGGAATGTAAAAACATGCCTAGCCCGGAGGGAGGTGAAAGAAGATGAAAATTATTGAGAAATTTATCGGCACAATTATTGGCAAATTAAAGAATATGGGCGGGTTCATTAAAAAAATATAAAGATAAGTATAAATTATAAGGAGGTGATTCGTATGGCGCTTATACCTTACAGAAGGGAGAATTGGTGGCTGGATCCGTTTGCTGAGTTAGAGAATATCCAGAAACAGATGAATCAAATTTTTGATTTTTCCTTGTCCCGAGGCCCTTGGGGAGACGCAACTTTACTCGGAGGGCAATGGTCCCCGGCGGTTGATATTTATGACTCCCAAGACAACTTTTTAGTGAAAGCGGATTTGCCGGGCTTGACCAAGGATGAAATTGAAGTGTCCATTCAGAATAATAATCTTATTTTGAAGGGTGAAAAGAAAAAAGACGGTGAAATTAAAGAGGAAGATTATTTCAGGACGGAAAGATTCTACGGGAGTTTTTGCCGGATGATTCCGTTGCCGGATGAGGTCGACGCCGGTAAAGTCGACGCCCAGTACCAGGACGGGGTTTTGACCCTGACGTTGCCGAAAAAAGAAGAGGCAAAACCGAAGCAGATCACCATTAACGTTAAATAATATTGGGGGGGTCAAGTCCGTGAGAGCCTTGCCGGGAGGAGGTGGTTAAAATGTTGGAAAAATTAAAGAGAAAGCAGGAAGACATTTTTATCGTCGCTCCTTTTGCCAACATGTACGAAAAGGACAGGAACATTATCCTCGCCTTGGAGATGCCGGGGGTAGATAAAAGCACGCTGGACGTGCGTCTGAACGGCACGCAATTGATTATCCAAGCCAGGAAGAGGAAAGAGGAGGCAGGGAAAGAGTATAAGCCGCTTTATCAGGAAAGGAGCCCGGTCGCTTATGAGCGTCGGTTTGAAATTAACACGGACATTGACCGCGGTTCTGTCGAGGCCGAGTATAAGGACGGGATATTAAAAGTCCTGCTAGTCAAAGCGGAGGTGGCTCAGCCTCGTAAAATAGCCATTAAAAGTTAAGGAGGGGGGATATTTTTTTATCCCCCTTCAAAGGGGGGCGTGATGAATAAGATTGATGTGTTTGATGTCTTTTTTGACGGTTTTTCTTATACCTGGAAACATCAACTGCTCCAGGGGGTTTTGTTCCTGTTGTTCGGGGTTGTTATTGTACTGCTTCCGCAACTGCTGGTGGCCATGGTCGCGTCGTTTTTTGTCGTGATCGGCCTGATCCTGATCGGCTCGGCCTGGACCATGCGGCGGTTTCGTAAACAATATGACGGGTTTCGGAGTGAACTGTTTGAAATTTTTTAATTTTAGGATTTTATAAAGAATACCTGGAATTCTCAAGGGGGTGTTGTTTATGAATCAGAAATTTAAAATTTTTCTTATGGGCAGCCTTGTTTTGCTCGCCGGGGTTCTTATGTTGAGCCGGGATTTTGTGGCCTTCGCGCAGGAGGATCAGGGGGAGGTTTTAAAGAAGCAGATCGAGGCCCTGCAAAAGCGCGTGGAGGAGTTGGAGGCCAGCCAGACCAGAGCGGCGCAGAAGAACCAGGAAGGCTCTGGGAGCTATTTTAAAACAAGCCCGGACCGATGGGACCCTTTTGCCGAGATTTATCGTATGCAGGCGGAAATGGACCGGATGTTTCAGGATTCGTTTTTCATGGGCGGCCCGGCCAGTAAAGGGATGTTTAGAAGTAACATGTATTATGATGATACTTTCGCCATGGAAGAAAAAGAGGATAAGTATGTCATTGAATTCGATATGGCGGGAATGAGTGAAGGAAAAATTGATATTCAGGTGAACCAGCGGTCGCTGACGGTGAGAGGCGAACAGAAAGCGCAGCAAGAGGAAGAAGGCGCGAAGCGGTCCTTCGCTTCCCAGAGTTACGCTACGTTTATGAAGACGATATCCGTCCCGCCTGATGCTGATACTTCACGGATGACAACGGAAAATAAGGGAGGGAAACTGATTATCACGTTGCCCAAAAAGACTATTTAATGGCTGGCAAGGGTATTGCAGTCGGGTCGTCGTTTTCGCGCGGAGCAATTTTTGAAGGATAAAACGGGGCCAGGCAAAGATTTCATAAAGTCATAAGCATTTTTATCGGCCGGACGATAAACCTTGCGGCTATTCAGGATGGCCGGCCCATTGATGTCAGCGACGGGTTCTCGCCTCTCGATGGTCTTTTTTCGGAAACTGGCTGCGGGGCGATTGACAGTTCTATTATTTTTCAGATGCTCGCTGACGGAGTTCCGGGGAAACGGATAGAGGCGTTATTGTCCCGGCGGAGCGGGTTTAAGGCTCTGGCCGGGGGGCGCTGTAAGTTGCGTAATGTTCTTCAAAGACGGGACCCAGAAGCGGAATTTGCCAGGGGCGTATTTTGTTATCGGATTTTGAAATATATAGGAGCTTTTATCGCTAGCCTGGGGGGACGGAATGCGATCCTGTTTATGGGAGAGGGCCGGCCTGAAATCAGGGCGTTGGCCTTTGATCTGACCGGCTATTTGCAGTTTATGGGGGTTAAAAGAAAGCCGGAGGCTGATGCCCGGGACATTTCGTGTTTAACGGCCCCCGTCCTCAAAAATTAAGGCCTATTTTTTAATGTATTCCGGTCCGGAGGACTCTTCCGTAATCTTAAGGGCACAAGCCCGTAGATATCGAGTTTTAAAATATTGAAGATTTTTTAAAATAAAAGGTGTAAAATAAAATTCCTGTCATTTAATGGTAAATGACACAAGAGGAAAGGAAGAGTCGATGAACAAAATAATGTCAATGTTGTTGATGTGCCTGGGTGTCCTGGTTATAGCCGCTGGACCCCTCTTCGCTCAAACGGCCGATCCGTTGGATACTTTAACGGATGAAGTCAGCGAAGTGGTGGTCAATGAGGTTGAGTCTGTTCCCGAAAAAACCCCTCTGGCTGCCGATCTGGCTGAAAAGGCTAAAGTCCTTTTGGCCCGGGCCCAGCAGTTTTTGGACGAAGGGCAGTATAAAGACGCCATTGCCGTGGCTCAAAATATTTTGAGCTTTGATCCCCAAAATGCCGACGCTCAAAAAATTTTTGAAACAGCCAAGGCTAAACTTGCTGAATTTACAAAGGAAAAAGCGGGGAGTGTGACGTCCGGCTTGCTGGATACGCTGGGGACGACAGAAGAATAAAGACCGCTGAGACGGTGTTCAAGGAATTTTTTTCCCGGCCCTGTTTCTTATCAGGAAACAGGGCCTTTTTTTGTTCCCGGGAGGTATAATATGTGTTGTCTCGTGTCGTTGTGGTTAAAAGGTAGATCAGATTATGATTTGAGGACGTTAGATTTTTAAAGTTTTTTCGTCTAATATTAATAGAGCGTTTCTTGGTTCCTGGATTTTTATTTTCGTTTTTAACTGGATATCAGCCTCAGAGAGCATTTCCTGATTCAGGAATTGCCCCGTGTAATATATTATCAACCCCATAAAGGAGACTTTTATGCCCCAACACATGCCCCCCCCCTACTGGAAAACAATCGCAGCCGCCGTGCTTTCAGCGGCCGTGTTTGCGTTAGGCGTTCCCGCTTACTCGGCGGGTCCTTACGCGGACATTATCACGGCTAACTCGGACATCGGGACCGCTTCGGTCCTCATTAATAATGAGGATAACACTTTCACGAAAGCCTCTCCGGATCTGAATGCGGGCAGTTCCCCTAATTATGTGGCGGTTGATGATTTTAATGAAGATGGCGTCCCGGACCTGGTGATCGCGAACGGGATGTCTTATGGGGAGCGTGTGTTATCATTCCTGCAGGGAAAAGGCAACGGTGAATTTGAGCCTCGCACCACTTTTTATTTAGGGTATGAGCCCGCCAATGGCATCGCCCTGGGGGATTTTAATCATGACGGGCATTCTGATGTTTTTGTGCCCAACTGGTATCCCGGGGGCTCGGTGCAGATTCTTTTGGGGGATGGCAACGGGAATTTTTCTCTGTCCGCCACATGGGCTGTTGAAGGCCGGGCGAATAACGTGAGCGTGGGGGATTATAATCTGGATGGAAACCTGGACGGGGTGGTTTGTAATTGGGATAATTCCAAGATTACGATTATTTACGGCGACGGCAGCGGCGGATTTGTTTCGGATAAGAAGCTGACGACCGGAACGCGTCCGCAGAATGTCGGCACAGCGGATTTTGATCATGATGGCGACGAAGACCTTGTGCTAGCCTGCGCGTTGAACCCGACGGTGACAGTGTTTTGGAATAACGGCAATAATACCTTTACCAAGCAGGAACTGAATCTTAATACCGATTTGGGCGGGGCCGGCATTGTCCGTATCGGTGATTTCAACAATGATGGCTATGCGGATTTGGTGACATTAACAAGGCAATCCGGGCAGTGGTCTTTATCGGTTTTTCTGTGGGATACCAATACCGGGATGTTTTCTGCGCCTTCCCTGAATTCTTCCATCGAATATTTAGCCTATATGCCTAACGCGCTGGACTCTGCGGATTTTAATGGCGATGGCCTGTTGGATGTGGTCTTGGGGGACTGGGGCGACCTGAAGATTTCCATATATTTAGGGAACGGGGACGGCACATTAGCCCCGTCGTCTCAAATTGATGTCGCTTTAGGCGGGACCCCGATCGGAGTGGCGGTGCTTGACTTGGATGTTAAGCCGCCGTTCCCGTATTTAGGGGAAGGTTTGCTTTTGAAGTACACGTTCTCCAATGATAACGGCAGTATTGTACTGGATGAAAGCGGCAACGGACATAACGCCGCGGTTCTGAACGGAGCGGCCTATACCGGTGACGGCCGTTTCGGTGGGGCGTATCATTTTGACGGGGTCAATGACGTTATTTTGGTGAATGATGACCTGGGGTATCAGCCGTCCGGGACGATCTCTTTCTGGATGAAGGCGGACGCGGTGGAGAACTGGCGCAACCCCTTTTCCACGGATTACGCCAGCTGGGATGACAATATCCGTTTTGAAGAAAGCGGTGACGGCAACTTTACCATGGGCGCCTTGGGATTGAGCACGGTGACCCCGGCCCCGGAGGGCGTGCATGAAGAAACTTACACGGAATCTCTTCAGGCTAACCGCTGGTACCATGTGGTTTACGCCTGGGATGAAGCCCGCGATTACGGGTATTTGGACGGGCAACTGGTTTTCACAAGCTTTCATCCGGCCGCGGATGTTCAAGTGCATCCCAACCTTGGCACCGCCGGTTCTTACCGGCCGATAACCCTGGATTTGAACCGTGTGGCTGTCGGCAACGGGTATTCGCAGGAAGCGAACCGGCACTGGAAGGGGTTTGTGGATGAGGTTTATATTTATAACCGGGTGATTTCGTCCGAGGAAGTGCTCGCCTTATACAACGGGGTTTCCCGGGGGCGCGTGTACCAGGATTTTGAGCCGGATAACGGTTCTGATTCCTATGGTTGGGAAATCAATGGCGCGATTGTGGGGTTAAGTTCCCACGCCGGGCCGTCGCCTTCGTCCGCACAAACCTGGAAGGTTGAAATTCCGGCGGGGAAGGGCTGGGGCGGGACGGCTGTAGCTTCCCAGGTTGAAAGGTGGGATTTTGATTTTCAGCCCAAGAGTAATGACCGGTTTAGTTTCTGGATCTGGGCTTCACCGTCGGGCGGCTCTGCGCAAATTGTGCCGGTTGAAGTTAAGTTCTTCGACACAACAAGTTCGGACCCGAAGTCCATCGTTTATACGGCGGAATTGCCGAAATTTGAAGAATGGACGCAGCTATCAATCCTGCTCTCGCAGCTCCCAGAAGGATTTCTGTTTAATCACGTTAATAAAATTGAATTGATTTACGGCAAAGAAGGTGTTTATTATTTCGACGACATCCATGTCACTCTGGGCGACCGTGTTTATCAGGCGTTTGAGCCCTGGAACTGTCCGGCGGGAAATCCAGGAGAATGCGGTTGGGTTTGGAACGGCACAATGGAAATTGCCACAAACCCAGTCGCGGAAGGAGAACAGAGCTGGAAACTAACCGCGATGAATAATCCGTTGGATAATAATCAGTATGCTGGTATCGGGATAAGGTCGCAGCAGGATTATTGGAATTATAATTTGAGCCCATCTCACCTTGATCCTTCACAGCACGATCGGTTGACGTTCTGGGTGTATCAGGAGGCGCAAAACGGCATGAGCAATAATATCCTCGTGAAGTTGTTTCAGAAGGATGACGTTACTCAAGTCGTGTCGTCGTTTGATTTCTGGACAGATACAAATGCTGAATACGGCCGGTGGACAAAATTAAGCTTGCCGTTTAGTAAGGTCCCGGATGATTTTAACCTTGAGGATATTGATAGGATTGAATTCGTGACCTATTGGCCGGGGACGTATTATTTTGATGACATCCGGGCCATGGCGTTGCCGGAGGTGACGATCAATCGGGCTTTGCTTCCGGAAGGGGTTGCTTCCTGGAATAAATATTTGGACGGCGCGCAATATACGCTGCAGCAAAGTGCCGCCGGGCCAGAGGGGCCGTGGACAACGATTTATTCCGGCCCGGAAACGAGTGTCGCGCTTCAGGCCCTGGAGAGTTCCTGGCTGCGGGTGTGCTGGGGCATCCCCAATGAAATCGACGGGGTTGTCTTGGTGGAGTCTGATTGGAGCGAGGCGGTTGAGTATTTCGCCAAACCGGCGTTGGTTAAATACGCCCGCTTGCAGGAAGGGCATGTGGAATGGGCGGCCCAGCCGCTGGCGGTTTCCTATGTGGTGGAAGAAGGGGCCAGCCGTGATGGCGGCTGGACGCAGATTTACAGCGGGCCGCAGACCACGTTAACTTTGTCGGGTTCCGACATCGGTAAATGGTACCGCGTGCGCGCGGTGGGTGAGGTTGACAGCGGCGCGTGGAGCCCGGCGTTGTTGTATGACCCGCAAGGCTTTGTGCGGGCGGCGGGGCTTCATCTCCGGGAACAGAATGGCGCCGGGGACGTGGTGCAGCTCAAAGGGGTAAACTTGGGCAATTACCTGCTCTTTGAATCCTGGATGCTGGGTAAGGGCCCGGAGTTTGAAAAACATCTGGATGATCCGGAGGGGGGTAAGTATTTTGATGACTGGACCATTCGCGAATATCTGGGCGCCGAGGCCCAGGATATCCTGGATGTCTATCAGGACGCGTATATTCAGGAAAGCGACTTTGATAATATCCTGCGGATGGGGTTCAATTACCTCCGCCTGCCGCTCTATTACCGGAATATCTGCGATCTGGATGAAAGCGGCAATTGGACCTGCGGCGGTGATTTTGATTTCAGCAAGATCGATGAGATCGTGGCCTCCTGCGCGGACCGGGGGATTTACGTGCTCCTGGACCTGCACGGCGCTCCGGGAAGCCAGAGCGGTGACTTCCATACCGGGCGGGAAGGGTTTAACAAACTCTTTGAATCCATGGAAGGGGCAGTCTATCGGACGCGCACGGTGGAGCTGTGGCAGGCGATAGCCGGGCATTACGCGGATCATCCGATGGTTTTGGGGTATGATTTCGTTAATGAACCCTTCGGGGCCAAACAGGACCCGACGTTAATGGCCGAAAACGGTTTATGGACCCTTTATGACGACATTTATCAGGCGGTCCGCGCCATTGACGAAGATCACCTGATTGTTATGGAGTCTATCCCCGGCGGAATGGAAGCCGTCCCGGAATGGGAAACGCTCCCCAAGCCGTATAAAACCTATTCACGGGAAAAATGGGAGGAACCCGGCGTTTTCGAGAATGTAGTTTACGCCTGGGAAAACGTGATGTACCAGTTTCACTATTATTGCTGGGAACCCGGAAAAGATAAGGAGACCGGCGAGCGCCTGCCTCCTGTTCCGGGGGAAACCTGCCCCGCGTACAGCTCGGAATATCTTCAATTCATCCCTGATATGACGCTCGCCGACGTTGTGGATTATCATAAGGCGTTCGTTGACCAAAAGGTGGCGGATTCACAGATTTATCAGGAAGAGTATGCCGTCCCTGTCCTGGTCGGTGAATTCAACGCGTTTGGCATCAGAGACGCCTGGGAGTATTATTTGAGCCGTTTCAATGCCGAAGGCTGGAGCTGGTCGTTGTGGTCCTACAAAGTACACAGTTACCCGAACAATTGGGGCTTATATAATCATTTTCTCTATGATGAGACTCTGCCCAATTTCGACGAAGACAGCCAGGCTGATCTGGAACGGAAACTGTCTAAGTATGACACGGCCGGGCATCATGTCGCCAATGTTTCGTTAATCAATGTCGTGACCGGAAATTTTAATCGGATTGATTATGACGGCGACGGGCTGTCTGATGCCGTAGATAGCGACGTGACCGGGTATTCCAACAGTTTTAATGACCATAGCGATCCCGTCACGCACGGCGAGATCCTGAGCCGGGGGGATCAGATTTTGACCATCGTTGACGATCTCGATCCTTTAGCCGGAGTCAGGATCAAGGCCGATGCAAGCGGCGGCGCTGTTCCCGCGGAAGTGACGGCGTGTTCAGAGGCGGGGAATGTCTTCTTGTCTCCCGGCGATGAAGTGGTCGTAACCTGCGGCAGTATCGGCGCGGATATTGTAAGCGGTCCTGTGAACGTGGAATTGAACGCGCTTTCCGGGGACGTGGCCGCGGCCGTGCTGGAAACCGGGGATAAGATTGTTTTTTATCCGGATACATTAACATTGATTAACAACGGGACGAGGACGGTTGTCCTGACATTCCGGGGGCGGCAGATTGCAGTGGCTGCCGGGACGACTGAGGTTTTGAACCATGCCCCTCAAGCGCAGCCTGGTCCGGATTGGGTCGTGGAGTGCACCGGGCCGCAGGGCTGTGAGGTTGTCTTGGATGGGTCCGCGTCTACGGATGAGGATGGTGATCCTTTAACGTATCTCTGGTCCGGGCCTTGGGGGAATCTGTCCGGTGTCACCCAAACCGTCACGCTTCCTTTGGGTGTTCATTCTTTTACTTTGACGGTGGAAGATCCCGTGGGCGAAACGGATTCTAAAACAGGGCAGGTGACTGTCCGGGACACCACCCCGCCGCAGATCAGCGTGAGCGTGAACCCCGCTGTTTTGTGGCCGCCAAACCATAAGATGGTTCAGGTCACGCCCACGGTGGCGTCCTCGGATCTCTGTGACCCGGAGCTTCAAGTAAGACTCGTCTCCATCACCATGAATGAAGGTGATCAAATTAATACCTATGACCCTAATTATGATGCCGGGGTGCCGGAGGGGGATACGACAGCCGACATTCGGGTTGATGCGAACGGCCAGATTTATTTGCGTGCTGAGCGGCAAGGGTCGTCGAATGGCCGGATTTATACGCTTCTTTACTCTGCCACGGACGTCTCCGGGAACAGCGCGACCGCCGAGGCCACGGTGACCGTTCCCAGGCATCCATAATTCATCATGAGTGGAAAACCTTCCTACGCTGGCTTTGTCCTTAGTTTTAGGGGGACAAAGCCAGCATTTTTTTCGCTTTCACAGAAGAGTATGCGCGGTCCTGCGGGGATGAAGGCGAGGCGGACAAGGTCTTCTGCTTCGGGGATATGGTTATAAGGATATTAAGAAGTCAGATCAGCCTGCGGCAAATTGTTAATAAAGACCGCTATGCCCGTGGGGGGCCGGCGGAGGCTAAGACGTCCGCTTTCAAACAGTAGATATTTTATATAGATGTTGCGTCCGGCTGTCCCGTTGGGGATAATGATTTGACCGGGACAAAGGGCGGAACGCATGTATTCAAAGATCAAGTATAAAGACATTGAAGTGAGTTTCCTGTGGCGGCTGAACGGGGGCGGGATCATTTTTGCCCATGAATTCGTGCATATCGTCTCCCGGAAAATAGGGAAGGTCGGGCACGTGTTCGAATACTGCGCCGGGCCTGGGTTTATCGGGTTCGCCCTACTGGCGAATGGCCTGTGCGACCGGCTGACACTGGCGGACGTGAATCCCCTGGCCGTGGATGTTTTAAAAGACACGGTTGAAAAGAACCGTCTCCAGGACCGGGTAATGGTGTATCAATCGGATTGCCTGGACGCCATCCCTTTGACGGAACAGTGGGACCTGGTCGTGGGCAACCCGCCATGGGTGCTCGACACCAAGAACACGAAAGAGATCGCGGTGTGCGACCCTGACGGCCGGGTTCACAAAAAGTTTTTTCAGGACATTAAAAAGCACCTCGCTCCGCAAGGGACGATTCTATTTATTGAAAGCACCTGGTACACGCGGGCGGATTCTTTTCAAGGGATGATCGAAGAGAATGGATTAGCGCTCCATGAGGTTCTGGGGCCGGTGTCTTATCCGGGGATTTTCAGGGATTGGGGAGAATACAAAGGGCTGAAAACGTCGTTGATTATTTTCCTGCGCCTCTGTCTGGCGTTCCGGGATGCGTATTTTCTGTGGATCAAAAGTAAGTCGGGTCTTTCTGCCGTTTCTTCTGAAGTTGCCCACCGTGAGCCGGGGGATTAAAGAAAAAATGTTGCTACCCACACATAAGTGTGGTAAAATTCTTCTGGTATGCATGTCTTAGAGAAATTATCCCTTTTGGCGAACAGCGCTAAATATGACGTCAGCTGCGCGTCCAGCGGTTCGAGCCGTCAGGGGGGTGCTCTGGGCCGGGCCAGTCTGGCGGGGGTTTGCCACAGCTGGTCGGCGGATGGACGGTGCATTTCCTTATTAAAGGTGTTGTTCTCGAATAACTGTATTTTTGATTGCGCCTATTGTATTAACCGCAGGAGTAACAACGTCTGCCGGGCCCAGTTTACCCCCGGCGAACTGGCGCAGCTCACGATTAATTTTTATAGAAGGAATTACATCGAAGGATTGTTTTTAAGCTCAGCCATCGTCAGGACTCCGGACCACACCATGGAACTTTTAAACAGCACGATGCGTCTTCTGCGGGAAACGTATCAGTTCCGGGGGTATATTCATGTCAAAGTGATTCCCGGCGCCTCCCCGGCTTTGGTGGACGCCGCCGGCCGCCTGGCCGACCGGGTGAGCGTCAATATTGAACTCCCATCTCCGCAGAGCCTGTCCCTGCTGGCCCCCCAGAAAAGCTATCCGACGATTCTGTCTCCGATGCGGCATATTCATAACATTATTGTTCGGAATAAAGAAGACAACCGGAACGCGAAACACGGAATAAGATTCGCTCCCGCCGGGCAAAGCACGCAGATGATCATCGGCGCTTCCCCGGAACGGGATCTGCAGATTTTAAAGTTAAGCGCTTTTCTTTATCAGACCGTGCGCCTGCGGCGGGTGTATTATTCGGCTTATGTTCCGGTCAACTCCGGCAAGAACCTGCCCGCGCTGCCCCGGCCGCCGCTTTTACGGGAACACCGCCTTTATCAGGCGGATTGGCTTTTACGGTTTTACGGGTTTGATGCGTCGGAGATTTTGGATGAGCAACACCCGGATTTTGAAGCTGGCCTGGATCCGAAAGTCAGCTGGGCCCTGCGGCATATCGGGGCGTTCCCCCTGGACATCAATACGGCGAGTTATCGCCAACTGGTGCGGATTCCGGGCGTGGGAGTGCGTTCCGCCGCCAGGATTATGGCGGTCCGGAAAGTCAAAAAAATCCGGTTTGAGGACCTGAAGAAGCTTCGCGTTGTCTTAAAACGGGCGCAGTATTTTATCCTGGTCAACGGGCGTTATCACGGCGATGTCGCGCTGGATCCGGAGGAGATCCGGCGGAAACTGGATACAGCCGCTGTGGGTGCGAAGGACTCTTCTCAATTGACGCTTTTTGGCTCACCGGAAGAGAATCCCCGGGCGTTGGCGTCGTCCGTCACCGGAGAACTATGAACCGTATTTATGTTTACAACGGGTCGTTTGAGGGATTTCTCGCCGCGCTGGAGGTCGCCCTGCAGCCGGGCCTTCCGCCGGAAGACATTGTACCGGAAAAAGATTTTATCCCTTCGTTATTCGCCCAGGCTATCAAGGCCGAGCCCTGTGCCCGGCGCCTGCATGGTTTTATCGAGCGGCTGAAGCGGGATGCGCCCGGCGTAACGTTGAAGAAAATTTTTTATACGTATCTCTCGGACGTTCCCCAGCGCGGGATGCTGGCTTATCGGTATTTAATTTTTGTTTTTGAGCATGGGCATCAGGCAGGGCGTTTTTTGTCTGAAGAGGCGGTGTCGCGGGTAGAAGATCTGTCTTACAAAGTTTCACGGGAGGCGCACCGCCTGAAGGGGTTCGTCCGTTTTAAAGAACTAGCCGATGGGGTGCTTTACGCCGCGGTTGAACCCGACCACAATATCCTGCCTTTGATTTCGTCTCATTTTGTCAAACGCATGCGTCGGGAGCGTTGGGTTATTCATGACGTGCGCCGCCACCTGGCCGCGGTGAACGGCGACGGGGTGTGCCGCCTCGTGGACATTCAATTGGTCTGTTCTCCGGTATACAGTGGGGAGGAATATGATTATCAGCGGCTTTGGAGGGAATATTTTAAGACTATCGCTATTGAGTCGCGCCTGAATCCCCGGCTTCAGCGCCAGTTCCTGCCCCGGCGTTACTGGAAATATCTGGTTGAAATGTCTGCCCCGGCCCGTCCTTAACCCACGCGGGTCCCGGTTCCCCGTTGATTTATTAATAAAGACTGCCCAAGAAGATGGGAGAGGATTTTTCTTGATTTGACATTATCAAAAAGGTGTGCTAGACTTTGGGCGTTATGAATAACTTTACGAATCTTAAAATGCACGTCTGCGGGATTACCCGTTCTCCGGCCTGGAGACAAGGGGCCAGAGGAGGTGTGTTTTGATTCGTTAAGCTGAAAATTTTCAGCAATTTTTAAAGCCACCGCCTCTTAAGGAAACGGTGGCTTTTTTGTTGGAGGCGGCATGAGATCGCCTGGACTGCGGCGTTTGCAATCAAGAATTTTTCCGGGCCCGCAGGCTTTAGGGACCGGAACGATGTTAACGCCGGGGGTGAAAGTAAATTCAAATACGAAGAAAGGAGGTCCGTATGGAAATGATTGTTTTAAATACCACAGTTATCCTCGATTTTTTTAACCTGTTAAGACAGTGGGAGAACTTGAAGAGAAAAGGAGAAGGGTGAAGGAGGTGATCAGGATGAGAAACGATACTGTTCTTGAAAACAATGAAGCGCGTACGTGGGGCGCGGATAGGGTTTTAAGGGTGACGGCCTTGCAGTATCTGAAAGAAGCTCTCGCACAAGAACACTATGAAGATTGTGCCGAGCTGGTCCGGGCCGCGAAAGAGTTTGGCGCTCAGCCAAACCATATCCGCGGTATCCTTACCGGTCATGGCCGCCGGGTTACGGGAGCCCCCCAGACGTTGGCTGTCATTAAAAAAGGATGGGGCCGGCGTTTTTAGGAGGAGACTGAACAATGTCTCAATCGTGTTGGTGAAGGGGACAGCTCCTGTCGGGCTGTCCCCTTTTTTTAAAAAGGGAAGGCGCAGAAGATTTGCGTTTCAAGGTGATTTTGGGTCATGAAAGAGTTGCCGGAATTGCGTGTTTTTGATACGCTAATAAAAAAGGCGGAACTATGGAGAAAGATCCTGTTTGCGGAATGACGGTGGATGTCGCTAAAGCCGTCCGGGCGGAAAAAGACGGCCGGGTTTATTATTTTTGCTGCCAGGGGTGTAAAGATAAGTTTATGCGCGATAAAGACCTTCCCGCTTCCGGGATTGTTTCTTCTTGCCGCAAAGATATTCATGAGGGGCGGGAACGGAAGGGCCCCCTGGAACAGGCGGGAGGAGAGAGATACATTTGTCCTATGCACGCGGAGGTTGTGCTCTATAATCCGGGTGATTGCCCCAAGTGCGGCATGGCCCTGGAGGTGGGGGGTATCCCTGAGGGAAGAGGCGAAGGATCATCGGAAATCAGGATTTTTGAAAAAAAATTTTGGACGGGCCTGGTGTTAGCCGCCCCGGTTTTTTTCCTGGCTATGGCGGAGATGTTTCCCGCCTTGCGTTTGAAAGAAGGCGGTGTTTATACATTTTCGGGTTGGATTCAACTATGTCTGACCTCTTGGGTGGTGTTTGGGTGCGGGGATTTTTTATTTGTTCGCGCCTGGGCATCGGTGAGGAACCGCTGCCCCAACATGTTTACCCTGATTGCCATGGGCGTCGGCGCGGCCTATGCTTACAGCGCGGCCGCGGTTTGTGTCCCGCATGTTTTCCCGGATTCCATGAAGGTTCACGGCCATGTGGGATTATATTTTGAATCGGCCGCCGTGATTACGGTTTTGGTGATTTTAGGACAATATCTGGAGGCGCGCGCCCGGGCGCGAACCGGCCAGGCCATCAAAGCTTTATTGGGCCTGGCGGCGAAGAAGGCGCACCGGATCAAAGACGGCCTTGAGGAAGAAGTCCCTGTGGAAGATGTCCGGGCCGGGGATCTGCTGCGGGTGCGCCCTGGTGAGAAAGTGCCGTTGGACGGGGTACTCGTGCAAGGGAAGAGCACCGTAGACGAATCCATGATAACCGGCGAGCCGGCACCGGTGGAGAAAGGCACCGGGGATCCCGTGATCGGGGCGACGGTCAATCAGGCCGGTACATTTATTATGAGGACGGAAAAGGTTGGAGAGGAAACCCTTTTATCCCAAATTATTCAGATGGTCTCTGAAGCTCAGCGCAGCCGGGCCCCCATCCAGGGAGTGGCCGATAAAGTGTCCGGACTTTTTGTCCCCGGGGTGATGGGCCTTTCGGTGCTCACGTTTTTGGCCTGGATGGTCTGGGGGCGGGAAATGGTTTTGGCGCATGCGCTCGTTAACGCGATAGCCGTTTTGATTATTGCCTGTCCCTGCGCTTTGGGTTTGGCTACGCCCATGTCGATTATGGTGGGTGTGGGCCGGGCGGCGCGGGCCGGGATTTTGATAAAAAATGCCGAAGCCATTGAAAAGACCGAAAAAATTACGCATGTGTTGATAGATAAAACCGGGACATTGACGGAAGGCAGGCCCCGTATTACGGCGGTTTTCCCGGCACGTCCCGGGGAAGAAAAAGAACTGTTGTCTGTCGCCGGGTCCCTGGAGCAGTCCAGTGAACATCCTTTGGCTCACGCAGTCCGGGAATACGTCCGGTCCCGGGAGATAGCGTTTCAGAATGTGGATCAGTTCGCCGCGGTGAGCGGCGGGGGCGTGACCGGAATCATGGATGGACAGCCTGTCCGGCTGGGACAAGCGCGTTTCCTGCGGGAAACCGTCGGCGAGCTTCCCGAAGCGTTAAAAGCCAGGGCCTTGGAATTGGAAAATTCGGCCCAGACTGTTGTCTGGGCGGCCCGGGGTCCAAAGGTTCTGGGCGTTATCGGTATTGCTGATCCTTTAAAAAGCACCACCTTGGCGGCGGTTCAGGAGCTTCATCGTTTGGGCCTGAAGGTCATTATGTTAACAGGGGATAATCCTAAGACCGCCTGGGCTATTGCCCGGGAGCTCAATATCGATGATGTGCGGGCTGAACTCAAACCGCAGGACAAACAACAGGTGATTCGGGAACTGGCCTCCCGGGGCGCCAGGGTGATGATGGCCGGAGACGGTATTAATGACGCCCCAGCTTTAGCTCAGGCGGATGTGGGTGTGGCTATGGGGACCGGCACGGATGTGGCGATTGAAAGCGCCGGAATAACCCTGGTGAAGGGGGATCTGAACGGGATTGTGCGGGCCATCAAATTAAGCCGCAGCGTGATGCGGAATATCCGCCAGAATTTGTTTTTTGCCTTTTTATATAATGCTTTGGGATTACCGGTTGCAGCCGGCGTCTTGTATCCGTTTTCGGGTATTCTCCTGAATCCCATGTTCGCCGGCGCCGCCATGAGTTTCAGCTCGGTGTCTGTGATCGGCAACGCCTTGAGATTAAGCAAAATAAAATTATAATCCTTGGGGGCTTGGTTTCCGGGCCGGCGACGGACAAAGGTCCCGGAGGGCTTGGCGGGAGATTTTTACAGCTTTTTATAGAGAGCCAGGGTCTTTTTGGCAACTTTTTCCCATGTGAAATATTTGAGAACCCGCTGGCGTCCGGCGTGGCCGTACCGGCCCCGTAATTTTTCATTGTCCATCAGCTGATTGATGTTAACGGCCAGTTGTTTGGAAAAATTTTTCGGGTTGGCTGGTTCAATTTGAGAGCCTTTTTTCAGCGTGACCGGGACCAGCAGGCCTGTTTTTTTATCTTCCACAACTTCCTTAATCCCGCCGACGGCTGAAGCCACCACAGGGGTCGCGCAGGCCATGGCCTCCAGATTGATAATTCCGAAAGGTTCGTAAACAGATGGGCAGCAGAAGACCGCGGCATGGGAATAGAGCGCGACTTTTTCTTCTTCGCTGATCATGTCTTTGATCCAGATCACTCCCGGACGGGTCACCTGGGCTTTTTGGACGAGCGCTGCCATCTCCGCCCCGATTTCCGGCGTGTCAGGGGAACTGGCGCAGAGGACGATTTGAAAATTTTTTTTCATGAAAGGGATGGCGTTCACCAGGTGCAGAATGCCTTTCTGCCTCGTGATTCTGCCGACAAAAAGGACAAAAGGCCGGGAGGGATCGATCCCGAACCGAGTTAAGGCTGAAGGGGTTTGGACCGGTTTGTAAATAAGCGGATTGATGCCGTTGGGTATGACGTGGATTTTGGATTCCGGAACCCGGGAGAACCGGAGAATGTCTTTTTTTGTGTCTTCTGAAACGGCTATAATGGCGTCCGCCATCTCAAGAGCGGTTTTCTCAACCCAGGAGGTGAAATTATAGCCTCCGCCCAGTTGTTCTCTTTTCCAGGGGCGGAGAGGTTCGAGAGAATGAACCGTGATCACCAGAGGGATAGAGTAATTGAGCTTAGCCAGAATTCCGCCCCAGTGGGTGTACCAGGTGTGCACATGGACAATGTCTGCGTTGATTTTCTCGGTGTTAAAGTGCAGGCACCGTTGGAGGGCGTCAAAAACCTTTTTGTTCCCCTCGTCACTGGAATAAGGCTCAGTCGAATTCTGGTAACCTGTTACTTTGAGGTTGGGCTGCGTGCTGGCCTGATCACCGAAACATCGCACTTCCACAGGGCATAATTTTGCCAGTTCGCGGCTGAGGTTGGCGACATGAACTCCCGCTCCGCCGTAGATATAGGGCGGATATTCGTTGGTTAACAGCAATAGTTTCATGGTAAAAAGAGAATTGAAAAATGGTATGTGATTATTATAAAGGAAATATGAAAAAAAGAAAGTCGAATAAAAAAAACAGGAAATCGGGTTGAAAAGAGTGATAAAAAAGGGCGCGCCTGCGGTTAGACGGGGTTAGTCGTCATCCGGCTGCGTGACGTGGAAATCTCCCCACACCGGGCGGTAGTCGGAAACAGCGTCCCCGGCTTTTTTATCGTCATCTTTAAACATGTTTTCGTCAAATTTTATGACCCCGGAGCGGCCGGTGTATTCCCGACAGTATTTTTTTTGGAACCAGATGTTGTCGTAAAGCCTGGTTCCGGCGATGTTGGTCGTGTCCGGAGGCTTGATGAGGGGGGACATCGTGGGAAACCGCTTGAGGTCATCCCAGGCAGGGTCTTCAGGCGGAAGGTTAAAGTGCCCGAGCAGGATGATATCCTGCTCAACGGGGAATTCTTTTTGTATGGCATCATAGAGGTCGGGGAGGGCTTTAATTTCCTTGCGGCGGTCTTCTTCATGGGCGCCCCGGGAGACATGAACGCTGACAAGGGTGAAGTCAAAACGGCCGGTCTGGAACCTGGCATAATAAGGTTTTTGAAGAAACGGGGAGGCGTTCGTTTGATAGATTTTCCCTCCTTGCAGGACCGAAATTTTATCTTGGCGGTATAAAAACGCCTGAAAACATGAGGCCCCGTTTTGAGGGGATCCGGCCCAAAGATAGGCGTAGGATAATCCGAGACCTTTTAGAATGTCGACAATTTTTTTGAGGACGGCTTCTGTTTCGATCCCTTGGATAGCCGCCACATCAAAATATTTGACAATTTGTGCCGTATAGGCAAGTCCCGACGCGACCGTATCGTCAGAGGGTGAGTTGACATAAAAAGAAGCGAGGCGGATATCTCGTTGGGAAGGCTGCTTTTGTTCCGGGGCGTTGTCTTGCGCTGGCTCCGGATTCTTGTCCGGCGCGGGCGTTATGGTTATGATCCGGGGCTTGGCACTTTCTTGAATTTGGGCGACCCGCTTTGCCACCGCTTGCTTCACTTCCGGGAAATATTGTTCCACAAAGCCGGATATCGAGTCTTTATAGGCTCCTATGTAGAAACAGACTGCGCCAACGATAATCAGGCTGATCAGGCGCGTAAGGCATGAGGCCCGTGGGTTGCAAATGTGCATAGAGTCTCCTATAGTCTAAAAAATATTGTAGCGGAAAAAATGATTATGGGAAGAAGAGATCAATATAAAATTTGCACCAGAACGCGCGTTCCGTGGGCCAGTAACAGGAAAGGGGGAAAGCGTTTTGGTTTAGCGCGGGTTTCCGGGGTGTCTATATGCCGTCGGGATGGACGACGGGTATAAGGGCTCTCTCAACAACTACTTTTTCTTAAACCGTTCCTTGAAATCCTCTCCTGATTCAAAAGCCGTGTCCTGGGGATAAGGATATTGAAAGTTCCCCGGCTTGAGCTCCTCGTTTGTGATGATATTTTCAAGCGTGACTTCGACATAGGATTTGGTTTTCTGCCCCCATCGAATAGCATGGAGATCTTTGATCACCTGCCGGGCGGTTTTTTGATTTTCGGCCGTGAGTTCCATCTCTAAAGGAGGAAAGATGCTATTGATTTCTTCTATATTCATGCCCCGCGCAAAGAATTCATCCGGCTGCCCTTCGAATTCATAATCGATTTTTACGATCAGGTTGCTCACTTGGGAGACCCAAATCATATATGATCCTGAACTGACATCCTGTTTGAATAGATAGCAGTTTTCTCCGCCGAAACTGGCATTCCCGAAGTATGAGAATGTTTTCAGGAAGGGGCATTCGCCCTCGCATCCGGTAAAAAAATTATACAGGATATTTATATAGGCCACGCCCATGCGTGCCATCGTGTCGGTCGGGAGCTGAAAATATTTCAGGGCGGTGCTTTTATAGTAAAAATGGCCTTCCCCATTGGACCAGGCCGCCCGTGTTTCTTCTCCGAATTTTTTCTTGCGTTTGGGCAGGGTTGTTTTATCTATGGTCAAATAATAATGAGGGCGCTGAAATTTAACGGTAATGTACTTCTGCCCGTTCACAAGAGCTTCTCCGGAACTCGTGCTCGTTATCCCGCTTCCGTTGCATTGGAACGACGTCATTTCCTTATAACGGGCCAGTACGGCTTTTAAAATGGCCTCGAGTTGAACCTCTTCTTTTGAAATCTTTTGGCCTTTGTACAGGAAGACTTCCTGGGGTTCGGCGATTTTTTCCGGAAGGGCCTGATAGGCGGCGGCGAATTCTTCATCCATCCGTTTGAAGGGGATTTTTAGAACGTTGCTCCCGGTATCGACCTTGATATACTCTTGGGTTTTCTCGATGACCTCCCCTTGGACGATCATCCCGCTTTTAAGCACCACAGATTCGGCAAATGCCGTATTGGCAGATAATAAAATAAGCATAAGTATGGCTGAGCGTTTTTGCATGGAAGAACTCCTTTTATATTATGGATATACAATAATAATAAAACATAAAATTTTAAAAATCAAAATAAGTTATTTTTCAGTATAAAAAGGCATTTTTGAAAGGGTTGAATACGCCCGTGTATCGTATTATAATAAATTTCCTAATTATGAAATTTTTATCGCTGAATGGGTGCTGTTTAGATTCTGATATCCCTTCGTCGCATTTTCAGTGCCGTAATAAAGGAGCGTGCTTTATGTCATCCCAAATCAGGCGGGCCATTATTTATGTTTTTGTCTGTTTTTTGGCTTCTTGTGCGACCGTCCCGATAACAGGCCGGACGCAGCTGGACCTTATCCCGACGAATACGATGCTTTCCATGAGCTTTCAGCAATATGATGATTTTTTGAAGAATCATAAGCGCAGCACAGACAAAGAGAAAACCCGGATGGTTCAAAACGTGGGGGAGAGGATACAGCGCGCGGTGGAGGATTATATGACGGGACAAGGGCTTTCCGCGCGGTTAAACGGTTATGTCTGGGAGTTCAATCTGGTCGAAAGCGAAGAGGCCAACGCCTGGTGTATGCCCGGCGGCAAAGTCGTCGTTTATACAGGGATTTTTCCCATCACGCAGGATGAAAGCGGGCTGGCGGTTGTTTTATCGCACGAGATCGCGCATGCCATTGCCAAGCATGGGGATGAACGCATGAGCCAGGGGTTGCTCACGGAACTGGGAGGCTTTGCCCTCTCGACGGCATTGGAAACAAAACCGGAGAAAACCAAAGCACTCTGGGTGGCCGCTTTCGGGGTGGGGAGTAATTTGGGGATTATTTTGCCGTATAGCCGCCTTCACGAAAATGAGGCGGACCATTTGGGGCTGATTTTTATGGCCATGGCCGGGTATGACCCCAACCGCGCCGTCGCGTTTTGGGAGAGGATGGCTCAGCAGAAGAAGGGGGCGGCTTCGCCGGAATTTCTAAGCACCCATCCGTCGGACCAGACCCGGATCAATAAAATTGTGGCGGCGATCCCCGAAGCAATGAAATATTATAAACTCCAGACTCCTTAGGGAGCATCATCCCCTTTCGGGAGAAGGGATTTTGAGGGGGCCTACAAAAAAGATTGTTGTGATTTCATGAAAGGAGGGGGCGTATGCGTTCAGGAAATCCTGTGTTAACAAACGACACTTTTAACGAGGTCAGGTCGTATGATTCGGGTCATGTCATGTCGATCCAGGGGACGACGAACAAAAGTTTCATCCTGCTTTTCCTGGTGATGCTGACAGCGATTTGGGCCTGGAGCAACCCCGGGGGAGCCAGTCCTTTTTTATTGCCGGCTTTAGTGGGGGGATTTTTGACCGCCCTGGTCACTGTTTTTAAGAAAGAGTGGTCCCCGATCACGGCGCCGCTATACGCTCTTTTGGAGGGGGTTGTCCTGGGGACCGTTTCCGTTATTTTTGAACAATCGTATCCGGGGATTGTCAAGCAGGCCGTGGGCCTCACGGGGGCGACATTATGCGCGTTACTCATTGTTTATAGATCCGGCATGATAACGGTTACGGATCAATTCCGGATGGGGATCGTGGCTGCCACCGGGGGGATTGCGTTATATTATCTTTTGACTTTGGTTTTGGGTTTTTTTCAGGTTCGCATGCCGCTTATATATGACAGCGGCCCGATTGGAATCGGGTTCAGCCTTATTGTTGTTATTATTGCCGCTTTAAATTTGGTCCTGGATTTTGATTTTATTGAGCAGGGTTCCCGCATGGGTGTTCCCAAATATATGGAGTGGTACGGGGCTTTTGGCCTTATGGTTACTTTAATCTGGTTGTATATGGAGATTCTGCGTTTCCTGTCGAAGCTTCGTCGCAGATGATCCGGGAATTTGGGGGGCTATTGAAAACGACCGGGATGACGATATCGTCATCCCGGTTAAATTTGGGGCTTATTTTCGGGCAGAAGCGGAGAGGCCGCCCGGTCTTTTATTCAAACTGTTTCTTAAAGTCTTCTTCAGACACAAGCGTTGTCCCTTCTGGGATTCCGAATCGGAATTCTCCCGGATCAATTTCCCAGTCAAACTCAAAATTATCCAGGGTTAATTCAGCATAAATACTTGTTTGGTATTTAGGCCCTCTCGGTGGCGGCGGGGGGGGCGGTGGGGCTTTCTTCTTCTTTTTCTTTTCTTTCTTTTTGGCCCCATCATCCTCGTCCTTTTCCTCCTCTTCTGGGGGAGGCTGGATATTGAGAATGACCTGCCGGGCTTTTTTTAAATTTTCTTCTGTGGGTTCCATCTCCATGGCCTTCAGGATCGTTTCGAGTTCGGCATCGGTCGTTGGCTGCCGGTAAAATTCATCCGGATATCCGGAAAGAGTGTAATCAAGCCTGATCACAACATTCCGTTTTTTGGATACCCAAAGAACATAGTAGCCAATTGGCATGGTCCGGGACAAAAGGTAGCAGACTTCTCCGTTTAAATCCGTGTTCCCCAGATACGTCAGATCTTGAAGAAGCGGGCATTCCGCTTCGCATCCGGAAAACAGTTGATGGACGATTTTAAGATATCCGATATCCATCAAGGCCATAGTGTCGTTGGACGCGTAGTTGTAGGTTTTGGCGGTACTGCTGTAAGACAGGGGGGTCGCCCCGTTATTCCAGGCGGCCAGGATTTCTTTTTGCCCTTTGCTGAGGGTGTTGTCTAGGACAATCAGGAAGTAATTGGGCCGTTGGAATTTCATGGTTATATATGTCTGCGTCGTATCCATGACATTATCCCGAATGCTGTTGAAAACCCCGGTCCCATTGCACTGAAAGGAAGACATGTCTTTGAACTTGGCGAAAACCGGCTGCAGTATTTTCTCTACATCAATATCTTCTTTGGTAATCTTTTTCCCTTTATAAAGAAGAGGGGGCTCGTCTTTTATCATTATTTTTTCCGGGATTTTTTTGACCTCTTCCGCCGTTGCTTCCTCCATCATGGTGAAAGGAACTTTAATAACGCCGTTTTTGGTTTGCATTTTTATGTGGCGTTTGGTCTTTTCGATAATCGGGCCTTCCAGGATTTTCCCGTTTTTTAAAAGGATGGTGTCAGCCGATAACGGTTGTGTCATGCAGGCGATAAAAATTGCGATAATGAATGCTCTCAAGGGGGGCCTCCTGTCCGTGCTTAAGGGTTCTGTCGTAAAATGATTTTTTTCATGTCTTATGTATGGATAGCCGGGACGGGGCATTGGTTTCGCGGCGTCCCGTATTGATATGTTTAGAAAATTTTAGCATATTTTAAAGTTTATTATATATAATTTCGTTGCGCAAAAAATAAGCTTAAAAAGAGGTGGGGCTCCCGAGGGGGTTATCCTTAAGGGGCCTCAAAGGCCGTGGCCTGTTCAATTTTTTCACGGGGCCCTTTCCCCAGCAACGCCCCGACAATGGTTACCCCGAAACTGAAGGCCGTTCCCGCCCCGCGGCTGGTGATGATGTTGCCGTCCTGGACTACGGGGGAGGCCACGAATGTTGTCGTTTTGGGAAAGAGGTTTTCCATGCCCGGGAAACAGGTCGCGTTTTTTCCTTCCAGAACGCCGGCTTTGGTTAAAACCAGCGCCGGGGCGGCGCATATGGCCGCGATTATTTTTTTTTGTTGATTCATCAGACGGACGCGCGCCACAACTTCTGATGAGTTGGCCAGATTTTCCGCTCCCGGCATTCCGCCCGGAAGAATCAGAGCGTCAAAAGTGTCCTGCACTTCAGACAGTCTTGTGGGCACAATGATCGTCAGCCCTGACTTCGCTGCTTTGACATGAGTGGAGGTTAACCCTGCCACGGTGACCTGGGTGCCGGCCCGCATGAGAAGATCTATGGATGTTATGGCCTCGATGTCTTCAAAGCCGTCTGCTAAAATAACCAAAGCCTTTTTCACAATAAGTTTTTCCTGCCATAGAGAGTTTATAATTATTAACATTCTAGCAAAAATGATGACGATTGAGAATCCCTTATTAATTCTTTGTCTGCCAACACGGCTGGGGTTCACGCATGCCACACATACGGGGAAAGAGGGGGGAACATGGGGGGAGAATGCCTGGTTGATATTTTTATGCTGTCCCCGTCTTCCCCCCCAAACTAGAAATGCGAATTGATCCTTCAGGCGAGTGAGCCTCGCGAGTTGAAGGGGCAGCGGTTCATTGCGTTCAGATCTTGCTCTGGGGTTCATACCTTTGATTTGATATAATAATAATATGTGGTATGCTTACATTTTGGAAACGAGGAAAGGGACCTTTTATACCGGTATCACCAATAATGTAGCCAGACGCCTTGCTGAACATGCCCAAGGCCGGGGAGCCCGCTATACAAGGATTTATGGCGTACGCGAATTATTATATACGGAGGAATTCCCTTCCCGGGGGCTGGCTTTGAAGCGGGAAGCCCAAATCAAAGCTTTGTCCCGGGCGTCTAAAATCGCGTTGATAAAAAGTGCTCGCGGGACCCTGGACGCGGAGGGCCAGGGTCTTTAAGAATCGAAAATTTATATTTACATATGACGGAGAGAGGATATGTCTTTTCCGGAACAATGGGGTTATGTGAATCATGAGGGGCAGGTGTGGCAGAAAGACTGCCAATATTTTAAAGGCCGTCAGATCGGGCGGCTGGATGGAAAAAGCCCGGAAGAGGTGTTGGCCTATTATGCGTTGCGGTTTGAAAAGTTGGAACAGTATCAGGGTGAGTTGCAGGCGCAGTTTGAGCAGGGCCATGACCGGCCTGGTTTGGTGGATAAAATTAATCGCATGCTTGATTTCATCGTCGAATCCGATGCCTTGGGCAATTTTGATGATTTAATGGGCCGGCTGATGGCTATGAAAGAAGTCCTGGATGCCGAGCTGAATGCCCATTTAGAGGAACAGGAGAGGTTATGCGCCCGGGTCGAGGAGTTGTTGCATCCTTCGGATTGGAAAGTGGCGACGGAAGAGGTCAAGAAATTGCAGGCCCAGTTTAAGCTGACTGGTCCTGTTCCGGAGCATCAATCCCGGACGCAGTGGGACCGTTTCCGGGCGGTTTGTGATCAGTTTTTTGAGAACAGGCGTTTGTTTTTTGCGGAATTGGACCGGCAGAAAGAAGATAATTATCAGAGAAAACTGGACTTGTGCCGTAAAGCGGAAGAATTAAGCCAATCCTCGGACTGGAAACAAGCGGGAGAGGCGCTGAAACATTTAATGGAGGAATGGAAATTGATCGGCCCGGTTCCCCGGGAAAAAACAGAATATGTTTGGCAGAGATTTAAAACGGCCAGCGATACGTTTTTTGAACGCAGGGATTCCTATTATGCGGAACGAGAACAGCAAAGGATGGAGAATCTGAAGAGAAAGGAAGTTTTGTGCGAACGTTCGGAAGTCTTGTCTGCATCTGAAGATTGGAAAGCGGCTGGCGAAGAGTTAAAACAACTGCAGGAGGAATGGAAGACCATCGGTCCGGTTCCCAAGCAGGATACCGATCAGGTTTGGATGCGTTTTAAGGCCGCGCATGATCGGTTTTTTGAACGCCGGCACGCGTATTTTAAAGCACGTGATGAGGAACGGTTGGCGCATTTGAGTGAAAAAGAACAGCTTTGCCAGGAAGTAGAAAGTTTGTATTCTTTGCGGGATCTTGTCAGAGTGAGGGAAGAGGTCAAAGAAATTCAAAAGAAATGGAAAATGGTCGGGCCTGTTCCTCCCGAACAGGCTGACGAGCTGTGGGCCCGGTTTAAGCTGGCCTGTGACAGGATATTCCATGGGGACGCTCCCGGTCCCGGTGGGGAGCAGGATCCTTAAAAAGCAGGAAATAAAATTTTATTTGTTGCCATATCGATAATTGAATGGTAAACTTTAAGTAGCCCAAGGAGATTTTTATGAGTGATTTAAGCCGCTACGGCATTATAGAAGAAGAGACCCCTAGTCAGGAAAGAGCGCTGTACAGTTTGGCGCTGATTTTTAATATTTGTCATAATGAATTAACGGCCTTTCTTAGACCCTATCAGCTGACCCCCGGGAAGTTGAATATTTTGGTGGCTATCCGGTATCATGGAGGCAAGGCCGGATTAAGCCAGGTGGAAGTCAGCAAGCATCTTATCGTGACTCCTTCTAACATGACCAAGTTAATTGATAAACTTGAACAGGAAGGCCTTGTGAGCCGTTCCGCCTGTGCCGGAGACCGGCGGGTTAATGTGGTGCGGGTGACGAAAAAAGCAGAAGATTTATTGGATAGCCTTTGGGGGCGATACGTTCAGAAAATGCATGGATTTATGGAACCTCTTTCGAAAAAAGAGCAGGATACATTGTCCGTCCTTTTGATGAAATGGCTGGCCTCTTTGACAGCGTGAAAATTTTTTTGTTCATATAATTGAATGGTTAATGTTTTATGATGATAGCCCATATTTTTCAAAACAGACGCATCGTTAAAAAACGCATCCTGCTCGGAACGCTTGTCCTGGGAATGATAAATATTTTATATCAGGCCCCGCGCTCGTACGCCTTGACGCTCGCAAAAACCAAAATGATCCGATACACGGATAATATGGATATCAGGGAAGGGGATTTGATTTTTCAACACTTACCCGGGCCTCTGACCGAGATGATCGCGGCCGTGACACAAAGTGCCTATTCTCATTGCGGAATCATCGTAAAGAAATCCGGACAATGGTTTGTTTTGGAAGCTATTGATCCGGTGACCTGGACGCCTCTTAACGTGTGGGTGGCCCGGGGCGTTGGCGCGCGCATGACCATTGTCAGGTTGAAACCCGAGCACCGCCGGTATATTCCCCGTATTATCCGGGAAGCTGGTCGTTATGCCGGACATCCTTATGATAGTCAGTATCAATGGGATGATTCCGCGATTTACTGTTCGGAACTGATTTACAAGGCCGTGGAACAGGGAGGGGGACTCCGCTTGGCTGATTTTGTCAGCCTCGGGGAATTAAATTGGGTCCCGTATGAACGCCAGATACGTTCTTTGTCCGGTGGACGTCTGCCGCTTAGCCGGTTGATGATCACGCCCGACGACCTGGCGTATTCCCGGGAGGTCACGATGGTCTATTCTTCTTTCCCGGCGTTGGAAAGAAAAGGGATACGATATTCTCGAACGGATGTCCAAGGAACCTGGCAGGGGAGATATTTCCTGCTGAATATCCCCCTGGAGGTGCATGCCGAGGCGGATGAAACAGGCCGTATCCTTGGCGGGGAACTGGCCAGCGGCTTGGTGTTTTCCTCCGGGAAGATGGAAGCCTTTGATAAGCGGACGGGCGCGTTCCGTTATGCCTTTTTTTCGGATAATCATGTCCGCATTTACGTCAGGGGACGGCTGGACAAATCCAAAGAGGTGATTTTCGGGGTGTGGGAAGATTCTCTCGGTTTTTCGGGGACGTTTATTGCGGATAAAACCGGTCGGATCTGATATATGCGTTTTTTTTCTCAACAACACGGTGACACTGGTTTCTTAAAGAAAGGGTTTGTGCTGATAGTCGGCTCCTGTTGTATTGGGGGGGGCTTTCTTCGTGTGCTGCCCGCCGCGAATGAGGCTTTTTATATGAGCGTGCCGCTTATCTGGCTGTTGGTTCATGTTTTGTTGCGGCGGGGGTGGCTGCAAAGGCTGCTGACGCTTCCAAACATATTCCAGGGGCTGGGAGCCTTCGCCGGAGTCGCGGCCTTTTTCTGGTATTTGAGCGCTGCCCTTCAGGGAGAGATGATCTGGAAAGAGGTGTTCCTCGCGGCATATTTTTTGATTTCTGTTGGAATAATTTTATATTACGCCCGCCGGATTCTTCAAACAGCTGCTTTGTTTTTAACGGCGCGTCTGAAGGGACAAAGAATAAAACGAACAGCCGCCGGCATTGTTTACGGCGGATTGTGGCTTTTATTGGTTTTCCCGTATGTCCTTTCGGCCTTTTCAATGCACCGGCCCAAGGTCGGAGACCGGATGACTCCGGGGAACGCTTTGTCTTTGCCTTATGAGGAGGTGCTTTTACGGACACGGGACGGAGTCCGGCTTTGCGCCTGGTTTGTGCCTTCGCCGTTTAGCGATAAGAGTGTTGTTGTCGGGCACGGCTTGGGCGCGAATAAATCAAATTTCTTGCCGCTTGTCGATTTTTGGCATGGCCTTGGCTATAATGTTTTGATTTTTGATTTCCGCGGGCATGGCCAGAGTGAGGGGCATACCGTGACCTTCGGCGCACGGGAGAAATATGATGTCGGGGCGGCTGTTGATTATTTGGCGTCCCGCCAGGGCCTGGATCCGGGAAAGATTGTCGGGTACGGAGTTTCTTTCGGCGGGGCTGCCCTGATACACGCGGCCGCAGGCGACCGGCGCATTCAGGCGGTGATCGTTGATTCTACTTTTTCCGACGTTGAGACGATGGCGCGGGAGGTCGTTTCCCTGACCCGCTTCGTTCCGTCCTTTTTAAGGGGGGCGCTGGCCAAGGTGGGAGTGATGTATGTGAGCTTCGAATTGGGTTTTGATATTCGTCATTTTTCACCCCGCCGTGTTATCCCCGGACTTCAAGGGCAGCCGGTTTTCATCATCCATGGGGAGAAGGACACGCTGATCCCCTGGGAGGAGTCGAAGCGATTATTGAAAGCCGCTTTAGATCCGAAGTCTTTTTACTGGGTGAAGTCCGCAGGCCATTACGCGACCCTCACGGATCAGGACTATCGGCGGCATGTTCAAGCATTCCTGTCCGAGCATAACTTGTAGTTATGTCTCTCCTTTTAATATTCATAATTAAGTTTAGAGGAGGGTTCTTTTGTATTTTATGGGGAGATGATATACTAAAGTGTTATTTTTAACAGAGGCGTTTTATCCGCCTTCGCAGACGGCCCTGGCCATGTCCGAGGATGAAGGCAAGAGGGCAACAAGGTCTTCTGCCCCGGGGCTGTTCGCACGGATGTTAGGAAGTCAGATCTTCCCGCTAAACGAATTATTATTTCCTATTAAAATAGTGTCCAAACATTGTGACCCTTTCAGATGACCAGACGTAATAGATATATTTTTTTGAATGTTTTGTTTGTGTTGCTGGCTGTCGCCGGTCCTTGCCCGGAGGCCGGGGCTGGCGCGGCTTTTGTCCCTTCCCGCGGGCGGGTGCTTGTTATCGGCCAGCAGAAGGACAGCATGGAAATATATATTAAAGAGTTTAAGAAGGTGCCGGCAGGATTTATGCTTTACACATCCATTCAGGAGTTGGACGGACTTGAGTATCCTGATGACAAGGGGGCCGGAGTGGGCCATGGCCGGTATTGGGTGGAGATGTATCCGGAAACGGTCCTGCAGGTCGGGTTGTACATGGTCGACGTACTGCCGGGGATCCTCGCCGGGCATTATGATGATCATATCAGAAAGCTGGGGGAATGGATCCGTAAGACCCACCGGCCGGTGTATCTGCGGATTGGATATGAATTTGATAATAAAGAGAATCGTTATGATCCGGTGCCGTATCAAGAGGCCTTTCGTTATATCGTGAACATGTTCCGGACGCAGGGGGTGACCAATGCGGCTTTTGTCTGGCATTCCATGGCTTCTTTCGAGGAGGGAATGAATTCGATGGATTGGTATCCCGGAGATGCTTATGTCGACTGGTTCGGCGTTTCCTTTTTTTCCACGCAGCAAAGCCGGGCCGTTGAAGCGTTTTGCCACCTGGCCCGCGGGCATGGGAAGCCGGTTATGATCGCTGAGGCCGCGCCGGCCGGCCTTTATACGGCCCGAGGAAAGCTGGATTGGCTGAGGCGTTTTTTTGACCTGATTGAAAAGGAAGATATCCAGTTTGTTTCGTATATTAACAGTGATTGGGACCGGCTGCCGATGTTCGCGCACATGAGGTGGGGTAACAGCCGTTTGCACGGTACGGCCGAGCTCCGTGAGTATTGGCTTTCGCGTGTGCGGGAAGCGGGCTGCCTTGTGTCTTCTCCGGAACTTTTTGGAATTCTTGGTTTTCCCGCGACAGGCGCAGAGTGATATCCTGCCGTAAGAAATGTCCCGGATTTTTTTTAATGTTTATTGAGCGGTGAGGGAGAGCGGAATTTTAACAAGATGATCCGCAGACTCGCTTTCGCTGATACTGGTTTTAATCTGCAGGCGGGCTTCCGGCAACCCCCCGTCTTTGATCAGCAGGGCCTTCAGCGCTTCCGCCCGTTGATTTCCGAGGTCTTTCAGGACGGCTGTTTCGACCTGATATCGTTCCACCAGCTGTTTATGAAGTTCTTCATAAAAGGCGTCTTTGTTTTCCGTCCTGTTTTGCCCTTCCCGGGCTAATTGCCGGTATTTATCACGCAATTCGGTTAAAGGGATCCATCCGACATATTTTTTGTACATCTGTTCAAGGATGACCTCCTCGGATTTGCTGGATTCCTGGCTTGCCTCCGCGTAGCTGTTTTGGAATGCGGCGAGCCTTAATGCGGCCATGTCGTTTTGCGGGTCGTACGCCCCTTGGATTTCCAGGATCAGTTTGGGCCGGTCCTGGAGCGCTTGGGATATTTTTAAGGCTTTTTCTTTCTGCGGGCCGGTGAGTTTGGCTGATCCGGCCGGGAACCCTATGTAGTCAAGCGGTTCGCTGGCGTCGCTTCCAGGCACCAGACCGGTAAGCACGCTGAAAGGGGCGGTGATAATTTTTGTGAAAATATTTTTAAAAGCCATAAGAATAATTTGTTTGAATTCGAATTCCGGCTCTGCCGGGTTTCCCTTCACAGGCACCGCCAGGTCGATTTGCTGACGGCTGTCTTCCAGAATTGCCAGGGCCAGTTTAATGGGCACATTGACGGCATCCGGGCTGTCGACCCTGTTGCCCAGCGTGAATTTGTTCAGGACCAGGTGGTGGTTCCCGGCCATTTGCTGAGGTTTGATGTCGTAATTGATGTCGGTTTTCAACCGCCCCAGGTCAATCGTATATCCCAGATATTTCCCGAAATACGGGGAAAGGCTGGTCATGTCATAATCCTGCACGGATAGGCTGAAATTCTTATCCGCGTCAATATTTAACGGATGCACATAACCTTTGATGATCACGGTGCCGGTTTGATTTAACCGGGTGTTGAAATCGAAATCCGTGCGCTGGCCGCTTTCCTGCGAAAGAGGGGAGAGAGTCAGATTCAGGGAGGACAGATTTGTGTTGAAATGCGGCGTGACGGATTCATCGGTAAAGGAAATGGCCCCGTTCTGGACCCGCACCCGGCTGATTAGGAATTGAAAAGCCGGATTGGGAGCGGTTGCCGTGTAATCCTGACCAGGCTTCCCTGGCGGCGAAGGGGCGGGCTTTTGTTCTGTTTGAGAGGAGGCGGGTGGGGTTGGGGAGAATAGCCGCGCAAGGTTGATTTGGCCTTTGGGATCCATAATGGTAGACACAGAGACCTTATCTAACAGGATCTCGTCAATGGTTAAAGATTGGGTCAAGAGGGACACGTTGATATTATGAAAAAGGAGATCTTCCCATCCTAGCACCTCGAGTTGGTTCTGGGGGTCTAGAATTTTTAACCCTGTCAAACGCAGATGTCCTTTGAATCCGACATTAGGCTGGCTTTGGTTCTCTGCCCGGTAGGATATCTCCCCGTTCAGGGAAACCGTCCCGTCCTTGAGTTGTAGGGGGAGAGAGTGGGCGATGTACGGTTGAAGGATATTTAAAGGGATGGCCTGAATATCGACCGTTGTGTGACAGGCTAATGCCCCGATGGAACAGGCGCCCTGAATGGCAATGGTCCCCTGGGAGCCGTTGAGTAAATGGATTTGCAGGCCGCTTGCTTTATCCGTCTGGGTGGTGACATGTTCGACCCGGGTATTGATGGGCCGGAGGGAAAATTTAAATGGGGTTTGCGGTGTTTCATCGCTAAAATAGACGGCTCCGTTGGTGAGGCTGAAGTTAGAGATAAGAAAGGGTTTGGGGGTGTTGGAGTCCTCGTTTTCTTTCCTGATCTGTTGTTCCGGAGGGGCAGATGGTGTTCCACTCTCTGCCGGGGAGGAGGTTTTAGGGGCCGGCATCAGGTCGAGCAGGTTTAAACGGCCGTCCCGATTCAAGGCGATGTTGATATAGGGCTGGTCTAAAAATATGTGTTTAAAAGCCCAACTGTCACCCCAAAGGGACGAGAGTCGGAAATCGATGTCCAGACCTTCAAAGCCGGCCATCCGGGTTCCGGACGGGCTGACCAATTCAAATTGCTGCATGGTGAACCTGAATTGAAAGGGGTTGAAATGTATTTTCCGGACATAAATGGTGTGGTTAAGAAAAGGAGAGACTTTATGGATCAGTATCCACTGCAGGGTGCAGGGTATAATGACAGACCCGATGATGCCGTAGGTTAATAAAACCCCTAGGAATATAAAAGTGAGTTTTTTTTTCAACATGGTCCCCCGGTTTTATAGTTATCTTAAAAGCATCTCAAGCTGGGTGAGATTTTTTTCAATGACCGCCAGTTCTTCCTCCGAGGCGGTGGACATCTGTTGCAAGCCGGCGAACATGTCCGGCAACTCGTTTTGCCTTAGCTTGATGACTGTCATGCCTGTGGCAATTTTCTGGATTAACAGGGAAAAATCTTCCATAGTCCACCCCTGAGTTTCCAGCAATTGGTCTCGCTCATTTTGAAAATCCATGCTGATGGGCACCGCGTTGATATTTTTAATGTTTTCTCCGTATTGGGTTGCCATTTTTTTATATTGGGCAAATATGACTATGAATTTATTCATTATTTGATCATTGAGGATAATGTCTTCTGCCGCAAGGACGTTTATACATAAGCCCAGAATGCACAAGGCGGTGATAAGAATTTTCATGGCTTTTCTCCTTTTGTCTACGCCCGGTATAATGAATTGCGAGAATATTATCATTGAGAGGAGCGGAAGGCAATAAAAAATCATTTAAAAACTCCGTCTCCGGTTTTTATATTACAACAAAAAGGCTTGAATGGGAAGAGGTTGTATGTTAGTTTAATCATGGCTATTGATTTTTTGTCTCCTTTTCAAGGCGGCGAGATTAAATAAATCCGTTGATAATAACTGGGCATTTTGGGGGCAGCCGTAGAAAATCGAGGGAGGCTGTCCTTCTTTATATCCCGTAAATGTGTTGAGTTTTTCCCCCGCATATCATATGAACAAACTTATATTAATAGGGCTTTTTATATGCGCCGCTCCCGTGACGCTAACGTCCGCTGATGTTCCCCGGAACGGAATTTATACGGAATATTATGAATCAGGGAAGATGAAAGCGGAATACAATTATCAGGAAGGCCAATTAAACGGCCCGGCGAAATTTTATTATGAAAACGGGTTTCTCAGGGAGGAGTCCTTTTATAAGGACGGGAAACTCCACGGAATTAATAAAAAGTATTATACTAACGGCCTGCTTGCCGAACGGGCAACGTATAATAACGGCGTGCTTTGGGGAGTGCCTTTTAAATTTGAGTATGGAGACATCCCGATTAAAGAGGAGCGCGTTGTCCAGAGCCTGGAACGGAAGATCAGGAATTCGGCTTGGCGGATGACCCTGGATGAAGAAGAAAAAAAAGGAGACAGGCTTGCCACTGCGTTGCAGAAACTGGAGGAATTTCTCAAGGCGCGGCTTATGTTTGCCGGCATCGTGGAGGCGGATTATTCTTTGATCGTGGAACAGGAGGGGGCCTTTCTCAGAATAAACAGCCTGTTTGATCCGGAGGATTTGGTTATGCTGTTTTCTTCTCCCGGGGTCCTTTATTTCAAAGGCATTGAATCAGACCCGGCCGTCATTCAGCAAAATACGCCAAACCCAAGTTCCGAATACGAGTGGATCGAAATGAATCAACAGAAACTGCTGATGGAAAAAAAGCCCTGGCTAACGGTGTGGGCCGTGGAAACGGCGGATTTCCGGGACGCCGGGTATAATAAAAGGGACCTTATTTTGAAGTTTAAAGACGCGGACGCGAAAGTTTTAGAAAAGATGACAGGGAGTCATGTCGGTGAGAAAACAGCTCTTCTTGTCGGAAACAGCGTGGTGGCTGTTTTAGACGTGGGGCAGCCGCTGCGTGGGGGGGAATTAATTTTGGACAGCGAACTGTTATCGGAAAATATGCAGAAAGTGGTGTTTAGTCTTGTTTTCCGCCCGGTCATTCCCGTGCGTTTTAAGACGGAGGATATTACAGAAAAGGAGCCGCAAATAACCTTGCTGCGAGAGGACTGCTCATGCAAAATTCCTATAGCAAAGCGAATCAAATTATCGTTGCGTTCAGCCTGGGTTCGTGCAGTTTATTGAGCGCTTATTTCACGGTCGCCGGTGCGAGATATTATGGTTATGGCGGGGGAATCCCTGTCCCGTTCTTAAGAGATTTGCCGATGCCTCTCTGGATCCTGTGGGGGCTTCTTTGGGGAGGGGCCTGCGGCCTTTGTGGCGGCCGTTTGTTGTCATCGCGGTTGTCTAAGGCGCGCAACGCATTGTGGGGGCTCTGGTATGGACTGCTGATCGGCCTCTTGGTCGGAACGGTTAACGGGGCTCTGACGTGTACGGTCGCTTACGGCATTCAAGCGGGACTGATTTTGGGGCCGGTTTTTGGTCTTATGTTGGGGGTGTTGTTTTGGTTTTTAACCCTGTTTTGGAAGGCATGACAAAGGTGTTTCCCATTTTAATGTCCCCTCCTTTTGTTTCCTCATTTTAAAAATTTTATGCAACATTTTTGCGCCTCCCGTTGTCTAAGGGAATGGATAAAGGGCGTTCTAAAAACGTTCAAAAACAGAGGAGGCGGACATGAAAAAAATTATAACAAGTGTTTTATTCCTGACATTGTTTTTGGTGTGTCCCGGTTCTGGATTTGCTAGCCACTGGGATGACGCCGGGAAAGCGTTGACGGTCATTGAGGGGCTGCGTGTATTATCTCGAGGGGAGATTGATGTGATCGGAACTCTTACGGGGACAGGCCGGCATGAGGCCCGCAGGGCTCCCCCTCACCGGCCGACGGTACGGCGACGGGATTGTTCGAGAAAAGTCTGGGTGCCGCATTATAGGTGGGAAAGAAGATACATCCCGGAACATGAAGAGTATGATGCCTCCCGTGGACGGGTCATTGTGGAAGCGCATTTTATCCGATATAAAGTTGAGAATGGAGGACATTGGGAACACGAATCTTATTGTGGTCAATAAGTTTGGAGCGCCAAGGGCCGGGGACGGGGAGAAGGCGGCTTGCTTGCTCCTGCCGGGTTTTGGGGACGGACGGATCTTCTTCTTGCTATAATCGGCTGTTTTCTATTATAATGACGTCCAAAAAGCATTCCAAAATCCAAGGGAGGGAAGATTATGAGCCAACCGTTAGGTCCCAAGACTCAACAAAATTTAAAAGCGGCTTTTTCCGGGGAATCGCAGGCCCGTAATAAGTACACATATTTCGCCCAGGTGGCCAGGAAAGAAGGATATCTTTATATCGCGAAGATTTTTGAAGAGACCGCGCAAAATGAGTTAAGTCACGCCCAAGATGAGTTTAAGCTTCTGCACGGGATCGGCGACACGAAAGAGAACCTGAAAGCGGCGATGGAAGGCGAAATGTATGAAACCATGACGATGTATCCGGAGTTTGCCAAAGACGCGGAAGCGGAAGGGCACAAAGACGTGGCGTGGCTTTTTAAGCAGGTCGCTAAAGTCGAGAAGGAGCACGCCGAGAGGTATAAAAAATTGTTAAAGATGGTGGAAGATGGCACCGTCTACTCCCGGTCCAACCCGATCCCGTGGAAATGCAGTGTCTGCGGGTATATTCACGAAGGGACGGAGCCGCCGGCCAAATGCCCTTGTTGTCAGCATGCGAAAGAATATTTCGAGCCGGAAACCATTTGATCCTTCATGGGGCGCGGGAGTTTTTCCCCGGGGTTGAGGATCAGGGCATCGAGGGATTCTTGTTGAGTCCAAACAGTCAGAGGCCCTTTTTTGTCCTGCGGATTATTTGACAGAAAAGGGAACAATGATAAACTGAAAAAGTTGTGCATGAGACCTCATCGTAGGTGAACGAAAGACAGACATAAAATTAAAAACGAGGGGGACAAGAAAATGACCCAATCTCATGTTTGTCGCAATAAGTTTGCGGGCCGGTTGGCTCTTCCGCTCTTGGGGATGGCTTTGTTGCTTTTCTTTGCCGGTTGTTCTTCGGGCCGGTATTCCTCCCCCCGGACGGATAATTACCTGAAAGCCAAAGACCTGTTTGAAAGGGGCCGTTATGAGGAAGCGGCGCAGTATTATCAGACTTACCTTCAGGATCAGCCGAACAGCCGGTTACAGGAAGTGATATTATTCCGACTGGGGCAGTGTTACCGGCAGATGAATAATTTTACGGAAGCCAGGGCTTCTTTTCAGGCCCTGATTGAGCGTTATCAAAGCGGATTTTGGGTCGAGCAAGCGCAGCAGGAACTGGCTGAAATCCCCTGACGGGACTCGGATCTTTGTGGGGCCCGGGTATTTTTAAGCAGGCGGGGGGTGTCTTCATTTTCCAGGATAACGACTCGCCGGGGAAAGGGAATTTCAATAGGATGGCGGTCAAAGGCTTCTTTGATGCGCTTGCGCAGGTCGTAAGCAACCGTCCCATGGTGTCCAGGCTTCACTTTCGTCATCATCTGGATCGTGAGTCCTGATTCCCCACAATTTTTAATCCCGCATCAATATATTTTTTACTGCAATTCACGATTTCGTTAATTTGTCCGGTGCGTAGTTATATATAACTGGCCATTCCCATGCCGCAGCCGGGTTGTCCTGATGTTGATCGCTTCTGCGATTCCGCAGCTTTCGCGCGCTTCATTCCGACCATCAATAAGGCATGAATTTTCTGGACGCTGTCATTCACCAGAACGGCTAAAAGTAGGGATTTCACCGATCCCAGCAGAATATCAGTCCCAAAACGCGGAGAGACATGCGATAGCCAGGTTTGGAGAAGGGCCAGCAGGTTCTTCTGCCAAAAAACGAGTCCCCCGTTTGTCAGAAGTCTCCCTCCCGTTGCGCAGAAAAGAATGGCCTTCAGAAAACGTATTCCCTTTCGTTCGGCGATGCGAAAAGATTCCTGGGCCTTTTGGAAGGCCGGGAGATTAACGCAATTTCTTATAACTCCGCGGAAAAGAATTTTTATAACTTGACCGGCGAGGCCCAGAAATCCAAGTTTGCTGATAATCCCCAAAGAAGTTATAAAATATACCTTGAAATAAACTGGAGGAGGGGAAGGTTTATGGGCAAGACATTGCGCAGATGTTTTCTGCTCGGGGAGGGATAAGCGACGCTGCCGATGATCCGGTCTGCGGGGGCGGCTCGACGAGGGAAATGGCGGAAAGATGAAAATTATTAAAGATAAACATTGTGCTGACTAGGAGTTATGGCATAATAAAAATAAAAAGTGACATTTTTTATATTTAAGTTTATTAAAAGGGGAAGCAGGAGTCCTTTGAAATCAGTCGCGCGATTTTTTGTTTTAGGCGCGTGCTTGGTGGCCAGTTTTCCTGGGGCGGCTTCTGAAGAGGAGGGTAAAATCCCTTTGCGGGAAGCGTATCCCGAAGTACCTTTTATCAGCAGGGAGGATTTGCCTGCGGAATATGAAAAAGGGGGAATCCCCTGTCCCGGTAGAGAAAATTATTTCTGAAGAAATCTTCTGAGCCAAGATCATTGATGATTTTGATGTCTTCTTTATTTCTTTTTGGGAAAGGACGCTATGAATCCTACGGTTGGCGACAGGGTCAAGGAGCCTTTAAATAAGGAAAGTTCTTTGTATTTTTTTTAAAGAACGCAGTCTATAAAATGTTTTTTTATAAAAAGGTTTCAAGATAAGATGTTTGTTCAGAATAATATTTCGGTATTCCTGGAAAAATTTCTTGGCCGAACCCTCAGTATTGTTTTTTTGGGGATAGCTGTTTTTGCGATATTTGTTTTTATGATTCAGCAAGTGACGTTAGAGATTATGGTTCAGGATGCTTATGCCCGCCTGGAAAAACGAGGAGAATATTTTTTGCAGTTTTTTTCGCGCACAGCTGTTATTCCGATTTTGAATTTTGATTATGATTTGCTGACCGTTTATGTCGAGGAGGCCTTGAAGGACCCGTCTATCGACCTCGTGAAGTATTTTGACAAGAACGGGAAGCCACTGACAGATATCCCGGGGAAAGAAGGCCAGTCTTTTTTCAAAGAATACTGTTCTCCGATTATCTATCAAGGGGGGAACCTGGGCTCTGTCTGTCTTCGACTGAACCGAAACACCATTATAGATATGGAGTTTAAGTTTTTGCAGGCCAGAAAACGTCTTTTGTTGGGGTTGATTTTGGCCTTATTCCTGGAGGGGGTCATGGTCAGCTTTTTTCTTTTTACCATGATCCGGGATCTGATCCTCCGCCGCCTTTCTCTGCTGGCTGACAGTTTTAAGAGGGTTGTGGCGGGGGACTTATGGGTGCGGATCCCAGCCGCCCCCAAGTCCGGGGATAAGAAGGATGACCTTGACCGGGTTATTGAAGGTTTTAACACCTTTGTGGCAAAGATATCGGCTATCATTACGGAGATCAGACTGACGACCCGAAAGTTTGTTGATTCTACCGAAGAAATCCGGTCGCACACGCAGCAGATTTCCGTTGGGGCGGAGGAACAGGCGGCCGGTTATTCCCAGATATCTACGTCTTTCCAGAGTAACGCCGATAATGCATCCTCTGCGAATACTAAGGCCCAGGAGAGTTTGCAGGAAGCCCAGAAAGTCGGCTATGATATGGAGCGGGTGATTAAGGCGATGGGGGCGATTGAAGCAAGCTCCAAACAGATTTCAGCGGCGGTCAACATCATTACCGAGATCGCGGAACAGACTAATTTATTGGCTTTAAACGCAGCCATTGAAGCGGCTCGCGCCCAGGTTCACGGCCGGGGGTTTGCGGTCGTCGCGGATGAGGTCCGGAAACTCGCCGAACGAAGCGCTTCGGCGGCCAAGCAGATCAGGGCGCTGATCCAGGAAAATAATAAGCAGGTTATCGAGGGCGTTTGTTTGGTAAAAAACGCGGGTGAGCATCTCCACTCTATTCTGGACAATACGACGAAAGTCGCTCAGCAAATTCAATCTATTTCCGAAGCCACTCAGCAGCAGGCGGTGACGGTGGAGCAGGTGTCGTCGGTTACGGAATCCAATTCGGATACCTGCCAGGGCTTGGCGAATTTGTCCAATGTTATCTTTTTGCAGGCGAACGTCCTGAAGACACTGGTGGACCAATTCAGGATCTCATCCGATGATCCTTTGCCGCCTCATAACGGGTCACCGGAAGCGGCTGTTGTTGAAAGTTCTGGATGAGAGGAGGGGATTATGAGCAAAATAAAGTTTGATAAAATGGTCGGTATAAGTGTGTTGGCTGGTCTTTTGGGGCTGGGGGTCTTTTTAAACGCCAGCGCTTATAATCTTCCTAAAAGGTTCCCTTTCAGCGATCAGAGAGCCCTCGAGGAATGGCAGGAAAAAATCTTTCGGGGCAAGGTCCTTTATTCCATCGAAAGTACCGGGCATGGGGAGGGATTTTTGCAGGCCCATAGCCTTAGCGCCAGCTCGGGATTAATTCACAGGATTAAACTGGATATCAGCCGTTACCCGATGATAAGCTGGCAATGGCGGGTTAAGACCTTTCCGGATAAAAAAATAAAGGATACAACCAAAGGCGGATGGGTTGAACAGGACGATTACGCGGCCCGGGTTTATGTGATTTTTTTGAGTTGGAATATTTCCCGGATTCAAAGCCTGGAATATGTTTGGGACGAGGCCCATCCGGAAGGGACTGTCCTGCCCAGCCCTTTTTCAAAAAATATAAAACTTGTTGTCGTGGAGTCGGGGCGGGAAAACCTTGACCGGTGGGTTCCAGAAGAACGTGATATTTATAAAGATTACCAGCGGGCCTTTGGCCGGCGGCCTCCCCGGACTGTCGGGGCCATCGCTTTAATGACGGATTCGGATAATTCCATGTCCAGCGCGGAAACTTTTTATAAAGACCTGAAAGTGGGGTACTCCAATGACTAAAAATTTTCATTTGCGAAAACGGATGTTTGCCAATGCTATGCATAAAGAAATCTTTTTTCTGGTTTTTGGTGCCGCGATCATCCCAACGATTATCGTTTCGGTTTCCCTGTATTATTTTATTTTTTACGTGACGGCGGAACAAATCGGTATCCCGGAAACCATCGCTTACCATATTGTGCCGGCCGCCAGCAAGGTTACCCAGATGCTTTTTCTGGTTATCCCCACCGTCATTATATTTATTTTAGTCTTGGCCTACCGGATTTCCCACAGCATTGTCGGCCCGTATGACAGGATCATTCGGGAAATGAACGAAAATTTAAACGGCCAACGCAGGGGGCCTATTTTTCTGCGCAAGAATGACCGTTTTGGGCCGCTGGTCTGCGCGATTAATAACATCCTTCAAAAGATGGAAAATCCTTAAGGCTGTGTTTGCTTATGTGTTTTTCCCGTTAGAAATAGCGGGAAGATGGGGGTGTCGCGCGGGTCCGTCTGTTGACTCATTCTCGTCGATAAAGAGAGGGATTTTTGAGGGCGGAAGAATAAAATAATAAATAATTGACAAAACAGAAAAAATAGTGCATAATTTCCCTCGAGTAAAGCAAGGAAAAGAGATCTTAGACCGCAAGGTAGAAGGTTGCTTACCTTGCGGTTTTTGTTTTTAGGTTATGCCATCATTTACTCAAGTTTTATCGAAAGGAGGCACTGAGTAATGGCAAAAGGAATAGTCAAATGGTTTAACAACCAAAAAGGTTACGGATTTATTACTCCTGAATCTGGCGAAGATGTATTTGTGCACCACAGCGAAATACAGGGTAATGGCTACAAGACCTTGGAGGAAGGACAGAAAGTCGAATTTGAAATCGCTAACGGTCCTAAAGGCGAACAAGCCAAGAATGTAGTTAAAATCTAACCCTGAACTTTTATAGATCCGGGTAAAAAGACAGAACTTCTTAAAATGAGTTCTGTCTTTTTTTTCTTCTGTTTTGGGAGCGGCCTTGAAGGCCGGGATGAAACGGGCCGAACTTGAGCCGGTCCCAAGGGTTCCGGTTTTTAATCCGTTTCAGAGAGGGGGGTGTTATGATGCTCTGCAGTGCCTGTTTATTGGGGGTGTGTTGCCGGTATGATGCCGAAAGCAAGCCGCATCAGGGGGTGGTGTCTTTGCTGGGGCGGGAGATTGTGATACCGGTTTGCCCGGAACAATGGGGCGGGCTCCCAACTCCCCGCCTTCCTTCGGAAATTCAGGGGCGGCGGGTCGTGGCCCAAGATGGGACAGATGTGACGCAGGCTTTTCAGCGGGGAGCGCAGGAAGTTTTGAAGATGGCGCGGCTTATGGGGATTAAAAAAGCTTTATTAAAACAACGGAGCCCGTCCTGTGGGTGCGGACAGGTGTATGACGGAAGTTTTTCCGGGAAAATTATCTCTGGCGACGGCGTCACCGCCTCCTTGCTGAAGTCCAGCGGCATTGAAATTTGGACGGAAGAGTCGTTCCCGTTTCCCCCGGATTCATCCCGGGCTTATTGATGGTCTTGCGTGTGTCGGGAATCCTGAGGGGCTGTCCTTGGCTACAACCACGCTTTCTTGAGAGCAGATTTTTCTTCCACCAAGAGTTTCATGTAGACGGTTTCCATCTCAATCATGTCAGAGTCTTTCTTGCGGAGCCATTCCGAAAGCCACGCGAACCGGACCGCAAGGATGAATTCAACCAGATAATGCCAGCTGATGTCTTGGAGGAACCGGGCGGCTTGGAGCCGTCGGATAAATTCAATAACCAGTTCTCCCTGTAAGCCGGATGGGTGTTCTATGCCGATACACCCGATCAGATTTGCGGTGTCATATTGTTCCGGCTTATAGCCGGCGAATTCCCAGTCAATCACGGCCTGAATGTCAGTCTCGCCCCAGATAATATTAAGGGGATGATAATCTCCATGACAAAATGCAACCGGAAACGTGTCATAAACGGGAAAGAATTTTTCTTCCAGAAACATCAGAACCGGCTCCAGGGAGAGGCCCAGGGAAGGATGATATTTAAGAATATTTTGAGACAGCTGTCTGATATAGTCTGGGAGCGAAAAAAATTGCCTGGGGTCAAAGAACGGCAGCGCGAGGCTTTTGTCCCTTAACGCGATGAGAAAATCAGCCAGCTTGGCCCCCCGCCATTTTTCATAGAGGTAGCGTTGCCTGTCTAACGGGGTTCCTGGGATAAACGGCGTGATTTGCCAGAATTGCCCCGCGTGCTTTAGAAGGAAGCGGTTTTGACACCCGGGGAGATAAGGTTGGATTTTGTTGAGTCCTTGTTGTTTTAAATAGGCCAGGGTGCTGGCCATCCGTGTCTTGGCTTCCAGGGATTCTGGCGGGATTTGTTCCAGGATATAACGCTCTCCGGCGGCATTTTCGAATACAGTCCGGAAGAGGCTCCTTTCCGGGCTCCCGTCAATATCGAGGCCGGGAAGGAGGGCTTTTATTTCTAATCCCCATTGCGTAGCGACATCTTGCAGGATTTGCCGGGAGGGGGCAGGTGAACGTCCCTCCGTGATTTGAACCGGCTGAAAGGACCCGGGGCAAGCCGAAGAGCCGGGGCCGGCAAAGGCCTGGAGAAAAGGCAGAGCGTAATCAACGCCTTTTTGACATTGATTCCCTGTGATTTTTATACAGTCCATGTTTTCGCCGTAAAGGCTGAGGTGACATCCGTTAGGGCAGGCCTGACAGATTATATTCTTCAGAACAGACTGTAAAGAAACAGGTTGCATAATGGCAATGGTTTGCTAAGAAGCATCCTCTTTTGACCCGGGATCAGCAATAAAATTTTGATAAGAGAAATCATAAAAGGCTTTCCTGTACTGCTGGCTGTCTTCCCAGCGTCCTTGTTCCAGGAGCAGATTAAAGGATCGGGCCGCGTAATCTTCCGCGCTTTTCATGTCGCCTTGCAGAATTTTAATAATGGCCAGGTTAAAATAAGCTTCAGCATATTTGGGGGCGAGGTGAATGGCTTGAAGTAAAATTTTTTCCGCCTGGGGAAATTTTTTTTGCGCCGTGTATGCCTCGGCCAGGCTGAAGTAATAAAGCGGCATTTCAGGTTGAATGGCCACTGCGCGTTGAAAAGCTTCTATGGCCTTGTGGGGCTGTCCGTCTTGCAGATACGCTTTCCCCAGTCCGTTGAAGAGATCGGCGCTTTGGGGGTTGGCCCGCACTTCCGCCTGGAAAAAGGTCAATTGCGTGCGCCAGTCGCGGTTCCGGAGAAAGGTCCGCACAAAATAGAAGGTCGTGATGATGAGAAGAAGGGCGATGGCCGTGTTCTGAACCTGGCCCCGGGGCATCATCCGTCCGAAAATGGGGACAGGGGCGGTTTTCTCGGGATCAAGCCCGAGGAAGACGCCATAAGCGATGAGTAAGCAAAAGGCCCAGGAGCCGGGGTAGAGGTACCGTTCCGCAAAAAAGGATTCTATGGGAACGATGTTGGCCGCCGGCAGAACGCTGATATAGAACCAGCCGATACAGAAAAAAATCAGCCGGTTGTTTTTATAAGCCCAGACCGTTGCCGCAGCGATCAACCCTAAAAACAGGATGGAACTGATGACTTGGGGGTCCAGGATAGATTGCTGCAGAACCGCCTGCTGGTCGAAGTCCCAGACGTCCACGGCAAAGATCCCTTTTGATATGACGTGTTTTACCGCCAGAGTAAACGGGAAAAACATGATCAGGCAGTTTTTGACTTGCACCTTCAGGATGACGAGCATCGTGAGATAAAAACTGCCGCCCAGATAATCCCCCCGGGAAATGTCTTTCAGGAGCCAGAATTTGATGGCGATATAAATGACGGTGATGATAAAGAACGGAAGAACGCGCAGCGTGGCGTGTTGAATCCTTCCCTTGTCCCGGGGCAGGGGAAAAGCGAGTTCATACAAAACCCAGAGCAGGGGGATGATCAGGCAAAGTTCATGCAGGAATGTGGACAAACATGAAAATAAGAGCGCCAGTTTATAATCCCGGTTTCCCCAGAGGAACGAGGCCGGACCTGTTTGGGGTGTGCAGGCCTGGCGGGCCCGGAGGTAGTAAAAGAAAGCGATGAATAAAAAAAGGACCCCGGTGGTATCCACGCTGCCGGTTTTTGTGGCGGCGGTTTCCGTGTGAATGGGATGCAGGCCGAAAAAGACGGCGGAGAGAAACGCGATCAGCCGGTTGGCCGTGACGAGGAAACTGAGGCGGTAAACATAGAAAGTGGAAAGCAGCAGAACGAAGATAGCGACCAGATGGTGCCCCAGCGGATCCGTGCCCCAGAGAGCGTAATTGAGGGCGTGCATGAGGGTTTTAAGCGGGGAGTACACGCCTTCTTCGCCCGGCGGCTGATTGTGCGGGCCGAAAAATTCCGGGAAATTACGCAGATCCTGAATCAACGGCCAGTCCACGATAAAGCTGAAATCGTCAATGATAAAGTCATGGGCCAGGCTGTTGCTGTAGGCGAGAAAAGTCAAAAGCAGGCATACAACAAGGGCCCGGAGCGGGTCATCGGCAATCCATTTAAGATTTTTAAAGAAGATGTGTCGCATAAGATGTTTTTGACTTGACTGTTTAGAATATAAATATCATATCGAAGGTTGATCCTTCGGGGGAATCCTTTTTCGTTTTTTTTCTCCAGAGTTTTAATTTCCTTTGCGGAAAATAAGGGCCGGTTCCGAAGAAACAGCTTGCTCGCCCCCCCGGTCTGGAACGGGATTTGAGTTTTGCCGGAGGCGGGGGAAAGAACGTTCGAGCCCGCGCGTCCGGGTGGCCGGGGGCATTGTGCGCCCGCATTTTGCCAGGATAAACCGGGTCATATGATAAAAATAGTATTTCGCGTAACCGATATGATCAGGATTTTTTCTCCATAACCCGCTGACAACATCGGCCATAAAACTGATCCAGGAATTCAGGACTTTGGGGAGTCTCCGGAAGGAGCGGGCCAGGAGGTGGTCCCGGAGGGCGGGAGGAACGATCGGCAGAAGTTTGAATATGGTTTCATAGGCGGCATAGAGCTTCCGGTTCCCCGGGGCCATGACCCTCGAACTGTTGCGGTAGAAATCAGGCTGGTTTCCGTCCTTAAGATTTTCGACCTCTTCCGGAGACAGGAACCCGTTTGTCAGGGCGTATTCTGTCATTTCGGTGCCCGGGAAGTAATTCATCCAGAATGTCTGAATCCGGTAGGGCGGGATTCTGGCATAGAGTTCCCGGGCGCTTTCCTGGGCTGACACGGGTTCTTCCGGGAGCCCAAACATGTGGTCGACTTTTAGTTCAACATGATATTTACGCATTGTTTGCATGACACGCTCAATGTGCCGGGTCTTTTCGTAACGCTTGATCATCCGGTTTTTGAAGTCTTCGTCCGCGCTTTGAATCCCCATTTGGACAAACCGGCAGCCGGCTTCGGAAAGCCACCGGATAACGTCGTCATCCATAAAGGAAGGGTGGGAGAGGCATTGAAAAGGAATCCCGATCTCTTTTTTATACTGGTCCAGAAAGTCTTTCAGCCATTTTTTGTTAAACGTGAAAATGTCATCTTCAAATTCGACCAGCCGCAGATGATATCTCCGGCGGGCATAACGCAGCTCCTGCAGCATATGTCCGGCGCTGCGCTGGCGGACATATTTTGTCTTGTCGGGCCCGCCTAACCGACTGAAGAAACTATTAAAACAGTAGGTGCAGCGGAACGGGCAGCCCCGGGAAGCCATGGTGAAATAAATGTCCCCCAGACGGATATGGTCCTCCCAGAGGGATTTGTCAAAGCCCGGGAGGCTGTCTAAATCCTGGATAAAACCGGTTTGCGCGCCACGGACAATCGTCCCGTCGGGTGCTTTGTAGCGCGTGTTGGGGATCGGGTCGGAAAAGTTTTTGCGGGCGATAGCCTGCAACATAAGCCGGAAAGCCATATCCCCCTCCCCGACGCAAACAAAATCGACCGATTTTTGTTGAAGGACCCGGTCCGGAACGGCGGAGGCGTGCACGCCTCCGAACAGGATTTTGACGTTCGGGTTCATGCGTTTGGCGTCGCGCGCGATTCCCAGCATCCACTGATAGGTTCCGGTCATTGCCGAAAAGGCCAGGACATCCGGTTTTTGTTGGGCGATTGTTTTTAAGACCTGGGCCCGGTCATCGAAGATGGCGGCTAAAAACGGGACATGCAGATTATAGCGGTCATGGAACAATCCGGGGCTGAACGCAAGGTTCACTTCATGCCCGTCGAGTTTCGCCAGGGCGGTCAGCATGGAAATGCTGAGTTGCTCCCAGCCAAGAGCCACAAAAGTAATCCGCATGGGGGGGTCCTTAAAGTTTAATAATAAAACACATTATAACAACGAACCTGGATAATGCAAAAAATAATAAAAGCGGTTCCCGGAGACACTTGAGACCCGTTATTTTTTGTCTTTTGATAGCCATTAATTTATATTTGGATTCTGGACACCTGGCAGAAGAGTTATTATAATAAATTTTATTATTATCCCCTTATAAATTTTTTATGTTTAAGAAAAAAACAATTTTTTTCCTCATAACGCTGATATTTCTCGTCAGCCTGGCTGCTCCAGCCTGGTGCGGGTCATTTAAAATGCGCTGGGTTGAGGTGGATGTGGTCTTGGACCCGGATGGGAAAGCCCGGGTTTCCTATGCGGTCCGTTGGGCCTGCCGGGGGGCTGACCTGCATGGGTTTTATTTTGAAGGTTTTGCCGGGGTGCCCCGGTTCAATGATCTGGACGCGCACGCCGTTGACGAGAACGGCACGCAGTATCCCCTTGATATTACATACTTGTCGTCGACTAAATATGATATCGTGTTGGCGGGAGGGCAGGCTTTTCATGACGGAGAGATTACCTACCGTTTTCATTATGAAACTGATTTGCAGGAGAGCGGCCATGTCGTCCTGACCGAAAGCCCGCACGGCCGGTTAGCGGTTTTTAACTGGGCCCCGGTTCAGTGGAGTGACGCCTTGGAGCATGAAACGGTAACCGTTCATTACCCTGTTGTTATGAACACGCCCGAAGTTTCCCCCGAGGACCTATCAGCCGTTAACTTTTTAACCGAGAAGTATGTCAATCAGAGCTATAAGATCGATTATCCGGCGGCGACCAACGCGCAGGGGAATCCGGTGTTCACGGTCCGCTTTCACCGTGATGATTTGCCCTCACGGTATCATTTCCAGATTCAGACTTATCTCGACGCGAAATATTTCAATCTCACGACCATGGCCGCTTCCCAACCCTGGGCAGACACCCCCGGATTCCGGAAAGCGGAAGAAAATTATATTTTCAACCGGTACTTCCCCGGGAGCGTCCTGGCGGTGGTGCCTCTTTCCGCCGGCGGTCTGCTGGGGCTGTTGCTGTTCGGAGGCGTTGTCTTTTTTCTTTTTCCGTTTTTAATTATGACGAGAAAGCATGTGTCCATGCTGTCGGCTCAGGACGGCATCGCTCCGATCCGCTGGGATGGGGACGAATGGGTGCCTCCGAAAATTCAGGTCGGGTCTTTCCGGAAGGACGGGAAAATCAACAAGGACCTGACGGCGTTGGAGGCAGGGCTTCTGCTGGATATCCCTTTGGGGACATTGGCCGGCTTGATGATCCAGAATCTTGAACGCAAAGGCCTCCTTAAGATAATCAGCCATGATCCGCTGAAGGTCGAGCGGGTTTTGGGAACGGCGGGCGGGGATGACCCTTATGAAAATAATATTTTAAACGCGATTGATATGTCCGGGAATATCCCGCAGGGATTTATCAATAACCTTTTCCATACCATGGCTGCGGGGCTTGAGCAAAAAATCTGGGACTGCGACGTGGATGCCACGAAAGAATATTATAAAAAACGTATGGACGCCATCCTGCAACAGGAGAAACAGGACCCCGGGCGGGAAACGGATCATGGTTATTATTGGGATGGGTATTACCATCATTATTACGGCCGGATGTATTATCATGACCGGGATTATTACCGCCGGAGCCAGGACATCGGACGGGCGCTTGAGGTGAACGTGCCCCAGGTCAAGGAAGGCTTTTCTTCTTTCCGGAATTCCTCGCTTTGTTATGAAGGGCCGTTTTTGCAGAATGTCTGCCATGACGCGTGCCACTCTGCGTGTCATTCCGCCTGCCATTCCGCGTGTCATTCCGCCTGCCACGGGGCCTGTCATGGGGCATGCGTGAGCAGCGGGCATTAACGGAGTTTGTCATGGAATATTATTCCAACATCCGGTGGGTTGACGAATATGTTAAACGGGTTTCTCCGTATATCCACGTGCGGGAGTACGATCACCTGCTCATCAAGATCCCCAACGAGGCACATAAAATTAATGCTTCGGGAGTGTCTATTTTGAAAACACTTTTGGAGGGAAACAGTATTTATACGGTCGTGGACCGGTATCCGGATAAAGAAAGGGTCGCCCGGGATCTGCATTATTTTTTTTGTGATATCATGGCGCTTTTAAAAGGCTGTTATCATGAACGGGAGGGCCGTAAAGCGGTCGAGCGGTATCCTTTCAAGCTCCCGTTTAACACCCTGCCGGTTTTAAGCGAGATCGCGGTCACGTACCGGTGCAACCTGGCCTGCCAGTTTTGCTACGCGGGGTGCGGCTGCCGTAAGGATCTCCGGGCGGAGGAATGCTCCCTTGATCAGCTGAAACGTGTATTGACCGTGATCCGGGAAGAGGCCGAAGTGCCGTCCGTCAGCTTTACCGGCGGGGAACCCACGCTCCGGCCGGATTTGCCGGAACTGGTACGGTTCGCCAAGTCGTTAAAAATGTGGACGAATCTCATTACCAATGGGACGTTGGTCACGCCCGCCTTGGCGGCCACTTTAAAAGCCGCGGGGCTGGATTCCGCCCAGGTCAGCCTGGAGGCCGCGGATGCGCGCCTGCATGACCGGATTGTCCGCTCTCCCGGGGCCTTTGCGAAGACCCTGGTGGGGCTGAGAGCCTTGCGGGACGCGAAGATCCGGGTGCACACCAACACAACTATTTCGGCCCTGAACAAGGATCATTTGAACACGGTTCTGGCCCTGGTGCGTGAGGAGGGCTTTAATAAATTTTCCATGAACTTGCTTATGCCCGAAGGCTCGGCGGCCGCGCATTTGGGAGAGGTGCTGGTTCGGTATTCCGATATCGGCCCGGTTGTTTTGGATATTCAGCGCGAAGCCGTCGCGCTGGGGTTGGAATTTATGTGGTATTCCCCCACGCCATTATGCATTTTTAACCCGATCGTGCATGGCTTGGGGAACCGGGGATGCGCAGCCTGTGACGGGCTGCTCAGCATCGCCCCGAATGGGGATATCCTGCCGTGTTCGAGTTTCCCTCTGCCTATGGGAAATATCCTGGATATGCAGGGCCGTTTCCGGGAGTTGTGGGCCGGCCCGGCTTTTCAATATTTTCAGCGTAAACGTTTCGCTCATGAGCAATGCCAGGCGTGTGAAGATCTGGCCGTCTGCAACGGCGGCTGCCCGCTGTACTGGCGGCAGGTCGGGTATGCGGAGCTTCTGCAGCACAAACCGGTGGAGGTGGGTGCATGAAGTGGCTGCCGGATGCGCAAAGACGGGGGGAGATCCATTTCCTGTTGGCCAAGAGGATGCCTTATCATGGCCGTTTGTTCCTGATTTTAGCCCTGCTCACCGTCGGGCTTCTGGTGCAACTGATGGTGGAATTCTGGGGGGGATTGTTTTTTCTGGCGGCGGCCACGGCCCTCTCGCTCATTAAAGGATATTCCGCCCACCCGAAGTCGAACGGACCGGAGGAATGGAATCAGGTCACCCCGGATGAATATCAAAAAGTACAGTTGAAGCAGAAGCAGTTGAAGAAATGGGATCAGGATTGTTTTGATATCACCAATCCTCTGGGATTTTTTTGTGCGGCTTTGTGCGCGGGCGTGGGGTTTCTCATCTGGATTGGCATGATGGGCTCCGGGCAGGAGCGGCTGGCTGGGTTCTGGGCCTGGGATACGCTTGTCCTTTTTGCCCCGCATTGGGTCACGGGGGTGCGGAGCTATCTTAAAAAAGATCAGCTTATTATCAAGATTAAACTCCTGGAACAGATGATGCGGTTTCTATCCTCCCCGAGCGATGTGCATGTCCTGCCCATGCTGGCGACCCAGCCGACGAAGGACGGAAAACGCGTGCCCACGGACGCCCGGTTGATGTTAAGGTTTATCCCTGCGCCAGCCGAATGCCTGGGGTTGCAGGTGCAGATTTCCATTAATAACGTGGAAGGCCGGGATTATCCCTATTTATATTGTGTTTTGATAGGGAAATCTCATAAATTTTTTGACAAAGCCGACCCTTTTATAAAAGACGCCCCCCGGAATATTACGCTTGAGTTAAAAGCGGCCCAGGATGTGGTTGTGCTTGTTATAAGGCAGAAGACAACCCGGACATCCGGGTATTTTACAAATCAAAAAGCCGCGGAATATGTTTTGAAGTCGGCCCTTGATATAAGCTGGAAAATTTTAGCCGGTCCGTTATCCGGATAGAAGCGGGGATGCTTTTCCAAAATTTCCGGAAGCCCTGCCTGCGGGACACGTTCCTATACTTATGAAGACATTGATTTCCGTTAACAATATCAGCAAAACATTTGTTTCTCAGGCGGGAAAACATGTGCGCATTCAAGCGTTGGATCATGTTTCCCTGGATATCCGGGAGGGGGAAATATTAGGAGTCCTGGGGCCGAATGGCGCGGGCAAGACGACTTTGTTAAATATCCTTTCCACCTTGCTTTTGCCTGACAGCGGAACGGTCACGATGCTGGGAAAACAACTGGTCCCGGCCCATTATTCCGAATTGCGGCAGAGTTTTAATATGTGTTCCGGGCACCCTAACTTCCCCTGGAGTTTAACCCTGGAAGAGAATTTGTTCTTTTACGGCCGGTTGTATAACCTCAGAGGAAGAATTTTAAAACAGCGCGTGGCGTCCCTGATTGACATGTTTGGACTGGGACAGGCCGCGCGGCTTCGTTTTGACGAACTCTCCAGCGGGACCAAGCAGAAGCTTGCCTTGGCCAAGTGCCTGATCAACAACCCTAAGATTATTTTTCTTGATGAGCCGACGGTGGGGTTTGATCCGGATGTGGCGGTAAAAATCCGCCGGCTGATTTTGGATATTTATGAAAAGACGGGCGCGACGATTCTGCTGACGACGCATTATATGCCGGAAGCGGAAAAGATGTGCCAGCGGATCGCCTTTCTCAAAGAGGGGCGACTTATCCGGCTGGCGACTCCGGATGAATTAAAGGCACGGCAGGGCAAGAAGGATTTGGAAGATGTCTTTATCGACCTGGCCGGCAAGACAGAAGAGCCGATCACGGCCTCCCCGCCGCAGCCGGAGGCGACCGAAGTCTTGATCCGGAGGGAAATGCGCGTTGGGCCGCGCTCGCTTGCCGGGGATGCGGCCAAGTGGTTGAACAGCTGTTTTGCGTTTACGTACCGGAATATGCTTTACGCGATCAGAAATTTTTTCGCTTTTATGGAACTGGTGTTTTGGCCGATCGTCAGCTTGATCTCGATCGGGCTTATGGGGGATTTTCTGCAGATGGAAGAACGGGCGCTCGCGTTTGTTATCACGGGCGCGATGACCGCGGGCATTTTACAGGTCACACAGTTGGATGTCGCCTACAGCCTGTTGTATGAGGTGTGGGCCAAAAGTTTAAAGCACACCTTTCTGACGCCGGTGGGGATCAGCGAGCATCTTTTCGGGTCTTGGGTGATCGGCATTGTCAGAGGCGTGATTATTTTCGGGATCTTGGGCTGTGCCGCCATGGGTTTTTTCGGATTTCACTTCCCGCCTTTATCCGTGACCGGGATCTTTTTGTTGGGGATCTTCGGCTCCGCGCTTCTTCTGGGAACACTTGTGTGTTACCTTCTGCTTTATTTTGGCCAGAAAGCGGAAATAACCGCCTGGATGTTTGCGTATCTCTTCATGCTGGTCTGCGGGATTTATTATCCTATTAATACATTGCCGAAATTTTTTTACTATTGCGCGCAAGGTATCCCTATCACATATTTCCTGGAATATTTTCGGCAAAGTTTTGGCTTTGAGCCGGTTCTCCGCCATGTGCTTTGGAAAGGATTCACGTTAATTATCGTTTATCTTGTTGTAGGGCTTGTGTTTATGAAACGCGCGTTTATGCAGGCGCGTAAAAACGGTGTGATCATCAAGTTGTCCGAGTAGAGCGGACAATAGAATGGATATACGGCGGACTGGCCATTGTTGTACAGCGGAAGACGGGTGAGTTACAGAATCAGTTCGGTTTTATAATCGACACTGATTTTTTTGCCTGTTATAATTTAGCCAGGGTGTTATGGCGGGTCTTCTAATTAAAAGGAGGTGTTCAATGGACGGGGGCTTTTTTCAGCAAGTCACTTCTTTGGAGGCGCTTTTTTGGTTCTGTGCTCTTACCGGCACGGTTTTTTTTATTTTAAGGGTTTTATTAATGGTGATAGGCGGAGGACTGGACTCCGGCGTGGACGCGGATTTAGGAACGCATGGGCCTGTAGACATGGGGCACGCCGGCCATGACGGGACAGTTTCGGATACGCATTTTGAGTTTATTTCCGTAAACTCCATCACGGCTTTTTTCATGATGTTCGGATGGATAGGCCTGACGTGTTATAAACAATTCCTTTTAAACGGGGGCCTTTCTGTGGTCATCGGATTGCTGGGCGGGGTGGGCTGTATGCTGATAACGGCCTATCTTTTCAAGCTCGCCAGGAAGCTCGTCAGCAAAGGGGATCTCTTTTCGCTGGACCAGGTGGTGGGCAAGCGGGGGGCTGTTTATCAGAGAATTCCGGCGGCCGGCCGGGGGAAAATTAACGTTGTATTGAATGATATTACCCGGGAAATCGAAGCCATCGCAGAGGATAAGCAGGCGATCGATTCATTTCAGACCGTTGAAGTTGTCAGGGTCGTTGATCAAATAACTGTAGCGGTAAAAAAAATATAAAGGAGGAGCGGCTATGAGTCTACTGGCGATTTCTGTTTTGATTTTTGTCTTTTTCTTGTTCGCGTTAATCCTGTTTTTGGCCAGCTGTTATAAACGATGCCCATCCAATAAAATACTGGCGATTTACGGAAAGGTGGGGGAGGGGAAATCCGTGACCTGTTTTCACGGCGGGGGTACTTTTATCTGGCCCCTTATTCAGGATTCAAGATTTTTAGACCTGACACCCATGACGATCAGCATTCCGCTCAAGGGCGCTTTGTCGTTCCAGAATATCCGGATTAGTGTCCCCAGCACTTTTACGATTGCGATCGACACGTCAACCGAAGCCATGCATAACGCAGCCGTCCGCCTTCTGGAATTGAGCCAGCAGGAAATCGAAAAAATGGCCACGGAGATTATCTTCGGGCAATTGAGGCTCACGGTGGCCACATTGACGATTGAAGACATTAACCAGGACCGGGAGAAATTTTTACAGGCGATCCGGAACAACATCGAGCCGGAGTTGAGAAAGATCGGGTTGACCCTGATCAACGTGAACATCACGGATATTGCCGATGAGTCAGGTTATATCGAGAGCATCGGGAAAAAGGCCGCGTCCACAGCGATCAACCAGGCCAAAATTGATGTGGCGGAACAGGAGAAAAAAGGGGATGTTGGCGCCGCGGCGGCCCAGCGGGAGCGCCGGATTCAGGTCGCGAAGTATAATTCGGAGGCTGTGGAAGGGGAGAATGTCGCTCAGGCGAACATAGCGAATTATAATGCGGATTTGGCGGAAAAGGCCGCGGACGCGGACCGCCGTGGGCAGGTTGCCCGGCAGAATTCCATCGCGGAAATCCAGAAGGCAAAGGCTTTGGCGGAAACGAAGCGGTTGGAAGCGGAAGAGATTGTCGTGAAGGAAATTGAGAAACGGAAGATAGAAATAGCGGCCGAAGCGGAAGCCGAGCGGATTCGCCGGGAGGCACGGGGGCAGGCGGACGCGATTGTCGCTGTCAATTCGGCTGAGGCGGAAGGGATTCAGAAAGTCCTCGACGCTAAAGCGGAAGGGTATAATCAGCTGGTGCAATCCTGCGATCAGAATGCCAAAGACGCGGCCACGATGCTTCTCGTTGAGAAATTGGAAGACATCGTGAAGTTGCAGACCGAGGCGATTCAGAAGTTGAAAATAGACAAGATAACTGTCTGGGACAGCGGGAATGCGGAAAAGGGCAGTTCAACGGCAAATTTTGTGAGCAATATGATTAAATCCTTGCCGGCCCTGCACGACATTGCGTCTATGGCCGGGGTGCAGTTGCCGGAGTACTTGGGTAAAACGACGGACGGGAAAGAATCCCCGAATCCGTATTATCCGGGCGGCAGGCCGAAACCGACGATTATTGTTAAAGACGAGAAAAAGGATAAAGGTCCGGAAAAGAAACAATAAGTGTTTTCAGGAAAAAAGGCAGCCCTTTTTATTAAAAAGCGCTGCCTTTTTTGTCTGTGCTTCGCTACTTCCATAGCCGCTCGCTGGCGACTCTGAGGATATCTTCCACCATACGGGGGTAGGAAATGTCTACCAGTTTTGCCATTTTAGCCAGGTGCCCGTCCCAACACCATCCGGGATTGGGGTTGACTTCCAGAAGTTTCGGATTCCCTGCCTTATCCAGGCGCCAATCGACCCGCGCGTAGTCCCGGCATTCCAGCCGTTGGAAAAGTTTTAAACAGCAGGCTTCGATATATTTTTCCGCCTCATCCGGCAGATTGGCCGGGATGGACCGGATTTTTCCATAGGGGGATTGGGGCAACCATTTCGCTTCATACCCGCAAATCCGCGGAAGTTCTTTCGGGAGGAGAGAATAATCTTCTTCAATGATGGGGAGGATTGTGTAGGATTCCGGTGGATTCCCGATGATCCCCACGCTTAAATCCGCGCCTTCCAGGAATTCCTCGACTAAAATAGGTTTATCGAAGCCGATTTGATCACGGATCCGTTGAATCGCGTTAACCAGTTCTTCAATATTGTAAGCCACGCTATTTTGGGTGATTCCAAGACTGGAGTCACCGAAATTCGGTTTCACGAGAACGGGGAACGGGAAGGACAGGTCAAACACATTGTCCTCCGCTTTGATAAAGAACGCCTGCGGCACCATAATGCCCATTTCATTGGCGATCCCTCTGACCAGGGATTTGTCATAACAATGGGCCAGGCACTGGGGGCCGGCTCCGGTATAAGGGATGTTTAATAGTTCCAGAAGGGCCGGGACGTGCAGTTCCTTGCTGGCCATATTGTTGAAGCCTTCATCACACAGGTTAAACACCAGATCAATTTTGCCCCGGTTTTTCAGGAGGTCGTTGATTAAACTGTCGTGGTTGTTAAAATACGTGAATTTGTACAGGGGCAGACGGTTCAGGGCGGACTTCAGCTGGTCAATCGTATAAAAATCGTCGTCATCGAAGATCGAAGAGGGTTTAATCGTGTCGGTTTTCTTCGGGTCCCCTAAGAGAACCGCCACGTTCTTCAGGGCAACGCCTTTTTTAGCGACCGGCGGAGGGGTCCATTCTTTTTTGACGACAGCCGTGACAATGACCCGCTGTTCCATCATGCCCAGGTCCTGGTTCCTTTGGGAATGCGTCTTAATCTCCTGGGCAAAGCGGATGTCTTTAAAGCCCGCGTTTTCCAGCAGGTTTGATAAGGTCTCTCGGGAATACAGCCGTTCCGCGTAAAACTGGTCTGCGACCACGCCTTTTTCCACATGCGAGATGACTTCCCGGCTGATGAGCCGCTGTTTATCCATGGAGAGGGATCTTTCCCGGCAGACGAAATGTTTTTTATCGATCCATTCCCAGCTTCGGGGGCTGAAGTGTTTTTGCAGATAGTCTCCGTCAGAGACGTCGATAAGGATTTTCCCCCAGGGCTTGATGACCCGGAAGATTTCTTTTAAGACCAAAAGGTCGTCATTAATGGTTTCGAAATAACCGAAACTGTTTCCCAGAAGAGTCACGCAGTCAAATTTGCATGCCGGGTAAGGGAGTTTCCGGGCATCGCCTTCCTTGAATTTAATATTTAATCCTTCCCGTTTGGTCTGCAGACGCGCCCGTTGGATGAGATAATGAGAGCGGTCGAGGCCATAGACATTTCTGAAACCTTGCCGGGCGAGTTCAATGCAATGCCGCCCTTGTCCGCAGCACAGATCAAGGATAAGGTGGTCTTTTTGCAGTTGTATGGAGGAGAGGAAAAGCTGGATTTCCTCTCGGGTAATGGAGGGGTCATCCACGACGTCGGCATCGGTTTTTAAATAATTGGCGTTGAAGATACGGCACCACCAGTCCGACGATACATGCGCCTCCAGATTATCAATCGGGCCGAACGTCCTTTTTTCTGGTTGTAAGCGGGGTTTAACTTTTTGTTGATCGCTGGGACTTTCTACTGTGTCTCTCATGGGTTCCTTTTTAGAAATGGGTTGATAAATGGTTTAAACTTAAAGGTAATTTAATAAAAAAAGCATTTAGGGCAAAGCCAACATCTTTTTGTCAAGATTGTTAACTAAACCTTAAATGCTTGTCATGTTTCTTTCTTCCCGTTGCGGATTGTCAGCGTGGGTCTCACAACCTGCGGTTGGAAAAAATATATTCAACCTGGGACACGGGATAACGGATCCTTGTATATTTTTAATCAATCTTAACAACGTTTAGCATTTTGTCAAGTAAAACAAAAAAAGGGAAAAGAAGAGAAAAACAGGACGGGGGGAGGGCGTTTTCCATGTTGTGTCTTGACAGCTCTGGGGGGGAATATTATAATCGCGGACAGCATTTTATTTAACTTTTTACAAGGAGACTTCTTTGCCCCGAATTAACGAATTGATTGAATGGGATGATTGCAGCTCCAGCTATAGTCTTTATGTCCGGCATTTTTCTGATGATGAAGGACAGGTGGGCGTTAAAATGATTTTTGAGGATGTGACCCGCGAAAAAGTTACGGAAATAATCATCCCGGCCCGGAAATTTCCTTCATTTTTAAGGGCAGTCAACGTCGGACCCCGTAATCCCTTCGGGAGTATCCGATAAAGGCGGGGAGGCTGTCTTCCCCGGCTATATTGTGCCCACGGTGGATATGGAGTCCCCGTCCCCCGCAACAATGCGTGTTAAGGATGGGACGGACCGGATTTTTAATATACGTATGAATATCCCCGAAGAAGAAAATTTTGTCCCACGATCGTTTTTATCCACCGGTATGCCCGTGCTCTTCGCCGAAGGCGGAAAATGGGCGAAAAATCTTGACAGTGTTATTTTGCCCTAGTAGCATATTCCCTTAAGGGAATATAGTGAAAAGGTCTTGGGGGAGGGGTGAGGTTCTTGGGTATTAAGAAAGTTCGTCAAATCCTGAAATCATTTGCGGATGACACCCGTTTGAGAATTATTAATTTATTAAGCCAGCAAGAAATGAGCGTAAGTGAATTGGGCCTGATCTTAAACGTCAGCCAGTCAAGCCTGTCTAAACACTTGGGCCGTTTGCGGTTAACAGGCATCGTGAATGACCGGCGGGAAGGAATGAGTGTTTATTATTCCCTTGTTAAACCCAAAGAAAAGGCGCATAAGGAACTGCTGAATGCTATCACGTCTGGACTTGCCGAATCGGAAACTTTTGTCCACGATTCCATGAAGTTAAAAGAAATGTATGGTAAGAAGCCCAGGGGATAGCGGACAAGAAATGCGGGCCGGGGGGAAGGATTTTTAAAAAATGAAACCGGCTTTGAGCAGGCGATTGAGTTTTGGTGTTTAAACCTATAGGTGGCCCAGGGGTACTACGGAAGGGGGTGCCTAGAATATATAATTAATCATTTCGGGTTAGATTTTAATAAAGAACATTTATCATGGAGCTTATGCGCTCCACAATAAGCGGAGGAAGAAATGAAAAAAGTTTTAATGGCACTGGGGGTGCTGCTTCTTACGGGGGTCGTCATGATCAATACGAGCGCGGTATACGCGCAGGAAGAGGAGACGGAGGAATATTCTTGGGGGACGGTAGCCGAAATATCCGATAGTCAGATTGTTATTGTTGAATATAATTACGAGACGGAAGAAGAGCAGAATGAAACTTATACGATCGCCGCGGACGTCGAGTTATTAGGGATCAGCGCGTTAAGCGAAATCAAGGTCGGGGATGATGTAGAGTTCCGATACACCTTGCAGAATGGCAAAAAAGTCATTTTAGCGATTGGCTTGGACAAATCCGCCATGGAAGAAAACCCGGCCGACGCCTTGAGTGAGTAATTAATACAGTGTTTTTCTAAGACCATCGTTGAGGAAAGTATGAATTTAGAACCGAATAAACTCTATATAGGAAATTTGAGTTATGACGTGACTGATGACGATCTGACCGTATTTCTGGAGCATAACGGAATAAATGTCCGGACATGCCATGTTGTTATTGACAAAAACCTGGACCGGTCCAAAGGATTCGCCTTCGTGGAAGTGGCGTCGGCGGAAGATGTCCAGAACGCCGTTGAATCCGTGAATGGGAAAGAATTAAATGGCCGGGCAGTGAAGATCAATCAAGCCAGAGAGCGGAGGGAAAAGGAGGCTATCCCGTCAAAGTCGTATAAAAAAGGAAAACGCGGCCGATTCCGGGATGAGGACGACGAAGATTATTGATCCTGCGGAATCCCGGGGATTTTTTTAGGGGAAAAGGGGGATACGAAACTAACAGGGCTTGGATTTCGTTTTTCCCCTTTTTTTTCTGCAGGGGGGTTGTTTTTATCAGGAGAGCGAGGATGGAAAAATTTTTTATGGCTTTTATTCCAATTTGTGTGGCAGTTGATGCTTTGGGAGTCCTGCCGATTTATATCTCTTTAACCCAGGGGCTTAAAAAGGAGGTCCAAAATAGGATTATCCGCCAGTCTGTCCTGACCGCTTCTTTTTTAGCGTTTGGTTTTATCTTCCTGGGTAAATTTGTTTTCCGGATTCTGGGAATTACCATCGGTGATTTTATGATCGCCGGAGGACTACTTTTGTTTTGTATCGCCCTGTTGGACATTTTAAAACCCGGAAAACAAAGGCATTATCCTCCGGATGATGTCGGTGCCGTTCCTATCGGCACCCCGTTGATAACCGGCCCGGCCCTCCTGACCACATCGTTGGTTATGATGGATCAGTATGGCTGGCTGGCCACTTTGCTTGCGGTGCTGGCCAATGTCATTCTGGCGGGGGTTGTCTTTTACAGCGCCGATAGTCTGGTGCGTCGGCTTGGGTTGACCGGGATCCGGGCTTTTTCTAAAATCACGGCTTTGTTTTTAGCCGCTATTGCGGTGGAAATGATCCGCAGAGGTCTCCTGCAGGTTCTTCGGCTGTAAATCTCCGCCTGCCTTTTTAAGGCGGATTCTCTTGAATTATTGTAAGCAGACCTTCCTGTCCCCGACTAAACTAATAAGCGATTAAAATTTTGAACGGGAAAGAGCCTCCTATGAAAACGGCCTTATTGGTCTTTATCCCCGTATTTTTAATGGTTATTTGGTTCGGGAATCTTCAAAATATTCTGGACGTCACGTATTCCTACGGAAATTCTGTTATGATATCCTCTGTGCCGCTTATTCGTTCCTGATTCCCGGTTTATAAAGCGCGGATGAGGGCAGGGGGAAGGGGGATATTGTTCAATAACCCGGTTTAATTAGTGCTTCCCCGGATTTCTTTTAAAGACTATAATGAATAAAAGTTAAAGATGCGAATTGATCCTTCAAGCGAGAGAGCCTAAGCGAACGAGCCGAAGGATGCACCCCGCAGCTTGCTGCGGTTAATTGAGTCCAGAGTTTGCTCTGGAGTTTATCCCTTTGATTTTTGTGCCCTCATGCCTGATTTTGCCTTTAATATATTAAAAAAATTTTTTTACTCTTTCAGGGCCGGCCCGTTACAACACCTTTCTTGGCTTGAAACAGCATACCAAAAGACGCTCTCGTCCCCTTCCCCTGACACGTTGAGTATAATGGATACGCTCCGGCGCGCGGAAAAGGCCTTCAGACACTTACATTTTTATGTCGTGTCCCTGCAACGGAATGCTTCGGAGAACAGCCCGGAAGGGCGGCGTGTCTTTCAGGACTATTTAGATCGGATCGGCGCGATTCACGGGAATGTGTACAGGTGGTTCGCCTTATACTGTGATCTGCGCTGGCCCCAAGAGGGCGTTCTGCCGGGAGTGAAAAGAAAAAACCGCGTGGCTTTCCGGGAGCGTATGGCTTCGGAAGCGCAGACCCTCTGGGGCTTGTTAGCGCAGCGCGCCCAACGCGGCGCCTGGGCGCACCCCCGGGAAAGGGATATTTATCTTCTTAAACAGCGGCTGGAACGGATGGAGGTGAATACCGGAGCTTGGCGGATTATTTTTCAGCAGTTGTGTGTTTTGGTTTACCGGCATCTGCGTTGTATTTGTGCAGACGCGCGCTATGCGATCCGGCACCGTTTTCAAATCACCCTGACGCAGGAATCCCTGACATCAGCCCAAGGAGATTTTGCGGATCGGGCCGGGCCGTCGGGGATGAGGGGGGAGGAGGAGACCCGGCGGCTTATGCTGCTGGAAGATTGGGTACATGGATATTATCCTTCCTGGGCGGGCCTGAAGGCGATGTACGAGCGGTGCGTCGGCCCCCTGATGAAATTTTTACAGCGCTGCCGGCGGAACCAGAGGCGAAAAATAACAGCGGCCGGTTTGGGGCTGGTCATGATTTTGGGGGTTGTGGCGTTTGCCCTTCGCCAGACGGATATGGATAACCGCCTGTGGCGGGTCATGATTTTTGAATTCAAGCAACTCATCCACTCCGATCCGGAATCTCTGGCAGATAAGGAGAAAATAGAGTACTTCCGCGCGCAGATCGCCCGGGTTGATGACCTCTTTTCACCGGCGAAAATCCGCACCCACATTAAGGTGTTTTACCGAAAGGGCCTTTATCGTTACCAGGGAGGGGTTCTGTTTTTCTCCCGGTTTGTTCTGAAGGAGTTCTTTATGCTTTTGGCGGAACGGAAGGTTGACGATCAGCTGAAGCAGGAGGTTGTGGACGCGGCTTTTTACCTGGATGGGCGTATCGCGCGGTCTGTCGCTTATATCATTAATCTTTATGACCAGCCGATGATCCGTGAGGGGGAGCTGCGCGAGCAGATCCTGCAGTTGCGCCGGGCCCTGGTTCATTATAACGTGTTTCCCTTTACGTTTATTGTCCTCGAGGATGATGTCCCGTATCTTTTCCTCTTCTCCGAAACCGTGATAAAAAAGTACGTGCTGGCAAAAGAGGCGTTTCAGAGAATGCATCTGGACGGGAATTTGTATTCCAACGCGGCTCTCTGGCCGGGGGTGGCTTATATTGTGGAAGGGGAAGAATACCCGTTCAGGGACCGTTCGGGGTATTTTGAAGGAGAGTTTGCTGTGGTCTTCCGGAGGTTTGCCCCGGAGGTTTTGTGGACGGTTTATCATGAGGTCGGGCACGTGGTCGATCATCTGCGTTTTCTCTTTGAAAGGAAGCTGTATCCGGATAATGTTGAGCTGCATGCGATGTTGGCGCCTGTCATGTGGGCGGAAGACCGGAAGGCTTATGTGGAGCGGCGGTTAGTCGATGAAGCGCTGAAAGGAGACGAGTTTGATAATTATTCCCAGGCGGCGAAAGGGATATTTAACGGAATCTTGCTGTATCTTTCGGAGAAAGACCCTCGGTTGAAGGCCCCGTTGATTTCCAACCGCTTTGAGGCGGACCGCATCCGGCGTGCCGCCGAGCTCGCGGGGACCATGGACCCGGAGGAGTTGCATGAGGCGGCTTATGTGTTTTATCGTGAGTCCCGGAAATATTTGTCCACGGCCGAGCCCGGCCGTTATGTGGCGTATCTTCAGAATTATCAGGAGATTATTTCCGGGACGGATCACAAGATCGTTCAGCGGGGTTTTATCCTGGGCGGAGGAGGTCTCATCGGGGCGCGCAATGGCCCCCGGCTTATTTTTGACGGGGCCGATGAAGACAGCCTGGGGAAGGATTTTAATTTATGGCTTTTTCTGAGAAACGCCGTGAGCCTCATTTTTTATCCCTCGACCAATCTGCCTCAGGCCACAAGCGCGGAGTCTGTCGCGGCGGCGGTCATGGTGTTTATTTTCTTTAATTTTGCGGCGTTGACGGTTCATGTCCTGGCGGCCCCTTACCGGAAAAAGATGTTTTACGGCTGTGCGCTGGAGAAGCGCGTGGACCGTATCTATGCCCGCAATCCCTGGTCCCGGGGGATCAGTTACGGGGCGGAACAGCGGGAAAGAAAATTGCTGAAAAGGATCTTTGCCTCCGGCGGAGAAGCGGATCCGCAGCTGAAGAAAGATATCGTTTCGTTTAAATCGACCGCGAATGAACAGGAACGGGTGATTTTTGATATCTGCCTTTTTCTGTCGCCGCTTAATCCCCGGCAGTCCGCTATTGTAAATAAAGCGCATGATCTATTGTTTTTTTTCCCCTTTTTAGGCCCGTATTTAGGCCGGGCGGTATGGCTGTGGCCGGTTCAGAAATTTTTTCATCAGAGGGAGCGCTATAATGACCGGATTGAATTTTTGCTGTCGGGAACCGGGCAGGGAAATTCGTCTCCGGGGATGCTGGCGGTCGCCCTGCGGGATTTGATGCGTGAATTTGAGATTCCCGCCCGGGCGGGCTCCGGAGGAGAAGCTTCAAAAATGGAGGATGTATTGACAGGGCTGCGGTCCCTGGTCCTGGAGGCGCTGCGGAAGGAGTCGTCTGTAACGCACATGAATTTTGATTTTATCCGGGACAAGATGCCGGAAAACCGGGAGCCGAGCGTCGAGTTTGACCGGATTGAGGAATATATGCCGGGGGACGATATCCGCCATATCGACTGGAAAGCGACGGCCCGGTACGCGACGGCGGTCCCGATGGTCCGGAGGTTTAGCAATCCTTACGGCGTGCGCGTGGCCCTTTGGCTTGACATGCGTTTTCTAAGAGACGAGGACGGGCGGCGGCGCTGGGCCGTGGATTTCGCCCGGGCTGTCAGGATGTTCCATTTATTCCGGTCAGAAACAATATGCGAACGGATTATTCTGATCGGGCCGGGCGGACGCATGGAAGAGAAGCCGGTTTTTTTCTCCGGGGAACGGGAATGTTGGTCCCTGGCTTTAAAAATTTTTGAAAAGATCCGGCAAAAATATGAGGAAAGCTTTTCCCGGCATATGGCCTTAGACATCGCCGGGCTGGCTTTTTATACGGAAGAAGAGAACCGGTCTTTTTTAGAGCAGGCCGGGTTGTCGGATTTCCTGGAAGGGGGGGCGGTGCAGGAGATCCGCAGGACGCCGCTTCGGGAAAAAAGGATGAATATTTTTGTGGTCGGTGCTAAGATGAGTGAAAAAAATTTGATCGAAACTCTTGCTGGAGAGGACAATAAAGTCTTTTACTGGTAACCGGAAAAAAGAGAGGGCGGATTATGGATGAGGGCATGATGAAGGCGCTTGAAGAGGAAATCCGGAAGGAATGCCTGACGTTGGACGGCTTTTTCCGTGAGATTGAGAACGTGATTGTCGGGCAGAAATATCTTGTTGAACGGATCCTTTTGGGGCTGCTTGCGGGCGGGCATATCCTGATTGAAGGGCTGCCGGGTTTGGCGAAGACGCTGGCGGTTAAAACATTCGCTATGGCGGTGCGGTTAAACTTCAGCCGGATTCAGTTTACGCCTGACATGCTTCCCGCGGATTTGACCGGTTTTCCGGTGTATGATCAGCGTTCGGCGTCTTTTTATATCAAAAAGGGCCCTGTTTTTGCCAACGTCGTGCTGGCGGATGAGATTAACCGCGCGCCGGCAAAGGTGCAGAGCGCTTTATTGGAAGCGATGCAGGAGAAACAGGTCACGATCGGGGACACGTCGTATGCCCTAGAAGAGCCTTTTCTCGTCTTGGCAACCCAGAACATGATCGAGCAGGACGGGACCTATGCTTTGCCCGAGTCGCAGTTAGACCGTTTTATGCTGAAAGTCAATATGACCTATCCTTCCCGGGAAGAGGAAGCCCTGATTTTGCAGAAGATGTCTTATACGGATGTTCAGTACGAGGTGAATCAGGTCTTGACCCCGGAGCATATCCTGCGGCTTCGGGCTTTGGTTGACAGGGTTCATATTGAGAAAAAGGTTGAAGATTATATCCTGGATATTATGGAGGCCACCCGCCGGCCTGACAAATTCGGGCTGAATGATCTGGTGGAATTGATTAAATACGGCGTTTCCCCTCGGGCGGGGATTCATCTTTCGGTGGCGGCAAGAGCGCATGCCTTGATGCAGGGCCGCGCCTATGTCCGGCCCCAGGATGTCCGGGCGATGGCCAGGGACGTTTTGAGCCACCGGCTCATAGAAAGTTATCAGGCCCGGAGTCTTAACGTCACGGCGGAAGAGCTGGTGGACCGTATTCTGAACGGGGTGGAGATGCCTTAGCCGTGATGAAAACAGTTTCCCGAAAACGGTCTTCTCCGGAGCTTTGCGTGGCCGACGCCCGTGGACGGATTTTTAACGTCCCGTTTCTTTCCGCCGTCGGCATGAGGGCGGAGGTTTATGATATCCTGCACCCGGCGCGGCTGATCAGGATGCCCTGCGGCAGCCAGTTATTCATGTTGCCGGGCCGCAGGCCTATCGGGTTCTCTCCCCAGGATAATCAGCTGGTGACCTTGGACAGGCACCCTTTTTCGCCGGCCCCGGAACCGTGCTTTGCGGTCGCCGCTTTTGTGGCCCCGGGCTATACGTCCACCTATAATGCCGCGTATACGGAAATCAAGGGGGCGCCTATATTGCCTCTTTTTGCTTACACAGCGGTGGCGTTCTACCGGGGGGAATTTTGGGTGGCCAGCACGCGGGTTGACCGGGAACTGCGGCAGGATATCCGGTTTATGGATGTGAACCGGATTAAAAAAAATGTAATCGCTTTTCGAAAACAGTTCCCCTCCAACAGGCTGGTCACTCATTTGGAATCCTGTGCTCTTGTGAACCAGTGTCCTGCGGCCAAGAATTTCTTCCTGCGGAGGTATGAGGGCCCGCTGCCCACCTCGCCGTCCTGTAACGCCCGGTGTGCCGGGTGCCTTTCCCTGCAACCCGACGGAGCCTGCCCTGTGACCCAGCCCCGGATTCGTTTTATCCCGTCTCCGGAGGAAATCGCCGAAGTCGCGCTTTGCCACCTCGCGGAGGTGGAAGACCCGGTCGTCAGCTTTGGCCAGGGCTGTGAAGGCGAGCCTCTTTTGGCCGGGAACACTATTGAGAAGGCGGTCAAATTGATCCGGGCCCGGACCCGGAAAGGGATGATCAATATCAACACCAACGCCAGCAAACCGGACGTGGTGGCCCGGCTTTTTGACGCGGGGATGGATAGCATCCGGGTGAGTTTAAACAGCCTTCAGCCCGAGGGCTATCATCGGTATTACCGCCCGAGAGATTATACCTTTTCTGACGTGATGAAGTCGGTCCGGGTGGCGCAACAGAAGAAGAAATTCGTTTCTGTCAATTATTTGTCTATCCCGGGGTTCACCGATTCCAGGGCGGAGGTGCAGGCCTTCCGGCGGTTTTTAGACCAGGGGCGCGTTGATATGATTCAGTGGAGGAATTTGAATTATGACCCCAGGGCGTATTTCCGGTTGCTGAAGTTTCGCCCGGATGCAGGGGCGTTGCTGGGGATGAAAGGTTTGATTGAAGGGCTTAAAAAAGATTATCCGCATATTATGACGGGATATTTTAATCCTTCCCGCCGGAGGATCAGCCGTTTTCGAAAAGGGCGTGTTCAAGTTTGATGAAAAGTGTTTTAACAAATATGGTTTGTCGTCAAGGAGGTCTGCGTGAAGAGTCAAGTTTATTATGTGAGAGTGGCTCCTGCCGATTCCGCCGGCGTTATGCAGGAGAAGCTCCGGCGTTTACTTGAGGTCAGCGGGAGCCTTCATCAGGTGAAACCGCGTGATCAGGTGGTGATGAAGCTGCATTTCGGGGAGGAGGGGAATACGGGTTTTATCAAGCCGGAATGGGTCCGGGTGGTTTCCCGGAAGATCCAGCAGGCGCAGGCTGTCCCTGTGATGGCCGAGACCAACACGCTTTATCGCGGGCAGAGAACCAATGCAAAGGATCATTTGGCCCTGGCGGCCCGGCATGGGTTCACGCTGGAGAAAACCTCTGCCGCCATCAGCATCCCCGAAGACAAGCCGGAACATGTCAGGGACGTTTCCGTGCAGCAGGCGCATATTAAAACAGCCAAAATTATGAAAGTGTTTCTGGACGCGGATGTCCTGGTGGTCCTGTCCCATTTTAAAGGACACCTGATGACCGGATTCGGCGGGGCTTTAAAAAATGTCGGCATGGGTTGCGCTTCCCGCGAAGGGAAATTGGCCCAGCACGGAGGGGTGGCTCCGTTTGTCAACGAGGACAACTGTATCGGGTGCGGGGAATGCCTAAAGGTTTGTCCGGCCAACGCGATTTTTTTGGACAGCAATCGTGCCTTTATTGACGGCGGGCTCTGCATCGGATGCGCCAGCTGTATCGCCGCCTGCCCGCAGGAGGCGGTTGACGTTCCCTGGGAGGCCGGGGGAGAGACAATTCAGGAAAAGATGGTGGAGTATGCCAAAGCCGTTCTTGAGCCCCGGCGGGGGAAAACGGCTTTTGTGAACTTCGCGGTTAAGATCACGAAGGAATGTGACTGCCTGGCTAAAGATGACCCCCGGATTTGTCCGGATATCGGCTTTTTCGCCTCCCGGGACCCGGTCAGCATAGATAAGGCCTGTTACGATAAAGTTCAAGAGGCCTGCGGGCGCGATCTCTTGAAGGAAGTTCATCCGCATTGTGACGGGATGAAGCAGTTGTTGTATGCCGAGCAGTTGGGGCTGGGGCAGATGGATTACGAGTTGATTCTGGTCGAATAGATAAAAAAACACGCCCCAGAGGCTTGGGGCGTGTTTTTTTGTCTTGAAGAGAACTCTTAGTCGCCGTAAACGATTGTTGTGTATTCGCCGATGACACCCAGGATGTTCTTTACGTTATAATCCACATATTTGATTTCAGTAATCCCGCCATTTTTCGCCGCGGCTTCGATGCTGGCATCTCCGGTTGCGATTAACGTGAGATAGGATTTCGCGGTCGCTTTACCTACTTTGGAGTAGTCAGCGTCACCGTCGCCGACAAGAGTCGGAACAGAGACTTCAGTGTAAAAAGTCCCGACCGGATAAAGTGTGGCACATCCGGAAGCCATGATGCTGATTAAAAGAACGAGACCTAATAATGTAGCTGTACTTTTCACTTCTGCCCCCTTTTGTTAATAATGTTAAATATCGTTTTTTGTGAAAAATATTATATCATAATAATCGCTGCGCCATAGTACGTTTTATAGAAAATCATTTCATCGGACAAAGGGCAGGCCGGCCGTTTCTTGGGAGGGGTGGGAGGAGAATATCCCGTCGCGGCAAGGCCGAGAGAAAAGCGCTTGGGAGAATTGAAAAATAATGTTCCTGCGGTATAATCTGTATAATAAGGTTAACACAAGTCTCATCAGCCTAGCCCATTCTCTATGACAGTGTTTTCAAAATTCATTCAGGGTTATAAAAGCCTGGCGGTCATCCTGCTGAATACCCTTTTACTGGCCGGGATTATTTATGCCGTGTCAAACGGCGTTGTCCTTGTGAAGGGCAAATTGTCCGGCCGGGGCAAGCCTCTTCCTCAAACGTATGTTTCCCAGCGATACGGCAGGCTGCTGAAAATCGCGTATCCCCGCATGAAGGAGGACGCCCTGAATCGTCTCCTGGAGGAAAGCTGGACGCGGCCGTTTCAGTATGAGCCTTTCACGCAATTTAAAGAAGGCCTTTTACAGGGGGATTTTGTGAATGTCCGGCCTGAAGGGTTCCGGGTAACGCCTCCGCAGGGGCCGTGGCCGCCGGACCCGGGGCAGTACAATATTTTTTTGTTTGGCGGGTCCACGACCTTTAATTACGGGCTTCCCGATGACCAAACGATAGCGGCCGGTTTGCAGAATGATTTACGGCAGCGGCACCCCGGGCAGGACATCAACGTTTATAATTTCGGCCGGGGTTATTATTATTCATCCCAGGAATTGGCCCTTTTTATGCGGTTGCTGGCTCAGGGCTATGTCCCGGATATGGCTGTTTTCATTGACGGTTATAATGAGTTTATTTTTTATCGGGATCAACCGTATTTTAGTGAAGATCTTACCCGGTATTTTCAGGAGCGGAATCAGGGCTTGTTTAAAAAGGCCTTTAAAAAGCATTTAGCCCAAAGTGTTCTCCCCAGTTTGTTGAGGAAAAGCCCTCCGGGAAAATCACAGGCGCAGCAGGAGAAGGAAAATATAGAATATGAGAAAACAGTTTATCAGCACAAGGAAGAAATCACTCGGGCGGTCTTCAAGCATTATTGGGCGAATAAGCGGCTCATAGAGGCCCTGGCCCGGGAGTTTGGGATTACGCCGGTTTTTGTCTGGCAGCCGGTCGCGGCATACCGGTATGATCTGCAATACTCTCCTTTTCCTATTCCCATCCTTGATGACGTGCTGATCCGCTACGGGTATTCCCGTATGGCGGAATTAGCCAGGGACGGGGTGCCGGGCCGGAATTTTTTGTGGTGCGCTGATATTCAGGCCCAGGCCCGGGAAGGGCTTTACGTGGATGCGTGTCATTATAATGCCAAGAATTCCCGTAACTTCGCGTCGTGTATCGCGCAATATATCACGGAGCAGGGGTTTCTTCCCACGCCGTCAGGCCGATGAGGCCATCCTGCCCGGCATATAAGTCAAGCCATTAACTTCCCTAAAATTTTTTAAACTCGATTCCGCTGAAATACTGCAGGGCCCTTATGGCAGAACTGATCATAAGAGTGAGCTGCCCCCGATTTAACGGACGGGTTAATTAAAGAACAACGGCTGCCTCAGC
>ENA-UPTA01000175-UPTA01000175.1-activated-sludge-metagenome-genome-assembly--contig:-NODE-175-length-71795-cov-18.011848_pt1 | contig 71795 bp, 58 predicted proteins | sample MGYA00238184_ERZ773361 | MGnify/ENA primary metagenome ERZ773361 (study PRJEB29100, sample SAMN05720205) | activated sludge metagenome | isolation source: anaerobic digester from wastewater...
TCTGCCCCAGATCGCGTGCTTCGGGGACCGCCATTACCGGGTCGCCAAGTCGGTGATCGGCGAGCGGACCACCTCGCAGGTGGAGGTCCTGTCGGAGGCCGGCCGCCTGGAGGAGATCGCCCGGATGCTGGGGGGAGTGGATGTGACCGACCGGACACGGGCGCATGCCCGGGAGATGCTGGTCCGGTCGAAGGGGGTGTCCGGGCGCCCCTGAGGCCCCGGGGAGGGTACAGTATGAGACCGGTGAATACGGAAGCGGGAAAGGGGAAGGTCATGCTCCGAAAAGCGAGGATCGGCGATGTCAGGACCCTCCACCGGATGATCAACGAGTCGGCGGGAAAGGGAGAGATGCTTCCCCGGTCGCTCATGGACATCTACGGGAGCCTGAGAGATTTCTTCGTTCACTGGGACGAGGAAGAAAAGGCCATTACGGGCATCTGCGCGATGAACATCATCTGGGAAAACCTGGCCGAAATCCGGTCGCTCTACGTCGAGGAGGCGCACCGCCGCCGGGGTATCGCCCAGAAGCTCGTTGAGGCCTGCATTTCCGAAGCCATTACGCTGGAGCTTTACCGGATTTTCACCCTGACGTACAAGCAGGCCTTCTTCGTCCGGATGGGATTCAAGGAGGTTGACCGTTCTACACTCTCCGAGAAGATCTGGATGGACTGCTTCCGTTGCCCAAAGTATCCCGACTACTGTGACGAAGTGGCGATGATCGTTGAGCTATGAAGAAACGTTGCGACGATACCGGGCGGACGAAGATCCTCGCGCGGGTGATGGTGGCCTTTTTGCTGCTGGTCTGCGGCTGTGCCGGTCCCCAGGTCAAGGCCGTGCCGCCGCGGCACAAGGAGGCGCCGGCGGCGGTCCGGCCCGCCCCGCGAGTGACGAAGCCGGTCGTCCCGGGTGGAACCGCCCGGAAGGGAACCGAATCCCGCGATGCAGGCGAGACGGGCGCCATCGAACCGGAGGCGCTACCGGCCACCCGGGCGTTCGTCCGGGTCGATCCGGCCGCGATCCCCGCCCTGGGCGATGACGCCGATCCCGAGACGCTCCGACGCGCGGTGGAGAAAAGCCTTGCCTATTACGACCGGACGTCCGCCGGGACCGTCTACCGGTTCGGGGACCGCGTCTGCGGCGTTGCGGACATGAAGGCGTCCCTGGCGGCCTTTCTCGACATCCTGAATGGGGACGGGACGCCGGAGGACAAATGGCTCGCGGTCCGCGAGCGCTTCGATTTTTACCGCTCCGTCGGGTCCGACGGAGAGGGCCGGGTCACGGTGACGGGGTATTACGAGCCGATCCTGACGGGATCGCTCAAGCGGACGGAGCGGTTCCGCTATCCCCTGTACCGGACGCCGGAGGAGACGGTGACCGTTAACCTCGGCCTTTTCCGGGAACGGTTCGGAAACGAGCGCCTCGTCGGACGCCTGAAGAACGGCCAGGTTGTTCCCCATTACCGGCGCTCCGAGATCGACCAGGACGGCGTTCTGGCCGGCCGGAACCTCGAGATCGCATGGGTGGACGATCCGGTCGACCTGTTCTTCCTGCACGTGCAGGGTTCCGGGATCATCCGTCTGCCCGACGGAGGGATCGTCCGCGTCAACTACGCGCAGAAGAACGGCTGGCCTTTCCGCGGTCTGGCCAAATTTCTCTTCGACCAGGGAAAGATCTCCGCCTCCGAGATGTCCCACCAGGGCATCGTCGACTACCTCCGCGCCCATTCAGAAGAAGCCGGGGACATCATGAGCCACAACGAAAGCTACATCTTTTTCCGGCGGGTGGAGGACGGGCCGCTGGGAGCGCTCGGCTTCCCCGTGACGGAAGGGCGATCCATCGCGGTGGATCTGGGGCTCTTCCCGCGCGGCGGCCTGGCCTTTCTCAAGGCGAGAAAGCCGCGCTTCGAGGAGGGCGGGAGCCGGATCGTCTGGGAGCCGCTGAACCGCTTTGTCCTCGTCCACGACACGGGGGGCGTATTCAAGGGGCCCGGGAAGGCCGATCTGTTCTGCGGAACCGGCCCCGAGGCGGGGCGGACGGCCGGGAGCCTGAAGGAGGCGGGTGAGCTTTACCTGCTCATCCTGAAGGACGATCGGGGGGCGTGAAAAAAATCCTTGCATAAGGATGCTTTTGTATACATTTTTTCTTGCTTGTTTATTTTGATTGTGTTAGGGGGCAGATCAGGAAGCGCCCATGAACAGGCATCTTCCGGATGCCCCGATCGCCAAACGCAAGGTTTCAGGGGTTTTGGAGCGACGGGCGGCGTGAAGGACCCATGATTCTTCAAGCCACGGACGGGTGGCGGGCATTTTAACCATCAATCGAGAAAGGGGGACAGGAAAGCATGACGAAGGCAGAATTGATCGGGGTAATCGCGGGGGAAGCGGACATCACCAAGGCGGCGGCGGCGAAGGCACTGGATGCGTACGTTGCGGCGGTGGCCAAGGAACTCAAAAAGAACGGGAAAATCGGACTGGTCGGCTTTGGGACCTTCTCGGTCGTCAAGAGGAAGGCCAGAGAGGGAAGGAATCCCCAGACGGGTAAAACCATCAAGATCGCCGCCAAGAAGGTCGTGAAATTCAAGGCGGGCAAGGCCCTCGGAGACAAAGTGAAATAAGACCCCCAAACAGGCATCAGGCTCGACGTGACGAGGCCTTCGGGAGATCCCGAAGGCCTTGTTTTTTCGTTGACCTTCTGTTATAGGTCGCCACGGCGGTGCGCGGGAATCGGGATCGGAAAAATCCCCATGCGTGGGGCCAGGATCAAGAGTTCTGGATCGAACCTGAGTCTGGCGGCATCCGTGTGCCGGAAAGGGGAGGACAATCGTTTTGGCGGGCAAGCGAATCTTGAGCGGGATGAGGCCGACGGGCCGGCTGCACCTGGGAAACCTGCACGGTGCCCTGAAAAACTGGGTGGAACTGCAGGAGGCGGGCACGTACGAGTGCTTCTATTTCGTCGCCGACTGGCATGCCTTGACGAGCGACTACGACCGGACGGATTCGATCCGCTCCAACACGCTCGACATGTTCATCGACTGGCTGAGCGCGGGGCTCGATCCGGTCAGGAGCACGCTCTTCGTTCAATCCGCGGTCAAGGAACACGCAGAACTGTTCCTGATCCTGTCCATGATCACCCCGCTTCCCTGGCTCGAGCGGAATCCGACCTACAAGGAAATGAAGGCCGAACTGGCCGGCAAGGACCTGTCCACGTTCGGATTCCTCGGCTACCCCGTCCTTCAGGCGGCCGACATCATCATGTACAAGGCCTACGGCGTGCCGGTGGGCGTCGATCAGCTCCCCCACGTGGAACTGACCCGGGAGATCGCACGGCGGTTCAATTTCCTGTACCGCGAGATCTTCCCCATTCCCGAGCCGCTGCTCGCGGATGTCCCCAAGCTCCTCGGCATCGACGGACGCAAGATGAGCAAGTCCTACGAGAACGCGATCTACCTGAGCGACCGCGGAGACGTGCTCACGAAGAAGGTCGGCGCCATGTTCACCGATCCGCAGCGGATGCGGAAGTGCGACCCGGGGCGGCCGGAGCTGTGCAACGTCTTTGCGATGCACGGGTTGTACAGCGATCCGGTCGAGGTGGAGGAGATCGCCGTCGACTGCCGCCGGGCGGGGATCGGCTGCACCGAGTGCAAGCGCCGCTTGGGGGAACGGATCGCGGAGGGCCTTCAACCGATCCACGAGCGACAGGAACATTATCGGCAGCATCTCCATGAAGTGACGGAAATCATTCGGGAGGGAAATCTCCGGGCCGCCGCCATCGCCCGGCAGACCCTGGAGGAAGTCCGGGAAGCCGTGAAGATCTGATCATGTCCTATGAAATCAAGCTCGACGTCTTTGAGGGACCGCTGGATCTGCTGCTCTATCTGATCCGGAAGAACGAGATCGATATCTACAACATTCCCATCGCCCTGATCACCCGTCAGTACCTGGAGTATCTCGACCTGATGAAGGCCCTGAACCTGGATCTGGCGGGGGAATACCTCGTCCTGGCCGCCACGCTCCTGCACATCAAATCCAGAATGCTCCTGCCGGTGCCGGAGGAGGAGGACGGGGGCACGGAGGACGAGGCGGGGGATCCGCGTGCGGAGCTGGTTCAGCAGTTGCTCGAATACCAGGCCTTCAAGGAGGCGGCGCTCCAACTCGATCGCCGGACCCTTCTCGAGCGGGATGTCTTCAAGCGCGGTGCGCCGCCGGAGGCCCTGCCGGGTGAAGAGGGCGAAGAGACGCCCATCGAGGCCGACATCTTCACCCTCGTGGAGGCCTTCCAGAGGATGCTCTCGCAGCTCGACCAGGCCGACCTGATGGAAATCGACCTGGAGCGGATTTCGCTCGCGGATCGCATCAACGAAATCATGGACAGTCTCGCCCTGAGGCGGGACATGACGTTTGCGGAACTCATGGGCGAACAGATCACCCGGCAGCGGATTGTGTACACGTTCCTGGCGGTTCTGGAACTGATGAAGCTCAGGATGATCCGCGTCTATCAGGCCGCGTCGTTCGCCGCCATCCGTATCTTTATCGTCGGGGAGGAGTGACCGTGGAAGAAGATATCGCCATTCTCGATGCCCTGATTTTTTCCTCCGAAACGCCGCTGACGGTCGAACGGATGCGCGAAATCCTGCCCCAGTACGACCGGCAGGGCATCCTGGGCCTTCTTAAGACCCTGGCGGAACATCACGAGGCGCGCCAGGGCGGCTTCGGCCTGTGCGAAATCGCCGGCGGCTGGCAGTTCTACAGCCGCCCCGATCTGGCCCCCTGGGTGCGGAAGCTCAAGGCCGGGCGGCCGCAGATGCTCTCTCCGGCGGCGTTGGAAACCCTGGCGGTGGTCGCCTACCGGCAGCCGGTCGTCAAGGCGGACATCGACCGCGTCCGCGGGGTGGACGTGGGAGGGACGCTCAAGGGACTGCTCGAAAAGCGCTTGGTCAGGATGGTGGGGCGCAAGGACGTTCCCGGCCGGCCGATCCTCTACGGGACGACGAAACGCTTTCTAGAGGTCTTCCAGCTCAAGGACTTGACGGAGCTTCCCACCCTGACGGAACTCAAGGACATCCAGGCGTGAACCCCGAACGTCTCCAGAAGATTCTCGCCCGCGCTGGTGTGGCCTCCCGTCGCCAGGGGGAAGAGATGATCCGGCTGGGGCGGGTGCAGGTCAACGGCGCCGTCGTCCGCGAGCCGGGAACGAAAGCGGACGCGGCACGTGACGAGATTCGCGTGGACGGTCGCCGGATCCCTCCGGCCGAGGAACGGCTCTACCTCCTGATGAACAAGCCGCGGGGTTACGTGACGACCCTGCGCGATCCAGAGGGGCGGCCGACCGTACGCGATCTCCTGATCGGCGTGACCGAACGGGTGTTTCCCGTGGGCCGCCTGGATTACGAGACGGAAGGCCTGTTGCTGTTCACCAACGACGGTGAATTTTCCCAGCGCCTGAGCCACCCCCGCTATCGCATCACCAAAACCTACCGGGTCAAGATCCAGGGGCGCATGCCTGCCCGGGATCTCGTGGCTCTCAAGGGAGGCGTGAACCTGGAGGACGGACCGTTCCAGCCGCGGGAGGTCAGTCTGGACAAGGTCAACGACCGGAGCACCTGGCTGACCCTGACCCTCGCGGAAGGGCGGAACCGCGTGATCCGGCGCGCCCTGGAGGCTTTAGGCTACCACGTGACTCGACTGCGGCGGACCGCCATCGGCGGTCTGAAACTCGGGACGCTGAAGGAGGGAGAGATCCGCCCCCTGTCTTCCCGGGAGGTCGAGCGTTTACTATCATTGCGGTTTTAATAGAAGAATTCTTAAAATTTGTCTTGACAATCGGTGAAAAATAAATAATAGTCGCCCAAAAATAAAAGCAAATTATCGTGTTATTCATAAAACGCCCTCTGCCTGAACGACTCTGAGGCGTGTTGATCAAGCCATTTGAGGAGGCCATCATGAATAAATCCGGACTTATCGAGGCGCTGAGCAGAAAAGAGAACCTGACGGAGAAAAAGGCGATTGACGTGGTCAATCTGGTGTTCAAGGGGTTCGCCGCAGAGTTGAAGAAGAACGGCAGGATCGAAATCCGCGGGTTCGGCAGCTTCGTGGTTCGGGAGTACGGGGCCTACACGGGCCGCAACCCGAAGACCGGCAAGAACATCAAGGTGGAACCCAAGCGGCTTCCCTTCTTCAAGGTTGGGAAGGAATTGAAGGAGCGCGTCGACAAGGGAAAATAGAGATTCTGTCGGGCGGGGGGCGATTGCCGATCCCGTTCGAAAAGGTGGACACGGGGGGCGGATCGCCCCCTTTTTTTTGCATGCACGCCTTGCGGCCCGTTCCCCTTCCCCGATCGTCACGGCGCTCCTGCAAGGAGATGGGCGCCCGTCGTGCAGGCGGACCACCGTCGCGTCCAGCGCGAATGACGTTGGGGCGGGCATTTCCTCCCCTACATCATCCCTTCTTCCCGGAAACTGAAAAACCGGTTCTCTCCGATGATGATGTGGTCGTGGACCAGAATGTCAAGGAGACGGGCCGTATCCTGAACGGATTTCGTCAGGCGCACATCGGCATCCGAAGGCCTGACATGGCCCGAGGGGTGGTTGTGGGCGAGGATCAAGGCGGAGGCCTTCTTCTTCAGGGCCCTTTCGATTACCTTCCGAGGATAGACGACCGCCTGGTTGACGATGCCCTCCTCGATCAGTTCACTGTCGATGATCCGGTTCTGGGCATCCAGATAGATCACCCGGAACTGTTCGTCCTTCAACCCCCCCATGACCATCAGACAGTAGTCGTACAGCTCTTGGGTACAGGAGATCTGGGACCGCTCCCGGGCCTGTTCCTTGAGGTAGGCGCCAGCCAGTTCCTTGGACAGCTTGAGGAGGATGGCGGTGTGGCGTTTCACGCCCTTGACGGTTTCCAGTTCGGCGATCTCGGCGTCGAAGACCGCCTTGAGGCTGCCGAAGTGCGCGATCAGGGTCTTGGCCAGGAGCTTGACGTCTCCCCGCGGGATGGCATAGGTCAGGAACAGTTCCAGCGCCTCGTAATCCTGAAAACCGCTCAGGCCCTGCGCCTGGTACCGCTCCTTCAGGCGCTTGCGGTGGCCGTGGTAGTGAGGACGTTCAGCGGGCACGGGTCTTTCCTTCCCGGTGGGTGGAGGTATGGGGGAAGGGGAGCGGTCGCGCTTTTACGGCCGGGTCCCTTCCCCCGCGCTTCAACGATCATGCACCCAGTCGGCGGTTGACAAAGTCCCAGTTGATCAGTTTGTCAATGAAGGCCACCAGATAATCCGCTCGCCGGTTCTGCCAGTCGAGGTAATAGGCGTGCTCCCAGACGTCGATCGTGAGAAGGGGCTTGAGGCCCTGCGCGACCGGTGTGTCGGCATTGGCGGTCTTGACGATCTTGAGCGCATCCCCGTCGGCGACGAGCCAGACCCAGCCGCTCCCGAACTGGTTGGTTCCCGCCGTCTTGAGCGCATCGACGAAGGCGGCGTAGTCCCCCCAGGCCGCCTTGATCCGGTCGGCTACGGAGCCCACGGGCGGGCCGCCTCCTCCCGGCTTGATCCCCTGCCAGTAGAAGGAGTGGTTCCAGGCCTGGGCCACGTTGTTGAAGATACCGGTTTTCGCGGTGTCTCCGGCTGTTTTCTGGATGATGTCCTCCGGTGCGGCCGCGTCCAGGTCCGTTCCGGCGATCAGCTTGTTGGCGTTGTCCACGTAGGCGCGGTGGTGCTTGCCGTGGTGGAACTCCAAGGTGCGGGCGCTGATGACGGGCGCCAGCGCATCAGGGGCAAAGGGCAGTTCGGGTAGTGAGATGGGCATAAGGACTCCTTTCGATCGTTTTGTCTTAACGTAACCATCGCGCCCGGTGAAGGCAAGCCTCCTGAGCGGAAAAAACGGCTCAACCGGAGAGCGGCATCTTGCCGGCTGCGAACATCTCGCGCAGCTCCTTCTTGCTGAATTTTCCCACGCTCGTCTTGGGAATCTGGTCGATGAAGGCAAACTGTTGCGGGATCCACCAGTTGGCCTTCACCTTGTCTTTGAGGAACGCCTTGAGTTCGTCGGGCGTCAGGGTCATGCCCGACTTGACGACGATGCAGCCCACCGGCCGTTCCTGCCACTTCGGGTCGGGGACGCCGATGACGGCCGCCTCCAGGACGCTGGGATGGGACATGATCAGGTTCTCCAGGTCCACGGACGAGATCCACTCCCCGCCGCTCTTCACCAAGTCCTTGGTCCGGTCTACGAGGCGAACATAGCCCTCCGCATCGATCGTCCCCACGTCCCCCGTGTGGAGCCAGCCCCCCGCGAAGACCGGCTTGGAGCGCTCCGGGTCCTTGTCGTACTCCTTGGCGATCCAGGGGCCGCGCAGGAGGATCTCCCCCCAGGACTTTCCGTCCATCGGGACCTCCTCGCCCTTCTCGTCGACGATCTTCATCTCGAGACCGGGGGCGAGGATGCCGGCGCTGGACTTGACGTCGTACATCTCCGACGGGGAGAGGTGGTCCATGGTGCTCTTGGGCACGGCGGCCAGGGCGAGAGGGGTGGTTTCCGTCATGCCGTAGGCCTGCATGATCGGGAAGCCATACTTTTCGTTGAGACCCTCCATCAGAAAGCGGGGACAGGCCGACCCCCCGGAGGCGATGGTCTTGAGGGAGGAGAAGTCGTGCCAGCCGCCCGCCTCGAGGTAGTTGTACAGCATCATCCAGATCGTCGGCACGCCGGCGGTGAAGGTCACCTTCTCGTCGGCGATGATGCGGCAGATCTTCTCCATGTTCATGAGCTCGCGTCCGGGCAGGACCTGCTTACAGCCGAAGCCAACCCCGCCGAAGGGGCCGCCCCAGGCATTGGCGTGGAACATGGGGACGATGTGCAGCGAGCAATCCCGCTCCATGACCCCCAGCATGCAGCCCACCGCAAAGGAGTGAAGGATGAGGCCGCGGTGGCTGTAGACGACCCCTTTCGGATCCCCGGTCGTGGCGGAGGTGTAGCAGATGAGCGCGGGATCCCATTCACTCAGGTCCTCGGGCCAGTCGTACGTTTCCGGAAATTCGGCGATCCATTCGTCGTAGAGGACGACGGGCGACAGCGTGGTCTGGGGCATCTTGCCGGTCTGGGAGAGGATGACGTACTGCTTGACGGTTTTGAGCTGGTCCTTGACGAGTTCGATGAAGAAGACCAGATCCTCGTCAATGAACAATACCCGGTCCTCCGCGTGGTTGATCACGTAGGCCAGATGGTTCTGGGGCAGGCGGAAATTGACGGTGTGGAGGGCGGCGCCCGAGCAGGGCACGCCGAAATAGAGCTCCAGATGGCGGTGGTTGTTTAGGGCGACGCTCGCGACCCGGTCCCCCCGCTTGATGCCGATCGCGTTCAGGGCATGGGCCAACTGGCAGGTTCGCTTGTAATAGTCCGCGTAGGTGTAGCGGAAGATCTCTTCCGGATAGACGGAGACGATTTCTTTCTTCGGGAAATATTTTGCCGCTCGCAGGAGAAACGTCTTCAAAAGCAGGGGAAATTGCATCATAAGGCAGGCCCTCCTTTTTGCTCGTTCGGGTTTACCCTTGGCTGACGCCCGCGTCAGCCCTCACGCGCCGCCGGTCCCCCGTGCCGCGGGACGCGATGGCGAATCTTCGTGCACCTCCTTTTCCCCGGGTCCAGTCAAATGCGCCCGGAACGGTTTTGCCGAGGCTCGAACCACGGCCTTTTAAAACATGCCCCTGATCGCATATGAACAGAATCGGAGGGCGTTGTCAAGACAAGGGATGGGTTGTGTCAAGAGCAAAAAAACCTGTACAGTTGCGACGCCGCCCTCGTCAATATTTTCAGTAAGCAATTCTTGGGGAAACGGGGAGCGCTCCACCATGCCGTTGTTACACCGGCTGTTACAGTGTAACAGCCGGTGTAACAGCCAAGCAGCTCGCTCGATTGTTGATTCATGTTGAGATAATAATGTAATATCAGCATGATACGTCATTTGATGCCATGGATCAACGAAACGGCATGGGATGTGCATTTCTTACGCGATGTCCATCAAGCAGGTAAAAGTTTTATCCATAAGGTTTGAGACACTATTAGCAGAGTCATGCTTGTAGATGTGTAGACTTAAAAATGAATAAAGGAGGAGGAAAATTTATGGCGAAGGAAGTGAAGGAGGCAACATCCTGTTCCGTCAGTGGAAGTGACACGCTCCAACTGATCGACGAAACACTGCGCGATGGAACACAAAGCCTGTGGGGAATGATGATGAGCTATCATATGATCGAGCCGGTTCTCGGCGAAATTGCCGAGGCCGGTTATTATTCCATCAATGGCCCCTTCCATGGCGCACAACCCTTGATCAGTGTCCGCTTCTTTAACGAAGATCCAAGGATCCTGTATCGCATGTTCAGTGAAAAGGTGAAAAATTCGGATTCGAATATTTTCCTGACTGCCTTAGGTATGATGACAAATATCACGCGTCCGCCTGAAAACAAAACAATGGTGCGTCTCTATTACAAGGTGATGAAAGACTTGCTACCGGAGATGAACCAGGCCATGATCGTCTGCTGCACGCGAGACGAGATCAAAAACGAATTTCCCTTTCTGTTTCCACTGCTTCGATCACTGGGGATGGAGCCCATCCCTTGGTTTGCGATAGGGCACGGTCCCCGGCACACCGACGAGTTTTACGGCGCCCAGGTGAAGGAGGTTGCCGAGAAATACAAGCCCATCAGTCTTTGTATCAAGGACGTGGATGGATTGCTGACTTCGGAACGCCTCCGGACGCTCATCCCCGCCATGCAGAAGAACGCCAACGGCATCCCGCTCGAATTCCATTCGCACGGCATGAACGGTCTGCATACGTATAACGCCACGGTCGCCATGGAGCTGGGAGTGAGGAAAATAGGGACTTGTATCCCTCCGCTGGCATACAGTTCTTCCCATCCTTCAGTTTTCGATATCGTCCGCAACGCCGAGGGAATGGGCTTGAAACACACGCTGAATCTGGAAAAACTTAAAGTGGTGGAGGAACGTCTGACGAAAATAGGAAAGGCCTTCGGCCATCCCGTCGACAACCACCCGCTGCCCTTTGATCTGTCGTACTATAAGCATATGATTCCCGGAGGCGTGATCTCTAATCTCACCACGCAGCTTCAGCAATTGGACATGCCGGAAAAGCTGCAGGAGGTGATGGAGGAGATTCCCCGCATTCTTGAAGATCTGGGGCAGCCAATCATGATCACCCCGTTCTCGCAGTACATTGTGACCCAGGCGGTTCTCAATGTGCAACTGGGACGCTGGGAACAGTGCGTTGACCCCATGATCGAGCATGCCGCCGGGCATTACGGTGTCGAAGACGCCGGGCTTCCCAACATGGATCAAAACCTCAAGGACAAGCTCCTCAGTCTTCCCCAAGCCAAAAAGATCAGGGAAAAAGGCGATGGGAGTATTGTCGATTACATCAATTCGGAGCCCTCCCTTGAGGAATTAAAAAGAAACATGGGAATGTCACCCGATACATCCGACGAAGATTTCATGATGACGTATTTTCTGGGCGGGCCTATGGGGAACATCACCCCCGGCGGACCCGATACTTACAAGAAGTATTTATAGCTGAAGGCGATCAGCATCAAGGAACCGGTCATTAGAGAAAAGGAGGCAGAATTTTATGAGCACAGCAAATGCGGATGGCCTTGTGCCGGTTGTCGCGGCGGTAAACAGCGTCTTCTATCGCAGACCCAGTCCCGGAGAGCCCCCGTTTGTGGAGGAAGGGGATCAGGTCAATGAGGATACCGTTGTCTGCCTACTCGAGATTATGAAGTGTTTTCGTTCCGTCAACGCCGGCGTTAAGGGGAAGGTGGAGAAGATTCTGGCGGAGAGCGGAAGCATGGTCAAGAAGGGATCAACGGTGATGTTCATCAAGCCGGAGTAACCGGACCGGCCCGGAAGGAAAGATCGGGGCTGGTGGCCGCGGGCAGCGGCCGCCGGCCCCCTTTTGAGGTAAAGGGGTTTATGAAGAAAAGAAAAGTGCTGGTCGCCAACCGAGGCGAGATTGCCGTCCGTATTATCATGGCCTGTCAGGGGCTGGGGATAGAGACCGCCCTGGTGGTCTCGGAAGCGGACAGGGACTCCCTGGGGGCGAGACTGGCGGACGAGGTGGTCTGCATCGGCCCTCCCCAGGTCCGTGAGAGTTATCTCAACCTGCCGAAGATCATGAACGCCGCGTTGAAGACCGGCGCCGATGCCATCCACCCGGGATATGGATTCCTCGCGGAGAATCCGGAACTGCCCGAGGCCTGCGAGCGGAACGGGATCATCTTCATTGGTCCGCGCTCGGGGACCATGAGGCAGCTGGGGGACAAGATACGGGCGCGGAATCTGGCCGGGAGAAGCCATGTGCCGATGACCCAGGGCAGTGAAGGTCTCGGCGGTTTCCATGCGGTGGAAGCCGAGGTTCAAAGAATCGGATTCCCGGTTATTTTCAAGGCGGCGGCTGGTGGCGGCGGCCGGGGGATGCGTATTGTCACGGAACCGAAGGACCTGAAGACCGCCTTCGATATGGCTTCCAACGAGGCCCGGCAGGCCTTCGGGGATGCGACGCTGTTTGTCGAGCGGTATGTCCCGAATGCCCGGCACGTGGAAGTCCAGGTCATCGGAGACAATTCGGGGAAAGTCATCCATTTGGGACAAAGGGACTGTACGACGCAGAGGCGTTACCAGAAGGTCCTCGAGGAGGCCCATCCGCCCAACCTTCCGAACGATTTAAGCGACAGGATCCTGGAAGCGGCCGTCGCGCTGACTTCGAGCATCGGTTACAACAGCGCGGGCACGGTGGAATTTTTGGTCGATAAGGATCGCAATGAATTCTATTTCATGGAAGTGAACACGCGGATCCAGGTTGAGCACCCGGTGACCGAGGAGGTCACCGGCATCGATCTGGTCAGGGAGCAGATTGAGGTTGGCTTCGGCGCCCCCCTCTCTCTGAAGCAGGAAGACGTGCGCTTCAAGGGCCATGCGATCGAATGCCGAATAACCGCCGACGACGCTAAAGATGATTTTATGCCGTCTCCTGGCGATATAACCTATTTTGCCTTGCCGGAAGGCGATCATGTCCGGATAGACACCCACTGCCACCCGGGATGCACGATCAGCCCGTATTATGATTCATTGCTGGCGAAGCTGATCACGACCGGGGACACCCGTGCAGAAGCGCTGGCGAACATGAAGGCCGCCCTGACGGATTTCAGGATCGAGGGGATCGAGACGAATATCCCCTTCCTGCAGTTTCTGGTGGATCAGCCCGAGTTCATTGCCGGGGATATCCACATCAAGTGGATAGAAAACACCGTCCTGCCCAAGTTTGTCGAATCCCTGAAGCAGGAGCGCTAGGCGCGGCAGGGGTTGTCCCCGTCACGGGCGGACGGTCGCGGCCCGGCAAGGGCCGGGGAAGCGGGTAACAAGAGACAAGTCTTCCGACCGTGTGTTGTTGTCCGAGGGCAAGATGGCAAAGAGCCCCTACCGGCAGATCGAGAAAATCGAAGCGCAGGAAAAGGGCGGCCCATACGGGGCCTGGTGGAGGGAGTTCTGCGGAAACTATCGGGAGCTCCTCGTCCAGGCCCGCAATCACAGTTACACGGCCCTCGAAAAAAAGCTCGCCGCCACGGGCGAGAGGATCACCTGCCGGAAGGGATGCACCTATTGCTGTTTCCACTATATTTCGGTGCCGCTGGCGCACGGCATCGTGATTGTGGATTACCTGTACGGCAGAAAGCATCTGCTGAGGGCGTTCATCCGGAACTACGAACGGTGGCGTCACAAGGGGAAGGCGATCTCGAAGACCCTCGATGAAACCCGCGCCCGGGCCTTCTTATCGGCGATGTCCATCCACGAGATCATCGCCGTCACCCGGCCCTTGTCCATGCGTTATCTTGAGAGCAATATTCCCTGTCCCTTTCTCGAAGAGGAAGCCTGCCTCATCTATGCCGTCCGGCCGCTGCCCTGCTCGGGACAATTTTCCGTCAGTCCCCCCGAGCGGTGTTCTCCCGCCGCGGCGGAAGGAGCGGTGATCCATCAGCTCGTGGCCGACGACGAAGACCTCCTGAAATTTTTGGAATTGGCCGGGCCCCGGCTGATGGTGTATGAAATGACCCTTCCGACCCTGATCTACCGGTTCCTGACCGAAGGCGCCTCATCGATATAAGATTCCATCCGCTGCTGTTCCAACGATATTCGAGTCGATTCATCTGATAGCCAAACACGTGGCTGGGTCTGCGCGGTTGACTTTCTGGCTTAGCCCGTTTTCTGTAAAGACTCCGCCAAGATGGAAAGCAAGATTGCGTAGCGGAACGAATGCTGCCTTAAAGAAAATGTGAAAACCGGGCTAATCCGGGCACCGGAAACCGTAGAGGAAAAACCGTCATGACCAGAGGGCCGTTTATTAATGGAGTCCGAGCAGAGCCCATTGACAATTTTAGAACCTATGATAAGGGTGCCTCATAGCATTAACGTCCTATTGTGATTTGATCCGTAGCGAGGTGAAAGCAAGGTGCGTTTTCATCTCGCTTTGAAAGAGCTGGAGTTCAATGATCATAAACGCCGCTCCGATATCCATGACCAGGCGCTCAAGGAATCCTAAAATTTATCGACAAGATAGGACTCATTAGCAATGAATAGACAGTTATACGGCATTAACTCATCTTTTAAGAAACACATCGTTAAATCATGGGAGCAATGTACATCCCTTGCAATTGATCCGGAACTCAATAAAGCCCCTAGGATTACAGAAGAAGAATTTCTGATCTGCCAGAAACGAAAGCAATTGTTGCTGAAGATTGTACAGCCCATTATCAGTAAATACAGCCCTTTTTTTGATTATGCAGGGTATAGCATCACGTTAACAGACGAGAAGGGCATCATTCTTTACTTTTACGGGAAGGATGAATTCATCAGAGAATCATGTGAATTGGGCTATGATATCGGTTCGAACTGGTCTGAAGAATCCGTTGGAACGAACGCAATAGGCACTTGTCTTGCCAATGGTCAACCGATTTGCATTGTTGGTGACGATCACTATGTGAGGCAATGGAGAAATTACGGTTGTGCCGCATCGCCGATTCGCGATCCATTTTCGGGAGAGATTATCGGCAGTATGAACCTGGCGTGTCATGTCAATAACTTTCATGTATTTTCATTATGCATTGCTGAATCACTGGCGATCATATTGGAAACAACACTACGCGTTATGTCAAATACATACGATTACAACAGGCATGACCTTATCATAGAAAAGTTCTTGGAAGCGTCCAAGGAAGCCGATATGCGAGACGGTATCATCGCCATCGACTTGAATGGAAACATTATTGCGACTAACAAGGTTGTGCATTCTATGCTTGTGAATGAAAGATGTGCACAGCATAAGAATATTTTTCAGCTCAGATCGAAACTTCAAGAGATATTGAGCCGATCAAAATCATCGGCTGTTTCCTTCAGTACAAATATCGAAAAGAATGTGAATAGTGATGAAACTTATCTGGCTAACTTTAGACCCATATTCGACAACAATAAAATTCACGAAGGCTGGATAGGCCGCTTATTAAATATTTCATCGGGGGGCAAGGCTTATGGAAGGACAGTGGTGGGCGGTGTAAAGGAAAATTACTTACAGCCGATATACATCTCATCCAGCATGAGCAAAGTCATCAACAAGGCCAGAAAAGTCGCCAATTTTTCATCAACAAAATTGATCCTCGGCGAAAGTGGGGTAGGAAAGGAAATAATAGCAAAGTTTATTCATGTAAACGGACCCCGAGCGGCTCATCCGATGATTTCTCTGAACTGCGCGGCAATACCGAAGGAACTGTTGGCCAGTGAACTGTTCGGGTACGAAGCCGGTGCCTTCACAGGAGCAAAACAGAAGGGAAGTCCGGGGAAGTTTCAGATGGCAAATCGTGGAACGATCTATCTTGATGAAATAGGAGACATGTCGCTCGACCTCCAAGCCTACCTACTTAGAGTGATAGAAGAAAAGAAAGTGACACGCCTTGGAGGCACAAAATCCATACCCATTGACGTACAAATTATTACTTCAACCAATCGTGACCTCAAGAAACTTGTCGAAGAAAATAAATTCAGATTGGATTTGTATTATCGACTCAATGTAATAACCATTCGCATCCCGTCTCTCAGGGAGCGAAAAGATGATATTTTACCTCTTGCAGAATTTTTCCTGGAGAAAATGAAGGGGAAATTGGATGGTGTTAAGAAGAAACTGTCGCCGGACGTCATCGAGGCCCTTCTGAATTACAATTGGCCCGGTAATGTCAGAGAACTGGAGCATGTCATAGAGATGGCGCACGCTATATCGAACGGAGAAGTAATCAACCTAGGCGACATTAAGGAAGAAATTTTATCAGAGAAATCCAGATCGAGCAGATGCTTCATTTCAGATAAAACGACAAACAGGGAAGATGATAAAATTCAAATGGCCATTAAAATGTCCGCAGGAAACATGTCTAGAGCGGCTCAAATTCTTGAAGTATCGAGAACAACTTTATACAGGAAAATGCGAAAGTACGATATTCCTTTAAAATCATCAAACCGTCTGAAAGATATTGACAAGCGAATGGAGGATCTTAGAATAGAAGGACGGTTCTGATGAAGCGCGTTCCAGACTCAACAATAGGCCTTGGATGGTGAAGATGCATCACCAAGCCGGGATCGATGTGGGATCCACGACCGCCAAGCTCGTGGTCTGCGACGATCGGGGGAATCCCGTTCACGCGGACTACCGCCGTCATCAAACCCGGATCCGGGACACGCTGGCGGCCATGTTGGCGGACGCCAACGCGCGGCTGGGCGATCTGTCCACAACCGTGACCCTGACCGGTTCCGCCGGCCTCGGGATCGCGGAGTCCGGCGAACTGCCGTTCGTTCAGGAGGTGGTGGCGTCCACCCGCCTTGTCCGGCGACGCTATCCAGAGGTGCGCACCCTGATCGAAATCGGCGGAGAGGATTCGAAGATCGTCTATTTCGACGACCGGCACGGGCCCGATATCCGCATGAACGGGAGCTGCGCCGGCGGCACGGGGGCCTTCATCGAGCAGATGGCCGTGCTCCTGCACGTTCCCCTTGAAGAGTTCGACCGTCTCGCGGGGGCGGGGAGGGAGATCCACACCATCGCGTCGCGCTGCGGGGTGTTCGCGAAGACCGATATCCAGGCGCTTCTCAGCGGAAGCGCCCGGCGCGAAGACGTGGCCGCCTCCGTGTTGCATGCCGTGGTCCTGCAGGTCATGGCCACCCTGGCGCGGGGCGTGGACGTCCGGGCAAAGGTCCTGTTCGCCGGCGGCCCCCTGACGTTTTTCCCGCACCTGCGCCGGGCCTTCATCCGCCATCTGAACCTGTCCGAGGGGGAGGCGGTCGTCTGCGACCGTCCGGAGCTGCTGACGGCCCTCGGCGCGGCCCTGTACCACCCTGAAGGCCGCGGCGCCATCCGCCTTGCGGAACTCCGGTCCAGGATCGTGGCGCCGGTCCTCCGGACGGTCGGTGGAGCGGGGGAAGGCTTGTCTGTCCTGTTCCGCGATCCGGCCGCCTACGCGCTCTGGGAGGCGGAACACGCCCGCCACCGGGTCCCCCGGGTCCCGCCGGAAGACCTGGGCGGGGTCGACTGTTACCTCGGGGTGGATGCGGGATCGACCACGACCAAGCTGGTGCTCATGGACGCAAAAGGGCGGGTCGCGCTTACGCACTACGCGAACAACGATGGAGATCCCCTCGAGGCCGTCCGCCGGGGACTCGACGACTTCCGGCGGCGGTGTGCGGAGGTGGGTGTAAGTCCGCGGATCGCGCGGACGGCCGTGACCGGCTACGGAGAGGGCCTCATCCGCGCCGCCTTCGGGATCGACGACGGGATCGTGGAGACCCTGGCCCACACCCGTGCCGCCCGCACTTTTCTCCCCGAGGTATCCTTCATCCTGGATATCGGCGGGCAGGACATGAAGGCCATGACCCTCCGGGACGGCCATGTCGCGGACCTCCAGATCAACGAGGCCTGCTCTTCCGGATGCGGGTCGTTTCTGGAGACCTTTGCCCGTTCGCTCGACCTGTCGGTCGACGCATTCGCCCGCCAGGCCTGCGGGGCGGCAAGACCCGTCGATCTCGGTACCCGCTGCACCGTCTTCATGAACTCCAAGGTGAAGCAGGCCCTGCGCGACGGCGCCACCATCGCGGACATCTCCGCCGGCCTCGCTTACTCCGTCGTGAAGAACTCCCTCTACAAGGTTTTGAGGCTGAGGGACCCTGCCGTTCTCGGGGAGCGGATCTGCGTGCAGGGCGGGACGTTCCGCAATCCGGCGGTCCTGCGGGCTCTGGAGGTGCTGCTGGGGCGCCCCGTGGTCCGGGCCGATCTGTCGGAACTCATGGGCGCCTACGGTGCGGCATTGACGGCCCGGCACCGACAACGCCTGACGCCGGCGTGCCGGACCACGTTTGACGGGCTTGATGTCCAGCTCTTCGCGGGGGCGATCCGCAAAAGCGTGCATCGTTGCCGCGGCTGTGAAAACCGCTGCCGGGTGACGACCCTGCGCTTTCCCAACGGGCGGCGGTATCAGACCGGGAACCGCTGTGAACGTCACGCCGCGCCGGGCGACGAGGCGGTCTCCCCGGGCGTGAATCTCTTCGAGGAAAAGCTCCGCTCCCTGTTCGACGGCTCCCCCATGGCGGCCGCGCCGGGCCGGCCGACATTCGGCCTCCCCCGGGTGCTCAACCTGTACGAGAACGCCCCGTTCTGGATCACCTTCCTCACGGACTGCGGTTTCGGCGTCGTGCTGTCCGACCCCTCCAGCATGCCTCTGTTCGAGGCGGGGGTCGGCACGGTCATGTCGGACAACGTCTGCTTCCCCGCCAAGCTCGCGCATGGGCATATCCTGAACCTGCTCGGGAAGGGCGTGGAGCGGATCTTCTTCCCCCAGGTGGTGTACGAGCACCAGGTGGACGACCGTGCCGGGAACAGTTATAACTGCCCGGTGGTGACCGGTTATCCCGACGTGATCAAAAGCGCCATTGACCCGGAAGGCCGGCACGGCGTCCCCGTTGACAGCCCGGCGGTCAGTTTCCGGGACGCGGGTCTCCTCAAGCGGCAGCTCGCCGCCTTCGTCCGTCCGCTGGGCGTCGGGTCCCGTCAGGCCTTCCGGGCCGTGCAACACGCGCTCGATGTGGCCCGGGAAAAGAAGCGCCTGCTGCAGGACCGGGCGGCCTCCATCCTGGAGCAGGCGGAACGGGACGACCGGCTTGTCATCGTACTGGCGGGCCGGCCCTACCACGCCGATCCGCTCATCAATCACGGCATCCCCGAACTCCTCGCGTCCTGGGGGTGCGATGTGATCCCCGAGGACGTCCTCCCGCTCACGGAGGAGCACACGCTCGGCGACAGCCGGATCCTCACCCAGTGGGGCTATGCAAACCGGATCCTCGCCGCGGCGAAGTTCGTCGCAGGCCGCCGTCGGGTGGAGATGGTTCAGATGACCTCCTTCGGCTGCGGACTGGACGCCGTGATCGCCGACGAGGCCCGGGAGATCGCACGCCGGGGGGGGAAGCTCCATACGCTGATCAAGATGGACGAGATCACGAATCTGGGGGCCGTGAAGATCCGCCTGAGCTCCCTTCTTCAGGTCGAGGCGGACCGCCGGGAGGAGGGCCGAAGCCCGGCGACCGTCATGCCGGCGGAGCGCCGATACCGCGTCTCGGACCGTGAACGGACGATCCTCGTGCCCTGGTTTTCTCCCTTCTATTCCCCGCTTTTGCCTGTCGTGTTTAAGTCCTTCGGGTGCCGCTTAGCGGTCCTTCCGCCCCAGGAACGCGACGCGGTGGAGACGGGGCTGCGCTTCGTCAACAACGACATGTGCTATCCCGCGCTCCTCGTGATCGGGGACATCGTGAACACTTTCCGTTCCGGCAGGTACGATCCCTCGCGAACGGCTGTTCTTCTCACCCAGACGTTCGGACAGTGCCGCGCCTCCAATTACCTGCCCCTGCTGCGCAAGGCCCTGGATGCGGCCGGATGCGAAGACGTGCCGATCCTGTCTTTTTCCACCCTCGACGGCCAGACGCCCTCCGGGTTCGGCATCGACCGGAAAAAGCTCCTGCAGAAACTGTCTCTGACGCTGGTTTTTGCGGACGCCCTGGCTCGCCTGTACCTGGCGACCGTTGCCCGGGAGCGCTCACCCGGAGAGGCGACGCGCGTGCACACCGCATACCTCGAACGGATGGAGGAGGGTCTGGCGCAGGGCCGCTTTTCGGTGCTGCTGCGCCTGCTGCGCGAGGCGGTCGCAGTCTTCAACGCGGTTCCCGTCCATGACCGTGCACTGCCCGTTGTCGGGGTCCTGGGCGAGATATTCGTCAAACACAACGCCTTTTCCAACCACCACCTGGTCTCCTGGCTTGTGGAACGCGGTGTGGAGGTGGTGATGCCGTCTCTGGCGGGATTTTTCCTGCAGCATTTCATCAACGAGGACTTCAACCGCCGTGCCGTCCTCAGGCGGATGGGCGGCGCGGAACGCCTCATGCTCGCCCTCCTGAATCCCCTGATCCGCTTCCGTTTGCGGCAGGTGGAGGCGGTCCTGGAGGGGTTCCGCTACAATCGCCCCGCCCACGATCTCCGCGACCTCGCCCGGGAAACCCGCCGGGCCATCAGTCTGGTCAACCAGGCGGGGGAGGGCTGGCTCCTGACGGCGGAGATGATCGCCATGATCTCCCACGGCGTTCGACACATTGTCTGCCTGCAGCCCTTCGGGTGCCTCGCCAACCACATTACGGGCAAGGGAATCGAAAAGCGTCTGAGAGCCCTGTATCCGGACGTGAATCTCCTCTTCCTCGACATGGACGCCGGGGCCAGCGAGATCAACGCCGTGAATCGGCTCCATCTTCTGCTTATGGCGGCGCACGAGACCATGGGGACGAGCGACGGGTCCATCCCGGTCAGGCGGGTGGTGGTCAATGCGTGACCCTGGCGGCGTTTTGGCCGAGGCGGAGGGGCGGACGACTTGATCGGGTGCAATCCGGGAAAAGACGCAACAAGTCCCGGAGATGCTTTAGAAGCGGAGCGAGGTTTTCCCGCTTCACCCCATCGAAATCTTCCTGCATGAATTTTCTCAGGACTTCATCCTTCTGGATCGCCCGGCCCACGGACACCAAGGCCCGGTCCCGGGCGCTCAGGGTCCGGTGAACCATGCGGCCATGGAGGGGGAAATGCCGGATGTCCTTCCGGATGTCCGCGGGCAGGCTGACCTTGTAGAGGGCCCGGAGCACGGGGTGATCCGGGGGGGTGCCGGACACGGTAAACAGAACGACGGACTTTCCCCCGATGGCGGACCAGGACGAAGCAATGAAAGGCGCCACGACAATCCGGCCGGTGCGGACGGGGCTGCCGAACACGATTACGTCGTACGGCCCGAAATCCGTCGTCGGACACGCTTCGAGATCCGCCATCACGCTGGGGATCTCCCGGTGGATCCAGTCCGCGTACTGTTTCGTGCTGCCGTAGGTGCTCTGGTAGAGGATCAGGACGCGTGCCGGGGATACGCCAGATGTTCCGATCGCGCCCGGGGCCGTCGAGACGGTGCAGACGGGCGCCGGGGCGCAGGCGCACAGGGGAATCCCCGCCAGAAGCAGGATAAGCCACCGGGCCCAGCGACGCTCACGGGCGGGTGGAGGTCTGAACGAAACTGCCGGGATATGCCTCACCAATCCGATGATCCTTGAGATACCGGAGGGCATCGTCGCGGTTTTCGAAACGGCCGACGAGAACCCGATACCACGGTCCCTTTCCCTCGATGCGGATCACTTCGACCCGCGCCGTCGGGTACTTTGCCCGCAGCGCATTCGCCTGCGCCTCGGCCTTCGCCGTTTCCGGATAGGCGCCGACCTGGATGCCGTAGCGCCCTTTGGGTACGGCTTTGGCGCGGGTTCGATCTGCCGCGGGCGCCGTCTCGATCGCGGGGCCGGGTGTGGGTTTCTCCCGGGGCATCGTGACGGTTTTTACCGGTGGGGTCGCGACGGCAGGGGGTTCCGCCGCCGGCGCGGCGACGAAGGGTGCGACGGGTGGGGGAGGGGGTGCCGCCTGCTCAAGCGGTTCGGCCGGGAGAGCCGTTACGGGGAGCGCGGCCGCCGGGAGGGGCGGATCGAGCCACTGCCGGCCGTCGGAGTACTGGGCGCGGGACGTCAGGCGGTTGATGCGGAGCGGGTAGTCCTTTCCGTCCAGTCGGACGGTCTCATAATGGTAAAGGCTGGGCCAAAGGAGAACGAGGATCAAGAGGAGTCCAGCCCCGGCGACCGCGGCCATCAGCCCTGGACGGCGCCGGACCGCGGTCCCCAAACGCGCTTGGACGGTTTTCCGGGGCGGGATATCGTTTCCCCCGGGAGGGTCCTCGTCGTCCCGGCCCGGATTCACGGGGACGGACAGGATGGTCGGACTCGGTTCGGGCCGGGACGGATCTTCCGGAGTGGCCGTCTCGCGCGACGCATGCAAAACGCGGAGTCGATCATAGGCCTCCCGGATTTCACTCTGCTTCTTTTCCGACGTCTCTTTCCAGGATTGGACGTGGGGGAAACGGTCCGGGTCCCAGGCGGCGATCATTTTTTCATAGGCAAAATGCAGCTCGGCCGGAGAGCAGTCGGGGTCGATCTGCAGGAGGTCGTAGTCGAGAGCCGGATCCCACGACCGTGGTGTCGGTGTCGGGTCTTCGGTCATAGAGGCACTCCTTTGCGGGCATCCATGCGTGACCGGAAAGTCCGGGTGGCTTCTCTCATCGGGCGGTCCTCGGGGGCAATTCCCCCGATCGGTCGCCGCAAGCCGCGGTCGGAAAGCGATGTCTTTCCCGCAGGCGGCGCCCATTATCGTGGAAAGGGTTTTTCGTGTCAATGAAATATACGGGGACGGGTAATCGGAACGTCCGACGCCGGCAGGGTGCCGCCGTGCGGCGGGACAATGACGCCCGCAACGGCCAATCCGGATTCTGAATCGGTCGAGACCAGCTCGGTGGACGTGGAGTAGCGGATCTACTCGGGGATCCGGTCACGCGCGGCCAACGGGGTCCTCTCGGCGCTCTTGCACAGTGCTACGAAGAGCGATTTGAACGCCCCTATGGTTTCTTCCGACCCTATGTCCGCGAAGTCATCTGCCGATTCCTGGATTGCGGCGTGCTGCGAAACGGCTTTGCCCGGGTGAAATGCAAGGACTGCAATCACGAATACCTGTTGGCATTCTGCTGCAAACGTCTTTACCGAGGATCAGGAGATCATCAAGGCCATCCTGCAACATCTCGGTCTCTGGGAATCTCGCTCACGGCTTCCCGCGAAGGCCCATGCGCCTCCTCCCGCGCTGTCAGCCATTGAGGGCGCGCGTGATCACCTCTCTCGCGACAGCCCCGTCTATGGGGATCCCATTTATCCCCGGGAGGCTTACGTATAATTCCTCGCCCGGTCGAGAATACCGGTGGGGTCCGTCCTTTTTCACCTAAAAACCCCTCATCGACGCCTTCGATCAGGGAACACAACATCCCTCGTGCCATTCTTCCCTCTCCCTTCTTCCAGAAGCCAATACCCGAACCCAAAGCACCACAACAGGTTGCGATAGATTTTTCTTGACGCACAAGAAGGCTGTCGTTATTCTTTAGCCACTCGAAAGCAAGTTCTTATCAAAAAAAATTATCTGAACGCAAAGGCAAATAAAGATGAAAACCGTCTCTATGCGTAAATATATTCTTTGCGGTTTGCTGCTGATGTGCGCCCTGATTCCGGTAGACGTTTTTTGTGGAGAACCGGCCACTGAGGCAACGCCGGAAATTGTCACCAAAGTATCCGCCGCCGCTTCCGACTGGGAAAATTCCGGATTAGTGGTTAGGAAGGGATCTAAATATAAAATTTCCGCTTCCGGACGGTGGTCCCTGGGGCCGATCTGCGGATTTACCGGGCCGGACGGCGTGGGCAATTCGGCTATCTGCGGCGGAGAATACATAGCGGGAAGCGGTTCGCTTCTGGTCGGAATGATCGGAGAGCAGGGAGATCCTTTTGCCATTGGCCGGGGTATTGAATTAACCGCCCCGGAAGAAGGTCCTCTCTTCTTCAAGGTCAACGGTGGCCTTAAAATATTTTGCAGCGGCTACGTTACGGTTAGAACCTCACCGATTGCCCAGACGCCGTCTGCCCCGCCCCCGCTGGCGGAAAAAGCCGTGTCTGCGGCCAAATCGGATATTGACGAACTCCCGGCAAGTAAAGCCAAACTAAATAAAAACGCCTATGCTATCGTAATCGGCATAGAAAATTACCGCCAGAAACTGCCTCGGGCCGATTTTGCTGTAAGCGATGCCAGGCTTGTGAACGAATATTTATCCAAAGTGATCGGCTACCCGGAAGAAAATATCGTCATGCTCACCAATGAACATGCCGCCCTGGGCGACTTCGTTAAATATTTTGAAAAGTGGCTGCCGAACAATGTCGAAAAAGGCGGGTCGGTCTTTATCTATTATTCGGGCCACGGCGCCCCGAATACCAAAACTGGCGATGCCTACCTGGTTCCCTACGACGGCGACCCCCTGTTTATCGCCGAAACGGGATATTCTTTGAAAAGAATGTACGAGGCTCTGGGCAAACTTCCGGCCCGGGAAACTGTAGTCGCTCTGGATTCCTGTTTTTCGGGAGCGGGAGGGAGGTCGGTCATTGCTAAAGGCGCGCGTCCTCTTGTGATGAATATTCAAGCCAATCTATCTCTGTCGGCCAATATTACGGTTCTTTCCGCCTCATCAGGCGAACAAATCAGCTCAACCTATGATGAAAAGGGGCACGGGTTATTCACCTATTTCCTGCTCAAAGGCATCAAGGATGAAAATGTGATTCAACAGGACGGCTCGATCAAAAAAGAGGACCTCTTTGACTACATCAAGCCCCAGGTGGAACGCATCGCGCGCAAGCAGTACAACAATGAACAGACGCCGCAGCTTGCTGGCCGCAAGTGATTTTCGGAGATAAACGCGGGAGAAGTAATAAACAGGCGGCGCTATATCTGCGCGGGCCTGTCTTGGGTTGCGCCACAGACTATTTCCGATCCAGCTCTTTTCGCACGGCCATACCCAGCTTTTCGATGACGTAAGGCTTTCTCACGTAGGTTCCGGCGCCCAGTTCCGGAGCCTTATGCACCTGCTCCGACTCCGAAAAACCGCTGGCGATAATAGCCTTCTGCCGCAGATTAATCTCCCGAGCCTTTATGTAAGTATCCAGACCGCCTATTCCTGAGTCCATAATTATATCCAGAAGCAGCAAATCCACGGGATGGTTTTTTCGTGTCAATGAAATATCGCGGAGGGGCGATCGGAACTTCTGACACTGGCAGGGTGCCGCCGCGCGGGCGGAACAACGACCCGTCGGAGAAGAATTCCCTTGACATTAAGGGTCAGCTTCGGCAATGTGGTGCGCCTCAAAGGCCACAACTGCTTATTAAAATAAAGGAATCACCTGAAACCCGGACTGGCTCCACAGGATCGACCGACCGCAGACGGCGGATGGAATGGAAGAGGAGGAGCATGACGAGATTCACGAGACGCGGATGGGCGATGCTGGCCGTGTTGGCGGCGCTCGTCGGTTCGCCCGTACTCCTGTGGGCGGAAACCTATACCCTACAGGACCTTTGTCGGATCGCGCTGCAACAATCCGAGAAGATTCGTATCTCCGAGGAGAACGTCGCCATCACCGGCCTGACGAAAGACAAGGCCCTGTCGGTGCTCTTCCCGAGGTTGACGGCCTACGGGGGTTACGTTCGTTTCAGTGAGGATAAATATACCGAGCCTTCGCGGCTGTTTCCTTCGGGGCAGATGATCCAGCCGAACGCGACGTCCGAGTGGGGCATCCGCCTGGACCAGTCCTTTTCCTTGAGCGCCCGGGAATTGACCGCGCTCAGGATTGCCAAAACTAGCTTCGAGATGACCCGATATACGGACGAGGCCTTCAAGAACCTCCTCCTCGAGGAAGTGGCCCGTGCGTATTACCAGGTTCTGCAGGCCCGGAAGATCGTCGAGATCGCCGAGGCCAACGTCGACCGGTTGACGCTTTACCGACAGGCGGCGGAAAAGAGGCTCAAGGTGGGCGAAGTGACCCGGACCGTTTTGCTTCGGGCGGAAGGGGAGCTCTCCGGTGCCCGCTCAGACCTCCTACAGGCGCAGAACGCCTGGGAGATGGCCAGGGCCTATCTGGCCCGGCTCGTGGGTCTACCCGAGATCGAGGTGCTCCGGGAGGAGACGGGACTGGAAGCGACGCCGCTGGATCCGCTCGAAAATTTTCAGGACAAGGCATTCCTGATCCGCGCCGATCTGAAGGCGATGGATCGGCAGCGGCAGATCGCCGCGGATCAGGTACGCTATGCCCGCGGCGCGTTCTGGCCGAACGTGGCCTTGACGGCCGCTTATGCCCGCGCGGATCAGGAGCCGGCCACGGCCACCCTCAACCGCGAGAGCCTCTATGGCGGCGTTAGCCTGAATTTTCCCTTCTTCGAAGGCGGGCTGAGAACGGCCGAGCTGCAGGAGGCCCGTAGGCGCGAGACGCAGGCGGAGCTGTCTTACCAGGATCTGAAGAAGACCGTCGCCATCGAAGTGCAGAGCGTTTATCTCGACTTGGCCACCCAGCGCGGCGTTGTGACGTTTCTCGCGGACCAGCTGGTCTTTGCACGCGACAATTATCAGGCCGTCGGCCGCCAATTCAGCTTCGGTCTGGCGAACAGCGTCGACGTGATGGACGCCAACACGCTTCTCGTTTCTTCCGAGCGGAAACTGGCCGAGGCCACGTACAGCTACCACTTGTCTCTGCTCAAGATGGACCGGGCGACTGGAATCCTCTACCAGAAAGTGATGGGCGACCGGCGCGACGCGTCGCCGAAAGCCGGCCCGTAGGGATCTGACGTTCCCGTTGAAGAAAGGGAGGACCGTACCGACGATGCAAGCGTATCCGAAAAGAAAACGAACCGGTTTCACTCTGGGGCTGGGAATGGCGGCGATGCTTCTTCTTCCGCTGGCCGGTGTGTTCGGCTGCCAGAACAAGGACGAGGACGCGAAGCGGGAACGCGTGCTCAACGTTCGGGTCCGGGCGGCGGAGGTGCAAACGGTGCGACCCTATATCGAGGCTGTGGGTGCGCTGAAACCCTACGAGGAAGTGATCGTCAGCAGCGAGGTGGACGGTATCCTCCGGCGCGTCCTCGTGGAGGAAGGGTCCCAGATTTCACGGGGGACGCCGATGGCGGTGATCAGCGAAACGGATTACCGCCTCGAGGTCAGACGCTCCGAAGCGGCCGTGCGTCAGGCGGAGGCGAACCTCGCCAATATACGCCAGGAATTCGAGCGCAAAGAGGCGCTCTTCCAGGAGGCGCTCATCACGCGGCAGCAGTATGACGACGTGACCGCCCGGCGCCTGGTCGCCGAAGGGGAGGTGGAGCGGTCCAGGCTGGCCCTCGCCCTGGCCCGAGAGAGGCTGGGCAAGGCGCGCGTCCATGCGCCGCTGTCCGGTTCCGTCAAGGAGAAACGCGTCACGGCCGGGGATTACATCCGCAACGGGACGCCGCTTTTTCTTATCATCCAGACGAATCCGCTCAAACTGTTGTTCAGCGTGTCGGAAAAGGACGTCGGCAGCCTCCGGGTCGGACAGGAGGTGCGGTTTACGGTGGACGCGTTTCCGGGACGCACGTTTCCGGGGACGGTCCGGACGGTGTATCCGCATATTGATGAACGGACGCGTACCCTCCAGGTGGAGGCGGTCATTCCCAATCCCGCCCAGGCGCTCAAGCCCGGCCTGTTTGCAAGGGTGACCCTCTACTCCGGCCCGGCGCGGGAACAGGTCGTCACCCCGGTCACGTCGCTTCTGTACGAGGGGCAGAAGACCAAGGTGTTCCTCGTCCAGGGAGACCGCTCCCGGGAGCGGTTCGTCAAGGTGGGCCGGAAGTATGGGGAGGTGATGGAGGTGCTGGAAGGCCTCGAGGCGGGCGAGCCGGTGGTCGTGGTCGGCCAGAACAACCTGACGGAGGGGATGAAGGTTCATGTGGCTCGCTGACACCTCGATTAAACGGCCGGTCTTTGCGACGATGTTCATCATGGCCCTCGTCGTGCTGGGGCTGGTGAGCTACCCGTCCATCGGGGTCGATCTCTTCCCCAAGGTCGATTTTCCCATCGCCACGGTCACGACGACCCTCAAGGGGGCCAGCCCCGAGATCATGGACGTGGACGTCACCGACCGGATCGAGGAGGCCGTCAATACGGTCAACGGCGTCAAGACCATCACCTCCGCGAGCCAGGAGAGCGCGTCGCGGGTGACCATCGAATTCGTGCTCGAGCGGGACATCGATCTGGCCGTCCAGGACGTGCGGGAGAAGGTCGCCGCCATCCGGTCCAAGCTCCCGGACGACATCGGCGAGCCGGTCATCGAGAAGGTCGATGCCGATTCCAGTCCGGTCCTGTGGCTCAACCTCTCCGGGCAGCGGTCGATCCGCGATCTGTCCACGTATGCCGATGAGGTTCTCAAGGAGCAGCTCCAGAAGATCAACGGTGTGGGCGCGCTCCGCATGGGCGGACTGCGGCTGCGCCAGATCCGCATCTGGCTCGACGCCGATCGCATGCAGGCGTACGGCATCGCCCCGTCCGATATCCTGACTGTCCTGAAGCGGGAGAACGTGGAGTTGCCCGGGGGGCGGATCGAGAGCCTCTCGAAGGAGTACTCCGTCAAGATCCGGGGAGACATTCGGGATGCGTCGGAATTCAACGATCTGGTGGTGGCCTACGTCGACGGCGCCCCGGTCCGGATCCGTGACATCGGACGGGCGGAGGACGCCCTGGACGAACGGCGCTCGATCGCCAAGTTCAACGGCGTTCCCTGCGTCGGCATCGGCATCCAGAAGCAGTCCGGCACGAATACCGTCGAGGTGGTCGAACGCATCCACGCCGAACTGGAGAAGATCCGGAAGACCCTGCCGACGGGGATGGAGCTCAACGTCGCCGCCGACCAGTCCGTCTTTATCAAGCGCTCCATCGCCGAGGTGCAGAAGCACATCATCCTGGGGTCGCTCTTCGCCGTCTTTGCCGTCTTTCTTTTTCTGGGCAATGTCCGGACGACCCTGATCAGCGCCTTGGCCCTGCCGGTCTCGATTATCTCGACCCTGGCCCTGATCCGCGCATTCGACTTCACCTTCAACAACATGACCCTCATGGCGCTGTCCCTGTCCGTGGGGCTGTTGATCGACGATGCCATCATCGTCATCGAAAACATCCACCGCCATATCGAGGAGGGGATGAAGCCCCGAGAGGCGGCGTCGTTCGCCACCGCCGAGATCGGTCTGGCCGTCATGGCGACGACCTTCGCCATCGTCGCGATCTTTCTGCCCGTGGCCTTCATGAAGGGCATCATCGGCCGCTTTTTCCTGCAGTTCGCCCTGACGGTGGTTTTTGCCGTTCTCGTTTCCCTCATTGTTTCGTTCACGCTGACCCCGATGATGGCCTCCCTTTACCTGAAGCCGAAGACGGCGGTCGCGCCGGTGGATGCCAGCGACCGGACGCGGGGGATCCGGGGGGTCTGGCGCCGGATGGGCGACGCGTGGGAACGGGGCTACCGGTGGGTGGAGGAGCTCTACCGGAGGCTGTTGGGATGGGCGCTCCGCTGGCGCAAGACGGTCCTGGCGCTTGCACTGGTCCTGTTCGTTCTTAGCCTCTACATCACGAAGTTCATGGGCAAGGAACTTCATCCCCCGGAAGACCAGGGACAGTTCATCGTACGGCTCGAAGCCCCGATCGACTACTCCCTCGGAAAGGCCGACGAGATGTTCCGGGAGGCGGAGCGGATCGTTCGCGGGTTCCCCGAGGTCCGGGCCGTCTTCTATGCGCAGGGGTTCGGGGCCGGCGGCGTCGGTCCGGTGAACAAGGCCATCATGTTCACCAGCCTCATCCCCAAGGCGGAGCGCGACCGCAGTCAGGAGGACATCAAGGCCGTCATGCGCACCCGGCTGAACGAGATTCCCGGCCTGAAGGGAACGGCGGAGGACGTGTCGGTCATCGGCGGCGGGATCCGCAACGTGCCCATACAGTATGTCATCTCCGGCGGCGATCTGGGCGCGCTTCAGGGGTACGCCAAGCAGATCACCCGGGAGTTCGCCAGACTTCCGGGCATCGTGGACGTGGACACGTCTCTGGAGGAAGGAAAGCCGGAGCTCAAGGTCTTCATCGATCGCGACAAGGCGGCGGACCTCGGAGTCAGCGTGGCGGGCATCGCCGAGGCGGTGAACATCCTGATCAGCGGCGAGGTCGAAATCACCCGCTTCAAGGACGAGAAGAAGGGCCGGCGCTACGACGTCCGCGTGCAGCTCGGATCCGAGGACCGACGCGATCCGAGCGACCTCGGACGGATCTATGTCCGGTCCCGCGACGGCCGCCTTGTCCAACTGGCCAACGTCGTGCATGTCCAGGAGGGCGGCGGCCCCAGCATCATCTATCGGGTGGATCGGCAGCGAGCCATCATGGTTTATGCCAGCCTGGAGGGGAAGCCGCTGGGCCAGGCCATGGAGGAGCTCGACGCCATCTCCGCGAAGGTGCTGCCGGCCGACTTCACGGCCAAATACAAGGGCGCCGCCGACACGATGAAGGAGTCCTTCGGTTATCTGATGTTCGCCCTCTTTCTCGGGATCGTCATGGCCTACATGATCCTCGCGGCGCAGTTCGAAAGCCTGCTCCATCCGGTGACCGTGCTTCTGTCGATGCCGCTGTCTTTCATCGGGGCGTTCGGCGCCCTGATCCTGACGGGACGGTCCCTGAACATCTTCACCTTCATCGGCCTGATCCTCCTGATGGGGTTGGTCAAGAAGAATGCCATTCTGCTCGTCGACTACACGAACACCCTGAGGGAACGTGGGCTCAGCCGGCGGGAGGCCATCCTGACGGCGGGGCCGGTGCGGCTCCGTCCCATCCTCATGACGACCTTCGCCATGATCTTTGGGATGATGCCGGTCGCATTTGCCCTGGGGGAGGGGGCGGAAACGCGCTCCCCCATGGGTATTGCGGTGATCGGGGGGCTGGTGACCTCCCTGTTTCTGACCCTCGTGGTCGTGCCAGCCGCCTACGATCAGTTCGACGACTGGCGGCTGGGGTTGAGACGGCGCCTCCGGAGGCGGCCGTCCGGCGCGGACGCGGAGAGAAGGGAAGAGGAAACGCGATGAAGATGGTGCTCGTGGTCTACGGATCGGAAGCGGACGAGGAGGTCGTCGGCGCCTTCAAGGGGGCCGGGATCGTCCGCTATACGAAATTCTGCGAGGCCCGCGGCGTCGGGACGGAAACGGAGCCGAAACTGGCCTCCCGTGTCTGGCCGGGCAAGAACAATGTCCTGTTCATCGGTGTCGCGGACGAGGATATGCCCGGTGTCCTCAAGGTCGTGCATGAACTGAAGCGGAAGCATCCCCGGGCCGGGGTCAAGGCGTTCGTCATGCCGGTCGAAGAACTTGCCTGATGGACGGGACGTTCCGGGATACATGTCGCAGCGACCATCGGGATGCCGCCGTTCCCGAGGGCGGCGTCACGACACGGCCAGGACCTTCGCCCCCCAGAATCCGTCCCGCTTTCAGGTCCGCCACGGCACGGTCCGCCTCCGCCAGGGGGTAGACCTCGATCCGTGGCTGGAGGGGGATCCTCGCGGCGAGTTCCTGGAATTCGTCGATATCGGCCCGAGTCACGTTGGCCACCGACCGGATTTCCTTCTCCATCCACAGGTAGGTGGAATAATCGAGACGGTTCAGTTAGTCCCGGTCGACCTCTTCCTTGCGGATGGCGTTGATGATGAGACGACCGCCGGAAAGGCTCTTCAGAGCCTCCAGAACCGGCCGCCAGGCCGGCGTCGTGTCGATTACGGCGGTCAGGGGGTTAGGGCTCCGTGTCGCCGGCCCCGGCAGCGCCCAGGTACAGGGCAGAGTGCCGTTCCTCCTCCCGCCGCGCGAAGACGCGGATCCGTGTCCGCGGGTAGCGGTGGCGGACCATTTTCAGTACCAGGTACCCCGAAGCCCCGAAGCCGTTCAGTCCCAGAGGTTCCACGTCAGTCAGTTCCGCGAGCGTGAGCGACCGGTACCCGATGGCCCCGGCGCAAAGCAGCGGGGTCGCGTCGGTGTCTGAGAAGGCGCCGGGAAGCGGAAAGTCAAAACCTGCCTGGTTTCCCGATGGATAGCGGTTCGGCGGCCGGAATGCAAGACACACCCGCGAGATTCCCGTTGAAGCGAAAGGTCATTCCTGATAGACATTAACCGGATGCAGGAGGGTGGGCATGGCGGGGGAGAGACTCAGCCGGAGACAGAAGGATATATCCCGGCTACTGCGGGAAAAGCGGCGGCCGATCCCGGACCGCCGCCGCCAGGAGAGGAAGCGGAGGGGAGAGCCGAGGCATGGATGAAGGCGGGTTTTCCGAAGACGATCTCCGTCAGATCCGTGATGAGGGCCGGGCCGAGGCCGAGGTTCGCCGGCAATGGGAGACCTTCCGGCGGGGGGTGAGGCCGTTGACCCTAGATCGTCCCTGCCGGGTGGGGGACGGGATTGAAACCGTTGCCGCCGGGGAGATCCCGTCCCTGACGGCTCTCTACGACGCGGCCATGGACGCGGGCCGGATCGCGGTCTTTGTCCCCGCATCGGGGGCCGCCACCCGGATGTTCCGGGACTGGTTTCGCGTCCTGGAGGACGGTGACTTCGCGTCCCATGCCGCGGGGGACACCTTCGCGCGAGAGCTTCCGGAATACGCCTTCTATCCGGATCTACTGGCCGTCCTCGAGCGTCGGGGAACCGACGTGGAGACGCTGCTGCGGGAGCGGGATTACGCCGCGATCCTCGAAGCGATCCTGACATCCCGGGGGTTGAATTACGGACGCCTGCCCAAGGCGCTGCTCAAATTTCACATCGACGCGGAGGGGGGACGGACGGCTCTGGAGGAGCATCTGGCGGAGGCGGCGCTCTATGCGGGAGACAACGAAGGCGTCTGCCGCGTTCACTTCACCGTTTCGGAGGAGCATCTGCCTGCGGTTCGGGACCACCTGCGGACGATTCAGCCGCGGTGCGAGGTGCGGCTGGGGCTCCGTTTCCAGGTGACGCTTTCGACCCAGAACCCGGCAACCCATACCCTGGCCGTCGATCTGGAGGATCGGCCCTACCGCGCGCCGGGGGGGCGACTCGTCTTTCGCCCGGCCGGACACGGGGCGCTGCTGGGCAATCTCCAGTCGACCGGCGGAGACCTCGTCTTCATCAAGAATATAGACAACATCGTTCCCGATCGCCTGAAGGTCCGCATCGTCCCGTACAAGAAGTTGCTCGGCGGCGTTCTCCTTTCCCTCCAGCGGGAGATCTTCCGGTTTCAACGGCGGCTCGAAGCGGGAGACGCTGGCGCCGGGGAACGCGAAGAGATGATCCGCTTCTGCAGGGACCGACTTCATGTTTCGTTGCCCGCGGATTTTCCCTTCCGTACCCCGATGGACCAGACGGTGTTTTTGCAGTCAAGATTCGCGCGTCCCTTGAGGGTCTGCGGCGTGGTTCCCAATGAGGGGGAGCCGGGGGGAGGACCGTTCTGGGTTCGGGCGAGCGACGGGGCGACGTCCCTGCAGATCGTTGAGGCGTTTCAGGTGGATTCGGCGTCCGAGGCCCAGCAGACCCGCTGGACGGAGGCGACGCATTTCAATCCCGTGGACATCGCCTGCGGTCTCCGGGATGAAAGGGGACGGATGTACGATCTCGACCGCTTCGTGGACCGGCAGGCCGGATGCATCACCCTGAAGTCGGAGGCGGGGCACCCGATCAAGGCGCTGGAACTGCCGGGGCTCTGGAACGGCGCCATGGCGTACTGGAACACGGTTTTCGTCGAGGTGCCCCTCGAAACCTTCAATCCCGTGAAAACCGTCACCGATCTCCTTCGCCCCCAGCACCGTCAGGGATAGGGAAAGGCGACCGGTGGGCTCAGACGATCCAGGCCTCCGCATCCTGGCGGTCGGCCGCCGTCACGGAGATCGTCCCGTCTTGATTGCCCCGCCGGCACTGAACCCGAACGGGGACGCCCCCGGGCGCGTCTCCGTAGAGCACGCATAGGGACGCCGCCCGCCGGCACGCCTCCTCCCCGCCGCCGCGGGGGATCAGGACGGAGGGGCCCGGAAAGGCGTCCATCTTCAGAAAACAGTCTCCCTCTTCCTCCGCCCGCAGGTGTTCGATCGCCAGGTTGTCCCGCTGGTCGCGCCCCACGACGACGCGCTCGCCGCCCGGAAGGCGGAAATGCCGCCCATGCTTCAGCAGTTCGATTTCCCGCGCGGAGGCGTCCGGCCGGTGGGCGAACAACTCGCGCAGGCGTTTCGAAAACATTGGGTCGGTGAGCAGGCAGCCGCCCGCCGGTGCCGGATACCGCGTGATTCCGTAGTGCTCGGCTAAAGCCATCTGACGCTTGCGGCTGCGGCCCTCGATGTCGAGAAGCCGCGTGCGGTCCACGAGTCCCCGCTGCTCCAGTTCCGTCTCCGGCAGCAGCCGGGCGCTCAGGGGCCGCAGCACCAGAGGGAGATAGCCGGAGTGCTTCGCGACCACGTAGAGGGACTGTTTGTTCTGTGACATGGGGCGCTGGCCCAGGACCTCGCCCGTCGCGATGAAGGCGGCGTTCATCGCTTTAAGCCGGTCGCCAGCGATCCTCAGCATCAGGGCGTGGCAATCCAGGCAGGGATTCATGTTTCTGCCGAAGCCGTAGCGGGGGGCGCGCAGCATGGCGAGGTGTTCGTCCGTGATGTTCATGACGACCAGCGGCAGGTCGATCGAGCACGCCGCCGCCCGGGCCTTGGCCGCGTCAAAGAAGGGGGTTTCGAAGGCGAGGCCCATCACGTCGATCTGCTGGTCCTGAAGGATCTTGACGGCGAGGATGCTGTCCAGACCTCCGGAAAATAGAGAAATGGCCCGCGTTTTCAAAATCGGATGATCCGGATCCCTCCCTGTGCGCTCAGACAGCCGTAAAGACCGGGGTCGATGTCCGCCTCCGTCAGATACAGGATCCTCTCGCCATCCTCGATTTTCAGGCCCGCCAGGTGGAGGGTGATTTGACCCGACCGTGCTCCCGGCGGCGGGGCGAGGCTGAACAGGCCGGTCGTGTAGGCGATGCTCATGCCGGTCAGGACCTGCGCCACCACCCCGGTTTTCCCCGCCCCGTCCTTCAGTTGGGTGAAGGAGATGTCCTTTTTCCGCAGGGCCGCAATGAACTGGGCCGGTAGCTCCTTGGTGCGGAACATCACGGTCCGTCCGTTCCTATCCACGAGAAGATCGGCGTTGACCGAGAGGTTGAAGCCATCCTCCGGGGCGCTGAAGACCCGGACGGCCGTGTTCCGTTGCGGCCGGAAATCCAGGGCCGCGAGGAGGGCGTGGGCCAGTTCCAGGGTATCCGTGGACTTGAGGTGCGGGACCTCTCCGGCGACCGCCGGTTTGTCCGGACGGGGTGCCACGCGGCCGTCCGCGAGCACCTCGATGATGGAGATGCCCGACCGCTCAAGGGCGTGGGAAAGGGCTGCGGGAAGGAGGTCCTCGGGATCGAGATCGGTGCGCAGGCCCCACATTCGGGGTCCCTTGGCCGCATGAAGCCGGCCGGCAATCAGCCAGTCCGGTCGAAGACCGATCCGGAGACCGTCGCCGCCGGATATCGTTCTGAGGTTCTTTTCCATGACGAAGGCCCGGCTGCGGCTCAAGACGGTCTTCAGGACGGCGGGGAGGGGTTCATCCGGTTCGGTCCGGACCCAGGATTGGCGTCCGGCGTTCTTTCCGGTCAGGCTCTTGAAGGAGTCCGGCATGCGGGCCAAGGTGTCGAGGAAAATGACGCTTCCGTCCGGAAGCTCCACCACGGGAAAGAGGCCGCAGTCGATCGTCATCTGTCCGCCGTCGGGGAGTGGAACATAGTACCAGCCGGTCGTCAGGACCGAACCCTGCAGACGGGCGATCACGGCGGAGAGGGCGGCGAGCCGGTCGGTCGCTGGCGACGGCAGGACCGGCGCCGCGGCGGGGGGTGCCGGAATCGAAGCCGGCGGCGCCAAGCCCGCGCTGGGTGAACTCTCCCCGGGAATCTCCGGGTTCGTCGCAACGTTTATCGGAAGATCAAGGGTGATTGCGGGCAAGTAGATGTCCTGTCCGGGAAGGATCCGGTCCGGATTCTGAATGCCGGGGTTCGCCTTTTTCAGGACCTCCAGGGCGCGCGGCAGCAGCTCTTCGGGGACGTGCAGTTCCCGGCGGAGGATCTGGTAGAGGGTATCCCCGCTCCGGGCCCGGATGAGACGCCGGTCGGCACGCAATTCCCCCGGCCGTCCGGTCGGTTCCGCGGGAAACAGCCAGACCAGCTGGCCCGGGGTGATCTGGTGGATGTTCGTGAGGGACGGGTTGAGGTGGCGGAGCCGCTCGAAGTACTTCAGCTTGCGGGAGTATTCGGTTTCCCCGTATTGGCGGGCGACGATATTGGAGAGGGTGTCTCCCGGCTGGACCCGGTACGGGACCGTCCCCCGGGATTGTGAAGCCGATCTCGTGAAGGTCAGCCGGGCCGTGTCCTCCCGCGCCGGGGCGGAGGAGGGCGCTATTATCATGACCGCCAGAACGGAGAGCAGGAGCCGTCGGGCCCATTTCATCATCAAGGGTCCTCGCATGGAACGGATTTGGCCATGGATGGGCGTGACGGGGAACCACCGCGCCGCCACGAGTCCTCTTTACTGAAGTCACCGGGAAAAGTCAAACGGTGGCGTAAAGAAAATGCCATGCCCTTGGCGGGCATGGCATGGGGGCGGTGGGAGGGGTGTTCAGCGGCCGCTGGCGAAATCGTCGCGGAGGAGTTCGCGGGCGATGATCATTCGGCGGACCTCGGAGGTACCGGCGCCGATGTGCCACAGCTTCTCGTCCAGGTAGTGGCGCGACACGGCGTATTCCTGACAGTAGCCGTAGCCGCCGTGGATCTGGACGGCGTCGGACACGACGGCCGTCCCGGCTTCGCCGCAGTGGAGCAGCGAGGCCGCGGCCATCCGGTCGAGGTCCGTCCCCTTGCCGCCGGACTTGTCTTCCAGGCTGTCGCAGAAGGCGGCGGCGCTGTAGGCCATCCATTTCGAGGAGAGGTAGCGGGTGTACATGTCGGCGAGCTTGCCCTGGATGAACTGGAAGTTGGCGATCGGCTTGCCGAACTGCACCCGCTCCTTGGCGTACTTGAGCGAGAGTTCCAGGCAGGCGCGCATCGACCCCAGGGCGCATCCGGACAGCGTGATCCGCTCGGTGCACAGGCCGCTGGTCAGGACCTTGACGCCCTGGTTGATCCCGCCGAAGAGGTTCTCCTCGGGCAGCACCATGTCGTCGAAGGTTACGAGCCCGGTGGGCGAGGTCCGCATGCCCCATTTCTTGATCTTCTCGCAGACGAATCCCTTCGTGGTCTTGGGGTAGCAGAAGAAGGTCGAGATGCCGTGGGGCCCCTTGCCGAGATCGGTTTTCGCGTAGAAGACCATGACGTCGGCCACGGGGGCGTTGGTAATGAAGGTTTTGCTCCCGTTGATGACGTAGGTGTTCCCCTTCTTTTCAGCGCGGGTGGTCATGCTCATCGCGTCGGAGCCCGCATTCGGTTCCGTGATGCCGAGGCAGCCGATGGATTCGCCGCTGCACGCCTTGGGGAGGATGGCCGCCTTCTGCGCATCGGACGCGTGGCGGCGGAAGTTGTCGAAGGCCAGCGTTTGGCTGGCGCCGACGGTCATGGACAGGGCGTTGCTGACCCGGGCGATGTTTTCATAAACGAGCAGCGTCTCCAGGTAACCCAGGCCCGCCCCGCCGTATTGCTCCTCGTAGACGATGCCGTTCAGGCCCAGCTTGCCCAGCTCGTGGAACAAGTCCGGCGGCATTTCGTCCTTTTCGTACAGGTGTTCCATCTGTGGCTCCAGCCAGGTGGACGCCCAGCGCCAGACGTTTTCCTCAAGCATCCGCTGCTCGGGTGAAAATTCGAAACTCAGAGACATAAAGGTACCTCCCTCTCGATTTATCCTTGCGGGGTCCGAGATCCTGTCGGGATCGAAGCCGGCAGGCGGAAACCCGTTCAGGTGCGGGGCGAAACAGGCGTTCCCGGTGCCAAGCGCCGTGTCCGCAGCTTCCGGGAGGGGCTTTTGCCGCACCCCCGGCGGTTCATCGGGAGAGGCGCGATGCCAGCGTACGATGCGTCCATCCCGTGTGTCGCGCTCGTAGCAGATATTGATTGACATGTCAATCAATATTCGGCGCGTTGGGCCGCCGGGAGGTCCGGCACGGGGAGATACCGGAAAACCAGCGGAGCCATCAATTTCTGGGTTGCAAGATCGCCGTCAGATGTTATAATGTTCTGATTCCAATGATCGGATCGCTGTGGTCGGACCGGAGGGCGGTCCTACCGCGTCTTTCGGGGTTTAGAAAAGGGCGGTACAGGGGGAGGGGATGGGTCACGCGGAACGTGATGTGATCTTGGCCAGAGAGTTTCAGCAGCGGCTTGAGAAAAAGATGCGCGAGGAGGAACTCTCTCACCTCGAATACTGGAAGACCCAGATTGATTCGCTCCTGGTCGCGCGGCCGGAGGGCGTTGCGGCGTTGCAGTCCCAAATCCGCAAGGTTGCGGATAAGATGGCCAATCGGATTCAGATGCTGAAGAAGGGCGCCTGATGCAGGATATCGCAAACTTTCTATATGAAGTCGGAATGTTGCAAAAGACGCCCCGGACAGGGTTTCAGTTCCTCGGTTCGGGAAAGGAGTCCGTCGCCGAACATGTCTTGCGGACGATCTTCATCGGATACGTGTTGGCTCGCCTGGACCCGTCCGTCGACGAGCTCAAACTGCTCAGAATGTGCCTTTTTCACGACCTCCCGGAAGCCCGCACGGGCGACATGAATTACGTCAACAAGAAGTATGTTGCCGTCGACGAGGCCAAGGCAATCCGCGAGTTGACGGAGACGCTTTCCTTCGGCGGGGACATCGCGGCGGCCCTGGAAGAGTTCAACGCCCGGAAAACGCCCGAGTCCCTGTTGGCCCGCGACGCCGATCAGCTCGCCCTGATTCTGCAGTTGAAGGAATATGGGGACTTGGGCAACAAGTACAGCCAGGAGTGGATCCGGTTCGCCCTGAAGCGCCTCGGCACTGACGTGGGTCGCAGGGTGGCGGAGGCCATCCTCCAAACCGACTCCTCTCACTGGTGGTTCAAGGACAAGAGCGACTGGTGGATCAATGGAAACCACGAAGGGTAGGGTCGTTATGAAACCGTCACCCCGTTTTTATCTTTTGATCGTTCTGCTGCTTCCGGTCGCGTTGGGCGCGTGTGGTCCCACGCCCTGGCAGCGGGACATGGCTGAATCCCATCTGAAGCTGGGCATCGCACAGATCCAGGCGGAACAGTACAACAGCGCCTTGAAAGAGCTGATGAAGGCGAATGAACTCACCCCGGACAATGCCCGCCTCCACTATTTTCTCGGCATCGCCTATCACAGCAAAGGTCTGCGCAAGCAGGCCGTCGAGGAATTCGAGAAGGCCGTCGCCCTCAAGGCCGATTATTCCGAGGCGTACAATTTCCTCGGGACGATCTGTCTCTCCGCCGGGCAGTGGGATCGCGCCATCACGCTGTTCGAAAAGGCCCTGACCAACATTCTTTACGACACCCCGGGCGTTGCGCTTTACAACATGGGCCAGGCCTATCACCAGAAGGGCGACTATCGCACGGCCCTCTTGAAATACCAGGAGGCCAAGGTTCGGGAACCCGATACGATTCTGATGCCCCTGATCGAGAAGAACATGGCGCAGTCGGCCTATGAACTGGGGGAGTATGCCGAGGCGGTGGCACATCTGAAGCGCGCCATCGAACTAACGCCGGAGCTCGCCGAGGCCCACTACTGGCTGGGTCGTGCCTACGTCAAGATGGGTCGGCGCGATCAGGCGGTGCCCGCCTTTCAGGAAGCCGTGAAATGTTCTCCGGCGTCTGAAGCCGGCATCAAGTCCCGTGAGCACCTCGATGCACTGCAGGCGGACCGACGTTGAGGGGAGGAGACCCTCTTTCCATGTCAACCAAGAAACAGAGAAGAATCGTTCAGGTTCAACAGCGCAAAAAGAAGCAGCAGATGAAGACGTCCCTGCTCGTGGCCATCATCACGGTGACCGTGGGCTTTCTGATCCTGTTCTTCGTCACCCTTTTTCATTTCGTGTATCCCCCGGCGGCGGGGCGGGACGCCGCAGCCAGAAGCCGCGACAAGATGGTTTGCATTCTTTATTTTGCGGACGCCAACGAACGGTTTCTCGTTCCGGAAAAACGATTCATCCCCCGGGAAGATACCCGGGCCGCATTAGCAGAGGCCTTGGTCAAATCGCTCATCGAGGGGTCTAAGACCGGCTTGACGGCCACCCTGCCCGAAAAGGCGGGGCTGCGCAAGGTCGAGATCGAACCGGATCAGACGCTTTCCGTCAGATTCGCGAAATCGCTCCCCGAGCTTCACCCGGGCAGCACCACGAGCGAGCTGGCGACGGTCTATTCCCTGACCAATACCCTGATTGCCAACATACCAGAGATCAAACGCGTCCGGATTCTCGCCGGTGATGAAGTGGCCGCCTCCATTCGGGGCCACATCAGCCTGAAAAACCCGTTTGCATTCAATCCGGAGATCATTGCCCCCGTCTCCCGCGCGGACTGAGGGGCGGGAAGACGGCCCTGCATGGCAGCGAAAACAAGGCTCTCCAGAATTAGAAACATCGGCATCGTGGCACACATCGATGCGGGCAAGACGACCGTCAGCGAACGGATCATCTTTTATACCGGCCGTTCCTACAAGATAGGCGAGGTCCATAACGGGGAAGCCGTCATGGACTGGATGCCCCAGGAACAGGAACGCGGCATCACCATCACCTCCGCCGTGACGACCTGTGCCTGGCAAAATCACGAGATCCACATTATCGACACACCGGGGCATGTGGATTTTACGATCGAAGTGGAACGATCGCTCCGAGTTCTCGACGGCGCGGCGGTCGTGTTCTGCGCCGTGGGCGGCGTGGAGCCGCAGTCGGAGACGGTTTGGCGACAGGCAGACAAGTACGGTGTTCCCAAGGTCGCCTTCATCAACAAGATGGACCGCGTGGGTGCTGATTTCGACTTGGTGATCGCTCAGATGCACTCCCGTTTCCAGTCCATTGCCCTGCCCGTCCAGATCCCCTGGGGGCGTGAAGACCAGTTCCGCGGGGTGATCGATCTCATCCGGCAGGAGGCCATCGCCTGGGACGACAGCACCCTCGGTGAGGCCTATCGATGTGTGCCCATTCCCGAGGAGCTGCAGTCGGAGGCTAGAAGCCGTCGGGACACGCTCATCGAACGGCTCGCGGAATTGGATGACGAGCTGGCCGAGATGTATCTGGAGGGGACGGCTGTCGCGAATGAGGATCTCCACCGTGTTCTGCGTCAACAGACCTTGAATTTGTCCGTGGTTCCCGTTTTATGCGGATCCGCGCTGCGCAACAAGGGAATTCAACCACTCCTGGATGCCATCGTTCGGTATCTCCCCTCACCGGAAGATGTGCCACCCATTACCGGTACAAACCCCCGCACCGGCGAAAAGGAGGCGCGTCCGAGCAGCGAAAAGGAGCCGCTCGCGGCGCTGGCCTTTAAGATTATCCAGGACGAGGGGCGCAAGATGACCTATCTGCGGCTCTATTCCGGACATCTGCAGGCGGGGGAGGAGGTCTATAACGCAAGCCGTCAGAAGAAGGAAAAGATCGCGCGGCTGCTGAAAATGCATGCAAATAAACGGGAACGGATCGAGCGGGCCGCCGCGGGAGATATCGTCGCCGTTATGGGGCTCAAGGACGCGGGTACGGGGGACACCCTCTGTGATGAGGGCCACCCTATCATTTTGGAGCCTATCGAGTTCTACGAGCCGGTCATCAGCCAGGCCATCGAGGCCCGCACGCCGGCGGATCAGGAGCGGATGTCCGTCGGGCTCGTCAAATTGGAGGAGGAAGACCCGACACTGAAGGTCAAGTACGAAGACGAGACGGCCCAGATGGTGATTTCAGGGATGGGGGAACTTCACCTGGAGATCATTATCGACCGACTCCGGCGCGAGTTTCACGCAGCCGTGAATGTGGGCAAGCCTCGAGTCATGTACCGGGAAACCATCACGGAGAGCGTCGAGCAAGAGGCGGTCTTCAACCGCGAACTGGGCGAGAAGAAACACTACGGGCAGGTCCGGCTCCGCATGGTTCCTGCGGAGCGTGGAGGTGGGATTCGCATCGAGCGAGCGGAAACCGCGGGCGCGGCCCCCGAAGAATATCTCCACGCCGTGGAGGACGGTATCCGGGAAGCCGCCGCGAGCGGAATCATCTCGGGATATCCCGTGGTCGATATCGATGTGACCGTTCTGCAGGTTCCGATCCGGGAAGGGGACTCGACGACGCTCGGATACAAGATCGCGGCCTCCTCCGCCTTCCGCGACGGGTGCGGCCAGGCCAAGGCCGTCCTTCTGGAGCCAATCATGAGCGTGGACGTGACCACCCCGAGCGAATTCATGGGGGAGGTCATCGGCGATATCAACAGCCGTCACGGCGAAGTCCAGGGCATCACCCCGCGGGGGCCGATCAGCGAGATTCTGGCGCGCGTACCCCTGAAGGGCATGTTCGGTTATTCGACCGATCTGCGCTCAGCCACCCAAGGGAGGGCCGTCTTTTCCATGAAGTTTCTCCAGTTCGACAAGGCCTGAGCTGAGGCTGATCCAGAAGGAGGCCGCCGGTTAGCGGAAATGTCGATGACCAAGCACTCCGAGCCCACGGGCACCCCATCCGGCTTATCTTCCCAACCCTTGCTGGACCGGGACAAACTCCTCCAGAGCATCTTCCGCATCAGCACCCTCCTGACCGCCCCGGTCGATCTGGACACGGTCCTGAAGCGCATCCTTGACGAAGTCGTCGATGCCGTCGGTTTCGACCGGGGCATCATTCGGCTTCTCGATACCTCGAAACGATTTCTGGAAACGAAGGTGGCGAAAAACTACACGCCGGAGGAAGAGGCGCGCGCCTTCGCCGTTCCCCTGAATCTTGCCGAACATGACTGCGTTTCCACCAAGGTGGCCAAGACAGGGGCCTATCTGGCCATCGAGGATGCCGCCGTCGATTTGCGGATGACCGAGACGGACCGGATGCTGACGCGGGTCTTTCACGGGGGGTCGATTTTATGCGCTCCCCTCAAGATCGAGCGCAACGTTATCGGCGTCCTTGCCGCCTGGCGTGGAGAGAAGACCCGCTTCTTTCAGGAAGAGATCGACCTTTTCCTGAGCTTTGCCAGCCAGGCGAGCATCGTCATTCACAATGCCCGGCTCTTCGCCAACCATGCCGAGAAAATTCGGGAACTGACCCTTCTTCAGGAAGCCGTTTCGGAGATGAACTTCAGCTATGATCTCGACAACCATATTCTCAATGTTCTTATCTCGAGCGCGCTCAAAATCGGCAAAGCCGACCGGGTCGTGGTGTACATTCTGGATATCGAGACGAATCGCTGCATGATTCACGATGGCGAGCACCAGTACATCGAAGCAAAGGAGGAGGGCGATATCCGCCTCAACAACACGATCATCCAGGAGGCCCTGGCGGCCAAGGAGACCCGGATCCGCTCCGTCATCAGCGGGGGAGAGGCCGGCCCGGTCATGTTCGACGGCTACCCCCACGAGATCGCCATTCCGCTGGACATCCAGGACAAGTTCAATGGAGCGCTCTACCTGGCCAAACGCACGGAAGGTTTCAGCTCCGACCAGATCAACGTCTTTGACATCCTGGCACGCAACGCCGCCGTAGCCTATGACAATGCCATCATGCACTCGAAGCTTTCCCTCGAGGCGAAAACCTTGAAGACGGAGGTCGAGAAGCTGAAAGAGCGGGAGGACCGGCTGCTGGGGTTCCACAACATTCTGGGAACGTCCCAGAAGATGATCGGGATCTTTCACATCATCCGGGAGGTGGCGGCCCACGACACGAACATCCTGGTGCAGGGGGAAAGCGGGACGGGGAAGGAGCTCATGGCCCGTGCCATTCACCGCCAGAGCAACCGGCACGCCAAGCCCTTCGTAGATGTGAATTGTGCCGCGATCCCGGGGACGCTTCTGGAAAGCGAACTCTTCGGCTACGAGGCGGGCGCCTTTACGGACGCGCGGAAGCGCAAGATCGGTCTGCTCGAGTATGCCAGTGGCGGCACGATCCTGCTCGACGAGATCGGCGACATGAGCATCCATGTCCAGGCGAAGTTTCTGCGGATGCTCGAAGACGGTCATATCAGGCGACTGGGGGGCAATGAGAACATCCCCATCGACGTCCGGTTCATTTTTGCCACCAACCGGGACCTGGGGCGCATGGTGACGGACGGCATCTTCCGTGAAGATCTCTACTATCGCATCAGCGTCGTCCCGGTCGTTATCCCGCCCCTAAGGGAACGGGAGGATGACATTCTTCTGCTGGCGAATTATTATCTCGATGAGTTCAACCGGAAGTTCAAGAAAAGGATTAAGGGATTCAGCCTGGATGCGGAACGGATCCTGCGGGCGTACCAGTGGCCGGGTAATGTCCGGGAGTTGCGGAACATCATCGAGCGGGTCATGATCCTCCAGCAGGAGGGAACCATGATCGCCCCCGAACATCTTCCCGGCGAGATCAAGATGGCCGTGACGAAATCAGAACCGCAGCTCCGGACCGATATCCTGATTCCCCGCATGTCGCCGGAGGGGATCCATTACGATCTCGTTCTGGACCGGGTGACCAGCGAGGTGAAACGCAAGCTTTTCCATGAAGCCCTCAACCTGACGAAGGGGAACATGACAGCCGCCGCCCGCCTGCTGGGAATCTCGCGCTACAAGTTCATCCGGGAGCAGAAGAAACTCGAACAGGCCTTCGAGGAGCCACTGGCCCCCGGTTCGGAACAGATCGTGCGGAATTAGCACATAGCGTGCAGATACCGAACAGACGCTCCCGCACCGTGGATCGGCGATTTCCCCCCAATCATCGTTCGTTACCTGTGCGAAATGCGCACAATCGACGCAGGCCATCGCTTAATTTCCTTGCGCTTTGACGAACGGAGGAGGATTGTCTCGGTCAAGTCGCAACGAGGAAAAAATAAATAAGCCTAAAGAAACGGCAAGATACATTATTGGGCTGCCCGGAGGACGCATCAGGGGATAGAACTGGCATTGATCTTGTATCTACAAAAGCAAAAAGAGACATCGGGTGGGCGAAAAACCTTTGAATTGAAATTTATCGGGTTAAATTTTGGAAAGGTGCCAATCTTAGAGGTCTCACCGCAATCATAGCAGCAGGATTCATGAAGCCGGAGGAAAAACGAAGCGGTAGGGGAAGTCATCGATTAGCGTTTCCATCGAAACCCGACAGGGCGACCGAATATGAATTCTTCATTTCGGGATCCGCGGATGGGGGCGGTGACACCCCGGAGAAAAAGAACGCCGAGGAGAATAGGGGGGAGACAGGTGCAACAGTTCTGGGCTCCCGGGAGGATGTAGGAAAAGATCTCTAAAATGTTTTTTATCGGTGGGTGGTTTCTGTTCCCTCCTTTCCACCCACCGACCCCCCTTAACGGGTCTGAAAGGAATCGGCTGCATGCGACCTTTCAGTTTTAATGAATGGCGGATGGTTTTTGGTTCCCTCCTTTTCCATCCGCCATTTTTTTGTCCTTTTTACACGTTGAATCGAAACAGCGCGATGTCCCCGTCCATCATCCGGTAAGATTTCCCTTCCGACCGGAGAAGTCCCTTCTCCCGGGCCGGTGCGATTCCCCCCGCGGCGAGAAAATCATCATAGTGCAGGATCTCCGCCCGGATGAACCCACGCTCCATATCCGTATGGATCCTGCCGGCTGCCTGGTGAGCCGGCGTACCGCGGGGAATCGTCCATGCCCGGAGCTCGGGACCGACGGTGGTGTAGAAGGTGATGAGGTTGAGGAGATCGTACCCGGCTCGGATCAGTTTCGCCAGGCCCGGTTCGGCCAACCCCATGTCATCGAGAAAGCCTCGGCGCTCCTCCGGGGGCAGTTCGGCGATTTCAGCCTCCATATCCCCGCAGATCGTCACGACAAGCGACCCCTCCTGGGCGGCGGCCTGTTCCAACGCCTCGACGGGGGGGGAGGGCGCCTTCAGCATCGACTCACTGACGTTGGCCACGTAGAGGACCGGTTTATCAGTCAGGAGGTGCATCTCCCGACGCAAGGCCTCATCCTCCCCGTGCTCTTCATCGGGGATCAGACTGCGGGCCGGCAATCCACGCCCGAGGACGTCCCGAAGCCGGGTCAGGAAAAGCGTCGCTTTGCGGGCGCCCTTGTCTCCAACCTTCGCCAGACGCTCGGTCTTCTCCAGGCGCCGCTCGACGGTATCAAGATCGGCAAGGATCAGCTCCGTGTTCACGACCTCACGGTCGCGGAGGGGATCAACCGCACCGACGACATGGACCACGTCCGGGTTCTGAAAGCATCGAATGATGTGGATCAGGGCGTCCACCTCCCGGAGGTGTCCCAGGAACTTGTTGCCCAGGCCTTCCCCGCGACTTGCGCCCGTGACGAGACCGGCGATGTCGACGAATTCCATCGTGGTCGGGGTGACCTTCGGCGGCGAAAGGATTCGGGCAAGCGCCTCCAGTCGCGGATCGGGAACGACGACGATCCCGATATTGGGATCGATCGTGCAGAAGGGGTAATTCGCAACCTCGGCGCCGGCCGCGGTCAGGGCGTTGAAGATCGTGGATTTTCCGACGTTGGGAAGGCCGACGATACCGCAGTTAAACCCCATGGAGAATCCCGTCCGGTGGTGGATTGGGCTGGCCCGCGGGTTTCATCGGGAGCGAAGCCGGAGGGCCTTGACATCCGGGTCGATCTATAAACGTAAAGGCTGGAGGTGTCAAGGCCAAGAACAATGAGGAAGCGTTCCGGGGACGGGGATCTGACGCGCTTCAGGGGAGATTATCGCCGTGAGATCGCGCGCCCGGTTCTTGCGAGACGTGTCCGTGGAACGGCGAAAAGAAAGGGCGGCCGATTGACGGCCACCCCTTTGGGTTCAGGTTGATGCCCACCGTCTCATAAACGACGGCTGGAATCGGTTACAGCTTCTCGGCCGAAATCCGCATGCCGTAGAAGGACCGGTAAACGAAGATCATGGCGATCAGGAAGAACAAAGCCGCCAGACCCGTCTTTAGCCCCACGTTCGTCATGGTCACGGCGATCTCCGTCGCGAGCAGGCCGAACAGGGTCGTGAATTTGATGATCGGGTTCATGGAAACCGACGAGGTATCCTTGAAGGGGTCGCCGACGGTGTCGCCGACCACGGAGGCCTCGTGGAGCGGGGTGTTCTTCTGCTTCAGGTCGACCTCGACGATCTTCTTGGCGTTGTCCCAGCAGCCGCCGGCGTTGGCCATGAAGATTGCCTGGAACAGACCGAAGAAGGCGATACCGATCAGGTAGCCGATGAAGAAGTAGGGGTTGACGAAGGCGAGTCCCAGGGCCAGGAAGAAGATCACGATGAAGATGTTGATCATCCCCTTCTGGGCGTAGATCGTGCAGATCCGGACGACCTCCTTGCTGTCCTTGATCGACGCTTCCTTCTTGTTCAGGTCGATGTTGTCCTTGATGTAGACGACGGCCCGGTAGGAGCCCGTCACGACGGCCTGGATGGAGGCGCCGGTGAACCAGTAGATGACACAGCCGCCCATCAGGAGGCCGAGGATGACCTCGGGCTGGACGAGACTGAGTTTGGCGATGACGTCACCGAACATCTTCTCCAGGAGGATGATGATCCCGAAGACCATCGTGGTGGCGCCGACGACGGCGGTGCCGATCAGGACCGGCTTGGCCGTGGCCTTGAAGGTGTTGCCCGCGCCGTCCGCGGATTCGAGACAGTGTTTCGCCATCTCGAAATCGGGGCTGATGCCGTAGTGCTGCTTCACGACGTCCTTGGCATCCTTGCGGGATTCGATCATGGAGAGCTCATAGATGGACTGGGCGTTGTCCGAGACCGGGCCGAAGCTGTCGACGGCGATGGTCACGGGACCCATGCCCAGGAAGCCGAAGGCCACCAGACCGAAGGCGAAGACCGGCGCGGCGAATTTGAACGCCGGCGGCATGATTTCCATGACGGAGGGCGTCTGGGAAACGAAGTAGGCGATGAACATGAGGACCAGGATCGTCAGGCCCTCCCAGAAGGCGGAGAAGTTGCCGGCCACCAGTCCGGACAGGATGTTCAGCGATGCACCGCCCTGGCGGGAGGCATTGACGACCTCGTCGCAGTGACGGGAACTGGTGCTCGTGAAGACCTTCGTGAACTCCGGGATGAGGGCGCCGGCGATGGTGCCGCAGCTGATGATGATCGAAAGTGCCAGCCAGAGCGGCATGCCGCCGATGTTGGGCAGATCGGCCAGGAGGAAATGGCTCGCCCAGAAGGTGACCGAGATCGAGACGATCGACGTGATCCAGACCAGGTTGGTCAGGGGGTGCTCGAAATTGAACTGCTTCTTGTCGCCGAACAGGGACTTGCTCAGAATGTCGTTCACGAAGTAGGAAGCCAGGGACGTAAGGATCATAAGGATACGCATGGCGAAGATCCAGACGATCAGCTTGCCGCCCATGACGGGGTTGTCGGCCAGGGCCAGGGCCAGGAAGGTGATGAGCGCAACGCCCGTGACACCGTAGGTTTCGAAGCCGTCCGCCGTGGGGCCGACCGAGTCGCCCGCGTTGTCGCCGGTGCAATCCGCGATGACACCAGGGTTCTTGGGATCGTCTTCGGGAAGGTGGAAGATGATCTTCATGAGGTCGGAACCGATATCGGCGATCTTGGTGAAAATACCCCCGCAGATTCTCAGTGCGCTGGCGCCGAGGGACTCACCGATGGCGAAGCCGATGAAGCTGGGACCGGCCAGTTCCATGGGGAAGTAGGCCAGAATGAGGATCATGAAGAAGAGCTCGATGCTGACCAGCAGCAGTCCCACGCTCATGCCGGAACGCAGGCAGATGTTGACGATATTCAGGGGTTGGCCGCTCAGGGATGCGAAAGCGGCGCGTGAGTTGGCGACCGTGTTGATCCGGATGCCGAACCAGGCCACCCCGTAAGAACCGAGAATGCCCGCGATCGAACACAGGAGAATGACGATGATGCTGGTCGCATCCATTTGGGACAGGACGCCGAAGTAATAGAGCATACAGAGGGCGATCAGGATCCACAGACCGGCGAGGAACTTGCCCTGCTGCAGGACGTAGGTCTTGCAGGTTTCCCAGATTGTGGCGGAGACGTCGAGCATCGCTTGGTGGGCCGGTAGGCGTTTCGTCTGCCGGTACTGCATCCAGCCGAACGCCATCCCGATAACGCAGACAATGAGCCCGAGTTTAAGCACTAAAAGCCCGTTCAGTGTCCCGAACATGACCAGGGACAGGTCGGGCAGTACGATGTCCGCTTCGCTGGCAAGGGCTGCCGGCGTCATCATGAGCAACATGATGAATACGGAGCATAAAATGGACCAAAAACGTTTACCCTTATGCATCATTAAACCTCCTCATTAGAATTTTTTATGGCTTTGCCATTATATTTCCCCATTGCCGCCCGGATTCCGGATGAAACGATCTCCCCGATCGCTTCCACCGCCGTTTCCAGCAGCATGGACAACCGATCCTTTTCCTCGGGCGCGAAGGGTTCCAGAACGTACCGTTCCACGTCTTCCCGGGCCGTCGGCCGGTCGATGCCCATGCGCACCCGGCTGAAATCGCGTGAACCCAGGTGCTGCATAACGGAGATCAACCCCTTGTGCCCGCCGTGGCCGCCGCCGTATTTCAGCCTGATTTCAGCGAAGGGCAGATCCAGATCGTCATGGACGACGACGACATCTTCCGTCGCGATTCTGAAGTAATCAAAGAGCTTGCGCACCGCCTGACCGCTCAGGTTCATGAAGGTCTGGGGTTTGGCCAGCAACACGGCGGCGCCGCCCATCGCACCTTTTCCGACGACGCTGTCGAAACGGTTGTCGGTCAGGGGGATGTCATGCGCCTCGGACAACCGCTCTATTACCCGGAAGCCCATGTTGTGCCGGGTCTTTTCATAGCGGCGCCCCGGGTTGCCCAGACCGATGATCAGGTGCACGGTCTCCTCCCTGACGGGGAATGGCTACTCCTCCTTGGCCTTCTTGTCGTCGCTGATCCGCTCAGGTTCCTTCACGGCCTCTTCCTCTCCCTCTGGCACGACGACTTTGGCTTCCTTCTTGGCGCTCACCGCGACCACGGCGACGTCCGCGTGGTCCAGGACGGTGAGACCTTCCGGAATGGCCAGGTCGCCGATCTTGAGCGCATCGCCGATCTCGACGTTGCTGATGTCCACGGAAATCGCCTCCGGAAGCCGTGCGGGCAGGCAGGAAACCTTTATTTCCCGCTTCAGATGCTGCAGGTCGCCTCCGTTATTTACGCCGACGGGGATACCCGAAAAATGCAACGGGACATCGAAAGTGAAGGCCTGGTCCATGCTGATCTCGTAGAAGTCCACGTGCCGGAGCTTGCCTGTGGTGGGGTTCGACTGCATCTCCTTAATCATGACGAGCTTTTCACGGCTCTGTCCGGCCTCGTCGAACGACAACCTGATAAAGATGTTCTCATCGCCGCCGCGCAGAAGTTTCATCAATTCGGCGGTCTTGACCGCCAGCATTTGGTTCTGGGTCTTTTGCCCGTAGAATATGGCCGGGATCGACCCTACGTTTCGCAGCCGCCGCGCGGGTCCTTTGCCGGCTTCCTGACGGATCTGGACTTTCAGTTCCGCTGTCTCCATAAAGACTGCCTCCTAAATGAAAAGTGAACTCACCGAATCGTTATAGTAAATCCTGCGGACGGCTTCGCTCAAAAGAACGGCGACCGAGAGGACCTTGATGCGCTGGCATGCCAGGGCGCGTTCGTGAAGCGGGATCGTGTCCGTGACGATGACTTCCTTCAGGTCGGACGATTCCAGGCGGTCAATCGCCGGTCCGGAGAGCACCGGGTGCGTGCAGCAGACCGACACCTCCAGGGAGCCCTGTTCCGTCAGGGCTTTGGCGGCACGGACGACGGTTCCCGCGGTGTCGATCATGTCGTCCAGAATGATGACCTTCTTGCCTTCCACCTGTCCAACGATGTTCATGACCTGCGCCTCGTTGGGGCCTTCCCGCCGTTTGTCGATAATGGCCAGGCTCGCGCCCAGACGGGAGCCGAAGGCGCGCGCCCGCTCCACGCCGCCCGTGTCGGGGGACACGATCACGACGTTATCGCTGTAGTTGCGTTTCATATAATCGAGGAGGACCGGCGTAGCGAAGAGGTTGTCCACGGGGATGTTGAAGAATCCCTGGATCTGGCCGGCATGGAGGTCCATGGAGAGGATCCGGTTCGCTCCGGCCGTCGTCAGGAGGTCGGCCACGAGCTTTGCGGAGATCGGCGCCCGCGGCGCCACCTTGCGGTCCTGTCGCGCATACCCGTAATAGGGGATGACGGCCGTAATCCGGTCGGCGGAGGCCCGTTTCATGGCGTCGATCATGATGAGCAACTCCATGAGGGTGACGTTGACCGGGGAGCAGGTCGACTGGATGATGAAGACATCCATGCCCCGGACGTTTTCGTCGATCTCGACGCGGGTTTCCCCGTCGCTGAAGGTGGTCACATGGGCCTTGCCCAGGGAAACGCCGAGCTTCTGACAGATCCTTTCCGCCAGGGGCCGGTTCGCATTGCCGGAGAACAGTCTGATTCGTTCAAGCATTTATCGCCTCGATCGTGTGCGGATAGTCTGGCTGGGGCGGGAGGATTCGAACCTCCGAATGCAGGCTCCAAAGGCCTGTGTCTTACCGCTTGACGACACCCCAACGCCGATGCATCAGTAAAGGGGATGTAAGAGGCCGTCTTCAGAGCGTTCGGGCCACAAACACGGAATAGGGTGAGAACCGCTTCAGCGCGACCTCCGCGGTTTCTGCGCCGTCTTCCGTAGCGAAAAGCCCGAAGACGGTGGGACCGCTGCCCGACATGAGCGCCCCTATGGCGCCGAGGTCGAGGAGATATCCCTTGATGTCCGCCAATTCCGGATGAAGCCGGATCGAAACCTTCTCCAGATCGTTGTAAAGACCCGCTGCCCAATCACCCGCTTCACAAAATCGCGGGATGCTATAATTTATTGACCGGTTTGTCAATCTGAAATTGAGTTTTTCATAAATGATTTTTGTGGACAAGGCGAACCCGGGATTGACCAGAACGAACCAGAAGCGGGGGACCTCCGGAGCGACTTTCAGGCGATCGCCGATCCCGAAGGCCCAGGCGGTACGACCGAAGATGAAAAACGGAACGTCGGCGCCCAGTGTTGCGCCGACATGAAGTAACTCCTGAAGGTTACAAGGGGATCCGATCAGTTCGTTGACGGCCAGAAGGGTTGTCGCCGCGTTCGAGCTTCCCCCGCCGAGACCGGCGGCGAGGGGGATGCGCTTCTTCAGGGTGATGTCCACTCCCCCGGGGTCCGGGGCATGGGTGAGCAGGGCCGCGGCCGCGCGCCAGACGATGTTGTTCCCGTCTTCGGGGAGGGTGCCGTCGGGGCAATGCAGAGAAACGCCCTCCGACCGGCGGGCGAAGCTCATCTCGTCGTAGAGGCTGATCCGCTGCATGAGCGTGGCCAAGTCATGGTAGCCGTCCGGGCGCTTTCGCAGCACCTTGAGGTGGAGATTGACCTTGGCGGGGGACAGCCTGGTGATCATCGGGTGCGCTTTTCCTTGACGTAGCGCATTCTCAGCTCGAAGAGCAGGCCCTCGAGAAGCTGCTTTTCTGCGTCCTTCAGGTTCCCCTCCGTCTTGTCCCTTAGCATGCCCAGGATGTCGATGGTTTGCTTGGCTGCGGAGAGGTTGCGCCGGGTTTCTCCGGTGGTGGGGTCGGGAAAATCACCGAAATGGTACATGGCCGTCGTGCTCAGGGAGAGGATGAAATTCTGGAAATCAATGGCCGGATAGGTCTGCTCTTCCCCGGGCGCGTCCTGTGGGGACGCGGGGGCGGCATCCGTCCGTCCGGGCGCTTCGGAGGCGGTGTCGGGCGGAACCGCGCCGGTTTCCGCCGCGGGTGGGGGCATGGTTTTGGCCTCTTCGGTCCGGACCTCTCCGGACTCGTCGAAATGGCGCCGATCCTTGATGACGAAACCCGTTTCTTTCTTCTCTTCTTCCATGTCAACCTCCCAAAACGGCTGATGGCGTCAGGCGCGGGGCGTTAGGATTTCCGTCCCTTGCCCGCCGCCCGTCTCGTTACATCGGTCTCATGCTGCGCAGCCGCGCGATCCGCTCCTCGATGGGCGGATGGGTGCTGAAGAGGTTCATCAGCGGCCGCCCCGTCAGGGGATTGACGATGAACATGTGGGCCGTGGCTGGCTTGGCGTTCATGGGGAGGGCCTGGGAGGCCCGGGAGAGCTTTTCAAGAGCCCCGGCGAGTCCGTAGGGCTTCCCCGAGATACGCGCCCCGCCCTCGTCAGCCATGTATTCCCGTGAGCGAGAGATCGCCATCTGGATGATCGTGGCTGCGATCGGGGCGAGGATGGCCGTGAGGATCAGGCCGATCATTCCCCCCCCGCTGTCATCGTCGTCCCGGCTCACGCCGCCGAAGATGGCCGCCCACTGGGCCATATTGGCGATCATGACGATCGCCCCGGCCAGCGTTGCCGCGATGGAGCCGACGAGGATGTCCCGGTTCTTGATGTGGGTCAACTCGTGGGCGAGGACGCCCTCCAACTCGTCCCGGCTCAGGATGCGCAGGATCCCCTCCGTGACGGCGACGACGGCGTGCTTTTCGTTACGGCCGGTGGCAAAGGCGTTGGGCGTGTCCTGCGGGATGATGCAGACCCGGGGCATGGGCAGCGAGGCCTTCATGGACAGGTCCCGGACGACGCGGTAGAGCTCCGGCGCCTCCGCTTCCGTCACCGGCTGGGCGCGGTACATTTTCAGGACGATCTTGTCTGAAAACCAATAGCTTCCGAAATTCATGATCATGGCGAAGGCAAAGGCGATCACGAGCCCCGTCCGACCGCCGAAATACCCGCCGATCAGCAGGAGAAGCCCCGTGAGGGCCCCGAGCAGCAAGGCCGTTTTGAATGAATTCATCTGTCCCTCCGTAGGCAAAAGGTCGAAGGTCAAGGGCCGGGTTCTTTCAACCTGTTCGCCCTTTGCCCTTGATCCTCTTGATGCCTGTTATTTGAAAATGATCTTTTCCCCTTCCACATCGACGGTAATCCGGTCGCCCTCCCGCCAGGAGGATTCCAGCAGATCCATGGCCAAGCGGTCCAGGACGAGCTTCTGCAGGACGCGCTTGAGGGGTCGGGCGCCGTAGACGGGACTGTAACCTGCCTCGGCTATATAGTTTTTCGCCGTCTCTGTCAATTCAATGGACAACTTCCGCTCGGCAAGGCGCTTTTCGATCAGCCCCATCTGGATATCGATGATGCGGTCGATGTCGGCCAGCGTCAGGGACCGGAAGATGACGATGTCGTCGATCCGGTTGAGAAATTCCGGCTTGAAGGCCGCGCGCAGCGCCTCCATCATACGTTCGCGGCGTGTGGCTTCGTCCCCGGAAGGATCTTGGAGCCACTGGCTGCCGATATTGGACGTCATGATGATGATGGTGTTCTTGAAATCCACTGTCCGTCCGTGCCCGTCCGTCAGCCGTCCGTCGTCCAGGATCTGGAGAAGGATGTTGAAGACGTCCGCATGGGCCTTCTCGATCTCGTCGAAGAGGACAACCGTGTAGGGCCTCCTCCGAACGGCCTCCGTCAGGTAACCGCCCTCGTCGTAGCCCACATAGCCCGGCGGGGCACCGATCAGCCGCGAAACCGAGTGCTTTTCCATGAACTCGGACATGTCGATCCGGATCATGGCCTGATCGCTGTCGAACATGAACTCGGCCAGCGCCCTCGCCAGTTCCGTCTTGCCGACGCCGGTCGGCCCCATGAAGATGAACGAGCCGATCGGGCGGTTGGGGTCCTGCAGCCCCGCGCGTGCCCGTCTCAGAGCGCTGGAGACGGCAGCAATGCCCTCATCCTGTCCGATGACCCGCTTCCGGAGGCGTTTCTCCATGTGGATCAATTTTTGGACGTCGGATTCCATCATGCGGGTGACGGGAATGCCTGTCCAGTTCGCGACAACCTCCGCGATGTCCTCTTCATCGACCTCTTCCTTGAGCATTTTCTGGTCCTTCTGGACATCGGCGAGGGCGAACTGCTCCGCTTCGAGCCGGCGGTCCAGCTCCACGCGCTTGCCGTAACGGATCTCGGCGGCACGCGCCAGATTGCCCTCCCGCTGGGCGTTCAGTTCGTCGGTCTTGAGAGCCTCCATCTCCTCCTTCAAGGTTTGGATTTTCTTGATGGATTCCTTCTCCGCTGACCAGTGGCGCTTCATCCGGTCCATGTCGTCCCGGATATCGGCCAGTTCCCGGTCGATCTTTTCACGGCGCTCCAGGGTTGTCGGATCCTTCTCGTCCTTGAGGGACTGCCGTTCGATCTCGAGCTGGATCGTTCGGCGCTCAAGGACGTCGATCTCCGCGGGCAGGCTGTCCAACTCAATGCGCAGGCGCGAGGCAGCCTCGTCGACGAGGTCCACCGCCTTGTCCGGGAGGAACCGGTCGCTGATGTAACGGTGGGACAGCGTGGCCGCAGCAATGATGGCGGTGTCCTTGATGCGGACCCCGTGATGGACCTCGTAGCGCTCCTTCAGGCCACGGAGGATGGCGATGGTGTCCTCGACCGTCGGCTCCTTGACGAGGATGGGCTGGAAACGGCGTTCCAGCGCGGGATCCTTTTCGATGTGCTTCCGGTACTCGTTCAGGGTCGTCGCGCCGACGCAACGCAACTCCCCGCGGGCCAGGGCCGGCTTGAGCATGTTTGAGGCGTCCATGGAGCCCTCCGCCGCCCCGGCGCCGACGACGGTGTGAATCTCGTCGATGAAGAGGATGATCTCCCCCGCGGCGGCTGTTACCTCCTTGAGAACGGCCTTCAACCGATCCTCGAATTCGCCCCGGTACTTGGCCCCCGCAATCAGGGCGCCGATATCGAGGCCGACGACCCGCTTGTTCTTGAGGCTGTCCGGAACGTCGCCGTTGACGATGCGCTGCGCGAGACCTTCGACGATGGCCGTCTTGCCCACCCCCGGCTCTCCGATCAGGACGGGGTTGTTCTTGGTCCGCCGGGAGAGGACCTGCATGATCCGCCGGATCTCCTCGTCCCGCCCGATCACGGGGTCGAAAGCCCCCTTCCTGGCGATCTCGTTGAAGTCGCGGCCGTAACGCTTCAGGGCCTCGTATTTTTCCTCCGGATTGGGGTCGGTAATCCGCTGACTGCCGCGGATATCGACCAGCACCTGAAAGATGCGGTCCTTGGTCACGCCGGACCGCTTCAGGATCGCGGGGATGGCCCCGTCCTTTTCTTCCGTCATGGCGAGCAGGAGGTGTTCCGCGCTGACGTATTCGTCCTTCAGGCGCGCCGCCTCCGTGAGGGCTCGGTCCATGATGCGGTTCAACCGGGGACTGAGGTACACCTGGGCGCCGGCGTCTCCGGTCACCCGGGGCAGTTTTTCCAGGGCCTGGCGGCATTCCGCCTCCACGGCCGCCGGATCCGCCCCCAGTTTCTTCAGGATGGCTCCGACGATGCCGTCCGGCTGCGCCAGGCAGGCCCTCATCAAGTGCTCGGCGTCGATGGCCTGATGACCGTACGTTGAGGCCAGACCCTGCGCCTCCTGCAGCGCCTCCTGCACTTTGAGTGTAAATTTATCGAATCGCATTGATCCTCCATCGGATGAAGGCACGGGAACAACGGCCAAAGGAGACCTAAACCGGCCCCGATATCCGTCTGTTCCTTGTCCTTCGCCTTGTGCTTTTTTTATGCTTTTGCTCGATCGGTTTCTCGATCGTGACGAAGATCCGTCCGTTCTTGAAGATGCTCACGGTCCCCAAGGATTCCGACGTGACGATGGAAATGGCATGCGTGATGCGTTGTCATGCCGGTTGCCCAAACTTCGCCTCGATCCCCCTGACGATCTGACAGGCAAAGTCCCACCAGAGTCTTGTTGATCGACGCCCAGCAGCCTCCCGGTGAGACGCGTGTGCGGCCTCAAGATTCGGATGTAAGGTATCCACCGACCCGGAGAATGTCAAGGAAACGAAGCGTCGGACGGCGGTGGGCGGGGCGTCCACGGCAAATATTGCTTGACGTGGGGGAAGGAAGCAGATTATACACCGCAAGAATCTGATATTGTTTGGTAAATGGAGACGATCCCGTGGATTTGCCTGCTGTTACGAGCACGCTCGATCTATACATCGCTGAAATCAACCAGTTTAGCCTTCTCACACCGGAGGAGGAATTCCGTCTGGCCGTGCGGTTAAAGAAATACAGCGATATGGAGGCGGCGGAACTGCTCGTCGTTTCCAACCTGCGTTTTGTGGTGAAGATCGCGCACGAATACCGCAACTACGGTCTCAAGCTGGCCGACCTGATCCAGGAGGGGAACATCGGCCTGATGCATGCCGTCAAGAAATTCGATCCCTACCGGGGCTACCGGCTCATCTCCTACGCCGTCTGGTGGATCCGGGCTTACATGCAAAATTTCATCATCAAGAACTGGAGTCTCGTCAAGATCGGCACTACCCAGGCGCAGCGAAAACTCTTTTTCAAGATGGGGCAGGCCAAAAAGCAGCTCGACGCCCTGTCCGAAAAGCATCCGGAGTTCTCTGAAATCGCCCAGTCGCTGGGTGTGAAGGAGATCGAACTCGCAGAAATGGATCAGCGGATGAGCCATCGCGACGTGTCTCTTGACGCCTATGTCAGCGACGAGGGGGACGCGGCGCACATCGATTTTCTCACCGATGACGGTGAGAATCAGGAAATGGCCCTGATCCGCAAGGAGGAGATGCAACTGGTCCAGCGCAACATCGCCGGCGCCATGGCCAATTTGAATGAAAAGGAGAGTTACATCGTCAAGTACCGGATCATGGCGGATCACCCCCAGACGCTTCAGGAGATCGGCAACCGCTATAGCATTACCCGGGAACGGGCAAGGCAGATCGAGAAGCAGGCCCTGAAGAAGCTGCGGCTAGCCCTGCCTTACCTGGGTGAGCGGACGGAGCTGATTGAGGGGTAGGCCACGGGGGAAGGCCTAAGGGGGATAGATCCGGGTCGAGGGGGGCAAGGCCGCACGAACGGCAGCTCATTCCGTGCCGCTCGCGAGGTTCTCGAAGCAGGTGTACTTTTCCAGGAAGGCCAGCTTAACCACGCCCGTCGGGCCGTTCCGCTGCTTGCCGATGATGATCTCGGCAATGCCCCGCTCGGGATTATCCTCGGACTTGTTGTAAACTTCGTCGCGGTAGATGAAGGCGATGACATCCGCGTCCTGCTCAATGGCGCCGGACTCCCGGAGATCCGCCATCTGGGGCCGGCGATTGGTCCGGTCCTCCACCTTCCGGTTCAACTGGGACAGGGCGACGACCGGGACGTTCAACTCCTTGGCCAGGGCCTTGAGCGAGCGGCTGATTTCCGAGATTTCCTGTTCGCGCGATTCCCTGTAGGCCCCGCCGCGCATCAACTGGAGATAATCGAGGAGGATTAGTTCGAGCCCGTTTTCCGCCTTGAGGCGCCGGGCCTTGGCCTTCATCTCCAGGACGGTGATGGCCGGCGTGTCGTCAATGAAGATCGGCGCCTCGGAAAGCCTGCCCGCCGCGCCGACGAGCTTTTCCCAATCCGTTTCCCCAAGAAAGCCCTTGCGGATGCGTTGCGAATCCACCTTGGCCTCCGAGGCGAGCATGCGCAGGGCGAGCTGTTCCTTCGCCATTTCCAGAGAGAAGATCGCCACGGGGATTCCAGATTCAAGTGCGGCATGGCTGGCGATGTTCAGGGCGAAGGCGGTTTTTCCCATGCTGGGACGCCCCGCGATGATGATCAGGTCTGATTTCTGGAAGCCCGAGGTCAAATCGTCGATTCGCTCGTATCCCGTGGGCACACCCGTGACCATTTCCTTGTTTTCATAGAGATGCTCGACCGTCTCGATGCTCTTCTTGATGATGTCCCGGAAGGGGTAGAAGGACGGCCGGATCTTGTTCTCGGAAATCTCGAAGATGGCGTGCTCCGCCTCGTCCAGCACCTGGTCCACGTCGGCGCCGGTCTGGAAGCTGTTGGTGATGATTTCCGTGGCGGTTCCGATCAGGCCGCGGAGGATGGCCTTGTTCTTGATGATCTTGGCGTAATAGGCGACATTGGCCGCGGACGGCACGTTGTCCACCAGGGAGGCCAGATAGACCGCTCCGCCCACCGAGTCGAGCTGCTTGCGGTCTTTGAGGCAGTTGCTCAGGGTGATCAGGTCGATCGGGTCGCTGCGCTCGGAGAGGGCGAGGATGGCGGCGAAGATTCGCCGATGGGCCTCGCTGTAGAAATCCTTCGCATCGAGGATTTCCAAAACGGCATTGAGGGCATGGTTCTCCAGCAGGATGCCGCCGAGGACGGATTGCTCGGCCTCCAGGTTTTGCGGGGGCAGCTTGTGCAGGGTCGGATCCATTTCGCTCATGACGCTCAGGCTTCCGCGACGACGCATACCTTGATTTCCGCCACGATGCCCGCCGGCAGCTTGATCTTCACGTCATACTCGCCGACGGCTTTGATGGGCTCTTCCATCTGGATTGCTTTCCGGTCCACCGCGAGTCCCCGCTCCTGGAGCGCGCCCTCGATGTCCTTGGTGTTGACGGAACCGAAGAGTTTGTCCTGCTCGCCGACCCGGCGCGCGATCGTCAGGGTGAGGCCCTGGAGCGAAGCCGCGGTTGCTTCGGCGCCCTTCCGGATCTTTTCGGCCTGTTGGAAGATGTGTTTTTTTTGCTCCGCGAACACCTTCGCAGTCTTCTCGTTGGCCTCGACGGCCAGACCTTTGGGGATGAGGAAGTTCCGGGCATAGCCGTCCGACACCTTGACGGTATCGCCCAGATTTCCCAGCGATGCGACGTTGTCCTTCAAAATGACCTTCATGAAGACCTCCTGGTGATGGATTCGGGTCTGTTCAGGTTAAAGGGACGGATTGTCCCTCGGTTTGATGAAACGGCGAAAGTCGACCCACAGGTCAAACATACCAAAGGCCGCGACGATCAGCAACAGATATTGCTGCAGGACCAGGAGTGCGTAGAAAAAAAAGCGGAGCCAGGCAGGAACGCGTTTCATACGGAAGAGGAAGCCCGTGATCGCCAGCCCCTGGAGGAGGTAGACAAAGCCGCAGAGAATGAGGACATTGACCCCGGCGATCTTTGCCCCCGCGTGCGGCACCAGAGCCAGCCCCCCCCCGATAATCAGCAGCCAGATGAGCCCCTCGGGCGCCTTCCAGCCCGAGAGGTCCGGATTGCCCAGCGCCGACGCTTTCCCCCGGCGGAGCAGGAAGCGGGCGGCAAGAAGGTTGGCCCAGACGGAAAGCACGATGCCGGCCGCGGCGACGGAAGGGAAGATCGCCATTAGAAAGCGCTGGAATTGTGGCGCGTTGTCACGGATGATGGCGACCTGTTCCGGCGGAAGATCGAGTTCCGAATAGACCTTCAGGTTTTCCCGCAGGCTGTCCGACAGGTGCGTGGCGACGATGTGCCAGGGGGCGGACCCCGTTCGCAGGCTCTCGGCCAGAAGCAGGAAGAGGCTCAACCCTGCGAGGACGGCAGACCCGATGGCCAGGGTTCGGACAAAATCGACCCCCCGGACAGTCAGTTCCCCGAGGACCAGGCCGGTCAGGGAAGCGCTGAGCAGAACGGGTATCAGGTTGAGCGGACGGGAGGAGGCGAGGAGAATGAACGTCGTCGCAGCCAGCGAGACAAAACAGACCACCACCCCCCGCCAACGTCCCAATTTTGCGTAAAAGAGAAGCGTCGGCAGGGGCAGAAAGACGATGACGCCGGTCCCTCCCGCCGGGATCAGGGCGACGCCGACGAAAAACAGGGTGGAAACGGCGATTCCGATCCCAAGATCCAGATGCGACCGTAAACCCGTTCGATCGTTCAACTTCCCGTCCCGCTGATGAGGCCCGGTCAGCCTTCGGTAACGGCGAACGGCATCAGGGCGATGCTGCGCGACCTCTTGATGGCGGTGGTCAGTTCACGCTGGTGCTTGGCGCAATTCCCGGTGATGCGTCTGGGCATGATCTTTCCCCGTTCCGTCACGAAGTCGCGCAGAACGTCCGGGGATTTGTAATCGATGATCAAGGCCGAGTCCGTGCAGAAACGGCAGAATTTGCGGCGGTGGAAAAATCTTCTCTGAGGCCTGGGCGGACGCTGGTCTCTTCTTTCGGGTACGGCCATGTTACTTCACCCCCTCATTGACGGTTTTTGCGGCGGTTTCCTGAGCGGCAGCGGCGGGAATCACCATCTTTGGCGCAATCGGTTCGGCCGGCTGCTTCCCCGCGTCTCCCTCTTCGGCTTTCTTTGCGGCGTCGGCGATTTCCTTTTCAATCGCTTCGCGGGTGAAGGTCCCGTCCCTCCGGACGGTCAGATACTTCAGAATCCGCTCATCAATCTTGAAATTTCTTTCAATCTCGGTGATGGCGGCATGGTCGCTGACGACGTCGAACAGCAGGTAATAGCCCCGTCTCTGTTTCTTGATTTCGTAAGCCAGTTTGCGCTTGCCCCAGCGGTCGATCTTGACGACGATGCCCTGGTGATCGGTGATGAACGTGCCGTAACGCTCGCACATCGCGCTGATTTCGTCCTCGGGCAGATCGACCGGGACAATGAAAATGATGTCGTATCTCCTCAATGCGCTTCCTCCTCTCGGCTCTTAAGTCCGGGCACGGGACCCGGACAAGGAGTGTTCCCGCGGGTCTGCGGGAAATTAACACGCCGATCGCAGGGGAATGAAGGCCGCCCTGAATCGCGTGTCTCCAAAAAATGAACCGGGCCTATACCATGAGACGAAAAGGCATGCAACCATTATTTCCGCGCTCCCGACGCGGTCAGTCCCAGGGGGTTAGCGTTTAGCCCATCGTGGAGGAAGGACCGTTTGAAGTTCTTATCCGGCGGGGCGCACCACGAACAGCGATGACGGACCTTCCCGGGGATATGCCGGCGATCATGGCGGTGTTTTTCTGGAGGGTTGCGCGATGGTCGAACCATGATCCTTCATCCGTCGGTCGGAGAATGAATGAGGCGGGGAGACGTGGGATCGGGGCGGAAAATGAAGGGGGGAGGGCAGGGGCCGTCAAGGCTCCCGTCCTCCCCCGCAGGTGGGTCCAGATATTCGGAAACGACAGGTTAAAGCGGTGTTGACCTTCTCCAAGAACCGGGCTCTTGCATGATCTCTACGACCAAGGCTTTTCGGCCGCCGCGTTCCGGCCGGCGATGCGGCCGAAGACGACACAGTCAGCCATTGCCACGCTGCCCAGTCGCACGGCGCCGTGCACGCCGCCGGTGACCTCTCCGGCCGCGTAGAGTCCCGGAACAGGCTTCATGTTGAAGCCGGTAACCTGAGCGTTCGTATCGATCACCAGTCCCCCCATCGTGTGGTGCACCCGCGGCCAGAGCCGGGCGGCGTAAAACGGCGGCATCACGGTCGGTTTTGCGTCGGGAAAAATCATGCAGTCGAACTGGGGATCTTTCTTCTTTTCGACATACCCGTTCCAGCGGGCGACTTCCTCCAAGAGTGCCGCCCGGGGGATATTGTAATGCTGCGCCAGGGTCTCCAGGCTGTCAAATTTCCTGATGGCGCCCGAAGCCAGCCCCTTCTCCAGGGCGTTGGAAAAGACCTGTTTGGGGACGGCGTAGGCATCACCGAAGATCAGGACCGGATGCCCGAGGAGGATGATGGCGTCCGCCCGCACCTTCCGGTCGCCTGTTTCCTTGATAAAGCGCTTGCCCGTAGCGGGATCGACCATGGGGGCGTAGCCGACGAGCCGTTCGCAGAAAAGAGGGACGAGACCGAAGCCTTTCTCGTCCGGGCTGGTCCATGGGCCGAGCTGGATCCAGTCCATCTGTACGTCCATGGCCCCCACTTGGCAGGCCGCGAGCAGGGCTTCTCCGGTCGCGCCGGGTTGGTTGGTGGAATCGAATTTGTCGTTCAGACGGGGATCGTGCACCTGGCGCAGCTTGACGTCCTGGGAAAAACCGCCCGAGCCGAGGACGACGGCCCTTCTGGCCTTTAAAAAGGCGGCCTTCCCCGACGCTTCATTCGGAAACCGGTAGCCCTTGCGCACCTCGATTCCGACGATCCGGCCCGCATCGTTGAGGACCAGGCGGACGAGCTTGGTCCGGGTCTGGACACCGATCCCGAGCTCCTTGGCCTTGGCCAGCATCTTGTTCACCAGTTCCGACCCAGAGGCGTTGACGGTCTGAACGGCCCGCTTGACCGAGTGGCCGCCGTGAAAGTTGAGCCGTGCAAATTGGGCGCCCACGTACTGCTGACACCATTCGAGGGCGGCGTTGGAGCCATCGGCGACCAGCTTGGCCAGTTCCGGATGGTTCAGGTACGACCCCGCCTTCAGCATGTCCTTCAGCATGAGTTCGGCGGAATCCTGGACCCCCTGTTCCTTCTGAAGCTTGTTTCCCGCCGCCGCGAAATCCCCGCCGTTGATGATCGAATTGCCCCCGGGGACGACCATCTTTTCGATGACCGTGACCAGGGCGCCCCCGTTGCGCGCCTCGATGGCGGCGGTGAGGCCGGCGAACCCGCTGCCGATCACGATGACGTCATAGGTTTCGTCCCATTTTTTGGGCATTTTGCCCGGCGCCGCCAGCGCCTGGCCGCCCAGCCCCACCCCGCCCACGGCCATGCCGGCGACGGCCGCGGCGCCTCCCACGGTTTTCATGAACTGCCGACGAGATACGCTTGCCGCCCTTTTCGATGCTTCGCTCATGGTTGACCTCCGTCTGTGTTTATGAGGGTTCGCATTCGGGTTCCGCTGTTTGCACAAGGGGAAGGATCCATCCCCACCATACGGTTTATCTGTAAGGGACGCCCCGGTGTTTGTCAACCCGAATATCGGGCGTCAGACCGCGGCCCGACGGTGCGCCGCTTGCCTGCCCCGCTTCCCCGGCGGCGCCTAGCGCCGAATGGCTTCCGGTAGGATGTAGACGTAGGGTTCCCGCAGGACGTGCCGATGCAGGAGCCGGTCAATTTTTCTGAAGGCGAGGTAGACCCGCCAGATCATGGCGTCTTGCCGGTAGTAGGCCGAGACCTCCTCCGCGGTGAGTGGGGCGATGCCGAACGCCGCCCCTTTGCCCGCAAAGAAGCCGTTGGCCGTTTCCAGGAGCAGGGGGATGAGCTCCGGGCGCTGCTCCTTGTAGACATTGGCGATCAGGTCGATCGTAACCTTGCGGAAATCGTAGTAGCGGGTCATGACGTCTTCGAGGAACAGGAGCCGGATCAGCCAGACGAGGAAAGAGGGCGTACAGCGGAGGAACAGCTCGGGATCGAGCTGTTCGACACCGTCCCGGCGGATCAGCGGGGTGCCGGTGTCGAGGTACCAGAGCTCCGACGCCTCCGTGATGGGGCCGTCCGACCGGCCGTGCTTCAGCGCCCAGTTCGAGATCTGGCCGTCGATCCCGAAGATCAGGGAGGGGTGGACCCGATGGCTCGCGAACACCTTCGCCAGTTCGCGGAGCACGCACCCGAAAAGAAGGCCGATGGATCCTTCCGCGAGCGTGTGGAGCAGGGCGTTGCCGATGGATGCCGAGGGAAGCCGAACCTGCGCCGTGTATACGATCCGGTTCCCCCGCTTGGGGACGACCCGCGCCGAGGCCCATTCCGGCACCTGAAGGCCGATGCGGCCCAGGCCCGTATTGTAGGCGTCAAACAGACGTTCGTACGCGTCCATCTCCGCGTTCGTGCGGAAGATGGGCATGCGCTTGTAGGCGATGTGCGCCTGTCCGGGATGGTCGATGACGAAGATGGTGCTCATCTCGCCGTAGCCGATGATCCTGGCGGAAATGGCGCTCAGATGGGGATTCCGGGGATCCAGCCCCGCCTCGAAATGGTTCAGGAGATCGGGGTCGATGACGTCTTTCAGCATATCGCCAGCACGCGCTTGGTTTCGGCCAAGGCCAGATCGAGCCGTTCGAGAATCTCCTGGGCGACGGCCCGGTCGATCGTCAGGGGCGGCAGGAGTTGGGTGACCTTCCGGTTGTTGTTCGCGTAGATGCAGAGCAGGCCATGGTCATAGGCGACTTTCGTGAGCACCGGGCCGCAGAGGTCGTTGACCATCTCGACGCCCATCATCAGGCCGAGCTGCCTCAGACCGACGACCAGTTCCGGGTGCCGGGCGCGGAGGGATTCAAAGCCCGTCCGGAAGAAGCCGGCCAGTTCCCGGACATGCTCGAGAAAAGGCGGGGCGGACGTAATCTCCAGCACCTCCAGGGCGACGGGGCAACCGACCTCCGCGCCGCCGAACGTGGACACGTGGATGAACGGGTTCTCATGAAAAAATGACTGCAAATCCGCCCTCAGGCAGGTTGCGCTTATCGGGTATACACCCCCGGAAAGCCCCTTGCCGATGACCAGGATGTCGGGCACGACATCGAAATGTTCGATGCCCCAGAGCTTCCCCGTACGACCGAGTCCCGTTTGGACCTCATCGATGATGAGGAGCGCCCCTACCCGTTCGCACAGCGCCTTGGCCGTCCGGAAAAACCCCAAGTCGGGAACGGGCATGCCGCAGGTGGCGGGGATGGTTTCGAAGATGACGGCGGCGGTCGTTGCATCGAGCGCCCCGGCCAGGGCCTCCGGGTCGTCGAAGGGGACCTGCATGAAGCCCGGGAGGTTGGGACCGAAGGGGGCGCGGTAGGCCTCGTCCCCCGTTGCCAGCGCAAGCCCTGTATGGCCGTGATATCCGCCCGCCGCGGAGACGATCTTCGTCCGACCGGTGGCCCCCCGGGCCAGCTTGAGGGCCAGGTCGACCGCTTCACCCCCTCCCACGCCGAAGACGGTGTACGAAAGATCTCCCGGGGTCAGGGAGGCCAGGCGCTCCGCCAGCCTCGCCCGCTGCTCGCTCAGGAGGTGATGGTTGCCGATGTCCAGTTCTTCCAGCGCCGCGATCAGGGTCCGGATGACCCGGGGATGCCGATGACCCAGGTTGAAGACGCCGCCGTTGCAGTGGCAGTTGATGAGCCGCTTTTCGCCCGCGGCGTCCCAGACGTATGGACCCTCACGCCGCCCGAAGACGAAGTCGATGCCGACGTTCTTGAAGAATTCGGCTTTGCCGGAGGAGACATGGAGGGAATATCGGGCGACGATGTCTTCCTTGGAATCCTGACCGATGTGCTTCATGGCTAAAGTCCCAGGTAGGTTTTTCGGATGACGTCCTCCGCGCGATCCTCGTTGCTGCGGCGTGACGCCGCATTTACCGCCGACCCCCTTGAAGCCGCTTAAAGATCAAAAGACAAAAGAACGCGCTGCCGGACTCGTGGAACGGTTTGTGTCTTGTGAACCTGTAATTGTTGAAGAAGGGGATGTGTTCGGCGGCCCGGGTACCGGATAAAGACCAGCCCCGCCTTTTCCCCGAGACGGGGTTTCGATCCTTCGTCCATCCATGCCGTTCCCTCGCGGAGACGTTGACGGGTCCAATCATCCGGGAGAAAATTACCCCAAAAATCTCATTGATCACTAGTCCGTTTGCCGGATAAAAGTCAAGAGGAGATTGATCGACGGAGAAAATATCATCAACCTTGTTGAAGAGACTTCATCACAATCGACCGTCGGGATGCTGGAAGATCATTTTTACGGCGGGTTTGATCGGTTTGCCCATGGCATTCCGGAGCAACGCCTCGAGGGACACCGTCTCCCTGGGGACCTTGTAGGAGGCCAGGCGCTGCTTGAGCCAAACGCGGAGCGAATCGGTATCCAGGCATCGTCCGGCCTCGAGGACGACGGCGGCGCAGACCCTCTCCCCCCAGACCGGGTCGGGTACGCCCACCACGGCGCATTCCCGGATATCCGGGTGGGTCCGCAACGCTTCTTCGATCTCCAGGGCCGAAATCTTTTCCCCGCCGGTCTTGATGATATCCACCTGGCTGCGCCCCAGGATGCGGTACACGCCGTTCTCGCACACGGCGACGTCTCCGGTCATGAACCAGCCGCTCCGGAATGCCTTCCGGGTCTCCTCCGGTCTGCGCCAGTACCCGGAGAAAACGGTCCGGCCCCGGACCGCGATCTCGCCCGGGATGTCCGGGGCAACCGCCGCTCCCGCCTCGTCCGTGAGCCGCACCTCCACGCCCGGCAACGGGACGCCGACACAGCCGGGGAGGCGCTTTCCGTGCAGGGGATTTGACAGCGCCATCCCGATCTCCGTCATCCCGTACCGCTCGAGGAGAACATGACCAGAGACCTCACGCCACTTCTCCAACGTACTCACGGGCAGGGCCGCCGATCCCGACACCATGAGCCGCATCTTTCGGCAGCCGTCGGACATGTCCTTCCGGTCGGCGGGAGACGACCGCACCCAGGCGTCGATGAGTTTCACGTAGATGGTGGGCACCGCCATGAACAGCGTCAATCGGCCGCGGCGGATGCGGTCCCAGACCTTCCAGGCGTTGAACGCGGGGAGGATCTCGCACACGGCGCCCGCCCAAAGAGCGCAGGAGACGACGTTCACGATGCCGTGAATGTGATGGAGAGGCAGGAATTCCAGAATCCGGTCGTTTTCCGTCCATTCCCAAGCCCTGATCAGGCTCGTGATCTGGGCCGCAAGGGTGTCGTGGGAGATGACCACGCCCTTCGGCCTACCCGTGGTTCCGCTCGTATAGAGAATCATGGCCTGCCGCGATGTCACCACCGGGGGCAATGCCTCCAAAGGGTGTTCCAGGATGTCGGTGCCGTGGGCGAAACGGAGACCCCGATCCCGGGCAACGGCCAGAAGAGGATCGGAAACGTCCGGATGGGCGATCACCGCTACGGGAGAGGCGTCCCCGATGACGTAGTCCAGCTCCGGCCTCGGGTGAGAGAGAGACAGCGGGACCGCGATGCCCCCGGCCCGCCATATCCCCCATTGTACCGCCACGTGCTGAAAGCCTGGAGGCGCGAGAAAGGCGACAGGACGCTCCTCAAGATCCAGCGATCCGTTCAGAAGAAAGGAGGCGACCCGGGCGGATGCGTCGAGGAGTTGCCGGTAGGTGAACGTGCCTTCCGGAGCGATGATGGCGGTCCGGTCTCCGAAGGAGCCGGCCCTTTCCGCGAGCAGGATCGACACCGCGCCTCCTCAAAGCGATACGGGGCTCGTCCTGGATCGACGGGGCACCCCCTCATCTTGCTCGAACGCCCCTTTCACTTTTCCTGAACGAGGGGTATCAACGAAACGAATCGGTGTCGAGCAGACGAGCGCGGAGAGTATACAGAATCGGATTTTTCGAGTCAATGCCGGTGTTGGCGGAAGCAAAAAAGACAGAAGGGCGAGGCACCCCGCTGCCTGATTTTGTTATGGTGGGCGATGCGCGACTCGAACGCGCGGCCTTTGGTTCCGGAGACCAACGCTCTATCCAACTGAGCTAATCGCCCGTCACAACGGGAGTTGTCCTTGCCACGTTTTATCTCGCTTGTCAATCAGAATTCAGGGACAGTCACCCAGGCTGCCCGAGTGACAAAAAGTTGAATTCGTGCGCTAAACCTGATAGATAAACAACCTTATGAAGGCATTTAATCCCATCGGCAACGGCGTGGGGCTTATCGCGCTCGTCCTCCTGCTGCTCTTCCCCGCCGACGCCGCGGCGCTGAACGAGATTATCAACATCCGGCATTGGGTCGCCCCCGATCACACGCGCATCGTCATCGATACGCGGGATGAGCCGCAGTACACGGTGAAAGAGTTGCCCGAGAAGATCATTCTCGAGTTTCCGTCCATGGCGCCGCCCGAGGCAAAGAAGAAGTGGATTCAAATCCTGAATAAGCCGGGAATCAAGAAAATTCTCCTCAGCATCCGTCCGCAACAGGTCATCCGGGTGGAACTGGTACTCGCCGCGCACACGGAGACCACCGTCTTCCCCCTGAAGGCCATCGAGGACAAGCCGTACCGCGTCGTGGTGGATATCGAACTTCCGGAGGCGGTGAAGGAGGCGACGCAGGCGCGCGAACAGGTCCGTGTCCTGAAAAAGAAGCGGATCGTCGTCATCGACCCTGGACATGGCGGTGAAGCGCCGGGGGCCGTCGGCAAACACAAGACCCTCGAAAAGGATGTGGTGTTGGCCATCAGCAAGAAATTGCGCGACACGTTAAACCGCCGCAAGGGCTACCATGCCTACCTGACCCGAACGGGGGACTACTACGTCCCCTTCAAGAAACGAATGCGGATTGCGAAGGAATACGGCGCCGATCTTTTCATCAGCGTTCATGCGGATGCGGAAAAAAGCCGGCAGGCCCAGGGAATCTCCGTTTACTGCCTTTCCATGGGCGGTGCGAGCAACGAGGCCGCGCGTCTGCTGGCAAAGAAAGAGAACCTGGCGGATGTCATCGGGGGTGTCGCCAACGGCAACGGCAACGACGAATCCGATCCGATCATCCTGGACATGTTTCAGACCCACACGATCAACCGGTCACGGGCCTTCGGTGTCGCCACCCTTCAGAGCGTGCGGGCAGTCGGTCCACTGAAGTTCGATACCGTTCAACAGGCCCCCTTCCTGGTCCTGAAGTCCCCGGAGATTCCCTCCATCCTCGTCGAGACGGGCTACATTTCAAACCCGAATGAGGAGCGTCTGTTGAAGAAACCCTCCTACCAGCGGCGTATGGCCGAGGCGCTGGCGCGGGCGATTGTCAAGGTTCTCTCTTCCTCCGGCGAGGGGGTACCGACAGAGGTTGCATCTTCGACAGTGGGTGCGAACGACGACCAATCCGCATCGAAGGGGACGGATGCGTCGATCGGACCGCCAACTTCGGACAAGGCCCCCACGGAACGGATCGAGAAGGGTCCGCTTGCGGCGACGGGCACCCTCGACCCGTCGGGCGCCAGCACAACCGCCGCACTGCCCCAGCCCCGGCGGGAGGGCGAGGCCAAGGCCAGGACCAAGACCGAACCCAAGGCCGAGGCCAAGGCATTCCGGCGGCATATATATGTTGTGCGGAGAGGCGACACGCTGACCGCCATCGCCGGCCGCCACGGCGTGACGCTCGCCCAACTCAAGGAGGCCAATGACTGGAGCCGCGGGCAGCGCCTGCTGGCGGGGCAGAAGCTCATCCTGCCGGGCCGTTCGGCGGAATCCGACGTGGTCCCGGCGCCGCAGGCGGCCGCCCGGTCGGAACGAAAGGGGAAGGCCGCTTCCGTTTATAAAGTCCGGAAGGGGGAAGGGCTGGAGCAGATCGCCCGACGTTTTGGCACCGACGTGGACACGCTTTGCCGGCTGAACAACCTTCGGCGGGATCGTCCGCTGTATGTGGACCGGTTGCTGGTCCTGCCCCAGCCCCGGCGGGAGGGCGAGGCCAAGGCCAGGACCAAGACCGAACCCAAGGCCGAGGCCAAGGCATTCCGGCGGCATATATATGTTGTGCGGAGAGGCGACACGCTGACCGCCATCGCCGGCCGCCACGGCGTGACGCTCGCCCAACTCAAGGAGGCCAATGACTGGAGCCGCGGGCAGCGCCTGCTGGCGGGGCAGAAGCTCATCCTGCCGGGCCGTTCGGCGGAATCCGACGTGGTCCCGGCGCCGCAGGCGGCCGCCCGGTCGGAACGAAAGGGGAAGGCCGCTTCCGTTTATAAAGTCCGGAAGGGGGAAGGGCTGGAGCAGATCGCCCGACGTTTTGGCACCGACGTGGACACGCTTTGCCGGCTGAACAACCTTCGGCGGGATCGTCCGCTGTATGTGGACCGGTTGCTGGTCCTGCCCCCGGCCTCCGGTGTTATAAGGGGGGACCGATGAAGCCCGTCCCGTTCATCTTGGTGGTGGCCGTATTCTGGCTGTTCGCTGCGCCGACGGTCGCGCAGATGGAACCCTTCCGGGTCAAGGCGGAGCTGGCGCCGTCAGCCCCCCGTCTCGTTCATCAGGGCAAGATCGTGGGGCGTAAGCTCGTTCAGCCGCCTGCGGATGAAGCCGGGCCGGGCATCGGGACGGGTGTGGAAATGCCGGCGGACGACGGCCCGCTTTTCCGCTTTCGTCTGTCCGATAGCATCAGCGTTTACCTCAGCCAGTACGAGGGCCTAACAACGGGGCGCAACCTCACCCAGCCGTTCGGGGAAACGAACACCATGAGTGTTTGGAAGATTCTACCGAGCCTCTGGCAGCAGGGGGCGACACGCGATACCCTTTCCACGGCGGCCGGCATGTTCGAGCCGGAAATCGGGCTGGGGATCGCGTTTTGAAAAAGAGCGACGCGCGGGGAATCGGTTCAATCCCGAATTGGCCCCGCCGGACCGGGCGCTTCCGGTCGCGACGAGAAAGGATCATGCAATGGATGTGTGCAAGGGACTCCACGCCTTCATCTGGCAGGACTACCGGGAAAATAACTGCAACACCTTCCTGATCGACGGGGAGAAAAAGATCCTGATCGATCCCGGACACCGCCACCTCTTCCAGCACGTGGAGCGGAACCTGGCCTCGCTGAAGCTGACACCGGCGGATATCGATGTGGTGATCGTGACGCACGGGCATCCGGATCATCTTGAGGCCGCGGAACTCTTCTCCAAGCCGACCCTGGTGACGATGAACGAGGCGGAATACCGTCTGGTCAAATCGTGGTCCGGATCGTATTTCGAGGGTCCCGATCCGGATTTTTTTTTGCAGGAAGGCGATCTGAGGATCGGCGCCGAGGATTTCGAGATCATCCATACGCCGGGACATTCGCCGGGGTCGATCTGTCTTTACTGGCCCGCCAGGAAGGCGCTGTTCGCCG
>ENA-UPTA01000178-UPTA01000178.1-activated-sludge-metagenome-genome-assembly--contig:-NODE-178-length-71138-cov-6.401882_pt1 | contig 71138 bp, 60 predicted proteins | sample MGYA00238184_ERZ773361 | MGnify/ENA primary metagenome ERZ773361 (study PRJEB29100, sample SAMN05720205) | activated sludge metagenome | isolation source: anaerobic digester from wastewater...
TTCATATCCCCCTAGACTGGAAAATCATCTTATTTTTGGCCTTGCTCGTTCCTCTCCTTGATCTAATACGGGACAAGAGGAGAGGAGGAGGCCGGAGGGAGATCCAGTCCCTGAGTTGGGACTGGAAAACACATCTCTTTGAAATCGGGGTGATCACACTTTTTCTGGTGAACGTGTGGATCTATTGCCACGGGGCTTTTACCTACCCCTGGCTCGAAGACGATGATTCCTGGACCCACGCGGCAGGGATCAAATACATCGCTCTTGAAAAAAATGTCCATGTTCCTCCGGGGGAATTTCATTATATCAATCCTTATCCGCCGGGGTACGACCTGACGCTGGCTTTGTGTCATCAAATAGCCCCGTCCCTGTATTGGACCATCAAATTTTTTAACGCGTTTATCGTGGCCCTCAGTTTTTTGTTTTTCTATTTATGGACACTGGAATTATCCAAAAGCAAACCCCTCGCCTTAACGGCGATGTTCCTCCTCACATGCCTCCCCAGTTATCTAAGCCATTTTATCTGGGCGCATTCCCTGGTGGTGACTTTATTCTTCCCGGCGTTTATCTGCCTCAAAAAAAGTATCGACGACAGGAAATTCATCTTCCCCGGCGCCATCTGTGCGGCCGGCATATTTTTCACCCAGCCGACCCAAAGCATCAAGTTTGTGATTATGGCCCTGCTTCTTATTTTCGCTTTTATCATCGCATATCGAAAAATTCCGTTTCGCCCCCTCATGGCCCTGATGCTGGCGGCTTTGCTGGCCCTTCTATGGTACGGGCCCGTACTGCATGGAATCTATAAAGGGACCTCACAACTGGCGGCCCGCGCAGACCAGGACCCCACCCAGACATTTAAGACCAAGGCCGTGGTCCCGAGGCTTTTCGGGGCCTCCGCCGGCACGGGGACAAGAAGCTACTCGCTGCAAGACTACCTGTATATTCCTGAATATAACTCTGTCAACAATCCCATCGGCATCGGGGTTTCCTTCTTCCTCCTGGGGCTGATCGGGCTGACGATCCACCTGTTCCATTTGTTCAGGAAAACAGGCGAGGAAGGGGGGCCGGACGTTAAATTCTATTCCTTGACCATCCTGTTTTGGCTCCTGTTTACCTTTTTGGGCACAAACAGCGAAACCTTTAACCTGCCGGTCGGCTTGTTCGCGTTTCGTTTCTGGATGCTTTTCGCGATCCCTTTATCCACACTGTGCGCCGACGCGCTATTATGGATGACATACATATTTAACACGCCGGGGAAAAGAAAAATACTGTTTCTGGCCATTGCGTTTTTATTTATAAACACCACGGGATATTATAAATACAAGGTCAACACCTCCTGGTGGTCTTACGGCGTGTACTGGACGTCCAATGACGAAATGAAGGCCTACGTGTGGATGCGGAAAAATCTCCCGGTGAACACAAAAGTTTTCGCCCCCGTTGATAACATGTTCGTGCTCGGGCACGACATGTTATGCGAGCCGTGGACAAAAGAATACAAAGAGAATCTCCTGAACGCGGAGAGCTTGTCCATGGACGATCTTTATCAAAGGTTAAGCCGGCTGGGATATGAATATATCCTCCTCGGGCCCAGGGAAAGAAGAGTCTACGGCCCCGAGAAGACGAAAGAGTTCTTTAAAAAATTAACGGGGGATGCCCGTTTCCGGTCTGTTTACAGCAAGGGAAAAGATGTCAGGATTTTCCAACTGATCCGGGGGTAACGGAAGACGTGGCTTCCCCGCTGACAACTCTCCGCATTAAAAATAACACATGTCATTCGGGAAGCTGACCGTCATATTGACATAAAATATTTTAAACAGACAATACGCGCTCAGCAGGAGCGCGGCAAGCCCCCCCATATGTTTCAACCTGACGTGAGGGGATGCCAAAGCCCCCTGGATGACCTGCACCCATAAGGCAGCGCCCAGGATCAATAAAAGCGGGGTCGCGGCCAGGACATAGCGGGTTTGATAATTTTTCCACAAAGAAAAAAAGACCAGGATAACGCCGGAGAAAAGCTTAATGATCAGCGGGCCTTTTCGGTCCCTGGTATTCAACCTGAAGAAAAAAGCTAAAAACGACACACAGTAAAATAAAGAAAATTCAGGCAACCTTTTTAAGTAAAAAAAACTGGATTCCCCGGAGAAATGCCCGGGATCCCAATAGGTAGCCGGCCTGTAATTCAAGGCGAAAACGGGGAAGAGAATTCCCCCCCCAACGATCAAACCCAGCCCTAACACCACAGATTTTCTTCCTTTATAGTTTTGTAGCCATGGGGATACCCCCCGGAACTTCTCCTGGATATTGTTTCCTTTAAGCATCAGGCCCGCGATCATTAAAAATAGTATTCCGACGAAAAAACCGCTGACGGATACAGATCTCACTGTGATCGTGGATAAATTATGAAGATCCAGGATTTGGCTGAAAAACGCGCGGCCGTAAACGCCATAATTCCAGATCAGCCAGGGAGACAACAACCCCAAAGGAAAAGCGAAACAAAGCAACACAGCCTTTTGCCGTAATAACTTCCTCTGAAACAGCGCGCAATACAATCCGGCACTTAAAAGCGTTAAGATGCCGGTATATTTAGTTAAAAGCGCGCATCCGGCGGCAAGACCGAAACCGGCATAATCAAGAGTATCCTGATATTTAATCCCGCGCAGAAAAAAGAACACAGCCAGCAGCATAAAAAAGCTGGCTGTCGTGTCCATCCATATCTTTTGCGACGTTATGATATTCACCGGGTCCAGCCAGACAAGGAATGCCGCCGCCAGCCCAACCGTTTCGTCAAAGACAAACGCTCCGATCCAATATGTCAGGACAATCATCAGAACCCCGAAGAATGCCGATACAAAAGCAGCGGAAGAATAATGTTCTCCAAAAAGCCTCAAACTCAAGCTGACACAGGCCGAGAAGAAAGGGGGGTGCTTAAAAAGAGGCTGGGTAAAGTATTTCGGCAGAGGGGCAAAATGCGGGCGGATCTCCAAAAGCAGACGCGCAAAGTTCCTTGTGTGGTAGGCAGGAAAATGGTTTTTAAGCTGGGCTCCTAAGTGGTAAAACACCAGCTCATCAATCGTCCGGGTCGTGCTTCTGCGATAATTGTTTGTGCGGATAAAAAATCCTGAAACCACCAAGATAAGCAATACGGCATAGATAACCCAAGAATTTACGCGGGCAGGCATAATCAATATGTCCTTACAGGGGCCCCGGAGGGACTTCGCTTAACGGGAAAGAAGCGGGCAAGCGGATACAATCCGCCTGCCCGCTTCACGCCATTATAAATGTCTTTGCACCGGCGCCTTGATTTCTTCAAACTCCAGCTTTAAATCCGCTGGTTTTTTCCGGCCAAAACAAACCCCGATGCGTTCGTGAAAGGAAACAACATCCAGATCGACATAACGCTGCTTAATAGCCTCCGCTGTCTTCATGTACTGAATCTTTTTGCCGGACACGCCCGCAACCGTGACCCCGGTAATATTGTTCTTCAAAAGGAGGACCGCGGCTCCGCCGGCTTCTTTCCCGAAATTCACGTCATAAGCCGAAGAATGCCCGCAACGGACCAGATGCCCAGGGGTGACGGCACGGACTTCCGGAATCTCATATAGGCCTTTAACGTACATTTTTTCATTTTTCATGAATGTTTCAATCTCCGGATCGGCCTTCAGTCTTTTGATAAGTTCCTGGCACACGTATTTCCCGGCCCCAGCCAGCTTTTTATGGCCAAAAGCATCGATCCCGGCGGATTCATCCACCAGTTCTTCACCATTGGCGTTTTTCAAACCCTCCGCCACAATAATCAAATAGGTTCCGGCTTTGACATCGCTTTGGGAAACGCGGGCCATAAACCGTTTTTTCATGTGCCGGTAGAGGACGTCAAAATCAACCGGGACCTCCGGGATTAAAACCGCATCCGCTTCCGAAGCGATCCCCCCGCGGAAAGCCGTGTGCCCGGCATAGCGCCCGAAAACCTCCATGACAATAACCCGGTTATGCGTCCGGCCCGTGGTCTTGACCTCCTCAGCGAAATTCGCAATCCGGCTGATCGTGGAATCCCCGCCGACCGAATAGGTTTGCAGATCCAGATCCATCGTCTTGGGCGCATGCACGCAGGGGATGCCCTGCTGGCTCAAATCCACCATAACGCTTCCGGAATCGTCGCCGCCGCTGATCACAAGGCCGTCGATAGAGAACTTTTTCAAGCCTTGCTTGATTTTATCATATTTTTTATCATCATCGATCTTCTTGATCTTCACCCGGGAATGTCCGGCTTCGGACCCGGCCAAATTGGAATCCACATTGTCCACGCGCTCCGGAGTCAACTCGACCAGGCTGTCAAAATCCATCAAATTGTAAAGCCCGGCGTAACCGTTCGGGATCACATAACATTCCATTCCGTTTTTGTGCGCCATCTGCGCTACCCCTTTGACAACCGCGTTTAAGCCCCCGCAATCCCCGCCGCTGGTGATAATCCCAATCTTTTTCATTTGAACTCCTTTTCATATAATTTAATATTAAATGCCATCATATTTAGCTTAATAAATTACCACAGGCCTGATGACAAATCAATGGCAAATCTTTCCGAAACGCCCTCACAGGCTTAAGGCGCTGCTTCCTGGGCCTCCGCAAGCAAAACCCGGGCATGACGAACAGCGATGTCGCCTTTTTTATCGCCGCTCATCATATGGGCGAGCTCTTCAATGCGGGTTTCCTGCTCAAGGATATTGATCCTGGTCACGGCGCGGCCGTCCTGGACCTGTTTAAGCACTCTGAAATGCCTGTCGGCAAAAGCAGCGATCTGGGGAAGATGGGTGATCAGGATAATCTGGCGGTGCCGGGATAAAACCTTCAATTTCTGCCCGATGACCGCGCCCAGGCGCCCGCCGATCTGCGCGTCAATCTCATCAAAAATCAAGACCGGAACCGGGTCAACATCCATCAGCGCTCTTTTAAGAGCCAGCATGACCCTGGCCGCCTCCCCGGACGAAATGATTTGCGCCAAAGGTTTGCAGGGTTCGCCGATGTTAGGGCTAATATAAAAAGCCACCTCGTCAACGCCGCGCGGAAGAAAGCCGCGTTCAGAAAGCCTGACCTCGAAGGCCACATGCGACATCCCTAAATCCTTCAATTCCCGTTCGACCACCGTTTTAAGCCTCTGGGCGCTTTTCTTGCGGCATTCCGTACACTGCCCCGCCAGAGCCGACAAGTGTTTCTCCGTCTTTTGCAACTGTTGCCTGATCTCCCGGTCGTTATGCTCCCAGTCCATCAAATCCTGATACTGACTTTGTATTTTTTGATAATAATTCCGGACGTCTGCCAAGGAGGGGCCGTATTTCCTCTTCAGGGATTCATAGATATCATAGAGGTTCTTAACGCTTTCGGCTTGAGTCGGCTCAAAGGAAAGAGAATCGGCATAAGCCTTCAAATCCGCCAATAACTGCCCGCTGTTTTCCTGCAATTGGCTGAAGCCCCGCTCAAAAGGCCTGGTCGTTTCATCCCAATGCGTCAAAATCCTTAACGGGCCGAAACCCCGCCTTAAAACCATATCGATGCCAAAGGCCTCATTTTCGAAAAGATCCACCAGCATGGCGGCATTTTCATAAAGTTTTTCCGCATTTGTAACTCGGGTCAAATCCTGGCAGACCTTTTCATAAACAGCGTCGTCAAGCGCAACGGCGTTCAGGTCTTCAAGCTGGGAAGCCAGCCTGTCACAATCCCGGGTCCGGGACTCGGCCAATTGCTGAAGTTCGCTGAGCCGAGCCTTCAAAGAGGAATACTCACGGAAGGTCCGTTCATATTGTTCCTTGACTCCGCCAAAGTCCGTCAACTGATCCAAAATGACCTGATGGGAGTCTTCAGACAAAAGCATCTGATGGTCGTGCGGCCCGTGCAGGTCAATGAGACATCGGCCGATATCTTTCAGTTGGCTTATCGTCACAGATACCCCGTTCACCTTGATTTTAGCGCGCCCTTCCGGAGAAGTCTGCCGGGAAATAATCAGAGTCCCGTCTTCTTCCGGCGAAAAATCTTGCAGAGACGGGGCCACTTGAAACAGGGTGGGGGAAACAGAAAAAACCGCTTCCACCTGGCAAGGCTTTTGGATATCCCTGACTTGAGCCTGATGAAGCCGCTCCCCCAAAACAAAACGCAGGCCGTCTATGATAATTGATTTTCCGGCGCCGGTTGACCCGGTTAATATATTCAGCCCGCGGCAAAATTCAATCTCAAGCGTATCAATAAGGCCAAAATTATGAATAGCAATTCGTTCCAGCATCTGTTTATTAATTTTTTGTCCTAAAGTTAAATAGTGAGGAAAGAGAGGAACCTCTGATTTTTATGGCCTTATCATAGCAAAATATTACGGATTTTTAAAGATTTTTGACTTTTCATAACGCCTCAATATCCAAGATTAATTCTTTGCACTTCCTCATCTATAAGTTATAATTGACTCAACATTGACTTGAAAGAATGGAAAGGAAAATATTATGTCCGCAAGAATATTTATTGCCGATGATAATCCGGAAACCCTCAAGCAACTCACCCAGTTTTTCGAATCAAAACAATATGATATCCTCTCCGCCCACAACGGGAAAGAGGCCCTGGAAATCCTGAACATTAATAATGCTCCCCACCTGCTCATTATTGACTCGGATATGCCCGACATGGACGGGCTGGAAGTCTGTCAGAGACTCCGGGAAGACACCCGGTTAAAAAACAAGCCCCTGATTATCTTAAAAGAAGCGTGGGTTGAAGAAGGCCCTTTCCGGCGGCTGGGGGTCGAAGAATTTCAAAGTAAACCTCTGGATATCCCCAAACTCTACCAAACATCCTCAATCCTGTTAAAATACGGCAGCCGTTCCCGGATTCCCGGGAAAACACCCGGGATCAACAAAGGAATGATTGCCGTCATTATTATTATTCTGGTGGTCTTACTCCTGTCGGTCATTCTCCTGGGGACAGAAAACCTTAAATTCTGGATCAAATAAGGACGATATCTCCAGGCAAGAGAGCCCCTGATTGTAATGCCGACCCCTAAAAAAATATTATCTATCATTCTCCTGAGTTGTATGGCTGTCCTCAGCATCCGGCCGCTGCCGGCTATTTTCAAAAAAGCCTGGAATAATGTCTGTTTAGCGCAGGCCCAGCACTGGGATTTTGACATCTTACAAAGAAATTACCACTTTATCTTCCAGGCTTCTCACGAGGCGCAAAACATCATCCCGCCTGATGAAAAAATAACCGTGTCTTTCAATAAAAATTCCATTCAATGGATTGCGGCGCGTTACGCGTTATATCCGCACGAAATCGCCGCAGGGGCAGAGTATTCTCTTCTTCCTCCGGGAGAACAAGCCATCCGTGAGGGGGCAACTTTATACCCGCTTGCTGGCGGTGTCCAATTGTCCACCACGGCCCCGATACAGGAGAAACCCTCCCGGCATAAAAACATGGCAACCCGCCCTCACGCGTTTTATCCCATTCTTCTTCTCCTGTTGTCTCTATCCCTTAATGGCGTACTGGGATATTTCCTGCTTCAGATCCTGAAAATTCATCATAAAGAAGCCGGAAAAATTTGGTTTTGGGGGACAAGTTGTCTGGTCGGAAACGCTCTTCATTCCATGTCCGTCTGGATTCTGCTTCTTTTTCCCCTCCCTTTAAACCAGGGTCTCCTCCTGGGAACATGGCTAAGTTGGATAATCGTCTTGCTCCTCTTGGGAGCCAGCCCACAAAAACGGATAAAACTGAATCGCCTCGCCCCAGCGCAAGAAGAAAAGGGAGGGACAAAAAGGCCAGTCTTCCCCTGGGCCGGATTTAGCGTAATATTAATAATAACGGCTATGGTTATAGTAATAGCCCTCACGCCACTTTCAGATTGGGATGGACTTTCCAAATGGATATTGAAAGCCAAAGTTCTATTTTTAAAACAAACCTTTGATTTCCGCTACACGCACCAGAACTACTATCCGCTCTTATGGCCGATCACCGTAGCCACACAATTTATGTTAACGGGGAAAGTCATCGATATGGCCGCCCAATGGATGTCCGCAGTGTACTTTATATTGTGCACAACCCAAATTTGGGGGGGGCTTACGATTTTAAATATCCCGCGGCAACCGCGCTATTATATCCTGCTTATTTTTTTGCCTATATTTTTTTCCTACCGGATTATGGCCACAGCCAATGCGGAAAATATGTTTCTGGCGACCACAGCAGCCACAGTCACCGCCCTCACCGCATGCATAAAATTCCCGGGGACAAAAAGCTACGGCCGGCTGGCGTGTTTCCTTTTAATAACTCTCGCGCTCATAAAGTTTGAAGGGGCCGTAACCGTATTGATGCTGCTTGCCGGCTTGGCGGTGACACAAAAAAGGGCCTTTTTTCAAAAAGACAACATCCCTTTATGGATCGGAGGGGGAGGGGCCTGCCTGCTCCCCGCTCTATGGATCACTTGGATACAAAGCCACGGGTATATGCATTCGATCGTGCACGTTCAAACAAGCACTCTGACACAAAATGTTCTATTTTTGATTCGAGAAAACGGATGCCGATTTCTCTCTAGCCCTGTCGCCTCACTTTTAATGATTTTATACCTCCTGTCCATCCTGCATCCCAATACAAAAGCATGGTGCGCCGTTGAAAAATGGAACCTGTGGGCCTGGGCCGGGTTATTCCTGTTCAGCCTTCTGGGCAACGCCGGGCAAAGCTTTAACGAAATACAGAACACCGGGAAAGACGCGTTTATCCGGCTCTTTCTCCACACACTGCCTTCCTTGACATTGCTTATTTCCTCACGAATGTTCGTCCGGGCACAGGATTCGGGTTAAATTCTTCTAGGGAATACAGCCGATAAGGGTTAAAATATAAAAATAAATAAGCACCCCGGGAATGGGTTCATGTACAAATCGTCATAGTAAAAATAATTTCAAGGAAGGAAGCATGATGAGCGAGTTAAAAATCACTTTGAAAGAATCTGAAATTCCGCGCCAGTGGTACAACCTGGCTGCGGACCTGAAAAATCCTCCATTACCGCCTTTAACCCCGGATGGTTCGCCCCTGTCCCCGGAGATGCTTCAAGCGGTCTTCCCGACGAACCTTATCGAGCAGGAAGTCAGCACCCAGCGCTGGATTGATATCCCGGAAGAGATCCTGGAAATTTTGTACCGCTGGCGGCCCACTCCACTCAGACGGGCGATCTACCTGGAAAAATATCTCAAAACCCCGGCTCGAATCTACTATAAAGACGAAAGCTGCAGCCCGGCGGGAAGCCATAAACCCAACACGGCCGTGGCGCAGGCTTGGTACAACAAACAGTTCGGAATCAAGCACCTGACAACAGAAACCGGGGCGGGACAATGGGGGTGTTCGTTGGCCTTTGCTTGTAACTTAATCGGGCTGGAATGCAAAATTTACATGGTCCGAATCAGCTTTGACCAGAAACCCCTGAGAAAAATCATGATGCGTGTCTGGGGGGGCACATGCGTCGCCAGCCCCAGCACCGAAACCGAATTCGGGCGCAAAATCCTCCAGGAAATGCCGGATACCCCTGGAAGTCTGGGGATCGCCATCAGCGAGGCAATCGAGGAAGCGCTCAAAGACACATCAGGAAAAACCCGGTATTCGCTCGGAAGCGTTTTAAACCATGTCATGTTGCACCAAACCATCATAGGTTTAGAAGTTAAAAAACAGCTGGCCCTTATTAATGAAAAAAATCCGGATATCATTATTGGTTGTGCGGGGGGGGGGAGCAACTTTGCCGGGCTGGCTTTTCCGTTCCTCTCTGATAAAATCAGCGGAGCGAAAATGACCATCATCCCTGCGGAACCCACCGCCTGCCCCACCTTGACCCGGGGACCTTTCACATATGACTTCGGAGACACCGCCCGCCAAACTCCCCTGCTGGCCATGTACACCTTGGGGCACAGGTTTGTTCCCCCGCCCATTCATGCCGGCGGGCTCCGGTATCATGGGATGGCTCCCCTTGTCAGCCACGCTGTCAAAGAAGGGCTATTAGAACCCCGCGCCTATGATCAAATCAAGTGCTACGAGGCTGCTCTCCTCTGGGCGAAAACCGAAGGGACGATTTGCGCGCCAGAAACAAGTCACGCGATCGCCTGCGTCATAGAAGAAGCGGAAAAAGCCAGGGAAGAAGGGAAAGGGAAAATCATTTTGTTTAATTACAGCGGACACGGGCTCATGGATCTTATGGGATACGAAAAATTTTTATCCCAACAGTTAAGTGATTATCATCTCCCGGAAACAGACCTGAAAAAATCTCTGGATATCATCAAAGATTTCCCCAAGGTCAAATAGTAGAAACAAACGAGGGGGCAGGATCAAGAACCGTTCGTATCAAAAGATCACAGCTGGGGAGTTAAATTTTTGTCCCCAGGATAATTATTTGTACATCTCAATGGATTATGTTAGAATAAATATGTCATAACTCATTTTTTAACAATATATTGCAAAAATTTACTGCCCGGCAGGGACCTTTATGACCGAAAAAGAAAAACGGTATTGCTTAAGATTCAACAAAAACGTTTTCTTAATCGACAATAATGGAAAAATGACCTGTACCTGCAGTCTGCCCCAAGAAGACCAACAGGAAGATCCTTGTGCGGTGATTTGCGTTCACAACATGAAAACTCAGGCGCTTGTTAACCAGCTGAAGCAAAAGAAAGGTCTGTCCGACGAAACGATAAACACCTCTCTGGAGCCGCTCGGGTATCGGGACTGGGCTCCGCTCAAATACTAAATTTCCTGTATCAAACACCCAGATGAAAGCGTCACCGCAAATAAAAGACAACTTAACCGTTTTTAATTTCTCCGGCTCAAAACTTTCCACCTTCCTTGGAATATGCTCCCCCACCAAAAAAGGACTCTTTAAAAATCTTTTTTGTTTATTTTTATTCTTTAGTTTCGGAATCCTTTTATATGCCCATGTGCTAAACGGCGAGTTTGTATCCGATGACCATCCTTTTTTGGTCAATAATTATGCCATAAGAGATGCCAGGGATTTACACACGATATGGGAATCTTTTCCAACAAGGTTTTTATTAATGTACTCTTACGCGCTGAATTTCGCCTGGGGAGGATTAGACGTTTTTGGATACCATTTGGTTAATATTATTATTCACGTCCTGAATACCTTTCTGGTCTTTCTCCTGACCCGGGAACTTTTGACCGTTTCCGAGGCTCAGGTCCCTGAAATCCCCCACAAACTTCTTTTCTCCTGCTTCACGGCGCTTATCTTTCTTTGTCATCCCATACAAACTCAAGCCGTTGCTTACATCGCCCAAAGGGGGACGTCCTTATCAGCTTTTTTTTATTTATTAACGATTCTTTTCTACATAAAATCCCAAAAAGACAAATTCTATTATTACTTATCCGTCGGGGCAATGTTTTTAGGGGCTATGTCAAAAGAGAATATTATAACAATTCCCATTTTAATATTTTTTTATATGGTTTTTTGGGGCAATCTCAGGAAGGCAGGGGGAATAAAGTTCCTTAAAGAAATTACTCCTTATTTCTTTCCGATCATCCTGGTTATAATTTCTTTCGGTGCCGGGAAAAAGGCCCCCGTCGCCGCCATTAATGAACAATTGACCGGCGGCCATTTCCGTTGGGACTACTTTCTCACTGAAGTTAATGTTTTAATGAGTTATCTCCGCTTGTTTATCCTGCCCTTGAACCAGAGCCATATCTATGATTATCCGATAGTCAAAAATGTCTGGGAGCCGCAAACATTACTTTCCCTAACGTGCGTCACCATATTACTGTTATCCCCTTGGTATTTTTTTAGGACCGGGAAGAAGCTCTTGGGATTTTCTATCCTTTGGTTCTTTGTGACCCTCTCGGTGGAACTCATAACCGTAATTTTTATCCACATGGGTCTTATGTACGACCACTGGCTTTATCTGGCCAGCGTTGGGCTGTCTGTTATTGGCGTGTATATCTGTTTTGTTCTTATAAAGGACGCCGGTCATTTACGTGTTGTTATGTTTCTCCTCATCTCCGCCTTGTCCTTCCTGACATTTCAAAGAAACAAAATCTGGATGAATGAAGTTGTGTTCTGGCAGGATGCCGTTAAGAACGCCCCGTATGATTATACTGCGCATCAATTCTTGGCACTGGCTTTATTCCGTAAAGGTCAATACGAGCCGGCCATGCAGGAATCCATGAGAATTCTGCGTTGGAATCCGAATGACACTCAAATATTAAATAATATCGGAGTTTATTATCTGTCAAAAGGCGAAGAGGACCTGGCTTTAAATTATTTTAAAAGGGCGGTCGACCTTAACCCGAATTGTTATCCTGTCCACAATAATCTGGCTAAGATATACACGCAGAGAGGCGAAATGGGGCTGGCTATTATCCATTATGAACGGGCCATACAGGCATTCCCTCAAAGCCCCACGGCTTATTATGATCTAGGGAAATGTTATTTAAAATTAAACCAGAAACAAAAAGCGGCGAATTATTTAGATCAGGCAAAAAAATTATACCGGAAAAGGCACCAAACAGATAAGCTAGAGGAAATCTGTGAACTCAAAAGTTCCTTGGAATCTGATAATCGCCCCTGAAGACGAAATTGGAAAAATTGATTTACTTTTAAACGATCTCAGGTATAATAAAATTTCTGAAAATAGCCAGGATATCGGGTACGGGTTGGCACAAGGAGCCCGGCTCTTGTAAAATATCTGGGAATAAATAAGTTGGGATTCCTGCCGACGGTTAGATTTGCCCAAGATATTATGTGTTTATATTCAGAAAAATACCTGGCGTCCCGCCAAGCGGGGTTGGCGAATTTTTCTGAAATGAAATTTATTTAAGGTAATTCGCTGGCGTAGCTCAGCTGGTAGAGCAACTGACTTGTAATCAGTAGGTCGGGGGTTCGAAGCCTCTCGCCAGCTTAATTTTATTCTTAAAAGGAACCCAGGTTTTTTGAAAACAGCCCTGAAGAAGCCAACAGGACTTGCCCGCTCAAGGTTCAGCGAGGGGCTTTAATGTTTCTGAAATTTTAAAACCGGGCAGATACCCAAGTGGCCAAAGGGGACAGACTGTAAATCTGTTGCGGAACCGCTTCGGAGGTTCGAATCCTCCTCTGCCCATAATTATTTCCGGCCCCCTTAAAATCCTGTTAAACAGGATATTGACAAAATTCCCTCATCCCGCGAGAGTAGTTCAGTGGTAGAACACAAGCCTTCCAAGCTTGATACGAGGGTTCGATTCCCTTCTCTCGCTCCATTTTGGTTAAAAATTTCAGTTCGACAATTACCAAAAAATAATACATTTTTAAATGTTTCTATGTATAATATTTTTCGTAATCATCGCTCTCTTAGGATAAGCCTGAAGAGAAGCAAGTTTTTTCTGTTATTAAAAACATAACCGGGATTTAAAAAATTATGAACATTACTTTACTCATTCCCACCCTTAATGAAATCGACGGTATGAAAGCGATCATGCCCCGCATCAAACCCGAATGGTATAACCAGATTCTTATCATCGACGGTCAATCTACGGACGGGACGATAGAATACGCGAAAGAACAGGGATATCCGGTCATTATCCAAAAGAAGAAGGGGATGCGGCACGCTTATATGGAAGCCCTGCCGCATGTCACAGGAGACGTGATTCTGACCTTCAGCCCGGACGGGAACTCGATCCCGGAATTGATCCCCGATTGTATTGCCAAACTCAAAGAAGGCTATGATATGGTCATCGTTTCCCGTTACGCCGAAGGGGCCAAAAGCTATGACGATGACCGGGTAACCGCGTTCGGGAATAAATTATTTACGACCACGATAAACCTGTTGCACGGTGCCCGCTATACCGACGCCATGGTGATTTTCCGCGCTTACCGCACCAACTTGATACAGGAGTTGGACCTGGATAAGGACTCCAGTTATGAATTCGAAGAACGCCTTTTCGGGACGACGATCAGTTGGGAACCCCTGTTATCCATTCGTTGCGCCAAGCGCAAGCTCAAAACGGCCGACATCCCGGGAGACGAACCGCCCCGGGAAGGGGGGGAACGGAAGCTGCAGGTTTTGCGCTGGGGTGCCGCCTACATGTTCCAGGTTTTCCGGGAAGTCTTTATCTGGAAATAATACGCCCCGTTCACCCCGGAACAAATTTCAAATAAAACATTGAACAATCCGTTTCCGTGCCTGTAAAAATAGACATAAATTCCGCTGGGGGGGGAGGGCTCCGTGCCGCGTTAAGAACCTTTTGGCGGAATGATGGGGTCATGGCTCTTTTATTATTAGGCATATTCCTGCTCACCAACGGATATACTTACGGATGGGATGACCAGCATCTGGAAATCCCTCTCCTCAAAAGTCTGATAGATCCGTCACTTTACGCCGGCGATTATTATGTGGAGAGCCTTAAAAAAAACTTTTCCTCCCTGCTATACCCTTGCCTGGCAAAAGTCATTTCGGTGGAACAAATCCCATCCATCTACCTGTCCCTGTACCTTTTCTGCCGGTATCTCTTTTTCTTCTACATTTTTAAACTGTGGACGCATATCAGCCAATCCCGTCTCAGCGGGGCACTATGCGTAATCATGCTGCTCCTCCTGGGACGGGTAGAGGAATTCCTATACCGGACGTTCTCCCACCAGGAATTCGCCCTGGCTTTCATTATGGGCGGACTCTATTTTTTTTATAAAAACCGGTTCACCTGGGCCGCGGCGATCTTCGGGTTGTCCGCCAATATCCATTCCCTATACAGCCTTTTCCCCTTTCTCTATTTACTGGTTTTCCTGACCCGGCATTTCTCCCGTTACGGCGGGCGGACGATTTTAAAAGCGTCACTGGCCTTTCTGCTATCGCTCAGCCCGCTTTTAATCTGGGGGTACTCCACCGGGCACAGCAGCGCGCCTGCCTGGCCGCCGCCGGCCACCGGGGAATGGCTTGAACTTTATCATCTGGCCTGTCCGCAAAATTTCCTCTTCCAGAACGCGGAACTGGCCGACATGGGCAAACATATTTCTGTCTTCCTTGAGGCGACGGCGACCTACTGGGTTATCTTAGGATTATATGCTCTCAATTTCTATTTTAATCCCGTGTTCCGGCGGGATAAAAAAGTCACAGCTGTTCTGCTGACGGCGTTCATTTCATTATTAGTGTCTTTTACATTTACTTATATTTTCCCCAAAAGGTTCGTCCTGGACCTCAACCTTGTAAGACACACGCAATTTATGATGTTTTTCCTGTGGGGATACACCCTGATCCTGTTTGTGAATCTGGCGCCGACGGCATCGCCATTAACCATTTTTGCCTGTTCGATTTCCATCCCATTACTGCGGTTCGGGGGATGGGTGACCACCTGCACCTCAATCCTCATCATGGGTGTGTTGGGGCTCCAGGCTTTAAGCGGGGGAGGGAAACGCTCTCTTCCCAAGGCCGCATTATCGACCGGCGCTGTCATCCTGGGACTAGGGGGGGTATTCTTTTTATTTCTCCGGCAACATTACAGCCCAGGCGTGATGATGAATGTCTTAGCCACCTGGGGCCTGCTTTTAATAAACTTCCTGATTTTAATACGTGTCCGTGACCGGGAATGGGGCCTCCGGCTTAAAATATTCTCTATTATCCTCCCCTTTATTCTCCTCACCGGACATTTTATGGCTTATCATTACCAACGGCTTCAAACGGAGCGGACAGGGACCGGATTTTGGCAACTGCAGCGGAACTGGGAGGATATACAAAGATACGCACAGTCCCATACTCCTAAAAATGCGCTGTTTTTAGTGCCCTACAACATGACCATGGGAGGATTCCGGATATTATCCGAGAGAAAAATTATATGCTCCTACCGGGACTGCGGGATCGTGGGCTTTGACTATCAGGCCGCCAGAGAATGGCAAAAACGGGTCAGCCATATTGAACCTTTTAAAGTCCTGGTCACAACGGATATAACCCCGGCGATTCAAAACGCACTTCTGCGATATCACGTGAACTACATCGTGTTCATGAAATACAATGCCCCGCCGGCCAACCCTATATTACAGCCGGTTTACCAGAACGATGTCTTTTCTCTTTACAAAGTTTTGATCAATCCTCTATAGTATAAAGCATGAAACCAGCCGGGCGCTCAACCGGACAAAGCGTTTGGGCCGAAAATTATTCCGGTATAAATAAATATTCTATCTTTGACATCCCGAAGAGGAGGACCGTGTGAAAAAACATCAAAATGTTTCTATCTTAGGGGACGGCAGCTGGGGAACCACTCTCGCTGTTTATCTGGCCCGTAAAGGATACACCGTGACATTATGGAGCGCTTTTGAAGAAAACGCCCGGGAAATCAACCAGGCCAAAATGAACGCAAAGTTTTTGCCCGGGATCATGATCCCGGCATCCATCGTCGTTACCGCCGACATTAAACAGGCGCTCGCTTCCGGCTCTCTCATTGTTCTCGCCGTACCCTCTCAATATCTTGCTAGCGTCCTAAAAGGCTTTCCGGCAAGTGCCTGCACAAACAAAACATATTTAAGTGTTATAAAAGGGATCGACACCAAAAACCTTTTAAGGATGTCCCAGGTGATCACGCAACACTTGGGCCATGTGGATCTGGCCGTACTCTCCGGGCCGACCATCGCCAGAGAAGTGGCCGAGGGTCTGCCGACAACGGCCGTCATCGCGTCCAAAGAGATCCGTACCGCTAAAGAACTCCAAAAAGTTTTTCATTCCGAGAATTTTCGCATCTATACCAATACTGATGTCATCGGGCTGGAAATAGGGGGGAGCTTGAAAAACATCATCGCAATCGCCTGCGGAGTCTGTGACGGGCTGGGCTTCGGGACGAATACTCTGGCGGCTATTTTGACCCGCGGCTTGGTCGAAATGGCCCGTTTGGGAAAAGCTATGGGAGCCAAACAAAAAACCTTCAGCGGCTTGACCGGATTAGGCGACCTCGTCACAACCTGCGTCAGCCCTCAAAGCCGTAATCGTTTTGTCGGGAGAGAGTTGGGGAAAGGAAAATCCATTCAGCAAATTCTGTCCTCCATGAATATGGTCGCCGAAGGCGTCGAAACTGTTAAGGCCGTTCATAAACTCCGGCAAAAATTCGACGTATCCATGCCCATCTCGGAAGAGGTATATAAAATTATCTATGAAGGAAAACAGCCCCGGAAAGCCGTCAACGACCTTATGACTCGTAAACTTAAGTCTGAGTAAGAGATACGGTTATTATGCCCAAAGGAACGCAGCTCCTCTGCCTAGCTTCTTCTCAGGGATTGGGGGAGGCACGGCAGGCTCAAAATCCGGTTATTGTTTAATAAAATGCAAATCGTTCAAATTGGAAGTTTTTCTTTGCATATAAAGAGGATTAATGTATAATAAACGTTCTGTATTGATAGATATATCTAGGGACATTTAGAAAGATACCGGAGCGTAGCGCAGCTGGCGAGCGCACTTGAATGGGGTTCAAGAGGTCGACGGTTCGAACCCGTCCGCTCCGACTTTTTATACGTATAATTAATATATTATTAAATAGGAGAAAACTATGGGAAAAGGGGCTATGGACAAACAGGATCGCCCGGAGCGGAGGAAATATCATAGAATCCAGAAAAATTTTATTTTGACCTACTATGATATGGCATACCCTCAACACCGCTTTGAAGCTTCCCAGCTAAAAAATATCAGTATGGGAGGGATGTGCCTTATTACCTCCAAAGGATTTCCGTCTCATTCTGTATTGGCGATAGAAATGAAAACGCCTTTTCTCCTGGAACTCACCCATCTGGAAGGGCTGGTTCTGGAATCCCATGAAAAAATAAAGGACATCATTTATGAAACCCGGCTTGAGTTTAAAAATCTGTCTCCCGAGGCCGAGTATTTACTCACCAAGCTCGTCGAACATTTTGACAAGAAAGAACGTGGATAATGGAACGCCTGACCATCGGATTGATCGGTTGCGGGAATGTCGGCACCGGGTTGCTAAAATTCCTGCAGATAAAAAAAAGCTACATCAACAAGAAATACGCGGTGAATCTGACCGTCAAAAGCATCTGTGACCTGCGTTTCAGGCAGGAGCAACCCAAAGAACTGCAGAAATATCATCTCACGGCTTGCGCAGACGATATATTAAACGACCCGGAAATCGACGTGGTCGTTGAACTGATCGGCGGAATTGATCCGGCCAAAGATTTTGTTTTTAAAGCCCTCCGGAACAAAAAATACGTTGTCACCGCGAATAAAAGCCTGATCGCGCAATACGGCAAAGATCTTTTTCTGGAAGCCCACAAACAGGACAGGAACATTTTCTTTGAATCCTCCGTCATGGCCGGCGTCCCGGTTATTAAAACCATCACAGAGGGGGTGGCAGGCAATCAGTTTCTCAGTATCTATGGGATCATCAACGGTACCTGCAATTATATCCTCACGGAAATGAGCCAGAAGAACTGTTCTTTTGCCGAAGCCGTAGCCAGCGCGCAAAAATGCGGTTTTGCCGAGGCGGATCCGACCCTGGATATTAACGGGACGGATTCGGCCCACAAACTGGCCATACTCGTGTCTCTGACCATGGGGCGTTTTATCAACCTGAAAGACATTCACACGGAGGGAATCACGCATATTGCTCACGAAGACATTGAATACGCGGAAAATCTCGGATTAACGATCAAATTGCTGGCGATCGCAAAGAAACAAAAAGAACAGATTGAAGCAAGGGTGCACCCGACCCTGATTGCCAAAACCCATCCCTTGGCGTCTATTAATGGCGTCATGAACGCGCTCTTCACCACAATCGATCCACTGGGAGAAGTTATGCTTTCCGGGCAGGGTGCCGGGCAAATGGCGGCCGCCTCAGGCGTAGTGAGCGACCTGATCAATTTGTGCACCCGCAAGGGTATTCCCGCGTCTCAAATGATCGGGAATTCTTTTATAGAATCCGAAACCATTACCATAAAAACGATTGATGAAGTTTCAACAAAATTTTATATCCGTTTTATGGCGGTGGACAAGCCGGGGATTTTATCGCAAATCGCCGGCATCCTGGCCGAACACGGAATCGGAATTAATTCGGTGACCCAAAAACCCCATAACAGCAATGTGGCGGCTATTCCGGTCATTATGATCACGGATTACGCCCCGGAACGCCAGGTCCGGGAAGCGTTGCAGCTCATCCACAAGTTCGCCATTGTGAAGAGCAAACCCGTCGTTATAAGGATGGAGAATTTATCTTAACGCATCCGTTTTTCGAGGAGTCTATACACCCATGTGGGAAGGGATTATACAACATTACCGCGATTTTATGCCGGTCACCGGAGCTACGCCTATCGTAACTCTTAAGGAAGGGAACACACCGCTCATTCCGGCAGACGCCCTGTCCGACAGAATAGGCTTAAAAATTTATCTGAAATTCGATGGCTGCAACCCGACCGGTTCTTTCAAAGACCGGGGCATGACCATGGCCATCTCAAAAGCGAAAGAAAAAGGGGCCCGGATCGTGATGTGCGCCTCCACCGGGAACACCTCTGCATCAGCCGCTGCCTATGCCGCCCGCAGCCAGACCATGCGATGCGTTGTGCTGATCCCGGACGGGAACATTGCCCTAGGGAAACTCGCGCAAGCCATGATTCATAACGCTAAGGTCATCGCTATTAAAGGGAATTTTGACCAGGCCCTCAATCTGGTCAAAGACATTACGAGCCATTACCCTGTGGAGCTTGTAAATTCCATCAATCCGTTCCGGATCGAAGGACAAAAATCAGCCGCTTTTGAAATATGCGATGCGCTTCAAGACGCACCAGAATTTCATGCCATCCCTGTAGGGAACGCCGGGAACATTACCGCTTACTGGAAAGGCTACAAGGAATACAAAGCGCAGGGGAAAACAACCCAACTCCCGGTGATGCTGGGATTCCAGGCTGCAGGGGCCGCCCCGATCGTGCATGGGAAGATTATCCCCAACCCGGAAACTATTGCCACGGCGATCCGGATCGGGAATCCGGCCAGTTGGAAAACCGCGGAAGCAGCCCGGGATGAATCCGGGGGGGTGATTGACCTGGTCACCGATGAAGAAATTTTGGAGGCATACAAACTGATGGCCCAGGGGACCGGCGTATTCGCGGAACCGGCTTCCGCGGCGTCGGTGGCCGGCATCCTCAAACTGCACGAACGCGGATTTTTCAAAAGCCATAAAGGCGCCAGGATCGTCTGCACACTCACCGGACACGGGCTTAAAGATCCCAATATCGCCATAAAAAATGTCTCTCAACCGGTCACGCTGGAACCGGAATTAAAAGCCATCCTGAAAGAAATCGGATTATAAACAGGGTGGACAGGCATGGGACTCAAAAACAAAAAAATTTTGATTACCTGCGGGCCGACATGGGTGCCGGTGGATGATGTCCGGATGTTAAGCAATGTGTCCAGCGGGTCCTTAGGGCAAATCTGCGCAAAAATGTGCCGCCAACAAGGAGCCCAGGTCACCCTTCTGCAAGGCCCGGGGACAGAGGAATTTTCAATAACAGGAATACGGAGAATTAAGTTTTACTTCCTGAAAGAACTGGAGAATCTCTTACGGCAGGAACTCAAGAACAAATATGATATTGTTATCCACGCGGCCGCCGTTTCTGACTTTCAACTCAAACGCCCCTTTGCCGGGAAAATCAGCTCGCAGGCGAAAGAGGTGACATTAACCTTGGTTCCGACGAAGAAACTGATAAAAATCATAAAAAAATTATCCCCCGGGTGCTTTCTGGTTGGATTTAAGCTCGAAGCCCGTTATCACCAGAGGCGGTTGCTGGAAGCCATCCAGAAACTTTTTAAGGAATCTCGATGTGATGCCGTGGTGGCCAATGCCTTAAAACCGGAATACCGGGCTTTCATCGCCTACAAAGAAGGGGAGAGGACGGCCCCGGTGACATCAAGACGACAGTTGGTCCAACACTTAATCCGGGGATTGGAAACACGCTTATGAAATATATCGTCATTGTGCCGGACGGCATGGCAGATCTGCCGCTGGAAGAATTATCGGGGAAGACCCCCCTGGAAGCGGCGCATACTCTCAATATGGATTTTCTCGCGCGAAACGGGAATGTTGGCATGATTAAAACCATCCCGGACGGCTTGAACCCAGGTTCTGAAATCGGGAATTTGTCTCTGCTGGGATATAATCCTAAAAAAGTTTTTTCCGGACGGGCACCGCTGGAAGCGGCGAACCTCGGCATTGATCTTGCTAAGGATGAAATCGCGTTCCGGTGCAACCTGGTCACCGCGCTGGACAAAAAAATGGTCGACTACAGCGCCGGTCATATCAAAGACAAAGAAGCGGCCCTTATTATCAATACTCTGAACGAACACGTGGCCGAGGACGGGGTGCGGTTTTATACCGGGAAAAGCTACCGGCATATCATGGTCATCAAAGTGAGGGACATCAAAGAATTTCTGAACATCAAGTGTACGCCTCCGCATGACATCATGAGCAAAGAGATCGCCCGTTATCTGCCCCAGGGCCCAGGGTCCAAAATCCTGTTAAAACTCATGGAAAAATCCAAAGCCATCCTGGCTGACCATCCCGTCAACAATGTGCGTATCGATCTTAAAGAAAATCCCGCGAATTTGATCTGGCTCTGGGGGCAGGGGGTCAAACCCGCCCTGCCTTCTTTTAAAGAAAAATATGGCGTGGACGGAGGGATTATCTCTGCCGTCGATTTAGTAAACGGGATCGGACGCCTGGCGGGATTGGACGTCATCCGGGTTCCCGGTATAACGGGTTATTACGACACCAATTACCTGGGGAAAGCGGAATATGCTTTAAACGCTTTAAAAACCAAAAACTTCGTTTATATCCACATCGAGGCCCCGGATGAAGCCGGACATAACGGCGATGCCAAGGCCAAAATGGAATGTATTGAAAAAATCGACCGGGAGATTATCGGCACGATTCTCACGCATTTCGATGCCCATGCCGATGTCCGGATTCTGGTGCTTTCGGATCATCCGACCCCGGTTTCCCTCCGGACGCATACCCGGGAGCCGGTGGGCTTTGTCATGTATGGGAAAGGGATCCCCCTGGATCCTGTCGATATGTTCAACGAAATAACCGCAAAATCCAAAGGGTTGAAGTATCAAAACGGAGAGGCCCTGATGGAAGTTTTTATGAACAAATATTTATAAAATTATGAATTCTGTCATTTTGTTATTTATTTCCGTCGTCTGTTTTTCTTTGGGGTACCGATTTTATGCGAAGAAAATCGCGAGCATCTGGCAAATTGATGTCAACCGTCCAACGCCTGCAACAAGCCAGTTTGACGGGGTTGATTATGTGCCGGCCAAAAACTGGTTTGTGCTTTTCGGTCATCACTTCGCCTCCATCGCCGGCGCTGGCCCGATCATCGGCCCGGTCATGGCGGTCATGCTCTGGGGCTGGCTGCCCGCTTTATTATGGATCATCCTGGGATCCATCTTTATCGGAGGCATTCACGACTTCGGAGCCCTGATGCTGTCTATCCGGGAAAACGGGACATCGATCGGGGATATCGCCAGCCGAGTGATCTCTAAACGCGCACGATTGATTTTCAGCATTTTCGTCTGGCTGGCGCTGCTTTTGGTCATTGCGGTGTTTGCCTACCTGGCCGGAAAAACATTCGTGGAGCAGCCTAAAATTGTCGTGCCGTCTCTGGGACTCATCCCTCTAGCCGTCCTTGTTGGACTCGGGCTTTACAAACTCAAATGGCCCCCCGGAATTGTTACCGTATGCGGCCTTTGTATCCTGACCTGGCTTCTTTTTTGGGGAGAGCGCTGTCCCGTCATTCTGGGTGACCAAGGATTGTCCCAATGGATTTTACTGCTTCTGGCCTATTGCTTCGTCGCGTCCATTGTCCCGGTCCAGATCCTGTTACAACCGCGGGATTACCTCTCCAGTTATCTTCTCTTCGGAGGGCTCCTCCTGGCCGTTGCCGGGATACTGGTGAGCCACCCGGTTATGTCGTCTCCAGCGTTTGTTTCCACATCGAGTCCTCTTGGCCTGCTTTGGCCGATGATGTTTATCACGGTCGCCTGCGGGGCTAATTCCGGATTCCATTCCCTGATTGCCTCCGGAACCACGTCCAAACAACTGCCTAACGAGCGCCACGCAAAAAGAATTGGCTTCGGAGGGATGCTGACAGAGGGGTTTCTGGCCGTGATTGTCGTCATCTTAATAACCAGCGGCTTTTCTCCTGAAGAATTTCAAAGCCACGTGACCGCCAAAATCGACCCGGTCAACTTCTACGGTTTGGCCTTTGGCCATGTGACAGCCCCGATCGCAGGAGAGTGGGGGGGCTTTTTCGCCTTAACCGTTCTCAATGCCTTCATTTTAACAACATTGGATTCTGCCACCCGCATTACCCGTTATATCACAGAAGAACTCTTCGGGATCAAAAATCGCTATTTAGCGACCTTAGTTGTGGTGATCCCGGCTGGAATCCTCGCGTTAGGCAAAGATAGCGCCCAAAATCCCCTTTGGCAAAAAATCTGGCCGGCTTTCGGCGCCTCCAATCAATTGGTCGCCGCCCTGGCCCTTTTGATCATCTCGGCGTGGCTGTTAAGTAAAAACCGGCCCACGGCCTACTCGCTGATCCCGGCGCTTTTTATGCTGATAACGTCTGTCACGGCGCTCATTTTTCAAATTATTCATTACATCTCCCACCGCGATTATGCGCTGGCCCTGATTTCCATCATTCTGATTACCGCGGCCGTTTTTCTCAGCAGTGAGGTCGTTTTAATATTTAAGAAAACCTATCATTCTAAATCCATTTTTAATTTCAAAAGAGGAGTTCGATGACAAAACCGATTATTGTTCAAAAATTCGGGGGGTCGTCCGTCGCCAACATTGACCGCATTAAAGCCGTGGCCCAACGGGTTCTCGAAACGAAAACGGAAAAAAACAATGTTGTGGTTGTTGTCTCGGCGTTGGGAGACACAACCGATGAACTGGAAGAGCTGGCCATGAAACTCACCGCCCAGCCTCCGGAACGGGAAATGGACATGCTGATGTCCACCGGAGAACAGATTTCCTGCGCGCTTTTGGCGATAGCCATTAAAGCCCTGGGGCATGACGCCATTTCTTTTACCGGCGGGCAAGTCGGAATCAGGACAGACAAATCCTACACCAAGGCTCAGATCGAAACGATTGACGCGCAGCGCATCCGCCAAGCTCTTGGTGAAAATAAAATCGTCATTGTCGCAGGATTCCAGGGGATCACCAGTGAAAATGACATCACGACTCTGGGCCGGGGCGGGTCCGACCTGACCGCCGTCGCGCTGGCCATCACGCTGGGGGCTCAGGTGTGTGAAATATTTACCGACGTTAAAGGGATTTACACGGCCGACCCCAGAATCGTTGAAAATGCCCAAAAAATTCAGAACATTTCTTATGATGAAATGCTGGAAATGGCATCCCTGGGGGCGCAGGTCATGCAGGCGCGCTCCATTGAAGTCGCCAAAAGATTTAACATCCCCATTCATGTTCGTTCAAGCTTTTCCAAGGAGGAAGGTACCATGATCACCCAGAACAGTTCCAAACTCGAACAAATTTCCGTGAGCGGCATCACGAGCAATAAAAAAGAAGCCAAAATCACGATTTGCGCGGTTCCCGATAAACCGGGAGTGGCCGCCCATATTTTCACTGAAATCTCCAAGGTCGGAGTGAGCGTCGATACGATCGTGCAAAACGTGTCGCATACCCGGCAAACGGACATCTCGTTCACCGTCCCCCGGGCAGATCTGAACAAAACTCTGAAAACGGCGGAGCAAATCGCTCAAAAGTTACATGCCGGAGAAGTCTTGTATGACAGCAAAATCGCCAGGGTTTCCATTGTCGGATCCGGAATGCGTTCCCGCTACGGGATCGCCGCGCAGATGTTTCAAACGCTGGCTACGAATAAAATCAACATCGAAATGATTACGACGTCCGAAATCAGCATCTCCTGCATCATTCATGAAAAGAATACCAATAAAGCGGTCAAAGCGCTCCATGAACGTTTTAGCATGAAGAAAGACTAAAAGAAAGGATCCTCTGATGCCCCAACCGGTCATCATTTACGACACAACGCTGCGCGATGGCTCCCAAACCGAGGGAATCTCCTTTTCGGTTAATGATAAACTGAAAATCGCCGAAAAACTGGATCAGATGGGAGTCCATTACATTGAAGGCGGCTGGCCGGGGTCAAACCCAAAAGACAAAGAATTTTTCGCGCTCGCCCGGGGGAAAAAGTTCAAGAACGCAAAGATCGCCGCCTTTGGCTCCACGCGCCGGGCCGGGATCAAAGCCTCCGAAGACGTGAACCTCAAAGAGCTCATCCGTTCCCAGGCGCCGACAGTCACCATCTTCGGAAAAACCTGGGATCTTCACGTCACAGATGTCTTACGGGTCTCTCTGTCGGAAAATCTGGACATTATCAGGGATTCCGTTCAGTTTCTGAAGTCAAAAAACCGGGAAGTGTTTTATGATGCCGAACATTTTTTTGACGGTTACCAGGCCAACCCGGATTATGCCCTTAAAACCCTGCAGGCCGCGCAGGACGGCAAAGCGGATTGCATTGTCCTCTGCGATACCAACGGCGGCACCCTGCCGACTCAATTACAGGCCATCATCCAGGAGGTCCGAAAACACATCACGGTGCCGTTGGGCATTCACACGCATAATGATATGGATTTGGCGGTTGCCAACAGCTTGATGGCGATTGAAAACGGCTGCATCCAGGTGCAAGGGACATTTAACGGCTTGGGAGAACGATGCGGGAATGCTGATCTTTGTACGATCATCTCCATCCTGCACACGAAAATGAAGAGAGAGTCTCTTCCGGTTTCCAAAATCAAAATGCTGACCGAAACCGCTTATTTTTTAAGTGAAATCAGCAATATCAAACTCGCCGATAACCATCCTTTTGTGGGCCGCTCCGCTTTTGCCCACAAAGCCGGGGTGCATATCGACGCCATGATTAAAAATCCCCGGGCTTATGAGCACACCGATCCGGCGCTCGTTGGCAACCACCGCCGTTTTATCACCTCGGAGCTGGCCGGGAAAATGCCGATCATCATGAAAGCCCAGCAAATGGACACGTTGATCGACAAAAAATCAGCGCAGGCCAAAAAGCTCCTTAAAAATTTGCAGGCCAAAGAGCTTGACGGCTACCAGTTTGAGGCGGCCGACGCCTCATTCGAGCTTTTCATGAAAAAAGAATTGAAAAAATACACGCCGTTTTTCAAACTGGAGGGGTTTAAAACGTTTATTGAAAAGCGTTTCGACGGTAAAATTTTTGCCGAAGCCTCCGTACGCCTGAACATTAACGGTCATGAAGAATATTCTGCTGCCGAAGGAGATGGGCCGGTGGATGCTCTGGACCGGGCCATGCGCCAGGCGCTTCATAAATTTTACCCCAGCCTGCAGGATATGCACCTCAGAGACTATAAAGTCAGGGTTATTGACTCTCAAGCCGGGACAGCGGCTAAAGTCAGAGTATTAATTGAATCCCAGGATAAAAAAGACGCGTGGACCACTGTCGGGGTACACGAAAATATCATTCAGGCCAGCTGGGAGGCCCTCACAGACAGCATTGAATATAAACTTATGAAAGACAAGAAAAAAAGCTGACAAGGCCCCAGCCCCTTCAAAATATGAAAGAAATACCAACCCGTTTTAATTTTAATGTCGTCGAACCCCACTGGTGCCAATATTGGGAAGATCACCAGACTTTTCACGGGCAAGCCAAGGCCGGGAAGAAGCCGTACTCCATCGTTATTCCGCCTCCCAACGTGACCGGAATTCTGCATATGGGACATGCCCTCAACAACACGCTTCAGGACATCATCATCCGTTATAAACGGATGCAGGGCTTTGAAACCTGCTGGATGCCGGGTACGGATCACGCCGGGATTGCGACCCAGAATGTCGTTGAACGGCAACTCGCCAAGGAAGGGAAAACGCGTTACGATATCGGACGGGAACAGATGATGGAACGATTATGGGCCTGGAAAGAGCAGTACGGAGGCATCATCATCAACCAGCTGAAAAAGCTGGGTTCCGCCTGCGATTGGCCCCGCACGCGCTTTACCATGGATGCCGACTACAGTGAGGCCGTTAAAGAAGTTTTTGTCCGGCTCTACGACAAAGGCCTGATTTACCGGGGAAAACGGATCATCAACTGGTGCCCCCGCTGTCAAACGGCTTTGTCGGACGAAGAAGCGGAACACCGGGAACAGCAAGGGGCGTTGTACTATATCCGTTACCCTCTGCAGGGGAACCCGGATACGTATCTTATTGTCGCCACCACGCGTCCGGAAACCATGCTGGGGGACACCGGGGTTGCGGTGCACCCCGATGATGCGCGGTATAAAAATTTTATCGGGCAGAAGGTTGTGCTGCCGATCCTTCAGCGGGAAATTCCTATTATCGCCGACGCTTTCGTGAATCGGGAATTCGGAACCGGGGCCGTGAAGGTCACCCCGGCCCATGACCCCAATGACTTTGCCATGGGAACGCGCCATCATCTGGATCCCATCAATATTCTGCACCCCGACGGCGTCCTTAACGAAAACGCCGGGGACTTCGCCGGGCTGGACCGGTTTGAAGCCAGAGAAGCGATCATCGAAACACTGAAAGAATTGAAATTATTGGAAAAAGTGGAACCCCACACCCATGCGGTGGGACACTGCTACCGGTGTCACACAGTCGTGGAGCCGTATTTATCCCAACAGTGGTTTGTGAAGATGGCCCCCCTGGCGCAACCGGCCCTTCAGGCCGTCCTCGATGGGAAAATCACCTTCACCCCGGACCGATGGACGAAAGTATACCTAAACTGGATGGAGAACATCCGGGACTGGTGCATCTCACGGCAAATCTGGTGGGGACACCGCATCCCAGTCTGGTACTGCCAAAACTGTCAAGAAGGAGAAAATATCATCGTGGCGCAAACCGAGCCGAAGACATGCCCGCGGTGTCAATCCTCCCAATTGGTTCAGGAAGAAGACGTCCTAGACACCTGGTTTTCGTCATGGCTGTGGCCTTTCGCCACCTTCGGCTGGCCGCCCCAAAAGGGGGACGACAGGGAAGGGAAGGACAACGAGGAAACATTACGATATTTTTATCCTACAAACGCTCTTTTCACCGCTTCGGAAATTATTTTCTTCTGGGTCGCCCGTATGATCATGGCCGGGCTGGAATTCATGGGCGAAATTCCTTTTAGCGACGTTCATATTCACGGCACAGTCCGCGACGCCCAGGGCCGGAAGATGTCCAAATCCCTGGGAAACGCTATTGACCCGCTTGAAATCATTCAAGAATACGGCGCAGACGCTTTGCGGTTCAGCCTGATTATCAACTCGGGGCAGGATATTTATATTTCAAAAGAAAAATTTGAAGTTGGTAGAAACTTCGCCAATAAAATCTGGAATGCCTCCCGGCTTATTCTCAGCAATATCCCGGAACACCAGCGCCAGCCGGACCTCTGGATGACCGTTCCTCCGGATCAATTTGATCTTCCGACGCGCTGGATTATATCGCGATTTTATTCCACTCTCGATGGCCTTTCCAAAGCCATCGAAACGTTCCATTTCTCCGAAGCCGAATCCCTGTTATACGAATTCTTCTGGAAAAATTTCTGCGACTGGTACCTGGAAATCAACAAGGCAAGATTCAGCGACCCGGTCATAGGCTCCGTGATCTTTTTCCTTCTGGAACAATCCATACGCCTTATCCACCCGTTTATGCCTTTTGTGACAGAAGAAATTTTCAGCCAAATCCACGAAAAGTCAGGGCCTCTCGCCGTTCAATCATGGCCGGGAACCCGTCAGGAGTGGATATCCCCCGACGCAGAGAAAGATATGCAACTGATCATGGATATTATTACCCAACTCAGAAATATCAAAGCGCAGTGGCAAATGAAACCCGGCCAGACGATCGACTGCTGTCTCTCCTGCGAAGATCCGGGACAACTCGCATTCCTGAAAACCAGTGCGACGGTTATTCAAACGGCCATCAAAATCGGCACTCTGACTTTCAGCACGGAATTACCCGGGACCACAGGACAGGCCACGGGACTGGTCGACAAGACGACTGTTTCCGTCCCGCTCTCTGGAATTATCGATGTCCTCCAAGAAAAAAAAAGAATCACCCAGCAACTTCAGGATATTCAAAAGTTTATAACAAACCTGGACCGGCGACTTGGCAACGATGCCTTTGTTCAGAAAGCCCCGGCCGACGTGATTCAAAAAGAACGTGAGCGCCTTATCGATTTTCAAAACAAAAAACAGGAACTTGAAAAATTATTAAACTCTTTGGACTAACTTTAGGAAAATATTATGCGTGCCGTCATAAATAAAGCCATACAACAAGCGCTCCGGGAAGACCACAGCGATAAAGACATAACCACCCGTTGCTTGGTGAGAGAGGACCAAATTTCCAGTGCCACCATCATCTCCCGAGAAACCTGTATTGTATGCGGGCTTGAGATCCTTACCACGATCTTTCGCAAATTGGATAAAAGGATGAAAATCACCTTTTTCGTCCAAGAAGGGGAGGAAATCAAAAAAAACCAAAAAATCATCAGTTTTGAAGGTAAAACGCGGGCCCTCCTTTCAGGGGAAAGAGTGGCGCTTAATTTTTTTTCCTATCTCTCCGGGATTGCCACCTTAACGCATCGTTTTGTCGAAAAAGTTTCTGATTTGCCGGTCAAAATTATGGACACCCGCAAAACAATCCCCGGGCTGAGACCTCTGGTGAAAATGGCCGTCCGCTGCGGAGGAGGGGTGAACCACCGGTTCAATCTGCGGGAAATGGTTATTATCAAAGATAATCATCTCTTGGCTTATGAAAAAGATGCCACGGTCAAAAAAGCGATCCGGCATGTGCGGAAACAAACGAAAAAACTGATTGTCGTTGAAGTTGACACGTTCGAGCAGTTTAAACAAGCCCTGGACGCCGATCCGGACGTCGTCCTCCTGGATAATATGACCATCCCGCAGTTAAAGAAAGCCGTGCAATATCGCAACCACGAAAAGAAAGCCTGCCTTCTCGAAGCCTCCGGAGGCATTAACCTCAACAATATCCGGCAGGTTGCCCTCACCGGCGTGGACAGGATATCGATCGGAGCGCTGACACACTCCCCCCAGGCTATCGATTTTTCTATGGAGTTCATCGGAGGAGAGTCATGTTGAAACTTAAAATTTGCCTTCTTCTATCCTTCTTGACCTTATTCCTGGGCGTATCTTCTTTATATTCTGCCGCTGATGAAGATGAATTCTTAGCCAACAGCATTTTTGACGACAAACAGATGCTCAACGGCTACGCCGATAAATATGCCTCTGAAGACAGAGAACTGTTGCTGGCGGTTATTCAGGATGAAACCGTCACGCCGTTTAAGACAGCCGCGGCGGTTCGGGTTTTTAAAGAAAAATACTGCGAAGAAATCTTCACTAAAGAAAAAAGGGCGGCCGAGAGAATCCTTCTCCGCCGGTTAAACCGGACAGACTCGCCGTTCGTACAGGTCGAAATCATGCATACACTCTGCCTCATGGACCGTTATAAATACTTCGATTCTATGGTTCCCTTACTCATCACCAAAATGGATCATTATAATGATGCTGTCAACGAAATGGCCTTCGATGGGATAAACAACATCATTGAAGAGGGGAATAACCGTCCCAGGGAAGCCAGGATCATTTTTAACATTTTACGGCGGCAATTCTTTTTATCCCGAGGACACCTGGCGAACTTAGCGGAACCCGATCCCCATCTCATTCAAAAATTCCAAATCCTCCGCTGGACGCTCAAAGTCCTGGGCACACAGGAAATCAGACGGCTACCCAAAGAAGTGATTAATTTATTATAAAATAATGAAGGATCCGCCTGTGTCAAAAAAATATCTCTATTTCTTTATTGCGGCAACCTTCTTAAGCATCGTCCTGTGGTACCGTTTTACTTATCCCCAATTTGCATTTATAGACCTCTCTATCAATAAAAAAACCGCCGTCAATATTGCAAAAACCTACTTGTCCCAGGAGCGTGGAGTTGATGTGCCGGCATACCAGACCGCGGTTGTCTTTGTCGGGGCCGCCGACGCAGACCGGTATTTACAAAAAGCCCTGGGATTTGATAAATCGATCGAATTCATCAAAGAACACAATCTGGAATATTTTTTCTGGAAAGTCCGTTTTTATAAAGAAAATGAGCAGGAGGAATACCGGCTCACCATCAGCGCGGCTACAGGAGAGATAACAAATTTTAAACACACGATCCTGGACAGCGAGGCCAGGCCAGAAATTCCGGAAGCGGAAGCTCAGGAATGCGCCACCCAGTTTCTCATAAAAAATTTTGCGTTTAATCCAGACGAATATATTTTACACAGTAATCTTTCCAAAAAATTCGATCGCAGGGTTGATTACACGTTCGTCTGGGAAAAAAAAGATGTTTACGTCCCCTGGAGTGAAGACGCTGATGGGGGCGGGGCCAAGCTCCTTGTCGGAGTCCAGGTTTCAGGGGATGAGATACTCACTTTTAATAAAAACTCCCTGGATATTCCGGAAAAATTTCATCTTCATATCGCCCGGCTCAAGACAACCGGCCGTAATCTTGCCCTGATTTTTCGAATGGTCTTTTTCCTGCTCTTGGCTACCTCTATTTTTTACGTCGTCGTACGGCGTAACGACCTCGTGATGCACACAACAAAAAATTTCTGCGTCGGGTTGACCGGGATTATCTTCGGTCTGAATGTTTTAACCTACTTTAACGAATTCGAATCCGTTATTTACCATTACAGCACCACGTCTTCTTTCAACTCGTATATCTGGAGAGCCGTGACGCAATTTTTCATGGATTCTTTCATCGTCACGATCAGTATCCTTATGCCCTGCCTGACCGGGGAATCCCTGCATTATGAACAATTCCGGGAAAAGAAGGAGGGGGCCTTTTTATACTATCTGTTGTCTTCCTTCCGGACAAAGAACGTAGCCTGGAAGGTCATGCTTGGCTACATCGTAGCCATTATTATGATTGGCATTCAGTCTTTTGCGTTTGAATTCGGGCAACGCTATCTCAACGTCTGGGTAGAATACACCTGGATGGCCCAGTTATCCGCCAGCTTTTTCCCGTTCTTAACCGCGTTTACAATGGGATTTATCGCCAGTTCAACGGAAGAAATCGCCTTCCGGCTGTTTTCCATCAGCCTGGGGAAAAAATTTTTTAAAAATACCCTCGTCGCCGCAGTCCTGGCTTCCATTATATGGGGTTACGGCCACAGCACATATCTTGTTTTCCCGATGTGGTTCCGGGGCCTCGAAGTCACGACCATGGGGCTCTTTCTCGCCGTCGTTTACTTGCGTTTCGGCATTATCCCGGTCCTGGTCGCGCATTTCCTCTTTGATGTCTTTTGGGGAAGCTCGGCCTATTTACTGGGACGGGCGGCCCCGTATGATTTCTACAGCGCCGTCATCATTCTGTTATTACCTTTCCTATATGCTATATACGCCTATATTGCTAACCGTCCCGCAGTCGAACGGCCCATGCACTGGCGACTCTCAAAACATCAGCGTTTCAACCTGGATGTGCTTAAATATTATCTCCAAGGGCATCCTATAGACGCTGCTAAAAATTTGGAAGAAATAAAACATGAAATCAAAAATCATGGGTGGGATATCGCCGTCGTTGAATTAGCCCTGAAAGAAATTCAGGATAAGCAAAACCAGTACCGGCAACACGGTGACAAGGAAAATCCCGACGTGTGACCCGGGGGAATTTGGCCAGCCCAAGCCACAAAAAATCTTAAAGATTATCGCCAAGAATTTAAATAGGATATAAATGATCTTGATATTATTACGAGAAATGTTATAAAGTTATGTGGTAAAATAGTGTTATAATTCTCTCCAAGACCTGTTCATGGGGTGCTTGGATCCTGGATACAAGCAATTGCCTGTCGCTTCGGGGAAACCATCGAAGCGTTACAAGAACCAACGTGTAAAAAGGAGGGATATTATTATGATAAAAAAATTCCTTATTATTCTATGTGCCGTTTTATTGACTTCCTCCTGCAGCCTTTATCGCGTAAACTTCGAGGAAGTGACCGACAACTATTACACGCCCAAGACGCCAGAAGAGGTCCAAGTGGTAGAACAGTTAACACAACCCCATGAAATCATAGGATATATCACGGTAAACACCGAACGGAACCAGGAGATGGAAGATATCCTCTACCGGATGAAAACAGAAGCGGCTAAACTCGGAGGAGACGCCATCACTAACATTCAGACGAATGCTTCAGGTTCCTGGAAAAAAATTCCTGCCCAAAAATTTATTGGGAATGCCTATGTCCGAGCTAATTACTCGGCGACGGTCGTGGCTTTCCCTCAATAACAGCCGATGACAGCCTGATGACTTCATGGCCCGGCCCCGGGACATTCTCTGTCTTTCAAGCGAAAAAGATGCGGGAGGTCGGGAGTGTTTCCTTTAAGCCCTAATATCCTGACAAAAGGATAATCAACAGGAGCGGGGATACCCCGGACAACTTCACAGACTACTGAAAAAAGAAGTTATCTATATAAATTTATGATCTTTATTATGGACAATACAAACCTTTTTATGGTTTAATAGGGACGGTTTTATTTCATCCGCGTCAACCCCGAGGACAACGCAAATAATGTCGACTTTTGAATCTATGCAGGTTGGCAGAAGATGTTCAAATTTAAGGAATTTTCCCATTCTAAAACGGTGCTAAGAATTTGGGGAACCCGAGACACCGGGTTAACTGGATCAGTAATAAAATATTAATAAATTATAAATGATGCTGGGGTCAGAGTTCTTTGTCCAAAGGATAATCCGTTCAGGACAGGGAATAAGACAGGGAAAGAGACTTAAGCAGTGAATCTTATTATTTATATTGGAGCAAGCCTCCTGTTCCTAGGGATCGGTGCTGTTATTTGGATTTTTCTTGCTGACAAAAAAAATCCACCCCCCCATGCGGCCGCCCCCACGCCTCCCCCTGGGCTCATGACCACATCTCAAATACTGAAACAGCTTGGCCTAAATGAAGAGGGGCCCGATTTTCTTCCCGAACCATCCCCAGTAAAAAAGGAGGGAGCCCCGCCCCGAGATCCGAAGGCACAGTTTCATTCTGAACAGGGCCTTATGTTGGAACCGGCAAGCCCCCCCAGCACACAGGGGACAGCTTCTCTCCGTCTAGGTGAAAAAAGTGGCCCCGACGAATCCGAGAAGCGTCTTGTCGCTCAGAACGAACAGCTCAAACGCGACATCGCTGAAATGCAATCAAAGAATGAAAAACAAGAGGCTCTCTTGGGAGAAAAAAACAAAGAAATCGAACAAATATCAAAAGACTTGGAAAGTGAACTCAAAAGCCGAAAAGAGTTTAACAAAATAAAAGATATCTTGGAAAAAGAACTCAAAGACTCGAAAGAAAAGAATCGAAGTTTACAAATTGATTTGACCCAAGCGCAAACCGAAGCCGATTCGTATTTAAAAAGAGTTAAACAACTCGAAGAAAAAATAAAAAAATTGGATGTAGAAGTTCAGGAAAAAACGGCTCAATTTAAAGAGCAAGAACGCGAGGCAGGGGAACATAAAAAAAATCTGGAAATTCTCGATAAAAAACTTAAAGGTTTGGATCCAATTGTTTTGGAAAAAGACCGAAAAATTAACTCCCTTGTCCCGTTACTCAAAGATTTACCGGAAGGCCGTCCTGAGAATCAACCCAAAACTTCAGGCCAAGAGGCGGTTACTCCAACCAACATAGCTCCCCCCTCCGCGCAAAATCAAGAGGGAGGAGGGCGGCAGGGGGATCCACCCCTGCCCCTCAAACCTGAAAAAAATCCGGCCGATGGCAAGAGGATGACTGAACCCGAACCATCCCTCAAAACCCAGATGCCCAATTCTGCGGAACACCTTGAACCAGAACAACAACCTACTGCTGCTCCCGTGCCTTCTCCCAAAATCGATGACATTGACCGAATTCGTCGGCTCGCCTCCTCTGACAGTGATGACCCCCAAAATAAAATTACGATAAACACATCAGCAGATCTTGAAAAATCCATAGACCGGACACCTAAGGATTTGCTAAAAACCATTGAAGCCGATGGGAACAGGAATGAATATTCGGGTCTAAAAGCAGAGGGACAAGAGGAGCCAGCCCAAAAACAAAACTCACAGCCAAAAGGATTAATGAATTTTCTAAAGCCTTCCTTAACCCAAGAACCACCCCACTTAAGATCAGACACTATCGCCAAAAGTGAAGAGGACTCTCCGTCAGAAGGACAACATAACGCCCCAACAAAAGAAGCCAGCCATAATAGCGCGCCCAATAACAATGAAAATAAACAAGAAAACCCCGGTGCCCAGGGAAAAAACTTGCCACAGGATAAACACTAATATTAACCATATAAACTTTATTTTAAAGGAGCGGTGAAGAAATGACGGAAAGGATAATCAAACTCGTTCTATTAATAAGTCTTATCAGCTTCACAATTAATGGAACTGGATGCGCCCAATCATCTCCAACAGAAAGGAATAGACCCGTGGTCGTTTTAGAAACCAATCAAGGCGTCATTGAGATAGAGCTTTATAACGATATTGCGCCAAAAACATGTGAAAATTTTATAGGCCTAATTAATAAAAATTATTATGACGGCATCATTTTCCACCGTTGCATTAAAAACTTTATGATCCAAGGGGGAGATCCTACGGGGACAGGACGAGGCGGAGAAAGCCTTTGGGGAGGGAAATTTAAAGATGAGGTGGATCCAAAAGTAACTTTTGACAAAAAAGGCCTCCTGGCCATGGCTAACGCTGGACCCAACACAAATGGAAGCCAATTCTTTATAACCGTAGCTCCGACTCCATGGTTAAACATGAAACACACTATTTTCGGCGAAGTAATTGCCGGATATGATGTTGTCGAAAAAATCGTTAACACGGAAACAGGTACCGCTGACCGGCCTGTCGAAGATCAAAAAATCTTAAAAGCCACTGTCAAAGAATAAGGGAATAGAGATATAAAATATGTTCCCCATAAAAAACACAACCGCATTTTTTGCGGTTGTGTTTTTTATGGGGAATCTCATTATCCTGCAGGCGTGACCTTTTAGATATTTAGCTCAATAAAGACTTTTTATATAAAATCAAAAAATTTTTACTACTCCCCTCCGGAAACTATTTCGAAGTTAACATAACATATATTATAGGAAATTATATATTCCCAAAAAACAGTTACTCCGAGCGAACAGGAAAAACCCCATTACCAAAAGCCCCAATATCCCCACCAGTGGCTCCTTCCCCCTTGGGAATAATTGGATCTGCCCCCAAACACCCGCTGGCAGTGTCTGCCGTAAAGCGCGCATGATTCAAACCAAAACGAGCGACTTCTTCCTTCAGGGCTGCCCGAGTAAATTCGGTTTTTCGAACCCCCACTTGGGCTTTCCCCAATGTTATTTTAATAATCTTCCCATTGACCAAAGCATCGGCGATCTTAAAACGCGCCTCTCTCAGTATTCTACCAAAACTCGGGCGCGAAATCCGCATCGCCAAAGCGCCATCCCGCTGAGAAAAACCCTGAAAGTCAGCCAGCTTGATCGCCTCAAACTGGTCCAAAGCTAGCTCCACCTCTTCCGGGCGGCCCGGCTTCCCACGAGGACTGAACAAAACTGTTTTAGGCATATTTTGAATATACCGGACCTTTTTAGGACGCCCAACCTCAGCCATACAAAAAACCCGCCTTTCTTATGCTTTTGCTAATAATAAACCCGGATTATTTTTAAGCATTTGCTCAAAAATAATATACTTTTTGACTCTGTTCTTACATTCATAATATTAAATACTATGTATTGCCGTAGAAATTAATTTCGAAAGGTGTTCAAGATTACCAACATTAGCAGATATTTGACCACCAGTCTTTTCTGTATGAAGATTTAGCACCCCAAAAACTCTATTCCGGGCCGCCAAAGGCACAACCATAGACTGCTTAATGGAAGATCTTTTCAAAAGATGCTTAATACGGGGGTCCCCCTCACGGCCAGAAATAATAAAAGAAGTATTATCCCGGGCCGCAATTCCAGATATCCCTTCCCCAATCCTATTCCGCGCCACCCGAGACACCTCTTCCGGCATGCCACGGGAAACCTTCACAACCAGCTCTCCCGTCCTTTCATCCAGAAGCATGATGGACCCGCTTTCCGCCTGGGTCAAATTAAGCGCGACATCCAAAATGGTGATCAGCAATTCATCAAGATGTATCGTAGCATAAAGGTCTTTCGCCGTTTCAGCGATTTCCTGAGACAGGATCTCCTTATTGTATCTCCTTTTATGGAGACGCTTCATTTCAAGATTCAAATCAACAATATCCTTCACGACTTTCGCCAACAAATCCAATATGGCCTTCATGGAGACGAAGGAAACCACTTTTATCTCTAAAATCCTGTCGATCAAATCATCAAACGCAACATGCAAGCGATTCGCCATATTAACATAATCTTCATTATCCCAACGCTTATTGAGAATAACCGGCCCGACAATAAGATACGCCACTATTTTCTCAGCATCCGCTCTTACCGGGATAGCGAACACATGAAAATCAAAAGAGTCTTTCGCCTCGAGATACTGGCCATGCTGAATAAATTCCTCCATCATATTATATTCCTGTCCGGAAAAATCAAAGCTGAAAGATGAGGTCAAAAACTCAACGCCGTATCCGCGCCCCAAGCTGTCCCGGTAAGGAGCAATCAAGAGCTTGCCTCTATAATCAACGACAAAAATATTAATACGTAAAACATCAATAAATCTCCGCAGGGAATCAGCCCACTTCTCTTTATCGACAAGTTGGTCCAGCAATTGAAGAAGATACTCCTTATCTTTCATCTCATCACCTTCACGGCCTATTAAAAGAAATATCAAATTTTTTCATTTTATTATACAAAGTTGTCCTATTGATCCCCAAGACCGCTGCCGCCCGATTACGGTTCCAGTTGCACTCTTCAAGCACAGAAATAATCATGTCTTTTTCCGGCTGCTCCAACACCTTCTTCAAAGACTGCCCATTGACCGGTTTCGTTGATGCCACAGAGAATTTCTCCACATTAGGAATATCCCTTTTATTAATAATATCCGTCCGAGACATGACGACCGCACCTTCAATGGCATTTTCCAGTTCCCGGATATTCCCGGGCCAATTGTACAACAGGAATAATTTTCGGACCTCATCCGAAAGTCCCTTCACATTTTTATTATTAATTCTATTATACCGCTCTATAAAATGGTTCACGAGAAGGTCTATATCATCTTTCCGCTCACGCAAAGGCGGCATCGTTATATTAATCACGTTAATCCGGTAAAAAAGGTCTTCCCTGAAATCACCCTGAAGAACCAAGTCTTTCAGCTCCTGGTTCGTGGCCACAATGATACGGGCATCTGTCTTCCTCGTCACATTATCCCCCACCCGTTCAAAAACCCCATCCTGCAAGACCCGAAGCAGCTTTACCTGCAGGCTCGGGGAAAAAGCATCAATTTCATCTAAAAACACCGTCCCCCCTCGAGCGAATTCAAAACGGCCCTCTTTATCTTTAATCGCGCCAGTAAAAGCCCCTTTCATATGCCCAAAAAGCTCACTTTCCAAAAGCGTTTCAGACAAAGCCCCGCAACTTATTTCAACAAAAGGTTTTTCATGACGATATCGGTCTTTTTCATGCACGGCCCTCGCCACCAAACTTTTCCCCGTACCGCTTTCTCCCGTAATCAAAATTGTCGCGTTAGAACTGGCCACAGATTCTACGACATGATAAACCCTCTGCATCCTGTCGCTACTGCCGATCATGCCACAAAACTTTTCTGGATTCACCTCAGCGATAATTTCTCTTAAATCCTGATTCTCCTGCAGGACTTCTTTCCTCTCCACAATTTTGTTGATCATTAATTTAATTTCATGATCATTAATTGGCTTCGTCACATAATCGTACGCCCCACTCTTCATCGCCTCCACAGCGGTTTCTATCGACCCATACCCCGTAATCATAATCACTTCGGTGTCCGGCGAGATTTCTTTAATCTTAACTATAAGGTCTAACCCATTCATGTTCGGGAGCTTCATATCTGTCAAAACGATATCAATCCTCTTGTTCGAAATCTCCTCCAAAGCCTCTTCCCCATTGGAGGCCATCATCGCCAGGAAACCGTCGATTCTTAGGATTTCATACAGCGATTCCCTGATCAGGGGCTCATCATCAACGATTAAAATACTGTACTTATTATTTTTATGATTCATGGTTTTCCCTAATGGGGACGCTCACCGTAAAAGTGGTGCCCTTATTAAGCTCGCTCTCAACGTTAATCTGGCCATCATAACTTTTAATAATCTCCATCACAATGGTGAGTCCGAGGCCACAACCTTTTTCTATATCTTTCGTGGTAAAAAACGGCTCAAAAATCTCATCGATTTTCTCCCCGCTGATCCCGCACCCCGTATCCGCGACCGAGAACACAATTCGCCCATCCTTCTGTCCGGAGGTTATTTTGATTTCTCCGCCATTATTCGTCGCATCGATCGCATTCCGCAAGAAATTCGTAAAGACCCGCTCCAGCCCCAAATCAATAATGTCCGGCAAATCCGGCTCCAACTCTTTAATCAGCACGATTTCCTTGCCAACAATATCCGTTTTTAAAAACTGCACAGCCTGCTCCACCGCCATATTAATATTAATCTTCTGCAAAGAAGGGATTGGAGTTCGGGAGCAAGCTAAAAGGCTTTTTACGATATTCGCCATCCGATGAAGGCCGTTCTTGATTTCCAGCAAATATTCCCTGACAACATCGTCATCCTTAACGTGATCCAGGCACAAATTGGTATAACGCATAACCCCATCCAAAGGATTATTAAACTCATGGGCAATGCCCCCCGTAAGCTTCCCAATCGTCGCCAACTTTTCGTGGCGGACAACTTCCTTTTTTAAATGACTGGCTTCCTCGCTGCTCTCCCCCAGCTTATGCCTCAATGTTTGCGACTCCTCTTCTACTGTTTTAAACTTCTGATAAAGCTGAATACGACGATAATTTAACGCAATTTGGCTGGAAAGAAAATCAAGGAGTTGCAGCTCATCAGCACTAAAATGGCTGCCGCATTCCTTATCAGACAAGCTGATGACCCCGATCAATTTATCTTTAATAAGCAAAGGAACGCAGATAAATGACGGTGTCTTATAACTCGAACGGGCCTTATAATTCTTAAAACGCTGGTCCTGGGAAATATCCGTCACAAAGATTGGCTTTTTGGTGGCCGCCACCTGCCCGACAACCCCTTGTCCCAGACGCTTTACCATCCGCTCTTGCTCATTGATCGCCATGCCCTGGGCGATTTTTAAGACCAAGTCCCGTTCGTTTTCATCCAAAATAAAAATAGACCCCCGACTGGCGCCAAAAAGATCTAAAGTCTTTTTTAAGGAGGTTTCTAACAACTCCCGCGCGCTGGAAACCGCATTCACTGCGGCACAGATATCCCCCACTTGCTGAAAAATTTCGGACTGGGTGAATTGTTCAAAACTTGTTGTCTTCTTACCGTTGGGCATCTTGAGATTGAGGGACCGCCTGGAAACGGATCCCAACATTTTTCTCTTTCAATTCTTTTAATCCATTAATTGTTTGCTGCAAATACATGCCATATTGATGTCTAGGATTTTGATTCAAGAAGTCCTGATAAATTGCGATCGGGGTATCATAATCCTTCAAATTAGCCACAGACATCGTATTAATTGTTTTAACAATCAACACAATTTGCTGAGGCGTCATCAGTTCGCTTTTGTCCGCATATTTCGTGAGCATCTGCCCCAAAAGGTTAATCCCCTTCTGAGTGTCCCCCCGGGCAAAATAAACTGCGGCTAGCATCCGCTGGGCGGCAAAAGCATATTTTGTTTCAGGATCCTTTTTCGGAATGGCTTCATAGAAAGCCAAGGCTTCTAGACTTGCTTTTTCGGCATCCGCCGGTCTTCCAATTTTTGAATTCAAAGTAATCAGATACATGGGCATACTCATGCCGATATCTGTCAAAGGGTATTGTTCTATGATCTGCTGATAGGTCCTTTTGGCTTCATCGTATTTGGCCTCAATCTCAAAACTGCTCCCCATATGCATCAAGGCTTCCGAATGCAAGACGGAATCATCGGGATAACGAGTCATGGACTCCTGGAAAGCGGCACGGGCTTTCACATAGTCCTTCTTCAATAAATAAACTTTCCCTATTTTGATATAAATTTTTCGGGTTAATGCGGCAGACGGAAACTGATTGGCAATCTTTCGATATTGGTTAACCAAATCCTCATAATTCTGGTCTGGGGCCGCTTTAGGATCACGGGCAATCTGCTCATACTGCTTCTGAGCCCACCAAAGCTTCTTCTCCATGGCATATCGCCCTTGATCCAATAAGGTCAACCCGGCAAAGACTGAAATAAGGATAATAAGAAGTATGATAATTATCTTTTTCATTTTTCTTCTTTCTTTAATAAATAATAGGTGGTCATAGTCGTGTAATGAATAATATCAATGACAATAGAAAGAATAATCCCAACGAGAGCTAAAATTCCCAAGAGCTCCGGAGGCGCCGCATTTTTATAAATACTGGTCGTGGACTGCAATAAAATAACCGGCAGATAAAGCAACGCCGGTAACAGCAGGACCAAGAATGTGAACCCGGAGGATTTCCATAAAATCTTAAAATTTGACACCAAGGCCCCAAAAATTTTTTTCTTGTCGATTATAATACTAGGGATCACATAAATAAAAAGTGCCGTTGAGAATACGGCCAGCAAAAGATTGAAATACGGGATGCTCAACAAAACCGCTTGTTTAAGAACATAATAAATCCCGGTAGTCGAACGAATAATGAGTGCCCGATTAATGACAAGTTCGTGCAATTGACTTAACCCGATCATTGTGGCCACAGGTAAGGCCACGCCAATGAACAAATGAACGTATGAGGCTAAAGTCCGTTTGAAAGCGGCCTTCAAGACAACGGGTTGTCCGTTATTAATCGCATTAATAATGGCCACAGACATCCCGATAAAAAAACTATTAAGTACAACGGATATAATACTTTGTAATAAGGTGCTCTGGAACCATTTGGCAAGGACATAATACGAAAACGGATAATGGAGGAAAATGTCTCCCTCCAGCTTCCGAATAATAGGGCCAAAAAAATTAACCAAAGGATAGCGGGGGGCAAAGAAAAGCAGTTCAAAAATCAAAAATTCATAAAACGCAATAATGGCATAAGGGAAAAGAATCGCAGGATGAATAAATAACGTGCTGATAGCTGTTTTTATAAGTGTGATCGGCTGCTTACCCTTACCTTGTGAAGACATACCGCATCCCCCCTTAATGTATTTAACCTAACTCATTTCAAATACTTAACGATACTACCACACCGCCTCTTCACTGTCAAACAGATTCCCCGAGAAACCAACACTCATAAAAAAAGACAGGTATGAAACAACCTGTCTTTTTTTATATCTCAACGAGTCATAGAAAATTTCCGCACACTCGTTTAATAACTGATTAAATCTAAAAACGTTATTTCTTCCTTAAAGATTTTATATATCCCATGGCAGCAATCCCGCCACCGATAAGCAACATCGTTGCTGGTTCTGGATTATGGAGTTGTGCTACAACTTCTTCACCGCCGGGAGGGATAATTGCGCCACTGCCGCCCGTCACAGATGGTCCGTTTTCAAACAAACCGCCAACGGACCCGACTGGGGAACTCCCGCCGGTGCCACTATTGCATCCATATATAAAAGGAAGCAACATGCTAAAAAGGAATAAGTTGTGTAGTTTAGCCAAAAAAACTTTCATTAATATCCCCCCCTTCATTATAGAAATAATATATTAAAATCTTTATTTAAATATAAAGCAAATATTGTGCCATATTTGTCCGAAGAACGCACCCATGTTGATTGTTGCGTAACATTATTTATGACAATGAGTTATAAATTGGTAATTCCCCCTGTCTTTTTGTGTCACGCCATGTCCCGGACTGTCCCACCCTGGAACTTGATTATTTTTTTATACACTGTTGTTTTATCGAACCCACTCTAGCCCTTAAGTTTTCAGCAATTCCATCGTAAACATCCCCTCCGCCCCCCTCTCCCTCATTTACCAGATCTGCCAAAGAAACAGGCGCAGAGAAACAGGTCTTCACCGCAGCCAGGTGAGGATAATGGCGAGTCCTGGGCCATGTCTTAAACGCGCCCTCCAAATAAACCGGGACAACAGGGATATTGAGTTCCTTCAGTAAAATTCCAACCCCTTTCTTAAACTTATTCATTTCTCCGTCTATAGACCGCTGTCCCTCCGGAAAATAACACACGATTTTGTCATGACGCAGGACATAGGCGCACGCTTTTAAAGCCTCAATCAAATTGTAATTCACTTCCAAGGGAATGAGTCTCGCCACCTTAATAAACGGCCGTAAATAACCATTATCAAAAAAATTTCTATATCCCACAAAATAAGTCTGCAGGACGACAGCATACGGCAAAGAGCACAAAACAAACAATCCATCCAAATAACTGGTGTGATTAGGACAGATCAGGTACGGACCTTTCCGGGGCAGGTGCTCGGTCCCTTCGGTTCGCAAAAGAAACAAGATTTTAAACATGAACTTTAAAATCGTAATCACGACGATATTAAAAAACAGCGAAAAAAAGCCGAACGACAATTTAATGCAATTCACCGTTTTCTCCTGCGGCACTTCTGTTAAAATGCGGCCCCATTGAATAGTCGCGTCTTCTTTTATCGGGCCGATGTTATTCGGGATAACCCGCTTTAATTGGTCCATCAGGTCTTGAATGGTATTACACATAAAAAAATCCATCGACTGATCGTCATCCAGTTCCAAATTTAAACGCTCCTGAATGTTAAGAAGCAGTTCAATCCGCCCCAGGGAATCCAGGCCCAAGTCAAGTTCAAGATGGTCTTTTTCATGCACTTCGCGCTGCAATGTTTGCTGAATGAACGTCATGGCAAACTGGGTCATGCTTTCAAATTGTCCCTTCTGAAACTCCGGGAGGGGCCTCTCCGGATCCGGCCGCGACTCAGAACAGGACAAACGAGAATAAATGGGCTCCAACTGGTATCTCTTGATTTTACCAAGACGGGTTCTCGGCAATGCATCCTTAGAAATCACAAAACTCTGCACCCTTTTATACGAAGGGAGCTGAGCCGAAATATTATCCATTTCCCACTTAATCTTATCCCGGATTCCGGAAACCTGCTGGAGGCGGAACTGCTCTTCATCGACGACGACAATAGCAACCAAATGATCGGTCCCGGACATAAAAGCCCCTTCTTTCGAAGAAAGCACGGCCATCTCCTTTATAAAAGCGATCCGGCCATATTCCTTTTCCACATCCTCCGGATAAATATTTTTTCCATTGCTTAAAACAATCATTTCTTTGATGCGCCCCACGATGGTCAGATACCCGTCCCCGTCCAGACGGCCCAAGTCCCCGCTGGAAAACCATCCATCCTGCAACACGGCGCTGGTTTCTGCTTCCGCCCGATAATATCCCTTCATCACGTTGGGGCCTTTGATCATGATTTCGCCCGTTCCCGTGGCATCCGGCCGGGCAATTTTAATTTCCTCCCCGGGCAAGGCCTTGCCGACAGAACCCGATTTAACACGCTGCGGCGGCGTCAAAGCGGCAATAGGAGACGTTTCTGTTAATCCATAGCCTTCCAAAACAGTAAATCCCCAACGGGTGAATGTCCGCGCTGTCTGGATGTCGAGTTTGGCGCCCCCGGAGACACAATATCGAATCCGTCCGCCAAAGGCGGAATGGACTTTCCGAAACAAAACCCGGCTCATATTAACCCCCGTCAGGCGTCTAAGGCCTGCCGCCAAAGGCGATAAAGTCCGCAAAACCGCCTTCATCCCCCAAGGCAACCCAGCAAGACGCTGCCGGACCGCCCTCTCCAACAAAGCAAACACTTGAGGCACCCCGATTAAAATGGTCACCCGGGCGTTCTTCATGGCTTTAGCCAATTCCAGGGAATTAAGACTGGCCGGATACACGACCCTGGCTCCGCATAACAGGGGGATTAAAAGTGTCGACGTAAAAGCATACGTGTGATGTAGCGGCAAAATCGACAAAAACACATCCTGGGACTGTACGATATTAAGCGCATAAATCGAGTCCACATTCGACAACAGATTCGCGTGCGTCAGCATGACAGCTTTGGGACCGGCGGTGGTCCCAGACGTATAAAACAACATCGCAACATCGCCGCAAGCGGATTCCGGCTGAAAAACATCCCGCACAGCCTGCCCGCTCCATTGCTCCTGAAACGGCTTCGTATCAACGGTATAAATAGGGATAGGAGACTGGAATTCTTGGAAGCTTTTGCGCACACGCTCCGAGAACAGAACCACTCTGGCCTGACAATGCTCCATAACCGCCCGGACCTCATCGGCGGAAAATTGAATGTCCAAAGGGACGGCCACGGCCTGGACGTACATAACGGCCAGGAACGCCTGCACAAAAGCCGGACAGCTATCCATCAATAAAATAACTTTGTCCTGAGGCGAGACCCCTTGAGATTTGAGATATTCCCCCAGGCGTACCGCGTCATTGAGCAAATTTTGGTAAGAGATCGTCGTCTCCCGCATCGGGGCTTTTAAAAATACCAGGGCGGGTTTATCAGGGTGTTTGCGGGAAACATCCCGGAAGGCCTGAAAAATATGCTGTTCGACAGTTGGCATAAATGTCGAATTTATTCCTTCGTCAGAGTGCTGTGGTCCAAACTTTCGGTAAAATAATCAAAAAATTTCGGAAACTTGCGCCGTACTTCCTGTTCCATGATCGGGATCTTGCCTAAATACGGACGGACCGGGCCATAGACATCAATTTCCTCCCCGATACAGTCAAACCGGAACCCATGGATCCTTAATAAAAGCCACAGGCTTTTTTCCATCAGAGCGTACCAATAACTAATCCCCCTCCGCTTACTTTCCTGGTACATCTCCCGGTAAAGCCCGAACGCCATGGGTTTGGCACGCCGGAGATACTCCGCGTTCGATCCCTCCACTTTTTTATCTTCAACCTGCGGCTCATAATACATCTGGTCATCGCGTCTGCGACGCAACTGCTTGCTGATCACAAGGCGTGAAATCTCCGCATACCCCATTCCCGGTAAAGGATCAGGTTTAATCTGAATACTCGGGCAATGCCGCTCTATCGGCAAAAGAAGGGCTCCCGGGAGGATGATGCGCATCGTCCCCACAAGCTCTCCAGTGCCGTTAATGGCCGCAAAATGGATCGATTGCGCGTCATACTCATCGCGCTCAAAACATTCGGGATAATCTTCTTCCCGGATAAATCCACACTCCCGGCAATAGACCTGGAAACGCAGCTTAAAAATCTGCTGCATTAAATCCTTCTCGTCGGCATCTACTTTCCTGAAAGTAAAATATTCCATAGATGGTGTTATGCTAACACATCCTGACAGACGTGTCAACATGATGCGCGGTCTTTCTTAAACATTCCGTAGTGATTGCGAAAATCTTCTCCTGCCGTTCATGCGCGGGACAGACTTTGCCGGAAGGAGAGCCACCCGGTTCTTTGCGGCCTGGCGAAAATATGAGGTTCAAGGATCGGACAACCATACCGGGAAATAAAATTATGAATCGAACGCTCTATGTCCGATAAAGAAACGACATAGGGGAATACGGATCCATAATAGTCTATTTCCGGGCCTATGCAATTAAACTTAAATCCATACAGAGCCAAAAGCAAATAAAGCTTTTTTTCCATAAGTGCATACCAATGCGTGATATTTAAACGCTGACTTTCCTCAAAAACACAGCTACAAAGCCCTATGATGGTACATTTCGCAAAACAGCGGTACAGAACATCCTCACTATGGTCACCTAAAGCTTTATGCTTCTCCTGACAGGAACGGGTAAAGCCTCGCCGGTTACGGAGTTTCTTGCTGACAATCAGCCTGGACATTTCCCCAAAACGGACATGAGAATAAATCTGTTTCGGATTATAAATCGAAGCGCATTGTTCTTCTAAGGGGAGGTCTAAATCACCCGGCAGGATCAGCCTCACCGCCCCCACAACCTCCCCATCCGGGTCTACGGCCGCAAAATGCTGCGCCTGCCGGTCATATTTGTCATACTCCAAACCATCAAGATAATGTTCCGCCTTGATATAACCGAACTCGGTGACATAGACCTCATAACGTAAGCGGTAAATCTGCTCCATCAGCTGAGGTTCATCCTTATATACCTTTTTATAAGTAAGATCTTTCATGATAATAGCGTCATGCTAGCATCCGTCCTCCCTATTGTCAAGGCGATTTCCCGCGGCCCCCCCACACCTATACAAACAATGACAGCCCAGGACACAGGACTGAATTTTTCATAACACGGAGGGGTATTGCTCCCTTGGCTAAAACACCAAACTTAACTTTTTATGCAAAACAATCTTTTTCATGAAGGCATCATCATAGGAGAACATGCGGACCTAGAGGGATCAGGGAAGACAATAGACTTTCTCTTTCTCCACACTGTTTTTTAAGATAAAGAATCCGGGAATATTTCTAATTGCATTTGCATCTTAAATTACCATATGTTAGCATAATTGCGAATAATTAATATGCATTTTTATTAAGGTCAGCATGAAATTAAATTTCTTCCGCTTTTTTTTATTGCTTTTCCTCTGTACTTTTCCTCTATATAAGGCTCAGGGAGAAGAACTGTCCGCCAAAGAATATATCAAACGGTCAGACGACCTGATGCGGGGGAACACCAACCAGGGGCTTTATATAATGGATATTAAGACCCCGAGCTGGGAACGGTCTCTGGAACTGCAGGTCTACAATTCCGGCCGAAACCGCACCTTTATCCGAATACTCTCGCCTGCCAAAGAAGCCGGCATCGGAACCCTCCGAGTCGAAAGTGAAATGTGGAATTATCTCCCTAATGTCGAAAAGACAATCAAAATCCCCCCCTCCATGATGCTTCAACCCTGGATGGGCAGTGATTTCGCCAATGATGATCTCGTAAAGGAAAGCAGCATCGTTGAGGACTACAACCACCGGGTCGTGGGGGAAAAAATCCTCCAGGATAAAACCATCCTTAAAATAGAACTCACTCCCGAGCCTGATGCCCCTGTCATCTGGGGGAAAATTTACCGCTGGATAAGGAAAGAAGACTACGTCCCCCTGAAGGAAGCTTACTATAATGAAAAAGGCGAATTGATTAAGACGCTCTATTACCTCAATGAAGGACGGGTATCTGACCGGATTATTCCCCGAACTTGGACCATGAAGTCTGAAGTCAAACCGGGGTGCACCACCACGATCCGGCTGAAAGCGGTGGAATATGATAAAACCATACCCGATGACATCTATACGCTGACACACTTAAAAAAAATCCAGTAAAACTTAATCCGGTCCCCGGACATCCGGGCGGCCCCGCGTCAAACTATTTGAGACAACACCATGTCGACTTTTATTAAAATCGCTTTACGCAATATTTTCCGCAATATAAAACGCTCCCTGATCACGGTTTCTGCCGTTGGGTTCGGCCTCGGCGCCCTCATTTTTATCTGGTCGTTCGTGGAAGGGGCTCACAAGCAAATGATCGAGAACTACACGTCCTACCTGACGAGTCACATTGTGATCCATAAAAAAGGCTACCATCAAAAGAACACTTTAGACACCCATATCAAATCCCCGGAAGGCACCCTCTCCGCCCTTAATCAGGATAAGCGCATTGCCGCCGCGGCGCCAAGACTCAAAGCCGACGGCTTATTAAGTTCATCCGAATCATCGTCCGGAGTCTTGATCTATGGCGTGGACCCGACCCGAGAGACAAAAGTCAGCCGCCTCAACCAACGGGTAAAATCCGGCTCCTTCCTCCAGGCCGACAGCGACAAAGACATTGTCATCGGAGCTTCCCTGGCCAAAAATCTCAACGTCGGGCTGGGGGATAAAGTGGTGATTATGTCCCAGGCGCTGGACGGGAGCATCGCCGCCGGCGCATTTCATATTCTGGGACTGCTCGACTCCGGCGTCGAAGAAATTGATAAAGGCATCGCCCTTCTTCCCCTGAAAACCACCCAGTCCCTTTTTGTCATGAACGAAGGCGTATCCGAAATTGCCGTCCGGTTAAAAGAAGCGCGCCTGTCCAAAACAGCCGCCCACGAACTCGCCCAAAATCTCCCGTCACCCGACCAACGGGAAGTCCTGCCCTGGCAGGATGTCTCCCCGATCATGGAACAATGGATTGAATTCGACAATGCTTTTATATGGATCATCGTGATTGTCGTTATGATCGTCGTGGCTATCGGAATCTTAAACACGGTTCTGATGGGAGTCCTGGAACGGACCCGTGAGTTTGGGATACTGCTCGCCTTGGGGACAAATCATAAACAGATCGTCGCTATGGTCACGTGGGAATCCCTGTTCCTGGGACTCATCGGGAGCCTGGCCGGATTGATCATAGGGTCGGGATTAACGCTGTATTTCTCAAAAGCCGGCGTTAACCTTTCGCTTTTTACCAGCGCCATGAATTCATTTTACATGGACGCCTTTATTTATCCGGTCCTGCATCCCGGATATGTGGCTATTTCCGTTATTCTGGTTTTATGCACAAGCATGATCGTGTCCGTTTACCCGGCGTGGCATGCCGCCCATCTTAAACCCGTGGACGCAATTCGGAGTGTTTGAACAATGGCGCTCATTGAAACAATCCAGCTAAAAAAAACCTACACCACCGGGAATAATGTCCGGACCGATGCTTTGCGCGGCGTGTCCCTCCAGATCGCCGAAGGCGAATTCCTGGCCATCGCCGGGCCTTCCGGCTCCGGGAAATCGTCCCTCTTAAACCTCATGGGAGCTCTGGACACCCCGACATCGGGAACGGTGCTGCTGGATAACCAGAATATTTCCGAGATCAACAGCCAAGACCTCGCCGCCTTCCGGCTTCACCACATCGGCTTTATCTTTCAGGCCTACAACCTGATCAACACGTTGACCGCCGTTGAAAACGTTGAGTATGTCATGCTTCTTCAAGGCGTTGACCAGCACACCCGGGAATCGAGGTCCGAAGCGATTCTGGAACGGGTCGGCCTGGCCGATTACATGAACCGTTTCCCGCACGAGATGAGCGGCGGGCAGCAACAACGGATAGCGGTCGCCCGGGCCATGGCCGCGGAACCGCGTGTCGTCCTGGCGGATGAGCCCACCGCCAACCTGGATTCCAAAACGGCCCAAGAACTGCTTGACCTTATGGCCGAGCTGAACCGGGAAAAAGGCATCACTTTTGTGTTTTCAACGCATGACCGGCTCATCATGGAACGGGCCCAGCGCCTGATAACTTTAAAAGATGGAGTGATTATCCCATGAAAAAAAACATTGCTCTTTTAATCTTCTCCTTCCTGATGGTCTCATGCGCGGCCCCCGTGACAGCAGCGGACACATTTCAGGTCAGCGGGTACTATAAAACCCTGATGACCACCGGGCAGTCGTTCGCCACGAAAGAGGGCATTTCCGCGGCCACAAACCGCCTGCGGCTGGAATTAAAAACACAACAGGACCCCTGGCAGTTTTATCTGACGGTTGATAATGAGGCGATTATCAACGATTTCGCCAACACGGCTGACTTCGCGTTTATCCGTTCCCGCGCCCAAAATAAAAATGCGGCCCTGGACATGGATGTCGTGTCCGTCGATAATGATCATCTTTATTTAAAACATTCTGTCTACCGGGCGTTCGTGAAATACTACACGCCGGAATTCCAGGCCGTAGTCGGCAAGCAGCTTGTGGATTGGGGCCGGTTACGGTTTTATTCCCCTGTCGATATTTTCAATTCGGTCGCCGCCCTGAACCTGGAACCGGATGAACGCATCGGCATAGACGCGATCAATATCAATTTCTCACCGGAAGACTTTATCGGCATCAACATTATCGCGGCCCCGGACACATCCGATGAAAACGCCAGCGGCGGTATCCGCCTCTATAAAACAGTTTCAACCTATGATTTGTCCCTCATCGCCGCTTCGGTTTACAAGAATCAGGTCTACGGCTTTTCTTTCGACGGCTACCTGAAAAACGCGGGATTCCGGGGAGAAATCACGCATAACCTGCAGGACAATAAACGGGAATTCACCCGGGCGGCACTGGGCGTGGATTACCGTTTCAATAAAAAATGGTACGCGTTGGCGGAGCATTTTTATAACGGCGGGCACGAAGACAACGACCCCGAGGCCATGGCGACATCCTATAAGCTGTCCCGGCAGATCGTTTCCCTGAACAGCCAACTCAGCAGTTTCTGGGTTCAATACACACTGTCCCCCCTCATTGAAATCAACCAGTACGCGATTTATGATTGGGACGGCCCCAGCGTCATCCTGAATCCGGAAATCCAATATGATTTAAACAAACACACGGATCTGCGTTTCGGAAGCCAGCTGTATTTCGGCAAAGGCAACTCCGAATTCGGTGATAATGAGCATCTCTATTATGGAGAATGCGTGTTGTTCTTCTAGAAAAAGACATGAACTCTATTAAAAGTCTCTTTGATCAATATAAAAGGACCTGCCTCTTAAAATTATTGACCCGGTCGGCCCCGGAGGACATTGAAGCCTACGGCCGAAAACTCATCCTCCCCGCTTTCCAGCGGGCGGCGCGAAAACTGCCCGCTTACCGGAAGTTCCTTTCAAGGCATGGATTATCGCGGGATGCCGTCAAAACTTTAACCGATTTCCAAACCCACGTCCCTGTCTTGACCAAAGAAGACATCTTCCCTTCATACCCAATACAAGAGCTCCTCCAGGAAGGACAGCTAAAGTTTCTGGCCAACGTGACAGTCAGTTCCGGGTTCTCCCGGGAGAGTTCTTTTGGATTTGGAACTTTCACGGACCGGGGGCAGACGGCGTTCATGATCGACACTCTCCTGGAATACCTGTTCCATGTCTCCCGGAAGAGGACATTTCTATTAAACTGTCTGCCGATGGGAGTCAAAATCCCTTCCAGCCTGCCGATGGCAGAAACGAGTGTCTGCAGTGACCTGGCCATTTCCATTCTGCAGAAACTCCAAACGGCTTTTGAACAATTTTTAATCGTCGGAGACCCCTATTTTCTCAAAAAACTCGTCGAAGACGGCTGCACCGCCGGGCTGGACTGGCCGAAAATCAACGCAAGTCTTATTCTGGGCTCAGACTGGTTTTCCGACAGCTACCGCCACTACATGGCGCAGCTTCTTGGCGTAGATTTTAACCAGCCGGACCAGGGATATATCGGGGCCAATTTCGGCGTCACGGAACTGGACCTGTCCCTGGCTCATGAAACGATTGAAACAATACGCCTGCGTGAAGAATTGCAGAGGAATCCGGACTTCCGGCAAAAAATCCTGGGCGGCCCAAGCGGGCGGGCCTGCCCGGAACTGCTGGTATATTACCCTAACCGGTCTTTCCTGGAAACAACCCCTCAGCATGAGTTGCTGTTCACAATGTTAAATCCTAAAATCCTGACCCCCTTAATCCGTTATAATACCAGGGATACGGGAAGGCTCATCCCGCACAACACCCTCCAAGAAATCCTGACCCAAGAAGGCCGGAGAGATCTTCTTCCCGAACTGAAACTCCCCCTCCTGGCCTTACAGGGGCGGGCCAACAAACATATCAACCTGGGAGGGAAAACAGTCTCTCCGGAAGACATCAAGGAAGGACTCTATAGCGACCTTGAAGTGGCGGGATTGACAACCGGGTATTTCCGGATAAGCGGACAAGGGGATAGCGGTCAAATTGAAATTCAGCTTAAAGAACACATTCCTCTGACCCCTGATTTAAGGCAAAAATTCAGGAAAGCGCTCCTTAAATTCACGAACACAGACATGGAAATTGTCATTTATCATTATCACGATTTCCCGTACGGGATGAGCCTGAATTATGAACGTAAATTCGTCTATATTTAAACTCTTCTAACAGAAAAAAGGATGACCATGTCCCCGGATCTATATCAACAACTCTCTGACAGGAATATCGGGCTCCTCTCCCCAGAGCAACAAGTTCGTTTACAAAATTCCTGCGTCGCAGTCTGCGGCCTGGGAGGCTTGGGGGGCGTAGTTGCGGAAATTCTTGCCCGGGCAGGGGTCGGCTCTTTTAAGCTCCTGGATCACGGCACATTCGAGCCAACCAACCTGAACCGGCAAATTTATTGTTTCACCGATACAAACGGCCGCCTCAAAACCGACGTCACGGACGAATACCTTAAAAAAATCAACCCTGGCATCCGAACGGAAAAATACCAGGGGATCAACAAAGAGAATATCCCTATTTTCCTCGACGGAGTGGATGTCGTCGCCCTGTGCGTCGACGCGCTGATCCCGATTTTGCTGTTAAGCCGCGGAGCTAGAGAGAAAAATATTCCCCTGGTGGAAAGCTGGGCCGTCGCCTATGGGAACGTCCGGGTCTTCAACAAAAACACCCCGTCCCTGGAAGAAGTTTACGGATTCCCGACCCTAGGCCGGGACATCGCCTCAATCACGCCGGAGGAAGAACAGGGCCTGATTCTGCAATCCATCGCCAGCCTGATGTGTTTAGACGGGCTTAAGAATTTTTATCCGGATCCGGCTATACGCCGCATGATGGAAAAAAAAGAGGGAACAACCTTCGCCCCGATGGTCTGGCTGTCTTGCGTTATGGTCGCCTTTGAAGTTATTAAAATTTTATTGGACTGGGGAAATCTGGCCTTGGCTCCGCGTTTCGCGGTCTATGATTGTGTCTCTCACAGGATTCCATCGCAAAACAGCCCTTAATTCAGGACAAGTTACTTCCTAAAATATCTCGGGTCCCGTCTTTGCGCATTCAAGGAAGATTTCCTAACGACTGCAAAAGCTGGCCGGCGGTTAAAGTCTTTTGTTCCCGGCCGTTTAAAAGCAAGGAAAAATTGCGGGAAAAAATTTTTTCCTTGGTCTCTTCTGAAAGGTCCAGGCCCATGATACAATCCACAAAATCTTTCATCCGGTGAGACCGGCTCCCGAACGGCATCGGATAATCCGTCCCAAAAATAAACTTGTCCTCCCCCAGCCTTTCGATTAAATCGCGGTTTAAAAGGCTTCGAATTTCATAAAGGTAAGCGGCGGTATCAATAAACACGTTCCGGTTCTTCTCCGTTACCATAAAAGCTTCATTATGCCATAAGGTGCCTAAATGGGTCAGCATAATCCGCAATTCCGGGAATGCGCAGGCGACCGCATCAAGTAAAAGCGGATTGGCCTGATCCAGCTTGGCCAGGGCACCGAACGGAGTCGTCCCGACATGAAAAACAACCGGCACATTCAATTTCACAGCCTTTTCATAGACAGGGAAAACCCGTTCATCATCCGGATAAAAATCCTGCAGCGGAGGGTGGAATTTAATCCCCTTCAACCCCATGCGCGTGATCGCGTGCTCAATCACATCAACGGCGTCATGCCGCAAAGGATTGACGGATGCAAAACCGATGAACCGCCCAGGAAACTGCCGGCAAAGTTCAGACACATATTCATTAGAAGCATACACGATAGGGGCCTCACAGGCGAACAGAACTGTTTGTTCGACCCCGGCTTCATCCATTTGTTCAAAAAGCTTTCGCGGGTTTAGAAGCGGCAAAGTTTGGTCCAAATTCTTAAAAACTTCCAGTTCCAGAGAGATTTCCAGATCCGGATTCTGACTCAACATCTTTTGCAATTCAATAAGGTGCACATGGGCGTTAATAATTTTCATTGGATATCCCTTTATTATCTTTAAAACAGTGCGGGGTCTCCTGGACTCATGTCCGGCCCAGGGATTTTCTTTTATTATATTTACAAACCCATCGTATTACAACAAAGAAATCATGTTGTTTCTGGTCGACAGCGGCTGGCGCACGCCCCCTCTCCCCCGAGTCTTAGGGTACCCCTTATTAAAACCTACACGGCTGTAAGCGTATCGTTTTCCACGGCAGAGACAAAAAAAAGCAGGAGGTCAATTGACCTCCTGCCTTTTTTTATTGTGATATGGCCTTTATAGCCCTTCACTAATAAAACTTATTGCTTTCTTCTTAAACCGACTAAACCGACTAAACCGGATCCAAGCAATAACATAGACATCGGTTCAGGAACAGCGCGGCCCTTGATCGGGTCTTCGCTTAAACTTAACCAGTCATTATCTGTTCCGGGAACGATAGCTGCAGCGCCTTCTGTTGTAGAATCAAATTCCGCCCAGAAATCAGCGTAAGAAACAGCGCCACTATCAGAAACGAGTTCCCAAGCATTGCTGTCAAATAACCCTTCAGCGGTTCCGTACCCTTCCACAACCACCAAATAAAATGATCCGTGGCCGGTAAAAGGAGACGTTGTGCTATCCAGGTGATTCTGGTAAGTAATGTGATCATTTGCCGTATCGCCATCACCATATTTAATCCCAGGTACAAGGGCTAATCTTAAAAACAATTGGCCATCCGTAACTGTCGGATATGTGCTGTCGTCGCTTCCTCTGGCATTAGGGCCAAGAGTGGGATCAAAATCAGGGGTGTTATCTAAATACACATCGATAATACCGCCAACTGACTGATACGTAATACCATCAGCGCCAACAACCCACTGGTCATCATCAACCCCGTAAAGAATACCTGTTAACTCTTCTCCATCATCACCGTCAGACCAGAGGGTCTGCGCGACAGGAGTTTTCATTGTAGACACCTTAAAAATGCTGAAGTTGTCTGCAACCCCATCGGCATTGCCGTAGCCGTTTGAGCTGCTTTGGCGTAAACTCCCAATAGTGAAGTCAGAAAATTTAAACTCCACTGGACCCCGGTAACCGTCAAGATTGTAATCAAAGGCGAAAACCGGAGTGCTGATAAAGGAGACAGCCGCCATCACAGCTGCGATTAGAACAATTTTCTTCATGTTCATCCTCCGTTTTAGTTAATAAAATGTTTATCTATAATCATGTAAGAAAGCTAGGTTCGAACAGGCTCTTCTTACGTAAAAATGGTACTTATGGTTCTCTGTTAAACGGAGCAGGGAACCAAACAGGTACCCTTCTCCCCCCCCAAGAAACTTTACTGTTTTCTTCTTAACCCAAGTACGCCTAACAATCCAGTTCCCAATAATATCATCGTGGCGGGTTCTGGGGTTCTACCGCATTCCGGGCAATCCGGCGCGATTGTATTCACATATTTATATTCGGCTCCATACTTTAATAACGCTTGGGTTGAAACAGCCTGATTGGTGGGAACACTAAACCAGAAGAAATCATATTCAGCAAACTGCCCATTTATTTTATAACTATCATTTAAAACATCCGGGCCATTGGGCGTCCATTCCAATCCATCCGGTTTATCAGCCGCGCCGAACTGCTCAAATATCATAGTGTATGTCCGTTGCTCTCCACTGCCATCCGGATTATTGCCATCATATCCGATAGAATTAATAATCGCCTGCTGTAGCACATCATCTTCAATATTAAACCAGCAATCTTCCAACCCTAAATTCCAATGACTTAAAGCATTGTGGATACTGGGATCATCAGGACCAGCTCCTACCACTGAAATCTTGTAAGTCCATTTATACCAATCATACCCAGCCGGTAAAGCAGAATTATTGTCCGGAGTAATATTAACAACCGGATCAATAAATATTTCATAGGTATAAGGAGGCGGTGGTGCTGCCTGAACACTCGCGCCAACAAAAAATACCACACACATAGTTACCAAACATATAAAATTTATTTTCTTCATTTTAATAGATTTTAATGGCTCCTCTTATGTTCCTATCTAGCACCCTCTCCTGTCAATACGACCCTGAACGTCCTCAAAAAAATCTGCAAATCTGTCCAAAGACACACCTTCTTTATATAAAGAAGGTCATATTTGATCTTCTTCCTTACATCCTTAATGGTTTCATCATAACGATGCCACACCTGGGCAAGCCCGGTAATACCTGGTTTCACAGAGAGTCTTTTTTCATATCCCGGGATTTTTTCCTTTAATTCCGCCACAAACTCCGGCCGCTCCGGACGGGGACCGATAACGCTCATTTCGCCTCTTAACACATTAAAAAACTGCGGGATTTCATCCATATGGGACTTACGCAAAAACTTGCCCACCGGAATTAACCGCGGATCATCCTTAGCGGCCCAAACCGGACCGGTTTCTTTTTCCGCATCCACCTTCATTGTCCTAAATTTGAAAATCTTAAACAACCGGCCATCTTTCCCAACGCGGGTTTGGGTAAAAATAACCGGGCCTTTGGATGTTAATTTAATTAAAAACGCTGTTAAAAGGAATAACGGAGATAAAATGATAATTGCCGCGACCGACAGCACAAAGTCTAAGGCTCTCTTAGCAATATAATATGTCTTGCGGACAAAACTGATAATCATACCGACAAAACTGCTCCCTAATAAAGCCAAAGTAGAAGGTTCCGGAGCCCTGGAACGAGGGGCATTTAAATTTTCATCAATTTTCTTTTGATTATTATTTAATGGATAGATCTCCTGCTGGCCTTTGTAATCAATCACGGTCATAGCTGCCCAGGCAGAAGTAATGACCACCGAAGTGGCCAGAAAGACTAAAACTATTAAAAATATTTGCTTAATTGATTTGTTTATTTTTATCATTTTTTGAACTTGCCTTTTTGAAAACGTTTTCTTACATTTTTTTATTTATTTAGTGAGCAATTTGCGTGCCAACTTTCAAAAACAAGCCTTCAAGTGCATTCTTTTTATATTATTACATTACAATATGTTATAGTAGGGCACACTACCCCCAAACATAGACAAAGTATCCTAACAATAGACAACCCATGACAAGTACGTCCAGAGAGGCGTTGACCTTGCTGAACATTTTGTTGAAGATATTAGACATATAATATTAAATTATAAGGAATAATTATTTCCTTATATCTGACTGGAAAAAACAGCCACAAATCCAGAAGATTAAGGCATAAAAAATCTGAAGAGTTTAATCTCTGCACCTTTATTTAAACCAGGGATGAGAGCCGAATCAGGGAATGGGATTTTTGGACAACGATGAACCTTCACAGGGCTTGAGACAGAAAGTTCCGTGCCCGTGAAGGCCTGGGGAATCTAATGAAAATATATGTTTTTTAAGGTAAATATTGGAGCAGGTGCGGGACCATAACCTGGGCAAAGGCATCAATCCACTGCATAGCTTCATCCGGATTTTCCGGGTCAACAACAGCGGAAAGCCGGATAAGGGCTCCTCCGGCCGGTTGTCCGGTCAATTTTTTAATCGCGATAAGAGCCTGCCCCTTAAGGTAATTGGGGGTGAAAGTATCGCCAACTTTAAACCAATAACACATATATTGACGGTGCGCCCCCTGTTCGACAAGATATTTGTTAGAGACAACCTGTATGCCCAAGGAAGGGATATCGATCCCATGATGCATATTACTTATAAAGGTAGCCCCTCCTCCGGTATAACAAATCTCAGGGGGATGAACGACTTTACGGTTCGTCTGCGAATAAACAACAAACAGGTAAACACTGTTTCCCTGTTCATTGGTATATTTACGCGTGAAAGCGTTCCGGGTTTCCAGGAGGCTATACTCCCGGTCGGTAATGGGCAATTCTTCGGATTTCCAGCCAGCGATTTCCTGAGGGAATGCGTGGATGCTCACAGAATCTTTCTGCTTATATTCCTTAAAATATAACGTCCAAGAAACCGTCCCGGAACAGAAGAACAGGACCAATACGACCAGAAAACTTTTGTTTATTTTATTAAACATAACATGCCACCCCATTGATAAAAATATTTGCTACTCGATAACTTTACTCACGCCTAATAAGAGAACAAAAGCTAAGGCGAAAATAAGAAAACCCGAAGCATCATGAACAAAACCGGATGCTGATTCCGGCCCCCATATTTCGCTGACCGTAGCCAGGAAAACCACCCGGCAGACATTTGTGATAATCGCGATCGGGATGGTCGTCAAAAAAAGCACCCCCCTCTTCCACCTCGGCCCATTCAGCCAGAAAGCAAAAATGCTTCCCAGGGCCGTCAGGGAAATGAGTGACCGCAACCCGCTGCAAACGTCATCCACCACAACCTGCGCATGACGCATCATAATAATACTGCCGTTACGCTTGGCCAGAATACCCATATGATTGAGCAATTTTTCCGCAATCTCCGCTGCGAACATTTTCATCCGGAAACTAATGTTGACAATCGCCACCTCCGGAAGCGGAAACATAAAAATCAGAAAGCCAATAGGAAACAGAATCTTCTTCAAAACCGCCATGCCGTAAAAATACAAGACCAGGCCAAAGATAACAACAAACATGGAAAGGCCGCCGGTAAAATTGATCCTGAACAGCGCGCTGAATAAATAGAGTAAAACCCCCGCCACGATCAGGGGCATCCCTAAACGGGATTCCTTGACCGGGGCCACCGCGAGCTCCTCTTTTTTCTGCCAAATTAAAAACCCGCTCACAAACGGAATGAGAATACCATGACTATAATAAGAATCATCGGCAAACCACCGGGACCACATCCACATCAAAGTCGGAGTGTACGCGAGCAGAAAAACCAAAGCGGCTGCCAGCGGCTGGGCGTGGTTCGAGACAATTTTTTTCAAATGCATTTTATTAAAGTCCATAAAGCAACGCTCCCTATTAAAAGAAGGATGACGGCCGCCAGCTTCCCTGGCGATATATCAAAACCCGCGGGCCAACGGGGATTCTATCCAAGATTTGCAACCCTATAATAATACTATACAACGTGTTCCTTTGACAACTTTACTGCACATATTTTTTCCCGGTACCAGGCGACCATTCGCCTAAGTCCTTCTTCGACCGTCACCCGCGGCTCAAATCCAAGTTGACGCAAATTCCCGGCCCCGTGCCAGGTCACGGCGTTAATTTTATAAATCCGGTTCGCCGTAATGGGGAAATTGATCCCCGTCACCTTCGCCAAAACATCCACAAGACTGGTCACCGTGAGAATCGGTTTTAAAGGCAAATGCCACTCATAAGGTTTACGCCCAAGGCTGTCCGTGATAAACCGCACGATCTGGGCGGACGTATAATGCGGCTCATCCGCGTAATTATACACGTCCATCCCGGGCTTCATGCGATCCATTAAAAAAACCACGGCCGCGGAAAGGTTCTCCACGTACGAAACCGTTTTTATATTATCGCCCTTCCCCACAAAAAAGAAACGCCGTTTATAGATCATGTCGATAAGCCGGTACATATTGGCGTAATTATGCGGCCCGTAAACCACAGTGGGGCGGATCACCAGGACCTCCCGCTTAGGATCATCAGCAACCCAGGTCTGAATCAGTTTTTCCGCCGCCCATTTAGACTCACCGTAATCATTGGACGGATTCGGCACGCAATCCTCGTTTGAACAATGGTCCAGGTCCCCATAGACAGCGACAGAACTAAAAAAAATAAATTTTTTGATCCCCCGTTCAGATAAAACATTGAGGATCTTCCGGGTCCCTTCTTCATTAATCAAAAAGAAATCATCCCGGGAAATGCCGAAATCGTGATGCTTCGCCGCGAGATTAATGACTATATCCGCGCCATCCGCCGCCCGGCGCAGGGCATCCGTATCCATCAAATCACCACGGATTAATTCATAACCCGAACGCGGCTCGTCAGCCTGCCCGCTGTCAAGACCCATGACTTCGTGCCCGCGGTTTAAAAGATCCCGGGTCAAGTACCCGCCGACAAAACCCTCACTGCCGATAACCAGAATTTTCATAAGGCCCAACCCTTTTCTGATAAATGATATTATTTTATTAACGGCCGCCGAAGACGACGCCTCGTCTCCCGCGAGCACCCGGTCCGCATGAACGCGGGTTGGCTGCACATATTGTTCGTGCATAGGTTTGACAGTCTGGAGATATTGGTCAATGACATCTTCAACCCTGCGTCCCCGCTCCTGAATATCTCTTAAAATCCTGCGCGCTAAACGGACATCATCCGCCGCATCCAAATACACCTTATAATTATATAAAGACAAAAATTCCGGCAAAAGAACGAAGAGCCCTTCCACAATAATAACCGGCCGGGGCGGGAACTCTTCTGTCACATTCCGGCGGGCATGCAGCCCGTAATCATACACCGGTTTTGAAATAACCCTGCCCTCCTGAAGCTGGCAGAGCTGCTCCTTAAAAAGAGCTGTATCCAAAGCACCGGGATGATCAAAATTAACGGCCTTCCGTTCCTCGGCAGAAAGATGCGAAAGGTCCCGGTAATACGAATCCTGGCTTAAAATACAGGCGTTTTCCTCCCCCAGCCGTTCCACCAGCTGCCTGGCCACGGTTGTTTTACCCGAAGCCGAACCCCCGGCCACAGCCAGGATAAAAGGTTTTTTTATCCCTTCTTGTCCCATCCCGCCTCTTTTCTTGTGTGATCCCATTTTGAAAAATCTTTGCGCGCGACAACCTGGACAGCCGATAGAACCGGGGAGAAAGCCGAGTATAACAAATAATAGCACCGTTTGGGAGAAAGCGCCCCCACCAAGACCGCCAAAAGGATTCCATACACAAAAACTATCGTCGGATTAAGAACACATGAAGATAAGACAAACCCAACAAGCCACACCGGAATCAGCCAGCGGTTAATTTTATGGGAGAACACCACAAATAATAACACGGGCTTTTTCATGATCTCCGGGAAAAGGCGCTTCACCACATCCACCCCTCCGGTAATCACCCGGGTCCGCCGCTTGACCTCCACATGATCATCCGTAAGCTCGGAGAGCGCTTTTAACCCTTTTAAATGCATGGATTTTTTATTCTGCAAAAGGATCGTTAAAGGAACCCACAAATCATCCGCCATGGCAGATGCCGGGATATCCCGGAAAGCATCTTTCCTAAACGCGTAAAGCCAGCCGGTGGCGACAACAAGCCGCCCCAGCCGGGAGGCGGCCTCGCGGAAAGATAATTCATATTTCCAATACCAGGACTGGATCGTCATATCCTGGCCGTCATGTTGCGGGATACTGGACAAACACCCCAACCTGTCATCTTTTTCAAAAGCCTTCACGATGAATCCCAGGGCCTCCGGAGCCATATGCGTGTCCGCGTCCGTTGAAACAATAAGGTCTCCGGTGCTTTGCCGGATAAGCTGGTTGACCGTCGTGCCCTTCCCCTGTTTTTTAAAAGCGGCCAGCCGCCATCCCTCCAGCTGCCGTTCCCGGATAAAAGCTTCCACCCGTCCAGGGGTGTCATCCGTGCTCCCGTCCGACCCGATTAAAACCTCACACGGCCGGTTGAACCGGATGAGGCACGCCAGCAAATTCTCCATTTTCCGAATAATACATTCCTGTTCGTTATACACCGGCATGATCACGCTAACCTTCTGAACCGCAGAGACGGAAACCCGCTGATCACGCCTCAGCGCAAGCGCCGCTATTTTCAGATACAGCACGGCCAGAAAATTATGCGCCAGCATATACAAACACAGAAACATTAAAAATATCATAATATTTTACTCTTTATTTATCCGCACGGTTCCCGACAATGTTTTTCACGTATTCCAACTGTGCAATTTTACGGCCGATGCCTTCCACATAATTCGCGTGATGCATGACAATCCCCTCCGGGACAGGCAGGGGCATCCCTTCTACCCAATGCTTGCCGGTGATTGTGCCGCCGCCGTAAAAGATATCCGGGAGATAAGCGTAACGGCAACACCCCGTCAAATTCCTTAAAACATATAACAATTTCCTCCTCCGCCTCATGCGAAGGGACAAATTCATTAATTTCTGGTCATCTCGTACGTCATAAATGGATCTCCGGACATTTTCCCACAAACGCAGAACCCGATGGTTCGCCCGCGCCACCCAAAATCCGGCACACAAAACTCCAGAGGGGTCGTCCCGCTGGCAAACAATATCAAAACCTTCTATCGCGGACAACAACAAAGCCTTGGTCGGCCGGAAAAACTGGATATCCACGTCCGAGTAAAGAAAGATCTCCCCCCAGTTATTTTTAATGCCCCGAACAATTGTTTCCACCTTAAACGTCACGGCCCGGCACCAGCTCTCTTCCATATAAGCCCCGCCCTGTTCTTCGCAAAAACTCATATCGACTTCATAGTCGTCTTTTAAAGACGGCAAGAACCAGTTATCCTTAAAAACCCGGTGCGATTCGGTATACATACTGATCAGCTTCATAAAAATATCCTTTCCTCCCCGGCACAATCCCGGCTCCTCACGACAATTCACGCACGACAGCCGCGATCGTTTCTCCAATCACGTCCCAGCTGTATTCCCTTTCAACCAAAGCCCGGCCGTTTTCTTCCAGCCGGTTCCTGGTCTCGGCGTCGTTCAAAAGCTCCACCACGCGCCGGGCAAAGGTCGGCGCGTCATCCGCGATAAAAATATTATCCTGATCCGTCACCGCCAGCCCTTCGCAACCCACCGATGTGGAGACAACCGCTTTTTTCATGGCCATGGCCTCCAGGATCTTCAACCGCGTCCCGCTGCCGATTCTTAAAGGCACGACAAAAACCTCGGCTTCTTCAATATAGCTACGCACATCGTCCACGAACCCGGTCACCGTAATAGACCCGTCCTGCGCCGCAAGGCGCTTCACCTTTTCCGTCGGGCCTTTCCCGACCACCCAGAATTTCACGTTCGGCACGCGCTGTTTGATCAGCGGATAAATTTCTTGAATAAAAAAAAGCACAGCATCTTCATTCGGATGCCAGCCAATCAGGCCGGTGTAAACCAGGCTTTTGGGAAAGATTTCTCGTTCCCGTTTATGCAACGCCGGGACGCGGACGCCGTTGGGGATCACGTCCACCCGGCCCTGCGGCACGCGGCGGAGAACCTCATCCCGGTCTACCGGGGAGCACACCCAGACATTCTGATACCGGCGCCAGATCCTGTTTTCAAACCGCTCCATTCTCCAGCCTTCGTACGCCGCATAAATCTTACGCAAGGGGTTAAGCTCCACCCGCTGATAACGCTTAATGATAACCGATTCGATATTATGCTCATTTAAGATAACCTTGCGCCCGCTTTCCTCAAACTGCACCGCCTGATAAAGGGAATCGCAGACAATCAGATCAATCGGCTGGGTGGCAAGCAGTGTGTCGATCTTTTCCCGTAATGCGGGGGAAACACGGCTCTGGACAGAAAACGGCAGAGGAGAAAACAACCCGGCCAGCATGGCGCCGTACAGGCCCACTCCGCTTTTTTTGGCCGGCGGCGGGACCACGTCCATCGAACGGAGGACATCCCTGGCCTCTTTTTTCTTCCGATCCTCCTCACTCCCGTAACATAAAAGATGCACATCATGCTGCCGGGCGAGCTGCTCCAGCACATACCACGCCCGCTGCTTGACCCCGCTGTCCGGCGGGAACGGGAACTCCCGGCCTATAAAAAGGATATTCATGACGAAGCCCTTTTGTTTTTAACGGCGGTAAAGATGGCGAAAAGGGCGGCGTACAAACGGCCACGGGCCTGTCCCGCGAATCTTCTGGAATTCCGGTATAACCAATGCGCATACGTATCGTACATAACAATCTGGGAAGGGTTCATATATATAAGATCCTGGCCCCTCTCCGCCATTTGCTTGTGTAGCGAGACATGGTCACAGACTGCTTCAACATGAGGATCCTGGTTTGAAAGGCAGCGGTAGCGCAACCCCTTCACCGCCTCCATCTGATACACCGCTAGGCCGTTAAACGCCGAGGCCACGCGCACCATGGGCATCCCGCGCTTTAATCCTTTATAAATATTCTGGTACCCGAAAATCATCTCCTCTGTCTGCGGCCGCGTGTCCGCGGATTCCCGCAAAGCGTATGTATCGTAATAATTGTATCCTTTAAAGAATGCCCGGCCGGCGGGGATATTCCTCCCGTTAGCGGTGACCGCGTGCCAGCCAATGGGCTGGCCAAAGGTATGGGCGATCCCGTCTATCGAAAAGCTGAAAATATCCAGGTCCAGCACGATCAAGGTATCAACCGCCAAATTCTTTTCCACAAAATCAAGATACATGTTACGGAATTTGACGAACCGCTCAATGCGGTGTTTTGAAAACCACGGCCGGACTTGCCCCGGGCTCTGCGCCGGAGTGGTGAGTTCCCCCGTATCCTGGGAAAGGACAAAAACATCCTTGCGGGCGGCCGACCAGTTTTTCAGGATCTCCTTTGTCCTGTCCCGGCTGTCGTTTTCCACGACGACGGCATAGGAGGCCTGGAAATGTTTCCTTAAGCGCTCGATCGTTTTGATATTCCCTGGCAGGCCCAACGCGCAATCCCGGGCCAGGCCGCATATCGCGACCTTGCGCCCTTTCATCGCCGCATACCCTGCCTTAACTTTGCCTTGATAATCTTTTTTTCTTGTTATAGACATACCTGCTGGCCTTTCGGAGCCGGCTTGCCCGCCTGAACGCCCGGATTGGATCAGCGCGGGATGACTTCTTCCAAACTCACATCATCGAACCAGGCCGTGCCGCTGCCGACTAACTGGCAGGCGAGGTAATCCGCGTTCCCTTTTTCTTTTAACTGAAAAACCTTTTGCACCTGCGTCCAGTCGCTTGTCGCGGATACCGGGTCGGTCTCAAAATATTCTTCTTGACCGCTCTCATATTTAACCTTAATCCTCAAAAACGCGGTGTCAGACGCATTGACCGTCTTGATCCAACCTTTAAAAAGGTAGTCTTTGGCAGGATCAAAGACAATCGCGCTTATGTCCTGGACGCCAACTCCCACGGAATCCCAGCCGTCCGCCGCCCCTTTAATCTCCAGGGCCCGCATACTGTCGCGGCCCTTCAACCAGGCCACGCCGACCCGGGGCTTGCCTTTCCACGGCTGCAACTTCCAATCTCTGTCCCCCCGTTCAAAACCGCTGTTGGCCAACGGCAGGGGCCGGGTCCGCAACATGCGGATATCCGGGGTTTCTTCTTTTTGGCTGACTAAAAAATCCTTATAACTGCTGTTATCCGGCGCCGAGACCTCCAACAGGATGTCGTCAAACCACGCCGTCCCCTTGCCGACTAATTGCAGGACAAGGTATTTGATAGAATTTTTCTCCGAGGGGGTGAACTCTGTTTCGAACCGTTTCCAATCATGCGTGCCATAAGTATTTTCCGTATGATAATCGTAATCCCCGCCGGTGTCCGTCTTCCCCGCAATTTTGATAAAAGCGAAATCTGAAACTTTCTCGGTCTTAATCCATCCGGATAATTTATAATTTAAACCCGGCTTGAGCACAAAATTGGGGCTGTATTGCACGGCCACGCCAACCGCGTCCCAGCCCTCTTGTGGCCCGCCGGTAATCTTAAGCGCGTGCTTCCCGCCATGCTTTTGGGCGGAATCCGCTTCGGCTTTGCTCCCGCCTTTCCAGGCCTGCATTTTCCAACCCTGGCCGCGCGCTTCAAAATCGCCGTTGGCTACCGGGATAGCGATGGTCTTCAGGTTGACCTCTTTATCCTCTCCGGGAGGCGTGCTTTTCTTCAGTCCCAACGGGTTATCAAACTCCGGGGTAAAATTCGAAACGCCCAGCGCGTAGGCATACACCATATGATTGGCCTGCCCGATCAAGGAAACCGCGTCCTCATACGGCTCATCCTGCTCGTTCACCAACCCCCAATTGGCCGCTTTCTCGTCGTAACATTTACGCGGCGGGTCAAAATACTGAAACCAGTGTATCCCCACAACGCGCGGGTCGGAAGCGACCCTGGCCAGATACCGCCAGTAACTGACGCCCCGGTCCCTTTGGGTTTTCATCATCCCATAAGGCAGACCAGTGTCTTGACCGGTTATAAGCATACCCAGCAAAATGGGTTTGCCGGTGTTGGAATATAATTCTTCAATGGTGCTGTCATACTTCTCGGAGATTTCATACCCTTTATTTAAGCCATATAACCCCATCCCAAACACATCCGTGTATTCCCCGATCGCCGCTATCACTTCCGGGTATTCCCTGGTTGGCCTGGTGCCCAAGACCATATGGTGAGGATCAAACTGCCGCAGCGTCGTGAAAAGCACCCGCGAAAACTGTAAGGCGATGGCTTTCAAGAAAGCCTTTTTGTCTTCTATAGTCGATTCTGTATCTTCTATTTTAGTAACAGAAAGCAACTCCTCAAACCCCGCGTACTGCGTTCCCCAGGCGGAATTGAGCGCCGCAATGTCATTATATTTTGTCTTCAAAAATTGTACCCAGACCTGCTTGCCGTTGCGGTCAGAAGGTAGGGCGATAAAATCATCCGTCAAAGCGCCATGCCGCTGTTTGCTGCCATACCAGGACGGCTCATCCGCCAGGAAATATCCTAACAACCAAGGGTCATCGATCAAATAGGCCTGGCTTTTAAAGCGCGCCTCCATGGCCTCATATACTGACTGCTGAAAAGCGGGATCAAACACGTCAGGGAAATAACCGTAAGCCCCTTTTGCAATCACATTCGGCGCCGTGCGCGGCAGGTCGATCCCGGCGACATAAACCAACCCGCTCTGCCGGCAGATGGTGGCCGATGACCAGTCCCCGATCGTATTGAATCCCCATTCTCTCAGCCGCAGGCTCGTGATTCTCGCCCACTCCTGCTCACTGCCATATTTATTACTCGCCGCTTCCTGATACGGCCGGCGATTCGTGCCTGTTTCCGGGATTCCAGACATCCTTACGCTGTAAACGCCGGTTGACCAAAAAACATTCCCAGCCGGGGTCACGATCCACCAGCGTTCGTGAATGGCCTCGACATGAAAGGCGCCGGTCTTCGTGCCCTGCAAGCCCTTCCATCCGCCGAATTTGTCGAAAGGCGATGATTCAGGGAAAACCGGAGCAGCGTTCATCACGGCAAAAACAAAAGCAAGCCCACTGACAAACCCTTTTTTAAATTTCCTTAAAAACACTTTGTATATCTTGTTCAAGTTTTTCTCCAATCACTTCCCATGTATACTTTTGCTCAACGAGTTTTCTGCCATTCAATCCCATCGCCTTACGTTTGTCCGGGTTTTTCAACAAATCAATAACTCTATCAGCGAACTCCCGCGGGTCATCCGCGATAAAAATATCCTTGCCGTCAGTTACTTCAATCCCTTCGGCTCCAATGGTTGTAGAGACAACCGCTTTGCCCATGGCCATGGCTTCCAAAATTTTAAGCCTGGTCCCGCTCCCTATCCGCAAAGGGACAATATACACTGCGCTGGAATACACGTAAGGCCGGATATCATCCACAAAACCGGTTACTCTAAAAGAAGAATCCCGCATGGCCAACTCTTTCACCTTAAGATCCGGATTCTTCCCGACAATGTCAATTTGGATATCCGGAACCTCCTTTTTAATGAAAGGGTAGATATATTTATCGAAATATAGTACAGCGTCCACATTGGGATACCAACCCATTTCCGCAGTAAAGATAATCTTATTGATTTCCGGGATATCCCTGTCAGGCAGGTGAAAGAAAGAAACATCAACACCGTTTGGAATAACGGAAAAGCGGACGTCCTTTGAACAACGGCACTCCGCTTCTTTCCGGTCTATCTCCGAGCACATCAAAACAAGGTCAGAAAACGGCCATGTCTCTTCTTCATATTTTTTTAGTTTGCGCAGTTGGTCGGTTAAAAGAAACCGGGAGAGCGGATTTTTCTTAAAAATCAAAGCCCGTTCCAAAAGTTTCGACTCAAGGTTATGCTCATTCAAAACCACCCTGGTTTTGGATGAAGGCAGGTTCACCGCATAATAAACAGAATCGCAAAAAATGAGGTCAATCTTTTTCTCTGGGATCAGCTTCCTCACCATTTTTTGCATCGCCTTTGATCTTCGCATGCCAACACACCTCGGCCGGATGCAAAATAAAGACGACAATAGGTAGAAATAATTCCACCATTTGCCCTCTCTCTGGACAGGCGGGGGGGCTTGAATAACATCGGCTATTCGGCTCACTTCCTCCGGGACAAGGTCGGACTCCTGCCTAAAGCAAACGTAAAGAACCTTATGCCGGGACGCGAGAATCTGCAAAAGATTCCAGCAGCGCATACGCCCGCCACTAATGGCGGGATAGGGAATTTCTTTTGCTAGAAACAAAATATTCATTCTTTGATACCTCGTTGTTTGGATTTCAGCTTACTCCCAGATGGTTGAGCTAAAGCTAATCTTTCGATCGCAAAAGATAAGAACACGATCAGCCAGAGGATTTTCTCCTGTTGAGCGTGTAAAAAAAACGCCGAGACCATAAATCCAATCAAACCTAACCATAATCCCCGGCCATAACTTCCATAGCACTCTCCCTGTTTAATAGCCCGGCCAGCACTGCGTAAAGCCGAGAAAAGAACCGCAAGAAAAAGCCCTATCCCAATCGTTCCCATTTCCGCCATAATTTCTAAATACATCGTATGCGCCCGCCCCGCTTTCAGGGGATAATACAAACGGCAGTTATAATAAAAATCCCCCGGCCCGGAGCCAAAGACCGGATTGTCTAAATACATTTCCCACGCCGCCATGGCCAGATAATACCGTCTGACAGTTGAACCAATGGTGTCATCATACGTGTCCTCGATTTTTGTCTTCTCAAACCGTTCCCAAACGCTGTCAGGCATAACATATACGAGTGCCAGCGAAACAATCCCGACCGTTAAAAGACCTAAAAATTTATTCTTTGCCCGGAATACAGCGAACAGGAGCATAACAGCTAAACCCAAAAGGCCTCCGCGTGACTGTGTTAAGATCAAGGCGGCTAATAAAATGATTGGTGTCCCCAGGAGGATAATCTTCCAAAAGAACCTCTTCTCCGCCAATCCGACATAAAAACTCATCACGATGACCGGCAGAAGGCTTATCGCGAAATAATTGGGATCAAAGTTTGTCCCCTGTAATCTGGCCGTCATGGCCAAATAATCCGGATGGGTTAAAAAATTAATAACCGATTGTGCCGCGGCAGCCACAAAAGATAAAATGGCCGTGATCACAACTATTCTAAATCTTTGGGGGGTTGTTATGAGTACTAAAATCGAGAACCCAAATATCCAAAACGAGGTGAAAGAAGTAAAAAGCTCGCGGGAAAAAGCGGTCGGTTGAGAGAAACCATTGATATAAAGATAAACGAGATAAAGCGTGTAATACAGGAATCCCCCTTTTCTTAAAAAAGATAATTTGCTCCCCTTTGACACCACCTTTATCAACGTCCCCAAGAACATCAACACGCCAATAATCTTGATCGGGGTCATCATGGAGAAAGCACCCAGGAAGGAATAGCCCATGGATGGGATCAGCGCTTGGGGGAAAAGGACAATCGTGGCGAGTAACCCGAAAAACGGGTTGACCAAAATGACGACACCGCCGATAACCGCTAAGAGGACTAAAAGCCCGGGCATGGGGCCATCCTTTCTAAAACTTTCTTATAGATGACTTCAGTTTCTTTAACCTGCTTTTTTAAATCAAAATAATTCTCCACTCTCTTTCTGGCCTGTTCTCCAAATTGTTGCCGGAGATGATCATCAATAATCAACTTCTCCATCGCTTCTTTTAACGCTTTGCTATCCTCCGCAGGAACAACTAACCCGGTCTCATTATGAATCACCACTTCCGGGCTGCCGTCCACATTGGTCACGATCACGGCTTTACCCATGGCTGACGCTTCCAGGGCGACTAAGGGAAGGCCTTCGAACAAAGACGGTAAAACCAAAATGTCCAACGACCCCATGATGTCTTTAATATCCGGGCGGAACCCCAGGAATTTCACCTGATGACTGATGCCGTAAGACTGGCATAAATTCTCCAACTCTTTCCTTAAGCTGCCTTCCCCGGCAATGCAAAACTCCGCCTTATCCGATTTATCCCGCATCAACCGTATCGCTTCCAGAAAATATTTATGGCCTTTCTGCGGCTCCAACCGGCCGATGACCCCGATCTTGATTCTTCGGTTTGCATTCCCTTTGTTCCGGAAGCCCAGCCCTTTCTTAATTTTATCAAGACCTACAAGCGGCCGACCGGTATAGACCGCGGAAAACCGCTCCAAATCCACGCCATTATGAACCACCGTGATCTTTCCTTCTGCCACTCCTTTGCCCCCGGTTAAGAACCGTTTGACCGCTTCTGAAACCGCGATGATCCGGTCGACATACCCGTAAGCCCACCGGTCGATAAGAAGGCTTTCTTAATTCCTTTTCTCCACGCTTCCCGGATATGAGCGGTTTCTACCACCGCCGGAACCCCCGCAAGTTTAG
>ENA-UPTA01000181-UPTA01000181.1-activated-sludge-metagenome-genome-assembly--contig:-NODE-181-length-70460-cov-14.190682_pt1 | contig 70460 bp, 68 predicted proteins | sample MGYA00238184_ERZ773361 | MGnify/ENA primary metagenome ERZ773361 (study PRJEB29100, sample SAMN05720205) | activated sludge metagenome | isolation source: anaerobic digester from wastewater...
TAATATTTTAATAGATTGCCTTTAGTTTATGAGTGTTTTTAATCAACAACAAAAAAAAATTAAAAAGTTTATTGTTTTGGCAGGGCTAATCTTATTTATTTTGTGGTGGTTAGCAAAAGCACAATGGCAAATTGCCAGAGTTTGGCCAGAGATTTTACTTTTGACTATTGCTTATAGTCTTGGTCTATTTTTGATTTTGGGCGATGAAAAATACTTGCAAAAAATTTATGGTGGGGAATTAGACAACAAATTTTTAGTTACTCGTAGTCCCTTATTTTTATTAGCATTACCTATTTTGAGTATTTTTATGTTGACGTCGACCGGTAGCCTTGCTGGAATAGCACTTATAATGGCCATTAATTTAGTAATCCTGGTTGAAATTTGGCAATTAGCTCCCCAACAGCAAGTTTTTAATCAATATTTTTTGCCAGGAATTAAAAAAGAGATTTCATTAGCGGAGATTTCAATAATTAAGTTGGTGGCTTTGCTATATTTTTTCCTATTGCTATTTTTATTCCGTTAAATGACAATTTTTGCTTCGTTAAATGACAAAAAAAATTATTATTAAACTTATACTACTAATAGTACTGCTTGCCTCATGTCTTTATTTTTATCAAACCACTTTTTGGCGATTGTTTGTGAAAGATGGCCAGGTGAGCAAATTGGTGTTAAAAGAAAATTATTTCTCAAGGCCGAAAAAAGAATTACTAGTGGAGGTAGTTCTCTATGAAGCTTCAACCCAACGAGGCTTATCAAATCGAACTCAATTAGCCACAGTGGATGGTCAAAAATTGGATGGGATGTTGTTTATTTTTCCAGAAGAAAGAGTGCGCCAATTTTGGATGAAAGACATGCTATTTGCTATTGATATTTGTTGGTTTCAAGATCAAAGACTGATTGACTGTACTAGAAAAGCAACTAAACCAGCATTAAATCAAAGTGATGAAAATTTATTAATTTACCAATCACCAACTCTGACAGACATGGTGTTAGAGACGATGCCCAATTCTTTACCTGATGAGGTTTTGGGATCTAAGCTATTTTTTAGTTTCTTTTAACTCTCTCTTTTTTCTTCAAGCAAAAACTTGTATGATGGTTTTATGCCTAACGATCGAGCTAAGACTTCTCTATTGCAAGACGTTGATTTAAAAAAATATCCTAAATTAAGTCAATTTCTTACTGCCCAAGCTTTAGCAACCAAAAAAGACACTCAGATATTGTCTAATCAACAAGCACTAGATCTGCTTGAAGAGGCTATCGATGAAGTAGAAGATCAGCGCTCTCAGTCGACTGCTCCCACCAGCCTTTCTAAATTAAAGGAGGTCAACCAGGTAGTTGTGGACAATTCACCAGATTTAAAACTCGATCAAAATATTGACAGTTTAAAACCATCAGCAACGGAAGTAGTAGCCAACCAAGAGCCACAAATCGAACAGCCAACTAACACAGAACATGCGGTAGCTGTTGAAGCAGTGAAATCAAGTGAATCAGCAGAAATGGCAGAAATTGGTCAAGAACTTGTGGAAATTAAGGAAGATGATCAAGAGCAAGCAGAAAAACTAGCCCAAAAAGAACAAGCTACCATTGATCAATTAGCCAGTCAGGCACTAACTTCCCCCAAGCAAATTAAACCGGTAGTGGTTTTGCCGATTACCGAGAGACAAAAGGAGGAAGCCAAGAAAAAAGGCATTCATTTTAGTTTACGCTGGTTAGCCGAATGGGCAGAAAAAATTAAGAAGATTTTTTCTGGAGCAGTATTATATAAAGAAGAAGTCGAGAATAGCGCAGACGTTTAAAACTTGCTAGAATGAAGTAATCAAGTATGTCACCACAGGGAGAACAACTATTATCTCAGGTCAATGTGTTTGTGCTCAGACTTTTTACAGGCTTGATTCTATTGGGGATAGCAGCTTTTTTACTTTATCTTTTAGGTACTTATATCAAAAATAGACGCCGAGAGAAATATGCTCTTAATTTTGTAACTTTACTGGTGAAATTACCCAAAAGTAATGAAATTAAGATTGATGCAGCAGAACAAATGTTTGCTGGCCTGTATTCTTTAAAAAAAGTCGGCACCTTGTCTTTTTTAGAACCAGAAGAAACTATTGGTTTTGAAATAGTTGGGATGAAGGAAGATATTGCATTCTACGTCACTTGTTCACGAGACATTCAAGATTTAGTGGAAAAGCAAATTAATGGCGCCTATCCCTCAGCGGCTATTAATGAGGTCGATGAAGTCAATATTTTCAATGATACGGGGAGAGTCGCTTTTGGTGAGTTGAAATTAGAAAAAGCTAATTTTTATCCGATTAAGACTTACAAGGATTTAGCCACTGATGGTTTGTCGTTAATCACGAGCGCTTTATCCAAGATGGGTGATGGTGAGGGAGCTACCTTGCAAATTTTGCTTCAACCAACTGGAAAAAGTTGGCAAAAAAGAGGTGCTCGTTATAATCAAAAACAAAAAAGACAAGAAGCTGATCCAGACACAGCTAGTTTTACTCATGATCCCAAAGAGGTTGAAGCAATTAATACCAAAATTAGTAAACCTGGTTTTAAGGTGGCTATTCGGATGGTGGTTTCAGCCAACAACGAGATAACTGCGAAAGCTCATCTTAATAATTTAATTGGCGCTTTTTCGCAATTTTCTTCTCCTTATAACAATTTCAAACGAGCCAAAATTTTATTCAAACATTTATTTATGATTGATTTTATTTATCGTTATTTATCTTTTCTCACTTTCAAAAAAATTATTCTCAATACTGAAGAGCTAGCGACCATCATGCACTTTCCCAATAAGACAGTGGAAACGCATCATATCCAGTGGTTAAGTGCTAAAAGTGCCCCAGCCCCCAACAAAATTCCCACCAAAGGTTTGTACCTGGGCAAATCTAAGTACCGGGGTGTTGAGCGGGGTATTTATATGTCACTTGAGGATCGTCGCCGTCACACTTACATTATTGGGAAAACTGGTACCGGTAAATCTGAGTTTCTCAAAGACTTAGCTTTACAAGATATTGAGGCTGGTCATGGAGTGGCTGTGATTGATCCACACGGTGATTTGGTTGAAGATTTATTGAAATTGATGCCTCCGAAAAGAGCTGAGGATGTTATTTATTTTAATCCGGCAGACACTGAGCGACCACTGGGGATGAACATTATGGAAGCCCACAATGAAGAACAACAACAGTTTATGGCCAGCGCAGTGATTGGTCTAATGTATAAACTTTATGATCCACATCGTACAGGTATTGTTGGTCCGCGTTTTGAACATGCTATTCGCAATGGCATGTTGACTGTGATGTCTAAGCCAGGCGCTACATTTATTGAGTTGGTGAGAATTTTAACTGATGCTAAATATGTCGAGGATTATTTACCCTTTGTCAAAGATCCAATGGTTAAGCGCTACTGGACTGATCAAATAGCCAACACTAGCGATTTTCACAAATCAGAGGTTTTGGATTACATTGTTTCAAAATTTGGTCGTTTTGTGACTAATAAAACTATGCGCAATATTATTGGCCAGAGTGAAAGTTCCTTTGACTTTCGTCAGGCGATGGATGAAAAGAAGATTATTTTATGTAATTTGAGTAAAGGTGTTATTGGCGAAGAGGATGCTAAGTTTTTAGGTTTGATTTTAGTACCGAAAATTTTAACCGCAGCCATGAGTCGTCAAAATGTGCCAATGGAAAAACGCAATGACTTTTTCCTCTATGTTGATGAGTTTCAGAATTTTGCTACCGAAGATTTTGCTTCAATTTTGTCCGAAGCTCGCAAATATCGCCTCAATTTGATCGTAGCCAACCAATTTATTGGTCAAATTGAAGAAGATATAAAAAATGCTGTTTTTGGGAATGTAGGCACGATTGTCGCATTTCGTGTTGGTGTGACTGACGCCAATTTTTTGCAACATGAATTTGCTCCAACGTTTAATGAAACAGATTTGGCCAATGTTGAAAAATATCATGCCTATGTCAAAACTATTGTTGATAATCAACCGGTTAGCGCTTTTAGCATGTCTCTACTAAAGGATATGAAAGCTCAAGAAGCCAGAATGAATCCAAAATTAGCTGAATTAATTAAAAAATTATCACGTCTTAAATATGGAAAAGATCGAGAATTACTTGAGGAAGAAATTGGGCGGCGAGCGCAGTTGTTTTAGCTAAAATAACTGGCAATTTGCTCTTGCATTCTTTGTTTTTTAATTTTATAATTACATCTCTTCGCGACAATCCTTTATCGGTTTAACCATAAGGATTCCCTCCGTTTCAATTAGATAGATAAAAATTAGATAGAAAAAGTGGTCTTTGACAGCGGCTTGAAATTGGGCCCTTAGCTCAGTTGGCTAGAGCGCCACATTTGCAATGTGGAGGTCAAGGGTTCGAGCCCCTTAGGGTCCACTGGCACAATTAACATTGGTGTTTGCTTATTAGACTTTGGATGTTTTCCTAACGGAACTTCTAGAGGCTAATAAGTAGCCACCAACGTAACAGGTTGGCAAACAACTGTTCTTTAACATGTGAAGAATTTTATCAACTGTTATTCAATAATAGTCGAGAAAAATGAAGACTTCAATGATTCGTAATTTGTAACTTAAAGCAAAAGGTGGATGCCTTGGCTTGTTTGACCGAAGAAGGACGCGTAGGGCGCGAAAGTCGTCGGGTAGCTCCCAAAAAGCTGTGATCCGGCGGTGTCCGAATGGGGTAACCCCGCCTTGTTTACAAGGTGGCCCAAACAATTTATTGTTTGGGGGGGTACGTGCCGAACTGAAATATCTAAGTAAGCACAGGAAAAGAAAACGAATGAGATTTCCTTAGTAAGCGACGAGCGAAAAGGAATTAGCCCAAACCAGATTTTTCTGGGGTTGTAGGACTCTAACATTGGACAGTGATTGTTAGTAGAACAATGTGGAATAATTGGCCAAAGACCGTGAAAGCCGCGTATACGAAAACAAAAACTGCCATAGGATGTTCCTGAGTAGGTTAAGAGACGGCAAACTCTTTTCTGAATCTGGGGTGACCATACTCCAAGGCTAAATATCAAACAAGACCGATAGTGAACGAGTACCGTGAGGGAAAGGTGAAAAGAAGGGCGGAAGGCCCCGTGAAATAGTATCTGAAACCATTTGCTAACAATCAGACAAAGCAGGATTTATCTTGTGATGTCGTGCCTATTGAAGAATGAGCCAGCGAGTATTTGCTAAGTTGCTTGGTTAAGACATTGCCATGTCGAAGCCGTAGTGAAAGCGAGCTTGAATAGAGCGTTTATAGTAACTAGTAAATGACCCGAAACCGGAGTGAGCTAATCATGGCCAGGATGATTTAGGGCGAGAGCCCTAAGGAGGTCCGCACCGTTGTATGCTGCAAGATGCTCGGATGAGCTGTGGTTAGGGGTAATATGCCAATCGAACCCGGAGATAGCTGGTTCTCCCTGAAATATATTTAGGTATAGGGTTGCGTTAAGCAGAGTTGGGGGTAGAGCACTGATCGGGCGTCTTATGGGAAACCGTGAGCGTCTAGTCAAACTCCGAATACCAATTTTGTGTTTCGCAGCACTCAGCACCTGGGAGCTAAGTTCCAGGAGCTAAAGGAAAACAAACCAGACCTACAGCTAAGGTCTCCAATAAACATTTAGTGGGAAAGGAAGTTTAGATCCTAAGACAACTAGGAGGTCGGCTCAGAAGCAGCCATCCTTTAAAGAAAGCGTAACAGCTCACTAGCCGTAGGATTTATGCGCCGAAAATTTAACGAGGCTCAAATGTTTAACCGAAGCTTAGGATTTGCTCTAGTTTACTAGAGTGAGTGGTAAGGGAGCGTTCTGTGTGCTTTGAAGGTGGCCCGTAAGGAGCTGCTGGAGCGATCAGAAGTGAGAATGCTGGCATAAGTAGCGTCATTGAAGTGAGAATCTTCAACTCCGAATGTCCAAGGTTTCCGCACCCACGTTCGTCGTGTGCGGGTTAGGCGACCCTAAGACAAGCCCCGTCTCAGACGGAGGGTAGTCGATGGATTACTGGTTAATATTCCAGTCCTTGGTACAGATCATTATTACTTGGGGAGGGACGATGATGGATAGCGCTGGTGCAAAAGTGAATTTTGTATCCAATCAACAAGACAGTCTAGTTAGGCAAATCCGATTAGGCGTTTATTCAAGTTGTGATAGGTCAATACTCCGCGTGAGTGTTGATCAGCGTGATTTCATTATCCTGGAAAAGCTTCGCAAGGAGAGCTGTATCAAATCGTACCGATAACCGACACAGGTGGACAGGTCGAGTAGACCAAGGAGAGCGAGAGAAAGTAGTTTAAGGAATTCGGCAAAATAGCTGGGCGTAACTTTGGGAAATGCCCTCCCCATCGCAAGATGGGGCGCAGCGAATGAGATGGAGCTGACTGTTTACCAAAAACACAGGTCTGTGCAAACCCGCAAGGGGAAGTATACGGGCTGAAACCTGCCCGGTGCTGGAAGGTTAATTGCGAGGGTGATTAGTTTACTAATTGCTTTCAATAGAAGCCCCAGTGAACGGCAGCAGTAACTATAACTGTTCTAAGGTAGCGAAGTACCTTGTCACTTAATTGGTGACGCGCATGAAAGGCACAACAAGCCTCATACTGTCTTGAACTACTACTCGGCGAAATTGAGATGGCCGTGAAGACGCGGCCTACTAACACAAGGACAAAAAGACCCCGTGAAGCTTTACTACAACTTGGCACTGGTCTTATATATAGAATTGTTTAGGATAGGTGGGAGTTCCTTCATTTAGTGATGGAACATCAGTGAAATACCACTCGTTTTATATATAGGACCTTACTTAAGACTAATGCAAACTTAGTCAAGGACACTGTCTGGCAGGTAGTTTAACTGGGGAGGTTGCTTGCTAAAGAGTAACGCAAGCGCGCAATGGTACCCTTAGTCTGGATGGAAATCAGACTGTACGTGCAATAGCATATGGGTGCTTAACTGTGAGGCATACGGGCCGAGCAGATGCGAAAGCAGGTTATAGTGATCCTCGTGCACTTTATGGAAGGTGCCGGGCTTATCGGATAAAAGCTACTCCGGGGATAACAGAGTCATCGCGCCTAAGCGTCCCTAGCGTCGGCGCGGTTTGCTACCTCGATGTCGGCTCATCGCATCCTGGGGGTGAAGAAGCTCCCAAGGGTTTGTCTGTTCGCCAATTAAAGCGGTACGCGAGCTGGGTTCAGACCGTCGTGAGACAGGTCGGCCTCTATCCGGTGTTAGCGTTAGAAAGTTGAGGGAATTGATCTCTAGTACGAGAGGATCGAGATGAGGGAATCCCTAGTGTTCCTGTTGTTGCTGTCAAGCGCACCGCAGGGTAGCTACATTTCTTAAGGATAATCGCTGAAAGCATCTAAGCGAGAAGCCCCACCCAAGATTAACTTTCTCCATTAGACCCGTGGAAGACTACCACGTTGATAGGTTGCCGGTGTAAGTATGGTGACATATTAAGCCTAGCAATACTAAGTGTCGATTGAATAAATTACAAATCAGTTTTCGTTGTTTCTCAATGACTATTATTGGGCGACAGTTGACTTCTTCACATGTTAAAGCACAGTTGTGCTGTATAATTAAAAGACTAAATTAAAAAAACCTTTTGTTCTGGTCTCTGGAGCGAGATGGTCCCAACTCTTCCCATCCCGAACAGAGTCTTGAAACGTCTCAGCGCTGACAATAGTTAGGGGTTTCCCCTTGCGAAGATAGGTCGAGGCCAGAACAAAGGGTTTTTTATATTCTAGGCAATCTTTTAGCTTTTAGAGAAAAAGAATAAAAGCCAAGAGCATCACAGTGGCAATAATTAGGTTAATCAAGCCGAACAAGGTGATTAAGCTGCTAAAGCCAGTAATTAAAGTTTTTTTCATGACAATAATCTGTTTCACCACCACTCCAGAGTAGATAAGATAAAAGGAAGCTCCAATAACAAAAAAAACTTTAAGCAAAGTGGAGATAAAATTCTGATCAATTGTTAATTCTGGCACTAATTGACCCTCCCTTCAATTTTTTCTCGTTCTTCTTCTAACACCAATTCATTTAATAGCTTAACCACGGTAGCAGGATGGGGTACGTGTTCGAATTCAAATTCATTTTTAGTGGCAGCGGTTTGAATTAAAATTGTACCGTAGTCAAAAACTGAGGCCATGATGCCTGAGGTTTGTTTAGTAATATCTTCAATATTTTCAATTTTAGCAGTCGAAATGTTCTTATAAATCATTGATAAGAAATCAACATCGATAATCCGTTCGTCTGTAATAATATAAACATTAAAAAACCACAGCAAAAAATAACGAAGGGCCATGCCGAGAAAAAGGACTACTAGAAAAACATTGAAAGCCAATCGAAATTGATTTGGAAAAAAAGCGAGTATTCCAGCAGTTTTTAGTAACCAAGGTATAACTAAGAATGAAAAAAGTAGAATAAAAAGGTTTTTCACCTGGGTAATTGGGTGTTGCCGCAAAACTAAAATAATTTTTTCATCACGGTCTTGAATCTCAAAGGTAATTTTATTGGGTTTAGGGATAAAAGCTTTTAGTGGATTATCCGTTGCAGTTTCATGTTTCATGACTTCTGAATAATCTTCGACTTGTCTTTTCTGCTTCATTGGTTTTTCCAAAGCTAATTATATCAAGAATCATTATACATTAAAATTCTTAATTCTGAGTTTTTCCCCTAGTATTTTCTTAAAAAAAATGATAACTTTGATACAGTCTGATTTTTTATTGATAGATAAACTAGACAAGTCAGATTTTTTAATTAAGAGAAAGGTTGATATGCCAGCTAAAAAAACAAAAAAGACCCCGTCTCAGGCAAGCACAAAGAAGTCCGTGGGAAAAAAAGTCACAACTAAAAAAACTGTTAGTACTGTTAATGCTAGTAAAGCGCCAGCAAAAAAACCACTCAAAGCTAAACTTTTGAGTAGTAACGCTGCTACTAAAAAAATCGCTGTTAACAAAACTGAACAAGTGGTTAATCAGGAAAAGCCGGTAAAAAAAGAACAACTCGCTAAAAAAAGTATTTGGCCAATCATTATATTATTAGTTGCCCTAGCCTTATGGTTTTTGCGGAGTCAAATAATTGTGGCCATGGTAAATGGTAAACCCATTACTCGTTTTAAGCTTATTAGTGAATTAGAAAAACAGGGAGCTAGCCAAATTTTAGATTCTCTAGTGACTATGGAATTGGTTAATCAGGCTATTAACGAAGCAGATATAAAAGTTGATGATCAAGAAATTGCTGATCAAATGGCCGAAATAGAAGCAACTTTGGCTTCCCAAAACCAAAATCTAGATGATATCTTGGCGATGCAGAATTTAACCAGAGAAGATATAGAAAAGGATATCAAACTTAATTTACAAGTTGATAAAATTTTAGCTGATAAAATCCAAGTTACTGACGAAGAGGTAATGGAATATTTTGAAACTAATAAGGAAATTTTGGGAGAAGATGCTAATTTTGAGGAAATGAAGAAGGATATCGAAGCTCAAGTAATTCAAGAAAAACGCAGCGCTGCTCAACAAGAGTGGTTGGAGACTTTGCGTAGTGAAGCTAATATTCGTTATCTCAAATTCGAACCAAGCTTGCTTTAGTTTTCTAAAACAGCTAAAAAGGCTTCTTGATTCAGTTCGACTTTGCCGAACTGTTTCATTCTCTTTTTACCTTTACTCTGTTTCTTGAGGAGTTTCATTCTTCGAGTACGATCGCCACCATAAAGTTTAGCGGTGACATCTTTGCGGAAGGCCTTAATAGTTTCCCTAGCAATGATTTTACCGCCAATTGCCGCTTGGATTGGTATTTCAAACATATGTCTAGGTATCACTTCTTTAAGTTTTTTCACAATTGCTCGCGCTTTTTTGTCGGCATTGTCTCTAGTAGTAATAAAGCTGAGGGCTTCAATTTTGACTAAATTAATTAAAATATCAACTTTGACTGCGTCTACAGTTTGGTAATGGCTAAAGCGATAATCCATCGAAGCGAAACCAGAACTAATCGATTTTAGTTGATCGTGAAAATCGTTTACCAATTCCGCGAATGGCATCTCGTATTGCAGCTGATTGCGATTCCCAGCACGTAAACTATTTTTTAACTGTCCTCGTCTTTCTTGACAAAATTTCATAATTGAAGGAAGGTATTCCTCTGGGCTAAAAATATTTAACTGACAAATAGGTTCTCTAATTTCCTTAATGCGACTAATTTCAGGCAATTCAGCGGGATTGTGAATCAGCAAGTTTTCTTGATTGTCCATCACAATCTGGTAGGTAATCGAAGGAGCAGTACTAATTAGTTCTAAATCAAACTCTCTTGATAGCCTTTCTCTAACTATTTCAGCATGGAAAATCCCCAAAAACCCGACGCGTAGTCCATTGCCAAGTGCTACAGAATTAGTGGTTTGATATTGTAAAGCACTGTCATGTAATTGCAATTTGGCCATTGCTTCTTTGAGCTCAGTAAAATTTTTGCTATCGATTGGATAAAGTTCCATAAAAACCATAGCTTGTGGTTCTTGATAACCAGCCAATGGTTTAGCGATTTTCTTTTCTCTAACGGTGGTGATAGTGTCGCCGATCTTCAATTGACTAGTGTCTTTCAGTCCGGTGGCAATATATCCTACTTCACCTGTGGTTAAAAATTCCTTTTTAGTTGGATCAGGGGTAAAAACGCCAATTTCGATTGGATTAAAGCTAATATTAGTCGAAATCAAATGTAAACTCTCTTTATTAATTTGGCCACTCACTACTCTCACATAAGCAATGGCCCCTTGATGATTATCAAATTTTGAAGTAATAATTAGGGCCTGAGTAGCTTTTTTCTCGTCACTAGTATTAATAGCTTTTGCTTGTCTTTCTTGAATTAGGGTAGTTTGTGGAGGTGGAATTCTGTCGATGATGGCGTCCAAAACTTTTTCGACGTTTTGTCCTGTTTTAGCACTCACTTGTAAGATTTCCTCTTCTTTTAAATTAAAAATTTCCATCATCTCTAATAGACACTGTTCGACATTGGCAGAGGGCAAATCAATTTTATTAATGACCGGGATAATGGTTAAACCAAGATCTTTAGCCTTTTGATAATTAGCTAAAGTTTGGGCCTGTACTCCCTGACTGGCGTCAACTAAGATTACCGCCCCTTCGCAAGCTGCTAAGGAACGACTGACTTCATAAGCAAAATCAACATGTCCTGGCGTATCAATCAAATTTAGAATATATCCTTTATAATTCATGCGTACTGGAGCCAATTTGATGGTTACTCCTTTTTCTTGTTCAATGGGGTTGGAGTCCATCACTCGTTCGTGAAACTTTGATTTGCTGACAGCATTAGTTAAATGCAAAAAAACATCGGTCAAAGTAGTTTTGCCGTGATCGACATGTGCAATGATAGAAAAGTTTCTGATTTTCGAGAGCTCTGCCATTATGACGATTTGCTTTTGAGCTTGGCGAGTCTAGATTTGACGCGGGCCGCTTTATTTTTGTGAATTAAATTTTTCTTAACAGCCCGATCAATTTTACTACTAGCCTTAGCTAAATTTTCTTGACTTGGTTCTTTGATTGCTTGATCTATGGCAGTTTTAACTTGAGATTTTACTTTGCGATTAACAATATTTTTTCTCTCGCTAACTCTTAGGGCTTTTTTGGCATTTTTTAAAATTGGCATTGATTTCCTTCTTTCAATTTAACAAGGCGTGATTATACAAGAAAAGAATCGATCATACAAGTTTCCCTGGTTGGTGCTAATTAAATCTTAGATTTCCTTTTTTTCTGATTTTTTCTTATAATTAAGCTACTCATATGATTTCATTTAATAAAATTTTTAAAGCTAATTCTTACTGGATGGCAAAAAAACAAAATTCGATTTTATCAGCCGCTTTTATTATTACAGTGGCCAATATTTCTTCTTCGTTATTAGGTTTGCTGAGAGAAAGGGTCTTAATTAAGCTCTTTTTTAATAATATTGAGGGTCAGCAGGCCTACGAGGCTTTTCAAGTCGCTTTTCAAATTCCAGATTTACTTTTTCAACTCATCGTTCTTGGAGCATTGTCCGCTGCCTTTATTCCACTTTTTACGGAATTAAAAAGGAAGGATAAGAAGAAAGCTTTTACATTCACTTCAACAGTTATGAATTTGGTATTATTAATTTTTGCTTTTTTCTCAATTGTCGCTTTTATCTTTGCTCGACCAATTACTTTGGCTCGGACAGGGGCTGAATTTACTCCAGAACAGGTAGAAATTGCCGTCAATTTGACTAGAGTCATGTTATTTGCTCAGTTCTTCTTTGCTATTTCCAATTTTTTAACAGGAATTTTACAGGCTTATCAACGCTTTATTATTCCGGCCATAGCTCCCTTAGTTTATAATCTGGGGATTATTATCACCTCCATCTTTTTAGCTCAATATTTGGGTATTTATGCCGCTGGACTCGGTGTGGTCATTGGGGCAGCGCTACACATGCTCATTCAATTACCTTTAATTTTAAAAACTGGTTATCGCTGGCAAGCTTCATTTGATTGGCGCTTTAGCGAAGTAAAAAAACTATTCAAAATGATGCCCCCTCGCTTAATGACAGTCGGAGTAGGAGAACTACAAAATTTGGCGATGGGATTTTTTGCTACTAGTATTGGCAATTTAAGTTTCGTGATTATCAATCTAGCAAGACGATTAATGACTTTGCCGATTCGGTTTTTTGGGGTCCCAATTAGTCAAGCTTCTTTTCCGTTTTTATCAGAGGAGTCGGCTGATGCAAACAGAAAAAAGTTTAATCAATTACTGTTGCAGTCACTTAACCAGATTTCCTTTTTAGCTATGCCAGCTTCAGTGCTATTGTTGATTTTGCGAGTACCAGCAGTACGTTTGGTTTTTGGTACGGCTAACTTTCCTTGGCAAACCACGATTGCAACGGGGAAAGTAGTAGCATTGATTGCTATTTCAATCACTGCCCAAGCGATGGTGCAGTTATTAATTCGTGGTTTTTACGCTCTCAAAGACACGAGAACGCCTTTCATGGTGACTACTATTTCAGTACTTGTATATTTAATGACCAATGTTGTGGGAATTTATGTTTTTAACCTGGGTGTGTTCAGTTTAGGCATATCAATTACTGTAGCGGCTTTTGTTGAACTATTGTTGATGTTGATTTTATTACAAAAGAAAATTCAATGCTTTACCTTTGCGGATTTCTTTCTGCCTCAGCTAAAAATCTTGTTGGCCAGTTTCTTTATGGCTGTTTTCTTATATTTGCCCTTTAAGATCTTGGACGAAGTAGTTTTTGATACGACGAGAACAGTTGATCTAATTGCCTTAACTGTTTCCACCAGTACCATTGCTTTATTGGTCTATCTTTATTTTTCCATTTTATTTGATGTGAAAGAATTGAGTTACTTTAATAGTTTAATTGCTAAATTTGGTAAGTGGCGTCCAGTACTCGAGGATTCTCAAGAAGTACTGCTTGATAGTTCTATTGAAGACGAATTATCTAAATAATTTTTTTCTGATAAGCTCTTTTATTCTCTATAAAATTAATTTACAATGTAGATAATGCCCAGTAGCAAGTCTAAGAAAAAAAAACAAACTCCGGTTGTATTAGATGTCAACCTTGTCCCCAAAGATCCATTCCTTGAGACAGCTATCGGTCGGTCGTTAAAATGGACGGTTAATGTTGGTCGTTACATAGTAATTTTTACTCAATTAGTAGTGATTGTGAGTTTTTTGACCCGTTTCTTTTTAGATCGTCAAGTAACAGACTTAAATGTGACTATTAATCAGCAAAAAAATGCTATAGAAGCTTATCACGATTTGGAAGAGAATTTCCTTTTTGTACAAGCTCAAATTGCTGATGTCAAACAGTTACAACAAGAATCAAATTTAATCGAAATTTTTCCTATTTTAAATGAAACTATTCCCGATAATGTAATTTTGGATGAATTGACGATTAAACAAAATGAAGTTCTTTTTACAGGTATTGCATTATCTCAGGAAGCCTTAAATGTATTGGTTAATAATGTCAAACTTTCTCCTTATTTTACTGATATTGCTATGGATAAGATTGAATCCAGAGGAGAAAACTTACCTGGTTTAACCTTTGATATGAGAGCTAAAGTGGTTAAAACAGCAGCAACTACTGAATAAGTAATTGGATAATAATGGCAAAAACGGATCAAGCACAACTAACAGCAGTTTTAATGGACTTTTATCAAAAGCCTATTGCCAGAGTTTCTATAGAACTTATTTTGTCAGTGCTAATTGTCATTCTTTTTGCTGTTTTTGCCATTCGTCCGACTCTAATCACCATGGCTGAGTTGGTTAAAGAAATTGAAGATAAAAAGGAATTGAGCGAGCAAATGAACCTGAAATTAGCTAGTTTGGCTACTGCACAGGAACAATATACCCTGCATCAATCTCAATTTTATTTACTGGAAGAGGCGATTCCTCGACGATTGGATGTGGTCAAATCATTAAAAAAATTGGAAAAACTAGCTGGAGAAGAACAACTTGTGATTAATACAATGTCGATATCCACAATGCCAGGAGCAGTTAAAGAAGAATCACTGACTAATAATTTTAAAGATTATCAAAGAGAGTTTTTACCGATTAATATTGAAGTGATTGGTAGTTACTTGCAGATTAGAGAGTTTGTAGAAAAAATCATGAATATCCGTCAAGTAATTATAGTAGATCAGGTAGTAGTAGAAAGAATGACGGAAACAGATAATTTATCTGCTACGTTAAGAGTTTCCTTACCTTATTACGTGTTAAGTTCAACAGTGGATCAAAATGAATAAAGAAAGAGCCAGACTAAAACAAGAGCTTAACCGATTACGGCGACAGAAAAGCATTTTGTGGGCTGGAATATTATTTTTGGTAGCGGTATTAATCTGGACGGCTGTCAGTATATTAACTTCTCAAAAACAAGTTAAAATTGATCAGCAGTTGACTGAGTTGGCTAAACCACTGATACCTCGTCTCGACGTTGAAGTTTTTTCTATGATTGAAGAAAAACGGGCAATCACCGATGAAGAGCTGAGTATTTTTCCAATTTATGTTTATTTAGTCAGTGGTGATGAAAAACGAGGTGAAATAGGCGTGTTTACTGATATTAGCAACTTAGCTACCAATAGTGCCATGCTCGATCAAGAAGTGTTAGTGGAAGAAGCTTCTTTTTAATTTACTCGCTAATTAATATCAAAAAATAATTGATCATTCAATAAATTTATTAAAATGATTGGTTTTTTGTTTGGTTTTTTTTCGCCTTGTGATCTATTTTTAATTCGTATAAAGTAATATTAAGGCACTTTTTGTGTCTTGGTTTTGATATGCAAGTTGTAAATAATAATCAATCAGCGGCTACTAAACTTAGTCAACATTTGCCTAAGCCAGTGCCCCCACCAATTGTAACTGCTCAAACAAACACTCCTGTAAAAAATCCGGCTCCAATGATGGAGAATCAGAAATTTGCTTCACCCAATAGCCCAAGTCTCAAACCGGCAGTAGCAGGCGCAACTGCACCACAACCAATAACCAATACGTCTGTTCAACGGCCAATTGGGAGTACTATCGGCCAAAAACCAGTCAGTCCAGTTGCAAATAATCTGGGCGCATCCAGCCAATCTAGCATCTATCCAGGTCGGTCCTTACCAACAACTAATGATCAAAAACTAGTACCAACCGAGCAAATTGGAATTAGAAAAGAAGGCAAAATTGCTAAAAAAGGAAAAAAGCAAAAAGATAAATCAGAAAAGAACGTAAAGAAGAGCTCTGGTAAAAAAGAAATACCAACCATCTTAGGGATATTACTTTTAGTTGTGTCGTTGGTGATTGGTGTTATTTTCTTTGGTAATGGAACTGGTCTATTTGCTCCTCGAGCAACTCCAGAAACGACTCCCAAGAATATTACCAATAGCAATATTACCAATAAGTCATTTACTGTCTCTTTCTATACTGACGAAGAAACAATCGCTTTTATCAAATATGGCACTAGCCCTAACGATATAAAAAAACAAGTCAGTGATGACAGAGATCAGTTGTCGGGAGTAATTAAACCTTACCGCCTTCATCATATTACTGTTAAGGGTCTAGAACCTAATACTACCTATTATTATCTGCTTGGCACTGGTAGTAATACAACTTTTGATAATGGAGGAAATCCCTTTCAGATCAAAACAGCTAGCGACCCCGGTGGTGTCTCCCCGAACAATCAAACTATTTACGGTACGGTGAGTCAAGCGAATGGACAGCCTGGTGAAGGAGCGATTGTTTTTGTGACTGTAGAAGGAGCTAGCACTTTATCTACCTTAGTCAAATCTTCAGGGAGTTGGGCAGTTTCTTTGGCCAATGCTTTTAATTTGAGTTTGAATGGTTACCCGGAAGTAAATGAAGACAGTGTGCTATCAATCAAGGTACAAGGTATTGAACCAAATTCAATTACTAGTAGAGTCACTAATGTAACTAGTGCTCAACCGGTGCCAGATATTATTATGGGACAAGAAGCCGCTTCTACGGATGATTTGTCTGCCACTAGAGAAGAATTACTAGGTGAAAGTAATCAAGACACTGGAAAAAATAGCGAAGATACTGAGGAAATTGAATTGGAAGAAAGTACTACAGAAAATTCTTTAATTGCTCAAGAGTCTACAGAGAGTACCGCAATTAATCAAAATGTAGAAAGTCAAGATTCTTCTGTAATTGGAGAGCTAAACGAACAAGATCGGACTTTAGATTTGACGAGTGTTGGGGAAGAAGAAGACATTGTCATTAACTCCACTCAACCAATCATTAAAACTAATTTACCACCTAATGTTACCGTTAAAATCGAAGTTAATTCTGATACAGCAATAGAAACAGTGAAAGCAACAGATGCTAATGGTGAATTAGTGTTAGACATTGCCAGTCTCGAACAAAGTTTAAGTCCAGGTGAACATACCGTAACTTACACATACGTAGATCCAAACACTGGAGAAGAAGTTCGGGAGAGTTATGATTTTAGAGTAAGTGCTAGTGATGATGTTCAGCAAGCAGAGGAGGAAACCAGCACTATTGCCGCTGCTGATACAACAACTTTACCATATGGCAGTGGTAACCCCTATGTTCCGTCAATTACGCCGAGTGTAAGCCCAACTCCTACTCCCATCGCCACCGAAAGCGCTAGAGAAACAGTAGTTTCCACGGAAAGTGGCACTTACAATGCTGGTTCGGTATTTGAAACCATGAGCTTATTAATGGTTGGTTTGTTTTTCTTAGCCACTGGAGTTTGGTCATTTCTTTTAGCCAAACAATTTAAGACCAGTTAACGAATTCAAATCGAATGAGTTTTAAGCAGATAAATTAATTTCTTAATTTTCCTACCACTTCCCATAGATCTCGAGTTTCTCCTTCATATCCAAGAGCCCAAATAGCAATGCCAGCCACTTCTAGTTGATTGGCAAAATCAATTTTGTATTGTAGCGATTTTTCATCTTCAAAATAAACTAAATAATTTATTTTTTTCTCGCTTTTTTCAGTGGCGGTATCGGTTGGTTCTTGATCTTCTTTTTCTTTCACCCCGCAGCTTAGACTGGCAAAGGGAGAAAGGGCATCTTCTTGCCAAAAAATTTCTAAATTTGTGCAATTCTGCCAAATACCACTTAATTGTTTGAGGTTAAGTACCTCCTCATAACTAACAGTGAAGCCGGTGCCTGGGTAAGTATTGGCGTTTGGTTTTAAACTATCGGTTTGCCAAGCATATCCATAAAACGGCACACCTAATAAAATTTTTTCTTTTGGTACTTGTTCAAAAAAACCTTTCATTAGTGAGTTAATATCACTATTCCATAGCCCTCCCGCGCCAAACAAGGGTGCGCCCGGCCCTGCTTGAGTTGAGCTTTGGCGATGAAAATCGTAGGCCATCACCACAACATAATCTAGATACGGTTCCAGAGCTGGAATATTCCACAGCAGTTTTTTTGCAGGATCTCCAGCACTAGCATAAACATCAACACTTAAATTGATTTTTTCTTGATGCTGGGCTAGATGATTATGAAGACTGATTACCAAGTTGGTAAATTGTTGACGTAACAATTCATTAGCTTCACCCTGATATTCAAAATCTAAGTTGATCCCGCTGAATGGATAAGCAAGTAATAAACTGTCAATTTGCTCTAATAGAGTTAACCAAGCTGTTTGGTCACTTAGGAGCTGTTCAATTTTTTTGGCATCAAATTGGCTTAAAACTATTTCTAAGTTTAGATGATGATCGTTGATTAAGTTAAAAAATTGATCACTATTTAGTTCTCGATAACCAGGTTCAGTTTCACCTGGTTGACTCTCTGTTACTATTTGACCATCAGTACCCACTTCTAAGGCAAAATAACTTAAATGGGTTAACTCGGGTTGGATGTTAACTTTGTCAATATTCCAATAAGGTAAAAAACCATAAACAATCATTTCCTGATTGGACTTTTTTGGCCACAGTTTGTTAGTCATATAGTTGAATTGAAAATTTTCGCCGATTGGCGACTTAAAATTTTTTTGCCAAATTTTGACAGCAAAATAGCCAATTAAAAGCAAAAATATAACAAGGAGGAAAAACACAATGTATTTATTTTTTTTACGCACTTTTAGATTAAGCATTAATTAACGTAGGTTTTTTCGTAAATAGTTTCTCCAGTCTCTTCATCTACTGGTCGTCGGCAATCTGCACAATAGAGAGCAGTAACTGGATCATAATAGAATTGATGTAATTCTAAAACCAAATCATTTGCTTCTTCGCCAACTGCTGGTGGTAAGCCAGTTTCACTGCGAATCCAAAATTCTTTTTGAAAACTGCCCGAATAACTTGGTAAAGATTCTTCCCAATACAGTTCTTGACTGCTCGCTTGACAGGTTTGAATTGGATCAGTTTCGGTTAAATAAGTTTGTTGGTCATCCATTTTCACCGTTAAATCACTTATGTTTCTATTTTGTAAATCATTACGATTATTACCTAAGCCACGATCGACCGGCATCCCAGTTTGACAAACATAGCCCATCTTAACATCACGTGGACGCTCTGGCCAAATAACTTGTTCATTTTCTAAAACATAGCTCATGATATCATTCCAAATTGGTGCGGCACCAGTGACACCTGAAGCAAGGTAGCTCATGGAAGTATTGTCGTTGTTGCCCACCCAAACAATGGTGAGAAATTCTGGGGTAAAGCCCACTGTCCAGTTATCTTTCAAGTCATTAGTCGTGCCAGTTTTGGCACTGACTACCTTGTCTTTGATGACCAGTTGGTTGTTACTGCCAAAAGCCATTAAGCGGGCATTATTGTCTTGCATGATGTGACTAGTTAAATAGGCTGGCGCGCGGCGCATCACTCTTTCCAAATTGTTTGCTTGCTCGATAGTTTCGTCTTCGGTCATAGCTGACAAGGTCTCGCCGCGCGCCACCAAATTAACACTTTCTAGAGTCTCACCTTGATAGTTTTTTATCTCTAAGATAGCTGTACTGGGCACTTTTACTCCTTGATTGGCTAAGACGCCAAAAGCGGTGGCCATTTCCAACATGGTTACTTCGCCCCCGCCCAGAGTTAATGACAAGCCATATTGACTGGGATCGGTCCAGCTACTAATACCCATTTTGTTGGCTTGTTCAATAAATTTTTCCACACCAATTGTGCTTAAAGCTTTGACTGCTGGAATATTTAATGAGTTGCCCAGCGCTTGTCTAACAGTAACTGGTCCAGCGAAACCGCCGGTATAATTTTTTGGACAATAATCCTTCTGTCCAGCCACGCGAAAACATGTGGGAATATCTAGAAGCATTGAGCCGGGATTAAGGGTTTTCTCTTGAAAAGTGGTGGCATACATCAGTGGTTTAATCGAAGAGCCAGGTTGTCTTAATGCCAAAGTCACATTAACTTGTCCATCATTTTCACTATCAAAATAATTACGGCTCCCGATCATTGCTAGAATTTCTCCTGTGTTAGGTTTAGTGATAAGAGCAGCCCCATTACTGACTTTTAAGTTAGCCAAATCGGCGATTTCTGCAGAAAGGGAAGCTTGCGCTGCTTCTTGCAATTCCCAATCCAAAGTTGTTGTGACGCGCAACCCGCCCGTTTTTACCATCTCTTCACCATATTGATTTTGTAATAAATCAATGACATAAAAAACAAAATGTGGTGCTTTGATATCGGTTTTTTTTAGGGCATAAGTTAATGTTTCATTTGCAACTTCATTCATTTGTTCTTCATTGATGTATCCGTCTTCAAACATTCGGCGTAAAACCTCTTTTTGTCGTTGTTTAGCCTTTTCTGGATGGGCGCCAAAAGGTGAATAAGTACTAGGCGCTTTGGGTAAACCAGCTAACAGCGAACTTTCGGCCAAAGTTAATTCGCTGGCACTTTTATTAAAATATTGATTAGCTGCAGCTTCGATGCCGACGGCCGTACCACCATAAGCAATATAATTGAGATACATTTCTAATATTTCTTCTTTGCTATAAATAATTTCAGCCAAAACTGACAAAATCGCTTCTTTAATTTTGCGATTGAGTGTTCTTTCCTTAGTTAATAAAGCATTTTTCACTAATTGTTGAGTGATAGTAGAACCACCCTGGGTACTACCACCAGTTAAGTTATTGATTGTCGCTCTTAGCAAACTTCGCACATCCAAACCATGATGGCGGTTAAAATTTTTATCTTCAATAGCGATTGTGGCTTGGAGTAAGTGTTCAGGCAGTGTTTCAATTTTAACTGGTGTACGATTTTCATCGCCATACACTTCGTAAAGCAGCTCTCCATTCCGATCAAAAATTTGCGTGCTAACAGCGTAGTATTCTGAAGAACTTAATTTTTTGGGAGATGGCAGTTCGGAAATTAAATAAATCAACGTGCCAATTACTGCAATAGCCAAAACAATTAAAATGACATGCCATTTTTGATTTCGCCAAAATTTTGACCAATTCATTTTTTGCGTGTGTGTTTTATTGAGCATAGGTCTTGGATTTTTTCTTGTGTTTCAATTATAATCGATATGTATTTTTCTGTAAGATGAACTTATTTATGCAATTTGATTCACAAGCTCCCTGGTTAAAATATTTGGATCCAAGTCAAAGGGAATTGGTCGAAGTTAGTTTTTATCTCAGTCAAGAGTTTGCGAACAACACCACTCTCCAAGATTTTTCTTTTATTGTTTTTCCCATGGCCAAAGCTTATGAAGGTTTTCTGAAAAAAGTTTTACTCGATCTAAATTTAATTAATCAAGAGGTTTATTATGGTCGTCATTTTCGGATTGGTCGGGCTCTTAATCCAGATGTGAGTCCTAATCAGCGTGATCAATGGTGGCTTTTTGATGATCTAAGTCGCATGTTAAATCATGATTTAGCTCAAGAAATTTGGCAAACTTGGCTGCAGTGTCGCAATCATGTCTTTCATTTTTTCCCTAATGGTGAACAAAAATTAAATTTTGCAGAAGCTGTGAATTGTCTCAATCAAATGCAAAATGTGATGAAGACAACCATCACATTAATCGAAGAGCGTCATGAAAAAAAAGTTAAGCAAGCAAAAGATATTGAAAGTTGATATGACTATAGAAGATATTTATTACAAAAATATTACTATTTCTGGTTTACCTGGCTGTGGTTCAACCACGCTATTAAGTATGTTGCGCGAAAAGCTTAAATATGCCGGTTTTACTGGATTTTCTGGTGGAGAGTTTATGCGGGCTTATGCGGCAGAGAAAGGTCTATTTAATGCCAACTCCAAGGCCCACCATAGTGCTTTAGTTTATAGTGATGATTTTGATCGTCAAGTCGATATGGGTATTCGTGAAAAACTCAGCAATGAGGAGGGTTGGATTATTGAATCTTGGTTATCAGGTTTTATGGCTCAAAATATTCCGAGAACTTTAAAAATTTTAATGGTTTGTAGTGATGACGCAGTCCGCATTGACCGTATTGTGAATCGAGATGAAATTAGTGTCGAAGAGGCCAAGAACAATGCTTTGACTCGTTATCAAGATAATTTATCTAAATGGCAACGCATGTATAAAAAAGAGTGGGACGAGTGGTTAGTTAAGACTGGTAAAGTGCCAGCAGACGCAGAGCTTGATTTTTGGCGGCCAGACATATACGATTTAGTTATTGATACTTATTCTCATAATCAACAAGAAACCCTGAAACTCGCTCTCGATGCCATCAAAAAAAAGAAAAAGTAAAACTAAAAAACGTCAAAGTCCGCAACAAAGACATCAATTGTTTTGGCCGTTATTAGTTTTAATTTTTGTTTTTTGGTTTTTATACAGAATTTTATTTTCCTTTTCAGTTTTTTTTGATGAATTAGTGGGTAAGGCGATTTTTTTTGCTTTTCCGGTGTTAATTTATCTAACAATTACTGGTTTTTCGGCAACGATGGAGACCTTGTCATTTGCTAAATTAAAAAGGGGTTTGTTGATTGGTCTAATGCTTGGTGGCGTCTTGGGTTTTGTGGCTGTGATTACTAAAGCGTTGTTAAATTCAGGTCACATTGAACCATTAGCTTTTTATGCGGCAGAAAACTTTTGGTGGGAAATGTTTTTAGCCATGTTGACTAGTTTTTTTGAAACGCTATTTTTCTTTAGTTTTGTCATGTTAGTGATCGAAGATCGCTACCCCAAATGGTCTTTGTTTAAAAAGGTACTAGTAGTTGCTTTCATATTTTTAATTTTTCATTTGCCAAACTTATTTTTACGCTTTAGTTTAGAGACAATTTACCTTCATACTGCGCTATTATTTGCGTTTGCCCTTGGTCAATCATTGTTATTTTATGCTCAGCGTAACGCCTATACTTTATTAATGACGCAGGCAATTTGGGGCATGGTGCTTTTAATACATTTTTAATGGTTATTTTTGCAAAAATATATGTCTAAATTTCTCAAATATTGCTTAATTGTTTTGGCCTTTCTCAGTTCGATTTTTATTTTGTTGAGTTCTTTCAATATTGCGTCTCAATCACAAATTGCAGACGCGGGTAACTTCAAGAATCGCAAATTTTATGTGCAAAAAGAAATATTACCTGATCATTCTCTTTATCCATTATTAATGGTCATAGATCGGTTTCGTTTAGAAATGGCAGATCGAGAGCGACGGATTTACTTATCGGTAGCTTATGCTAAACGACGCTTATTTTACGCAACCAGATTGGTAGAAAAGGGTGAAATGGCTTTGGCGCTGACTACCTTTACTAAATCGCAAAAATATCTCAATCAAGCTTTGCTCGAAGTGCAAGCGTTGCAAACAGCAAATAGCTATGACGCCAGCGCCGAACAGTTAGTATTTTTTGTTTTAGAGGCGGTTGATAATCAGCAAAAAGTAATTGCTGATTATCTGGATGATTTTAGTGGAGCAGAACGATCGGTCTTGGCTAATTTAGCTAGTGAAACTGCTTTATTGAGGTCACAGTTGAGTCAGTAATTACTAGTTGACACAGCGCCAGCTTGTGTGAGATATTTTTATTCCGGCTAATTAAATCTACAACATTTTGTGGTGTTTTTGTCTAACAACCACAACTGATTGTAGAATATTTTTTAAAAAAGTACGATATAGCCAGACTTAAATATAAAAATGTATTGTCCATTTTGTAAAAGTAAAAATACTGCGGTTATCGATTCTAGAGAAGCGGAAAACGGTGAAGCAGTCAGGAGAAGAAGAACTTGTGAAGATTGTGAGAAGCGCTTTACCACCTACGAAAGAGTGGAAGGCGTTGACCTAAAGGTGATTAAAAAGGATGGTTCAAAGGAAAATTTTGATCGGGAAAAGATAAAACGTGGTTTGTTAAAATCGACTTGGAAGCGACCAGTTACCATGTTACAAATTGAATTATTAATTGAAGAGGTTGAATCCAAACTTCGCCAAAAAGGCGTCCAAGAAGTTAAAAGTTGGGAAATTGGTAATTTGGTCTTAAATCGATTAAAGAAATTAGACCCCCTTTCTTATTTATTATTTGCTAGTGTTTATCGAGATTTTGGTGATCTTTCCGACTTTGAGAAAGAAATTGCCAAGATTAAAGAATAGAAAGAACAAGATGAGCGCATACCGCCAGAAAATGAAATTTGAAGATCGCCAATTAGCTAAAGGCTTAGGTGAGGCGGTAGCAAAGCGTACCATTTTAAGAACAAAGGCTAATGGTGAATTAGAAAGTTGGCAAGATGTGGCCAAAAGAGTGGCAGAGGGCAACTCTTCTTTATTACCTCAAGGCAAAAAATGGGAAGAACATCGTAAAAAAGAAAATCGATTACTAAGAAAACACTTATCCAATGCTTCTTTACTTTTAAGTGGGCGGCATTTGCAACATGGGGATGCTAGCCAGCCAGAAAGAAATATGGAGGTCTTTACTAACTGTAGCACTGCCTCTTCCAGTTTTTTGCTGTTTTATCTCTTGCTTAATGGTTCTGGTGTGGGTCGGGCCTATGACGATGCGTTAATGGTGGTGGATTGGGATTATATGCCACTAGTTCGTTGTGTTTTGGATGAACACCACCCCGATTTCGCTTGGGGGGAAGACGAGAGTGTTAAAGAAGCTCGTCATAAATATCGCAAAGCGCACTGGTTTGAAATTCCAGATACTCGTGAAGGTTGGGCTCAGGCTGTGGAAAAAATTGAAGTAATGACTTTTGAACGTAAGTACAAAGATGATTTATTAATTTTAGATTTTTCTAAAGTGAGGGCCAAAGGTTCGCCAATTCATGGCATGCAAGGGCGACCGGCTTCTGGTCCTAGACCGTTAATTAAAGCGATTCAGCATGTGGCCACAGTTAAGGGTGCTGGACTTAAGCCTTGGAAACAAAGTATGTATGTTGACCATTATTTGTCAGAATGTGTTTTAGTTGGTGGGGCGAGAAGAGCGGCTAGAATTGCCGTGAAGACTTGGACTGATCCAGACATTTTTGAATTTATTAGTATTAAAAAGGGTGGGTTTTTATGGTCTGCTAACAACAGTGTAGCTGTAGATGATAAGTTTTGGAAACAAAGTAGCAAACACGCTCAGAAAGTTTTAGATGCGGTCATGCGTTCTTCATATTTTGATCGCACTGGAGAACCTGGCTTCGTTAATCAACACAAATTAGTGCAGAATGACGATGGTTTTGATGGTTATTTAGATGGAAATTACGCCAGTAGCAAAAAGTTTAGGCCGATGAAGCGTACCACCAAAATGTTGGCCGAAGTGGCTAAATACGCTAGCGCTAAATATTACACTCAAATTCCTAACCCTTGTGGTGAAATTACTCTTAATATGTTGGGTGGTTACTGTGTCATTGCAGATGTGGTACCATATTTTGCTCCCGACGCAGATAGTGCTGAAGAGGCTTTTAGAGTAGCCACCAGAGCCTTAATTAGAGTTAATACTTTCATGGATAGTTTATATAGCAGAGAAGTTAAAAGAACTAATCGGATTGGAGTGGGCATGACTGGTATTCACGAATATGCTTGGAATGCATTTAGTTACTCTTTTCACGATTTAATCGACGAAAAAAAGAGCTTAGATTTTTGGCAAACTATAGCTCGTTTCAAAAGAGCGGTAGAAGATGAGGCGGAAAAATATTCAAAATTTTTGGGAGTGGCGGTCCCTCATACCAACACCACTATCAAGCCAGCCGGTACCACTTCAAAATTATTTGCTCTGTCTGAAGGAGCGCATCTACCAGCTATGCGTGAATATATTCGCTGGGTGCAGTTTAGAGATGACGATCCGTTAGTGAAAAAATACAAAAAACTTGGTTATCCAATTAAAGAGTTAAAGAGTTATCAGGGAACTACAGCCGTTGGTTTCCCCACTCAACCAGAAATTTGTCGCCTTGGTATGAATGGCAAATTAGTTACCGCCAGTGAAGCGACACCTGAGGAGCAATATCAATGGCTAATGTTGTTGGAAAAATATTGGATTCGAGGTGTTGATGAAAATGGCAAACCACTACCAGAAGATAAAGGGAATCAAATTTCATATACACTTAAATATGATCCAGAGAAAGTGTCGTATCGAAAATTTTCCAGCATGATTCGTAAATACCAACCACAAATTAAAACTTGTAGCGTCATGCCCAAAATTGATGTAACCGCCTATGAATATCAGCCAGAAGAAGCAGTGACCATTAGTCAATTTATGAAGGTGATCAACGAAATTAGCGAAGAAGATCAAAACACCTTATTGGAAGATATTAATATGGAGCACTTAAGATGTGAGTCGGGTGCTTGCCCAATTTAAAATCAATTGAACGCTAATTAGTCAATTTAGAGTTAATTTAGAGTCAAATTTTTTTTCTTGGTGTGCTAAAATGCGTTTTAGCATGGCGGTCAAGAAAAATTACCAAAAAGTTAAAAAAAAATATCAGCCAAAGCCAAAAAAATCAAAACGAGGTCGACCGAAGTTGCCGTTTTATGTGAAATGGCAAAGATTTCTTCTGGATAAAATTAAAAAAAATAAGAAGAAAATCAAAGAAAAGCGAAAAAAATTAAATAAGCAATTTTTCTGTTTAGCAACATTTTTTGGAATCAAAAAGGGTCGCGGTCGTCCAAAGTTAGGTCCCAAAGAAAAAGTTCGACGGGTTTACCAAGCTCAAAAAGCACAATTTTTCAAGTTTAAAAAAGCATTTGCCAAACGTATTCACTCTTGTCGATATCAATTTTTAAAACTAGTGGGTTTAAAAAAAGTCGGTCGTCCTAAAAAAAGAAAAAAACTTGCCTCTTTTCCAAAATTTTTAAAATTCAGCAATATTAAAAAAATTCTTTTTCAAAAAAAAGAACTGGCTTATTTCCAAATCAAGTTTAAAAAAATTAAACGTTGGCGCATTAATTATTCGCTCTTTGGTTCACTAGTTTTCACCATAATTTTTTTATTGATTAGTTATGGTATCTACGATTTTGTTTTTAAGGATTTGCCTTCAGTTAGTGATTTAAGCACGCAACAGCAAAATTTAACAACAAAGATTTTGGATCGCAACGGTCAAGTGCTTTATCGAATTTATGAAGATGAAAATCGGACTTTGGTGCCTTTACAAGCAGTTTCCCCAGATTTAATCAATGCTACTATTGCTATTGAAGATAAAAATTTTTACCAGCATTTTGGCTTTTCTTTAGCAGGGATTGTACGTGCCCTCTTTGCTAATGCGACGAGTGAAGAAATTCAGGGTGGTTCTACTATCACTCAGCAATTGGTGAAAAGTCGCTTGCTTAGTAATGAGCGTACGCTACAAAGAAAATTACGCGAATTATTATTGGCTTTGGTGGTGGAAGGGGCATACGAAAAAGATCAAATTTTAGAAATGTATCTCAACACCGTTCCCTATGGAGGCTCAACTTATGGGATTGAAGAAGCAGCTTGGCAATATTTTAATAAGCATGCTAAGGATCTCAATTTGGCTGAGAGTGCATTGTTAGCGGGTTTACCGCAAGCTCCCACTCTTTATTCACCCTTTGGTCCCAATCCAGAAGTGGCCAAAGCTAGACAAGCAGATGTTCTAAGAAGGATGGTGGAGGATGGCTATATTACCCAAGATCAAGCCAACGAAGCGAGGGTAGCAAAACTACAATTTCGAGAAGATGTTGTCGATATTAAGGCTCCGCACTTCGTAATGTATGTTAAACAACTATTGGTGGATCTTTATGGTGAGGATTTAGTGGCTAAAGGCGGTTTAGAAGTGAGGACTACTTTGGATCTTAATTTACAAAATGAAGTGCAACAAATTGTCAGTGATGAAGTTAATCGGTTAAAAAATTTAGAAATCACTAATGGAGCAGCTTTGGTCACCAATCCTAAGACCGGAGAAATTCTAGCTATGGTGGGTAGCGCTGATTATTTTGATTTCGCTCATGACGGTCAGGTCAATGTGGTAATTAGACCACGCCAGCCAGGTTCATCGATTAAGCCACTCACTTATGCATTAGCTTTTGAACAAGGGAAAAAACCCAGTGATTTGATTGATGATACCAGTATTACTTATCAAATTGCTGGTAGTCGTCCCTATACTCCACGCAATTATGACAATCGTTTTCGTGGCAAAGTAACCTTGAGAGAAGCTTTAGCTTCTTCATACAATGTACCAGCTGTCAAATTATTAGCTGAGCTAGGTGTACAAAATTTGATTAAAAAAGGTCAAGAATTAGGGATTACTACTTGGAACGATCCTAGCCGGTTTGGTTTGTCCCTGACTCTAGGAGCAGGTGAAGTGTTGATGTTAGACATGGCTGAACTCTATAGTACTTTCGCTAATTTGGGTTATCCAGTCGAAAGTAATGCATTGTTAGAAGTTAAGGACGCTTATGGTAAGCTGTTGTATGTTAATGATTGTGCTCTGAATCGAGGTAACTGTTATAGTTCTCTCAAATTAAGTCCTCAAGTCGCTTATATTATTACTGATATTTTGTCGGACAATCAGGCTAGAGCCGGTGCTTTTGGTTTATATTCAGTTTTAAATATACCTGGTCAAGAAGTGGCGGTTAAAACTGGAACAACTAACAGTATGAAAGACAACTGGACTATTGGTTATACAACAGATCGATTAGTTGTGACTTGGGTAGGTAATAATGACAATACACCAATGAGTTTTGTTGCGTCTGGTGTTACTGGAGCATCACCGATTTGGAATAAAATTTTTCTTTTACTTTTAGATGAGGCCAATCCTCATCAATTTGTGATGCCAAGTAATTTATTAAAAGTTAAAATTTGTGCAACAACTGGTACCTTACCTTGTAGCGCTTGTCCGAAAGTGGTGGAAGAGATTTTCGTAGTGGGTACTGAACCAAAAAGTGCTTGTAGCGACCAGTACTTCGCTGATTTAGCCAAGAAACAAGAGGTGCAAGCTTTACAAGAAGCTAATCGACCAGCTGGTCAAATTTTTTAAGTTTAGTAAAACGTGTAAAGCAGATAGCCAATGAGTAAAGTTAAGAATAATAACAGCGGAGCTAGCCATTGTTGTGAGAGATCTTCTTGTTCTTTTTTTTCTTTGTGGCGACGACTTTTGTTAGTCTGATATTTTTTTTCAATTCTTTGGGTGTCTTTTTTGAGATCAAAAGCTAGTTGTTTGTTGGTAATAGGTTGCGGCATCTTAGTCTCACTTTTTTTTAATCATGGTGTTTACTTTTTCAGCAATTAAATTAACCACTTCTTCGATGCTTAAGTGACTCGAATCTAAAATCCAAGAGTCAGCGGTGGGGTGCAGGGGATCAATTTTCCGAGTCATATCTCTTTGGTCTCGCTCTTGCACTTCTTTTATGACTTCTTCAATACTTTTATCAATACCCTTGGTTAAATATTGTAAATGACGACGTTTAGCTCTAATTTCTAAGTCAGCGGTTAAAAATATTTTCAAATCTGCGTCTGGGAGAACTTTGAAAGTAATGTCGCGCCCTTCCATAACTACGTTTTGTGTTTCGGCAATCTTTTTTTGCTTTTCTACTAGAATTTGTCTAACTTTGGCTAAAGTGGCCACTTTTGAAGCTCCGTCACTGCATTTGGTGGTACGGATTGCCCAGGACACATCTTTGCCGTTCAAAATCAGCGTGGTCAGACGACCGTCAGCTTCTTTATCTCCCTCTGGATTACGCATTTCTAATGTGCTTTGAGCAATGAGTGTGACAATTTTATCTTCTTGATCAAAATCAATGTTATTCTGAATGGCTAAAAGCGCAGCAGCTCGATACATTGCTCCAGTGTCGACATATAAAAAATTTAATTTTTCTGCGAGTAATCTAGATACAGTACCTTTACCTGCGGCAACTGGACCATCAATAGCAATTTGAAAAAAATCAGAAGACTTACTCATAAAGAGCTTTCGCTATGGCCTTTACTAACTGTTATTTTTTATGGGCAGTTTTCTTTTTCTTACTTTTCTTACTTTGGCTTTTTTTGCTCTTGGGTTCCACTAACCATTCTTCTCGATCGGAAGTAAGCAAACCTCCTAAACCGACCAAGACCAAAATGATTGGCCAAAGATTCCAGAGGGCAAGTGGTAAGAGACCAATATTAGCGGCCATAAAAATTAAACCCATTATTACTAAGGTAGCTGGCCAGAAAACTCTTTTAGGCATAAATTCCTTTATACATAATAATTGCTACCTACTATTAAAAAGCAAATTCAATCGACAAGCAAGGGTAAGTTTTATATTTTAAATTGGCTACGCTTTAATTTTTGATTAAGTTCCCGGTTTAAGTCTCGTTTTTTGATAGTTTCTCTTTTCTCGAAACTCTTTTTCCCTTTCGCTAGAGCTAATTCTAATTTAATCTGATTATGTTCTAAGAGAAAAGCCAGCGGAATAATACTGTATGACTTTTGTTCACTAGCCGTGACGAGTTCTTCAATTTCTCGTCTTTTTAGTAATAATTTGCGAGTTTTTTTGGGATCATAATCTTGGTTTTGTCCAGCAAAACGATAAGCATTAATTTGTGCGTTAATTAGAAATAATTCTGGTTTCTTACTGTCCTTGTTCAAAGCTTTGATGTAGCTACCAGCTAAGCTAGCGTGTTTTAGTCTTAGACTCTTAACTTCAGCTCCACTTAAAACAATCCCCGCTAGATATTTTTTATCGATTTGGTAATCAAAATAAGCTTTTTTGTTTTTTATTAACAACATGGGCTTATTGTAGCAGTTTTAGATTTGGATTTGATAAATGACCGAGCCACTTAAAGCAAAGCAGCTTTGGCCATCGTTTGCTAGAGTAATATCACTGACTCCAGCTAATTCATTGCTTTTAATTTCACTAATCAACTGGCCCTCTTTGGTACTAACAATGAGGCGATTATTGCTCTTGTCTAGAAAAACAATTTTGTCTGAATTTTCCTGACTGGCTATTTTAACTAAATCAGTTGGGAGTTGTTCCAAACCAGTTAAAGCAAAATCCACCTGATAACCGCGGCTAAATTTCATAATTTTGCCATCCTTAAAACCAAGCCATAAGTCTCCATCGATACTCATGTCACTCACTGTACTGAAGTTAATGTTTTGTTTGTCGACTAACCAGCCGATTGCTTCACTTAACTCGCCGTTAGTTAATGTGTAGCGATAAATATTGCGTTTTTCTGGGTTAAGCAAATAAAGAAAATTTTGGTAACTCTCTACGAATTGGGCATCTCTATCAGAATCACCTTCGGTTTTAAGGGCGAAACTACTTCGATCTTGCCAGTCTAGATATTTAATACCTTGATCTTTAATAAAGATTTTTAATCGATCTGAGCTGCTGTTATCAATACTGAAATCAGCAAAATTAATTGTCCATTGATCAAAGTTGTTATTATTTACCAGTAATAGCTGATCAGTTTGACTATTGCCGACGAGCAAACCTTGAGGACTGGCAATTATTTTATTGCCTAAAAAATCTGGATAGTTGTCATACCAGTTGCTGTAAACAAACAACTGATCTAAATTATTTTCACTGACTAACTGTTCCGCTCGAGCTTGTAATTCTTGAATTTTTTCTTCAATTCTTTTTTTAGCTAATAGTGAATTATATTCGTCTAATAATTGACGAAGCTGTTCTTGATTTTCCTGAATTTTTTCCCTCGCTAAAACTGGCTGTTTAGTACTGAGTTGCTCTAGTTCTGCATTACTTAAGACTAAAGCATCAATTTCCTTATTTGCTTTATCTAGGTTTTTTTGCTCTAAATGGCGCCAGCTTAACAAAGCTGTGGTCACAAGCACAATTGCTAGTACTACTAATAGAAATATTTTTTGATAGTGTTTTTTTTGTTCTTGTCTTAGGTTTTTTATTTTTAAAACAAATTCTTTAATTTTTTGAGGAATTTTTTTAATTTTTAATAAAATTATTTTTTGTTTAGCTAATTTTTCCTTCCAAGAAACTTTTTCTTTATGTTGATAAGACCAAAGTAATAGAGCGGTATTAAAATTGTTTTTAAAATAATCGTCCAGTTTCTGTTCAATAATTAATTCGAGTGGATAGTTGCGGTTTTTTTCGACAATGACCTTTCCCAGTTGATAATTGCCCGCAATCAATACAAATTGGTCATTTTCGATATATTGCCCAACAAGCATACTGATCTCGCTCTGGCTACTAATCAGTTCTCTGAGCTGTTGATCACGCTTCAACAAAATGCTACCACCCTGACAGGCTAAAATAATTTTTTTACCAACCTTTAAACTAAGAGCAAAATTTAATTGTAATTTTTTTAACCGACACTCTTTATTAAGATCAAGCAGCGCTAAATGTATTTTTTCAGCACTAGTAAATTGCCAAGTACTTAGCCTTATTTGTAAATCTTTACCAAAAAATTGAGCATCAGGTCCTTGAAGACTTAAAACCATAATAAAATTTTCTTGACGATTCTTTAAAAAACCTACAAAATAATTGGCTTGAGATTTGGCAAGTAGGGGTAACAAGCTAAGTTCTTGCACTATCCTCATTCTAACATGCTTGGCAAAGCTGCGCCGATGGCGAGATTGGGTTGGCGATCTAGTTTTCCCTCAAAGGTAGTTACCCCTCGTTTCAGTGTCAAGTGGGCAGTTAGGGCGATCATCGCAGCATTATCGGCACAAAATTTTTTGTGATAAGGCAAATACAAATTAATTTTTTTAGCTGACAATTTTTGGTAATTTTTTAACGTGTGTCTAATACTGTTGCGCAAGGCAATATTGGCCGCCACGCCACCGCCTAACCACAATTCATTAATAGTGGTGATTGGTGGTTTAATTTTCCCTTGTTTAATTTTTTTGCTTAATTGAGCTTTGGGATAAATTTTTTGGTTTAAATCGGGACTGAACAAAATTTTTTCCAGTTTATAGTTAATTTGAGCAAAGACCTGTTGTTGGACAATGGCTGCTAAATCACACACCGCTTGAGCATCTAATTTTTCCTCTTTTTTAAGTTGTTTTATCAGTTGATGAGTGGCTGTTTTAAAACCAGAAAAACTCAAATTAAAATTTTCCACATTGGTCATAGCTAAGGGTAAAGACCAACGCTTGGCATTACCTTTTTTAGCTAATTTTTCTAGAATTGGTCCAGCTGGATAGCCTAAATCGAGCATCCGACCAATTTTATCCAAACATTCACCAGCGCTATCATCAACTGTCCAGCCTAGTCGCTCATAATCTCCGCTTTTTTTGATCAAGATAAACTCACTATGTCCTCCAGAAATGACCATAGCTAGTACTGGAAAGTTAATTGTTCTACTAAGGTTTTGGGTTTTAGGTTGAAGCAAGGGGGACAGCGCATGAGCTTCAATATGGTTAACTGGAATAATTGGCAATTGCCACATTTTGGCTAATTTTTTGGCATAGTTAATACCGACTTCCAAAGCCGGTGCCAACCCCGGCCCGACGGTGACTGCCACCGCTTGTAGCTGGTCTTTGATTTTGCTCTCATCATTAAAACCTGCTCTATGTAACGCTGTCTTGGTACATGCCTCAATGTTTGCTTGGTGAGCTTGTTTGGCTAAAGTAGGAAAAACCCCGCCATACTGCTGATGAATATTGGTCTGACTCGCCACCACATTTGCCAGTACCCGCGCGCCTTCTAAAATGGCTACGCTCGTATCATCACAACTGGTATCTATCGCCAAAATCTTCTTCTTTTTGGCTAATGTTGGTTTTTTTCCCATAATTTAATTTTGCGCCAATGATCTTGACCACTGAGATTGAGTTCAATGGCTCGTTGCTGAAAACTTTTTGGTAAAAATTTAGCGATTTTATCCCACCATTCAATTACCATCACCTGATTGGCTTTTAATAATTGATCGATTTTGAGTAAGGCCAATTCTTGTTGTTGATCAATTTTCCAGGCGTCAAGGTGATAAAAAGTTCCTTGGCAACCTTCTCTTTGAAAAGTATATTCATTGAGGTAACTATAAGTTGGCGAGGTAATTTCTGCTTTAATTTTCAAAAATTGACCAATTCCTTTGGCAAAAATTGTTTTACCCATACCCAATTCACCAGTCAGCGCAAATAATAAACCTTCTTTTTTCAGTTTATTCCAATTTTTTAAAATGAGGCGCATTGCTAACTCTTGAGTTTCGTTTTCACTTTGAGAATGAAACTCAGTATAGGGAGTGTCCTTATGCAATTGGCCCCGCAGTGCCAGAGGAGTAGACAGGGTGGTGTCGATCACCACTGACGGTTCATTTTTGGGCAGTCGTCCGACATCAATAATTAAATCAATTAATTGTTGTTGTTTCTCACTTAAGTTGTCTAAAATATCACTAATTTGGTAGGGGCGCTTTTGATTGGAAGCATTGGCGCTAGTAGCAGTGATCCCATGACCTAATGTTGCAATAAGCTTGAGGATCAACGGATAATCTGGAATCCGGATCCCTAAAGTGCCAAATTCACTAGCTACCCGCTTATCGATGTCAACAGTCTTTTTTAACTGGGAAATAACAGTATATGGTCCTGGTAAAAAACGTTGATAAAAATTTTGGGCTTGTTGATTGATCTTGACGTATTGTTCAGCCATGGTTTGGCTGTTTACTGCGATTGACAGCGGTTTACCTTCACGGCGACTTTTGTATTGCAATAATTTATCAATAGCTGGTGTGCTGTGAGGATTAGCCCCGATGCCATAGGTAGTTTCAGTTGGATAAATAACTAGACCACCGTTTTTAATAACGGCGATAGCTTGGTCGATGAGCCGAGTCAGCTCGGCATCTGTTGCTTGTTTTAAATTCAACTTTATAATTTGCATGGTCTCTTGTATGATGGTGCTTCTTAAGGCGCTTATTATACCTTGAAATATGGCAAAAAACGATTATTTACGCGAGCTACTCAATGAAATTAAATTACGTTATCACTTGGGTGAAGAGGTTTTTGCTGACAGTTCACAACCCCTAACTAGTAGCTCACAACTCGAAGAAAATTCTAACAGTCGACAATTAGGTTTTACTTTAGAATTAAAAATTATTGAATTAAAACAATTAAATAATCTTTTAGAAAAAGTCGCCGTAAAATCGCCCAAGCAACGAGCCCGGTGGCTTGACCATCATCAAGAATTTGTAGAGCAAATTAGCCAATTACTTATTAATTATTCCAATTTATCGCTGCTGGCGTTTAAAGGAGGCAATACCAATACTCGCTTATCGTTGATCTTAGCTGAAGAAATTGAAAAGGCAATTAGTTTGATGAATACTACTTTTTTTGATGATTTCGTGATTAATGCATAATTAGCAGTCAAATTAAGCACTTGCTAAAAAACGAATTTTGTGATAACTTTTAGACGCTCTATTGAGCAATTATTTTCTCAACAAGTTTAGTGAGAAAGCAAGAATTTAAAATTATAAAAATTAAAAGCTATTAATAGAAAGGTTTTTTTATGTCCAAATTAGACGTCAAAAAACTCAAACCCACTGCTGGTTATATTTTAGTCAAGCCCGCCGAAAAGGAAAAACAAACGGCTTCCGGCATTATTTTGGCTGTTGACGATAGCGAAAAACCTCAATATGGTGAAGTTTTGGCTGTAGGGGCTAGCATCTTTGATGATGGCCAGGAAATCAAAGCCCCTGCCACAGTTGGTGATCAAGTCGTTTACAAAAAATGGGGTGGCAATGATGTCACCATTGACGATATTGAATATCAATTTCTCAAATTTGAAGATATTTTAGCAATTATTAAGTAATAATTTTTATTAATAAATATAAAAATATAAAAATTTTTAAAGAAGGAAAATTATGGCAGCGAAACAACTCTTATTTGGCGATAGCGCCAGACAAAAAATGTTAATTGGGATTAATAAATTAGCCGAAGCGGTCACTACCACTTTAGGTCCCAAGGGACGCAATGTAGCCCTGGATCGTAGTTGGGGTGCTCCACAAGTGATTCACGATGGAGTGAGTGTGGCTAAGGAAATTGAGCTTGAGGATAAATTTGAAAATATGGGTGCTCAATTAGTTAAAGAAGCAGCGGATAAAACCAATGAAGCCGCTGGTGATGGCACAACCACTTCTACTTTATTAGCTCAAGCCATTGCCAATAAAGGGATGAAATATGTCACTGCTGGGGCTAATCCAATGATTATGAAACGAGGCATTGATCAGGCAGTGAGTGCCGTGGTCAAAGAAATTCGTCGTTTATCTAAGGATGTGACCGAAGCTGACTGGCAAAAAGTGGCCACTATTTCTGCACAAGATGAAGTCATCGGTGAGAAAATTGCTGAAGCACTGAAATTAGTGGGTAAAGATGGCGTGGTCGAAGTGGAAGAAGGTAAAACCATGGAAATCACCATAGAGCACAAAGAAGGTATGGAGTTTGATAAAGGCTATGCTTCTCCATATTTTGTGACTGATAGCGACAGCATGGAAGCAGTTAGCGACAAACCATATATTTTGGTCACTGATCAAAAAATCAGTAATATTAAAGACATTTTGCCCTTGTTGGAAGCAGTGGTAAATGCCAATCGCGAACTGGTGATTATTGCCGATGATCTAGAGGGTGAAGCTTTAACGACATTGGTAGTTAACAAATTGCGTGGTACCTTTAAGTGTCTACCAATCAAAGCTCCAGGATTTGGTGATCGTCGCAAAGCCATGTTGCAAGATATTGCTATCTTGACAGGTGCTAATTTAATCAGTGAAGACACCGGTCGTAAATTAGCGGATGCTACCATTGATGATTTGGGTCAAGCAGATAGCGTGCGTTCTAATAAAGACAGCACCAGAATTGTTGGTGGCAAAGGCAAACAGGCTGATATCGATGCTCGGGTAGCTCAGATTGAGCATGAAATTGCCAATTCAACCTCTGACTTTGACATTGAAAAATTAGAGGAGCGCCGAGCCAAATTAACTGGTGGCGTAGCGGTCATTCAAGTTGGAGCTGCTACTGAGATCGAAATGAAAGATCTGCAGGAGCGGGTGAAGGATGCTAAGGAAGCCACTAAGGCTGCTATTGAAGAAGGTATTATCGCTGGTGGCGGCGTCACTTTGATCCGCGCTGGTAAAGTTTTAGCTGAAGTTGAAAAAAAAGCGAAAACTGAGGATGAAAAAACCGGAGTTAGACTGATAGCTGAAATTTTAGAGGAACCTCTGCGCATGTTGGCCACCAACTCTGGAGAAGATGCAGGTTGGGTAGTGGGGAAAGTTAAAGATAAGAATCAAGCCAATTGGGGCTTTAATGCTCTGACCAATGAGTTTGAAGACTTGTTGGCTGCTGGAGTGATTGAACCAGCGAAAGTAGCGATTGCTTCGTTAGTCAACGCTGCTGGAGTCGCTTCAATGATTCTCACTACTGAATGCTTGGTGGCTGATGCTCCTAAGAAAGAAGAACCAGCCTTACCAGCCGGAGGTGGTATGCCAGGAATGATGTAAAAGACATTGTTACCGCTGATAAAAAAAGGAGGCACCATGCCTCCTTTTTTAGTTTCTTTGTAGCGAGGGTGAGAGTTGAACTCACGACCTTCGGTTTATGAATCCGATGCTCTAACCAACTGAGCTACCTCGCCGCAACTCTCTCTTTGTTGATTCTTTAATCTGGGATATTTTAAGATTTTTTCTCTTGAAAAACAAGCAGCGCTTAGGCTATAATAGCGAGCATCAAAACGCGGGATAGTGTACGGTGCACGTGGGGCTCATAATCCCACAGGCTAGGTTCGACTCCTAGTCCCGCAACAATACGGCAATAGCGGGATCAAAAATAGCATTAAAGCTTGATTGACCCGTTTTTTTGTTAATTTTTTTGTATAGCGCTTTTTTGGCGCGTTTTTTAGATGGCGGTCCAACCACCGTCCACCGCAATTGTCTGACCAGTGACGTAACTACTGGCCTTATCTGCTAAGAAAAGCAATGCTGTATTCAATTCGCCTTTCTTACCAACTCTTTTCATTGGACAACTGATAGCGACATATTGTTTAAAATCATCAGTGTTAATAAAGTCACCGGTCATTTCTGATTCAAAAAATCCGGGCCCAATCGCGTTGACAGTGATCTGGTATTTAGCCCATTCAGCCGCTAAAGCACGCGTTAGATTGACAACCGCACCCTTGGTAGCGTGATAATTGGCGACATTAAAAGCACTATTACCCACTAAACCGTAGATTGAAGCAAGGTTAATGATTCGGCCATATTTTTTTTCTTTCATTAAAGCGCCAGCATGTTTTGCCACTAAAAAAACACCAGTCAGATTAACATCTACCACCCTTTGCCAGTCTTCGAAGGACATTTCCTCAGCAGGAGCTGCGCTTGAAATACCAGCATTATTAACCACAATATCTAGCTTTTGCCACTCTTTTTTGATTTTGGCAAAACCGGCAGCGATCTCTTCTTCCTTGGTGACGTCCATCACTAGAATCAGGGCTTTTCTACCCAAGGCTTCAATTTCTTCGGCTACTTCTTTAAGTTTGTCCTCTCGACGGGCAGCAATGGCGACATCGGCACCAGCGCTGGCTAATAATAAAGCGAATTGCTTACCTAGGCCACTAGAGGCGCCGGTGACTAAAGCGGTTTGTCCTTCAAAATTAAAATATTGCATGGTTGAGACCTTTCTTTCTAATTTTTAACAAGTAATTGCCACCAAGCTTGCCAATTGGCCAATCGATAGTCGCTTGGGTTTACATTGTTTTCTTCTTCTATTATAGGGTTAAAATCAGTTTTTTCTATTTGGATTACTGTTTCTCCCGCTTTATTTTTAATTAATTCATTTCTTAAAATTTTTTCTTTATATAGGTCGCTTTGCGTTTGTTGGAAAAAAGCTTCTTTGTCGGCAACACTCTTTTCTAAAAGAGCAATATTTTGGCGATTTTGTTCAAGATTTTTACTATCCAGTGCGGCTTTTCGTTTACTTTCTTGCAGGGAAAGCATTAAGAGAATAGCCAAAAAACTAATCAGTACAATCATTAATGGCTGTTCTAGAAGTTGTCGCTTATTTTTTGCCATAATCTTGTTAATCAAGATTGAAAAAAATCCTAATTTATGATACTATAAGACCCTCAATCATTAAAAAAATTATAATTTTTTAGTCTGTCCTAGATTAGACATATTATGCCCATAAACTTAAATGATGCGCAAGTTAAATTTACTGAGCATCTTAAAGCCAGTGGAAAGGCTGATTCGACAGTCATTGCTTACAGTAAAGACGTTGAGCAACTGCTTGATTTTGTGGCGAAGCGAGGCAAAACCACTATCAGTGAAATTTTACCTGAAGATATTGATGAGTTTAAGGAATTATTAAATAAACAACGTTACACTAGTAAGTCAATTTCACGCAAAATTAATTCGATTAAATCATTTTTTCGGTTTTTAATTGGTGAAGGTTTAGTTGACAAAAATCCCACTACTAACATTAGTCATCCCAAAATTGAACAAAGTTCTCCGAGAGTATTGTCTCGTCTCGAATATCGAGCGCTGAGAGATGCTTGCCGAGGTGATTCTAGAATGTATGCCATTGTTGAATTGCTTTTACAAACCGGTATGCGCATTAGTGAACTAGCGGCTTTAACTATTACCGATCTGGATATGGAGAGAGAAATCATTCATATTCAAGCCCAAAACTCACGAGATGCTCGTCGAGTGCCAATGAATACTGCTGCCAAAAATGCCATTTTAGATTATTTAAAAGTTCGTCCTCGAGCCAAAGAAAAGACTTTATTTTTGACTAAAACTTGTCGTCCTTTTTTAGTGAGAAATATTCGCACAGCGATTGATCGTTTTTTCCGTTTGGCTGGCATCAAAGATGCCAAGGTTAATGATTTACGTCACACTTTTATTGTGGAACAGCTCAAAGCCGGTACGCCATTAGTTTATGTTTCTCAATTGGTCGGCCACAAGCGCATTACCACCACAGAAAAATATCTAAAACTGATTGAAGCGCCGGATATGCAACCGAACGTCAAAATCGAGGAACTTTAATTTAAGCATTTTTTATCCCAATAATTCTTGGCTTGTGTTAAGATTAGAGGTGTTATGTCAAAAACTAAAAAGAGAGTTTTATCTGGTATTCGGGCAAGTGGTAGTTTACATCTTGGCAATTATTTTGGTGCCATCAAAGGGATGTTGGCCCTTCAAGAAGATCGCGATGTTGAGACTTTTTATATGGTGGCTGATGCCCACGCCATCACTACTCCTTATCAAGTTGAAGAATTACGTGCCAATCGTTTAAGTGTTATTCTAGATTATTTGGCGGTGGGTTTAGATCCAGAAAAAAGTGTCTTATTTTTTCAATCAGCAGTACCTCAGCATTTTGAACTGGCTTTCTATTTATCTACTTTAATTTCGGTAGCCAAAATGCAACATTTGCCAACTTTTAAAGATAAAGTTAAACAACATCCAGAAAATGTGACGATGGCGCTGTTAAGCTATCCAGTGTTAATGGCGGCTGATATTTTGTTATATAAAGCCAATTTAGTACCAGTCGGAGTTGATCAAAAACCACACATTGAAGTGGCTAGAGAAATTGCGCGCAAAATTAATGGTCTTTATGGCACTCAATTTCCCATCCCTAAGTTCTTTAATACTACCGGCGAATATGTGCCTTCGCTTACCGGTGAAGGCAAGATGAGCAAGTCAGTTCCTGGCAGTTATATTAATTTAGATGATGATTTAGCTACTATTGAGAAAAAAGTGGCTAGAATTCCTACCGATTCTGGAAAGGGTGAAATTAGAAAGCTAGAAGCAGAGGGCGATCAACATCATGATTTAGTTTATATTGATGATCATGGTCAAGAATCAAAAGGAGTGAAAACTTTGATGATTCTAGTTGAGCTTTTTGCAGGCAAAGCTAGTAGAAAAGAATATGAGGCTGCTTATCAAAAAAATGGTTTGCGCTACGCCACCATCAAAAAGGATTTAGCCAAATTAATCTATCAAGAACTTCAGCCAATTCAAGAAAGAAGACGAGAGTTAGTTAAGAAAAAAGACTATTTGGCCGATGTCATTGCAACTGGCAATCAACAAGCTAGTATGGTCGCTAGAGCAACCATGGCAGAAGTTAAAGAAAAATTTGCTTTGAGTACTGTTGTTTAATGCTACAATAGTACTCCCAAAGATATCAGTATCACTAAATAAGGATTCATGTTTAAGAATAAAAATTCAGACCAACCACTAACGACAGATTCAGGCAAAACCAAATCAGGTTCGAAAACTAGTAATCAAGAAACTAAGCCTGACAAAGAACAATTGGCGAAAGAAAAACTAGCTCGCGAAAAAGCTGCTCAAGAATTGGCTGATCGGATGGAACAAATTCAGCTCCGGATGCCTATAGTCAAAAGTAGCAAGAAAAAAGTCATTAAAATTAATTTAAATCGCTTAATTTCACGAACTATTATTTATATAGTAATTTTGTTTTTATTTTTGCCCTCACTTTTGAACCTCTTGGGTTTAAATCAAGCTAGAGAACAAATTTCCGTTAGTCAGATGGTCAGAGATGTCAGGGATGGTCAGGTAAAAAATATTGAAGTGCTAGGTCAAGAATTGCGCTTATCTTATGCTGATGGTTCCCAAAAAGTAACGAGAAAAGAAGAGGGCCAACAAGCTCTGGAAATTCTTTTTGCTAGCGATATTGATTTAGCTGCCTTGGATTTGGAGGTCCAAGATGCTAGTTTTGGTCAATTATTTTGGGAATTAGTAATTAATTTCTTACCGATCATTTTAATGTTTGTGTTCTTTATCATGATTTTTAGGCAGGCGCAAAGTGGTCAAGAAGGAATTTTGGGTATCGGCAAAAGCAAGGCCAAAGTTTTTATTAAAGGTAAACAAGATATCAGTTTCAAAGATGTCGGTGGGATGGAAGAAGCCAAACGGGAATTGGAAGAGATTGTTGATTTTTTAAAGAATCCCAAGAAATATCAAAAAGTTGGTGCGCGAACGCCAAAAGGTGTGTTATTAGTTGGTCCTGCTGGTACGGGTAAAACTTTGTTAGCTCGCGCGGTGGCTGGAGAAGCTAACGTGCAATTTTTATCAATCGCTGGTAGCGAATTTATGGAAATGTTAGTCGGTGTTGGCGCTTCACGAGTCAGGGACTTATTTGAAACAGCCAAACGTTTAGCTCCATCCATTATTTTTATTGATGAGATTGATGCCATCGGTAGAGCTAGAGGGCGTAATAGTTTTAGTTCCCACGACGAGAGAGAACAGACGTTGAATCAAATTTTAGTCGAGATGGATGGTTTTACTAAAAATGATAATGTAATTGTTATGGCAGCCACCAACCGTGGGGACATGTTGGATCCTGCTCTGGTAAGACCAGGTCGTTTTGATCGACGTGTGCAAGTGACTTTACCAGATCTAAAAGAAAGACAATTTATTCTAAAAATTCACGCCCGCAATAAGACTTTTAATGCCGATGTTTCTTGGGAAAAAGTCGCTAAAAGAACAGTTGGTTTTTCTGGAGCAGATCTAGAAAATATGTTAAATGAAGCAGCTATTTCGGCAGCCAGAGAAAGTCGCCAGAAGATCAATATGGAAGATATTGAAGAAGCTTCTATGAAGGTTAAATATGGTCCAAGCAAGAAGCGTCTATTAGACAAATTAGAGAAGAAAATGACTGCTTATCATGAAGCTGGTCATGCCGTGTTAAGTCATGTTTTGCCATATACTGATCCAGTGCATCGTATTTCCATTGTTTCTCGAGGTCAGGCGTTGGGTTATACTTTTACTCCTCCAGAAAAAGATAAATTACAAGTGCTCAAATCAGAATTGTTAGAAAATATGATTGTGATGTTTGGTGGTCGGGCGGCAGAAATGCTGGTTTTTAATGAACAAACTGCTGGAGCGGCCAGCGATATTTCACAAGCCACTCGCATTGCTCGTGCCATGGTGGTCCGTTATGGAATGAGTAAATTAGGTCCTATGTATCTGGGTCCAGAATATACTGACAATGATTACAATCGCATGTGGGATGAACCTGAGCGACCGTCAGATAAGTTGGCTCAAGCTGTTGATGAAGAAATTTTGGCGCTGATTAAAGAAGCGGAGAATAAAGCTTTACAATTGTTAAAGAAATATCGAACACAGTTGGATAATGTAGCCGAAGCATTATTGGAAAAAGAGACTTTGGATTCAGATGAATTCACCAAGGTCATGGGAATGGAAAAAGCTAGGAGATAAATATTATTGCCTTTGTTACAATAAGCACATGTCTCGTCAAATTTTTCTTTTAGTTGATGCGCACGCCCTAATTTATCGTGCTTACTATGCACTACCTAATTTGACTGATCCTGAGGGCCATTTGGTCAATGCTGCCTACGGTTTTACCCGGATGTTTTTGACTGCCATTAATCATTTTGAGCCGGAGTACAGTGCCGTTTGTTTTGATCACAAAGGAGAAACTCTAAGAAAAAAACATTATGAAGCTTATAAAGCTCAGCGAGCGCCAATGCCCGATGACCTAATTCCTCAAATTGCTTTAGTCAAAGAATTAGTTGATGCGCTCAATGTTCCCCGTTTTGAAATAGAAGGTTATGAGGCTGATGATTTAATTGGTACCATTAATCGCCAGGTGGAGCACTTAGACGGTCGTTTATTAACGGTGATTGTGACTGGTGATCAAGATATGTTTCAATTGGTCGATAACGACACCCACGTTTGGATGCCAGCTAGAGGTAAACAACAAGGTGATATGGAGTACGATCGCAGACTAGTGGAAAAAAAGTTGCAGATTAAGCCGAGTCAGATAGTGGATTTTAAAGCGTTGAGCGGTGATGCTTCGGACAATATTCCAGGTGTTAAGGGTATTGGTAAGAAAACTGCCACTAAGTTGATTCATCGCTTTGCTAGTTTAGAACAAATTTATGCGTTTTTAGATAAAAATCCAACAGGTGATGATTTAGTCAAAGGTGCCTTATTAACAAAATTAAAGGAAGGCAAAGCATCTGCCTTTTTGAGTCAGGATTTGGCTACAATTAGTACCGAAGTTGATCTCGATTTTTCTTTAGAAGCTTGTCGCGTCACCGCCTACGACAAGACCAAAGCTATTCAATTATTAAATAAATTGGGTTTTAAATCTCTCATTAAATTATTACCAACCGACGCTTTTGAGCATTCAGTCCAAGAGGCATTATTTTAGAATGATATTAAATTAAGCATAAGAAAAGCATGAGAAAAAAATTAGAAAAAATTCGAATTTAAAATCAACTAAGGATAAAAAATATGGCTAAAGTCGCTTTAGTTCATGATTATTTAAGAGAATATGGTGGCGCAGAGCGAGTGTTGGAGGAGTTGCATCGACTTTATCCTGAAGCTCCGGTTTATACCGCTTTTGTTGATCAAAAATCACTAGGGGAAAATTGGCAACGTTTTCAGGATTGGGATATTCGTCAAACTTTTTTGAGTAAAATTCCGCTAATTAAAAAAACTTTTTCACCTTTGAGGGTATTAGCGGCGCGCGCCTTTGCTCAATTAGATCTTAGTGAATTTGACATTGTGATTTCTTCTTCAAACGCCTATATGGCCAAGGCGGCGCGCGCCAGTAAGCCTCATGCCAAACATTTCTGCTACTGTCACACGCCATCACGAGTTTTATATGGATATACCGCTAAAAGTCATTGGCGTGATCGAGCCATTACTCGTTTTTTTGGAGAAATTATCAATCATTACATGCGCTTTGTTGACTTTAGAGTTGCCCAAGAAGTAGGGGTATTTATTGCTAATTCAGAGGAAACCCAAGCCAGAATCAAAAAATTTTATCATCGGCAATCTGTAGTCATTTATCCCCCAGTGAAAATGGTGGATACAGCCAAGGATTATTTGGCCAAACATCAGAGTTTTAAGAAAGCAGGCTATTACTTGTACGTGAACCGCTTAGCCTATGCCAAACATCCTGAAATAGCAGTGGCAGTGGCGACTGATCTTAATTTAGCCCTCAAAGTAGTTGGCGATGGAGCCATGTTAAGCGAACTAAAACACATGGCTGGTGAATCTGTCGAATTTTTGGGTGCGGTGGATGATCAGACTTTGGCTGATTTGTATCGAGGAGCGAAAGCCTTAATTTATCCAGTTGAGGATGAAGATTTTGGCATGGTGCCAATTGAGGCGATGGCTTGGGGCACGCCAGTTTTAGCTCATTATTCTGGAGGTCCGAAAGAGACCATCCAAAATGCCAAGACTGGTTTGTTTTTTCAAGAGCTAAGTGTTGAGGCGCTGAAGCAAGCCATTTTTGATTTTGAAAAAATGGACTTTGAGGCTAAAGAGATTCATTTATCCAGCTTAATTTATTCTCCGTCGGCTTTTCGCAAAAAAATTAAGGCACTAGTTCAAACTTGACAAATTAGCAATTAATTTCTATGATTGCTAATATATGATTGATCTAGTTGCCAGACAAATCCAAATTTTAAGAGCCATTATTGAAGAATTTATTGAAACCGGAGAGCCTGTAGGTTCAGAGACAGTTGATAAAAAATATAATATTGGTGTTTCTCCAGCGACTATCCGTAATGAAATGGCTTATCTTACTAAGCAGGGTTATTTGCTTAAATCTCATATTAGTGCTGGTCGGGTGCCAACGGCTTTAGCGATGAAGTTGTATATCAATGAGTTGGTTAAAGAAAAAGAGTTATCAGTGGCCGATGAAGTCAGTATTAAGGAAAAAATTTGGCGCTACCGCAATCAAATGGAAGATCTACTGCGTGAGACAGCAAGAATATTGGCAGATAAATCGCAAGCTTTAGGTTTAGCTGTGACTCCAGATGGTAATATTGTCCATTCTGGGTATGCTAATTTGCTGGAGATGCCAGAGTTTTATGACATCAACTTAACTCGCCGGGTGTTACAGATGATTGAAGAGCGTTCGGTGATGGATGAGATTTTTGAAAAATCGCAAAGTGAAAATCCAGTTAAAGTCATTTTTGGCCAAGAATTAGGTAATAGAGAATTAGATCCAATCGGCATTATGTTTGTGGAGTTGGAGATGCCGGAGCACCCCTGCCGCTTTGCGGTACTGGGTTCCACACGCTTTGATTACCCATATGTCTTGCCAATGATGAAATATTTTAAAGGTTTAATTGAAAGTATGATTGATTAGAAAGTGATCTAGAAATGGCAAAGAAAAAAACCGCTAAAACCGATTCATCTTTGGAAGTGAATAAATTAACTGCTCAAGTGCATGATTTAGAGCAAGCTTTGTGGCAGTCTCAAGAGAGAGAGCGTCGAGCTTTAGCAGATTACCAAAATTTTCAACGTCAGACACAACAACAACGGGCAAATTTGCTGAAACTAGCCAACGCAGATTTATTACTAACCATTTTAGAGCCGCTAGAACACCTATCCACAGCCAGTGAACATATACAAGACGAGGCACTAACAATGATTATCAATCAGTTATGGAAGCGCCTAAAAGAGATAGGTTTAGAGGAAATTGAAGTTTTAGGTAAGAAATTTGATTTAGAAACTATGGAAGCGGTAGAGAAAAAAGGTAATGGAGATAAAGTCATTAAAGTTTTACGCAAAGGTTATCGTTTAAACGGGGAAATTATTCAACACGCCCAAGTGGTCTTAGGGTAAATTGCTACTAGCAGTCAACGCTGTTGTCTGCTAAAATTGACGGTGCTTGCATTAACTAAAGTTACAAAAGTTTAGTAATTAACAATTAAATAAATTAATCAACAAGAATTAACAATAAAAACAACAATTTATAGAAAGGTTTATCAATTATGTCAAAAACAATCGGAATTGATTTGGGGACAACCAATAGTGCCGTTGCTGTGATGCAAGGTGGTCAACCGACCATTATTCCTAGTGCTGAGGGTCGTAATACTTTTCCCTCCATTGTCGCCATCAAAAATAAAGATATAGTGGTTGGTGATCCAGCTAAAAGACAGATGGTGTTAAATCCCAAAACTACCGTTTATTCGGTTAAACGTTTTATAGGTCGCAAATTTAAGGATGAAGCAGTGCAAAAAGCCATTAAGCACGTTGCCTACGATATAGTCGAGGGCAAAGATGGTATGGCTGTCGTTAAAATTAATAATAAAGAATACACCCCGCAAGAAATTTCGGCCAAGATTTTAGCTAAAGCCAAAACTGATGCTGAAAGTTATTTAGGTGAAAAAGTTGAATCAGCAGTAATTACAGTGCCCGCTTATTTTGATGATTCTCAACGACAAGCTACTAAACAAGCCGGTGAAATTGCTGGTCTAAAGGTTGAGCGCATTGTCAATGAGCCCACGGCAGCGGCCTTGGCCTACGGTTTAGATAAAAAAGGCAGTAAAACCATTGCTGTCTATGACTTGGGTGGTGGGACTTTTGATATTTCTATTTTAGAGATAGGTGATGGCGTGTTTGAAGTGAAATCAACCAATGGTGATACTTTTTTGGGAGGGGATGATTTTGATAACGCTATTATCGAATGGATAGTTGCCGAATTTAAAAAAGATACAGGTAAGGATCTCAGCAAAGATTCTCAGGCGATGCAACGGATCAAAGACTCTGCAGAAAAAGCTAAGATTGAATTATCCAGTTCTCAACAGACAGAAATTAATCAACCCTTTATTGCTCAAGGCGATGAGGGGCAACCATTGCATCTGAGTTTAACTTTAACCAGAGCTAAATTGGAAGAATTGGTTGATGATTTAATTCAAAAATCGATTGGTCCAGTTAAAAAGGCAATGAAAGATGCCAAGATGGATGTCAAAGACATTGATGAAGTAATTTTGGTGGGTGGTATGACCAGGATGCCTAAGGTTCAAGAAGTGGTTAAAGATTTCTTTGGCAAAGAACCGCATAAGGGAGTCAATCCAGATGAAGTAGTGGCAGTGGGTGCAGCTGTTCAGGCTGGAGTCATTGCTGGAGATGTCACTGATGTGGTATTGCTGGATGTTACTCCATTAACTTTAGGTTTGGAAACTTTGGGTGGTATTCGCACTCCTTTGATTGATCGTAATACGACTATTCCCACCAGTAAAAGCCAGATCTTTTCCACTGCGGCTGATAATCAGACTCAAGTAGAAATCAATGTGTTGCAAGGTGAGCGCGAAATGGCAGCTGATAATAAGAGCCTAGGTCGCTTTATCTTGGATGGTATTCCACCAGCACCGAGAGGGATACCACAGATTGAAGTCACTTTTGACATTGATAGTAATGGTATCTTAAATGTCAGCGCTAAAGATAAAAATTCTGGCAAAGAACAAAAAATCACCATTCAAAACAGCACTAATTTAAGTGATGAAGAGGTAGAAAAAATGAAAAGTGAAGCTGAGAAGTTTGCCGAAGCGGATAAAGCCAAACGCGAATTGATTGAAGCGAAAAATAAAGCTAATAGTGTTGCTTTTGAAATTGAAAAACAACTCAAAGAATATGGCGAGAAGTTAGAAAAAGCCGATAAGGAAAAGATTGAAACTGATATTAAAGCTCTGAAAGACTTGGCGGCAAAAGAGGATGTAACCAAAGAAGAGCTAGAAAAAGCCATTGACGCCACTTTTGCCAGTGCGCAAAAAATCGGTGAAGTGATGCAAAAAGCGCAGGCCGAAGAAGCTACTAAAGGAGCCACGGCAGACAAGAAGACTGAGTCGGAAGCAAAAGATAAAACAAGCTCGGCTAAGGATGAAAAATCTAAGAGTAAGGAAGATGAAAAAAAGGATGCTGAGGAAGGCGAAGTCGTCGATTAAAAAATAAAAAAATAAAATAGCCCACTTGTTTGTGTAAACAGCGTGGGCTTTTTATTGTACAATTGATCAGTTTTATGTCAGCCAAACGCGATTATTACGAAATTTTAGGTCTAGATAAATCTGCTAGTGAAGCAGATATCAAATCTGCTTATCGCAAGGCTGCTCTTAAGTATCATCCCGATCGTAACAAAGCGGCTGATGCTGAAGAAAAATTTAAAGAAATCAATGAGGCTTATCAGGTACTTTCTGATAAGCAAAAACGGCAAACCTATGACCAATTTGGTCATGCTGCCTTCGATCCCTCTAGCGGGATGGGTGGTGGAGCTGGGCCTTTTTCTGGTTTTGATTTTTCTGGTTTTGGTCGAGCTGATAATCAACAAGGGCCATTTAGTTGGTCCTACACTAGAGGAGGTGACGCCGGAGGAGGTTTTGATTTTTCCGATCCTTTCGAAATTTTTGAACAATTTTTTGGTAGTGGTTTCGCTCGCGCTCGTCGCCCTCGTTATGGAATCAACATTAGTTTCATGGAAGCTGTTAAGGGAACCGAGAAAGAAATTACCCTAGAAAATGGTAAAAAGAAGAAAATTAAAATTCCCGCTGGTGTGGATAATGGCACCCGGATTCGTTTTGATGATTTTGATGTCAGTATTGATGTTGGAACTCATCCTCGCTTTAGGCGGGATAATGCTGATGTTTTTGTTGATGAACAAATTCCATTCAGCTTGGCGGCTTTAGGTGGTCAATTAACTGTTCAAACGCTGAATAACGGTGAATTAAAGCTCAAAATTCGTCCTGGTACTCAATCACATACCCTGATTAGACTTCGTGGTGAGGGCATCAAACGCTTAAGGGGTCGTGGTGTAGGTGATATGTATGTGCGTCTGATTGTTAAAGTTCCAGAAAAACTCACTCGAGAGCAGAAAAGAATTTTGGAAGAGTGGAAAAAATTCGAAGATTAGTCTAACTAGTCTGATTTTGCACTCTTTTCAAGCAAATCTTCATTACTGCGCTGAATTTACAAAAAGCTCAATTTCTGTTATAATAACAGTTTGAAATTAAGGTGGTTTGTAAAGGACTGATCTTGACGATAAGTCCTTTTTTATTAATCAGCTAATTTCTCAAGTTTAGAATTATTTAATAAGGGAAAAATATGCCAAGTACTCAGTCAATTGTTCGAACAGATTTTGCGGCAGCAGTCAATCAAATTGCCGAAGAGCGCAAGATTGAACCAGAGGATATTTATGAAGCTATTCGTCAAGCTTTGGTATCTGCCTATCGCAAACAAATGGGCGAGCTAGATAGCTCTTTCTATTATTTTGTTGAACTAGATAAAGAGACTGGTGCAGCCAAGATTTTTCAGGCTCCAGTGACTAAAGTCGATGAAGAAACTGAAGAAATTCTTGAATGGGATGAAGATAAGGCCGAAGATGTAACGCCGGCTGGTTTTGGTCGAATAGCTGCTCAAACTGCTAAACAAGTGATTCTACAAAAAATTCGTCTGACCGAGCGCGATACGGTAATTGCTGCCTACCGCGAAAAGATTGGTGAAGTGATTACTGGGCAAGTACTAAGAATGCAAGGTCCCAACGTGATTGTTGATATTGGTCGTGGCCAGGGCTTTATGCCCCCAGAAGAGCAAATGCGTGGTGAATTTTACCGCCTGAATCAACGTCTGGCCGTCTTGATTAAAGACATTGAAGAAACCAGTCGTGGTCAGCAAATCATTGTTTCACGATCTGATGCGCGCTTAGTGTTAAAGTTATTTGAAAGAGAAGTGCCTGAAGTCGCTACTGGTGCTGTAGAAATCACTTCTATTGCTCGAGAGGCTGGTGTGCGTACTAAATTAATTGTTCGTTCTACGCAAAGTGGCGTAGATCCTGTTGGTTCCTGTGTGGGTCAGCGTGGAGTCCGAGTGCAGAAAGTGATAGAAGAACTGAATAATGAAAAAGTCGATATCATTCCTTTTGCCGAAGACAACGTACAATTATTAAAAGCGGCCTTGGCTCCAGCAGAAAGCTTGGTGGTGGAAATTGATGAAAAGAAAAAAATGGTGACTGTGATTGCTCCCGATGATCAATTGTCTTTGGTTATTGGTCGAGGTGGACAAAATGTGCGCCTAGCGGCCAAGCTTACTGGTTATCAAATTACTGTTAAGTCAGCCAGTGGTGCAGTCGAATCAGCAGTGACTGGTAAAGAGGAATATGAAATTGATACTTTTGGGATCACCGATGATACTAGAGAAATATTAATTCAATATAAATTAACCACCTTAAATGATTTAGTCCGCTTTCGGGATAAATGGGTAGATATGGAAGAAATTGCTGATAGCGATCGACAGATTTTATTAAATAAGGTTAGTGAATATTTAAATGGAGGTGAAGAATAAACTATGGCTTTGATTAAACGTTGTCCAGTTATCACTATCATGGGTCATGTCGATCACGGCAAGACCACTTTGCTTGATTATATTCGTCAGAGTCATATTCAGGCTAGTGAAGTGGGTGGGATGACCCAACACATTGGGGCTTACCAAATCATGTTTAAAAATCAGCCAATTACTTTTATCGATACGCCAGGACACGCAGCCTTCAATAAAATGCGTCAGCGTGGAGCTCAGGTTACTGATTTGGTGGTACTCGTTGTGGCTGCCAATGATGGGGTTAAACCGCAAACCATCGAGTCGATTCGCCACATTAAAGACGCTAAAGTGCCAGTAATGGTAGCTATCAATAAAATTGATTTACCAGATGTTCATCCAGACAATGTGAAGAGTCAGTTGGCCGAACATGGAATTTTAGTTCAAGAATATGGTGGCGACGTGGAGGTTGTAGAAATTTCCGCTAAAACTGGTCAAGGAGTAGAAAAGTTGCTAGAAACTATTGTGCTTTTAACCGATTTAATGGAGTTAAAAGCTGACCCGCAGGCTCCTCTGGAAGCGGTGGTGATTGAATCAACTAAAGACAAAAATAAGGGTGCTGTAGCCAGAGTGATTGTTAAACAAGGTACTTTAAAAGTCCGTCAAGAATTAGTGGTAGGTGAAATAAAAGGTAAAGCTCGTTGTTTAATCAATGAAAAAGGTGAACTATCCCAAGAAGTCTTACCAGGTACTCCTATCGAAATTGTTGGATTAGCTGAAGTACCTGAGGTTGGTGAAACTATTAGAGAAATGGGAGCTAATTATATTGGTGAGCCACCAAACAATATCAGTCATACTGGAGAATTGGAAAAAACTCTCACTGCTGGTGGGGAAAATGTTGATTGGGATAAATTAGATTTAGACTATATTTTGGGTGACAAAGAAAAAATTAAACTGGTCGTTAAAGCTGATGTTAAAGGGACGCTGGAAGCAATTTTACAAAGTTTAGATCGTGATAGTGTTGAAGTTTTGCGTTGTGGAGTTGGTCAAATTACTGAGGAAGATCTAGAACTAGCTAGTGGCGATAAAGTTTTATTAATTGCTTTCAATATTAAAGTACCTAACTCGATTAAGAAAATCGCCAAGAATATGGGAGTTAAAATCAAAGAATATGATGTCATTTATCACTTAATTGAAGATTTACAGAAACAAATGCTCAAGTTGATGGATTCGACGATTGATGAGGTAGTCACTGGTGAAGCTGAAATTTTACAAATATTTGAAATGAAAGGTGAAAAAATTGCTGGTATTCGAGTAAAAACTGGTGAGATTAAACAACATGATTTACTACATCTCAAACGTGGTGAAGAAATTATAGCTAATCCAGTCATTAAACTGATGATGCATGGCAAAGATGAAATCCAAGTAGTTAAGTCTAAGCATGAAGCCGGTTTGACTTTTAAAAATAAAAAAATAGATTTTCAAGTTGGTGATTTAATTATCGCTTATCATCAAGAAGAATAGCTGTGATATAATATCCAGGTTAAAAAATAATAATGCTTACTTTGCCAATTAGGTTAATACTTAATGGTTAAAGGCAAAATCGAAAGGACTTATGGCATTAAATAAAGAGCAAAAAGCTCAAATTATCAAAGACTTTGCTTTATTTGAGGGTGATACTGGTTCTCCAGAAGTGCAAATTGCTTTGTTAACTGCTTCCATTCAAGAGTTAACCGAACATCTAAAAACCCACAAGAAAGATAATCATTCCCGCAAGGGTTTGTTAAAACAAGTTTCTAAGCGCCGTCGTTTATTAAATTTCCTTTTGAGTCGGAGCGAAGAACGTTATCGAAAATTAATTGACAAATTAGGTCTGAGTAAATAACTCCAGCGAGATATTTGCTAAAGTTTGCTATAATGTTCTCTGTTAATAATTAAGAAAGCAAAATTTGGGGTGTTAGGTGAGGATTCAAAAAAGTTGATAAGTTTTATCAATTTTTCAGAATACTCATATTTCCCCAGTTTTGTTTGTAGCTCTTATAGAGCAAAGAAGAAAGAAGGATATGTCTTATCCAAGTTATGAAAACCAATATCATCGTGATGTGCAAGTCGGTGATAAAACTATTAAATTTACCGTTGGTAAATTTAGTGAACAAGTAAGTGCTGCGGTACTTGCTCAATGTGGAGAAACAGTAGTGCACACTACTGTTGCCCTCGGTCACCAAGTGAATCTTGGTTACTTTCCTTTGTCAGTAGAATTTGAAGAAAAACTTTATTCTAGTGGCATTATTAAGGGTTCGCGTTGGGTAAAAAGAGAAGGTCGACCGACCGATGATGCGATTCTCAGAGCGAGAGTTATTGATCGGACTATGCGTCCTCTATTTCCCGAAGGTATTAAACATGAAGTACAAATTATCAATACGGTGTTGTCATATGATGGTGAAAATGAACCAGACATGATTGCCCTGCTGGCAGCCGGTTTAGCCCTGCAAATCAGCGAAATTCCTTTTGATGGGCCAGTAGCTGGGGCCAGGCTTGCTTTGGCTAAAAATGGTGCCAAAGAACAATTCATTTTTAATCCATTAAATAGTGAATTAGAAGAAAGTAATTTAGATTTAATTGTTTCCGCTTCCAAATCTTCCATTGTTATGGTGGAAGCAGGAGCAAAAGAGGTTGATGAATCAATCATAGTTGATGCATTAATTGAAGCCCAACAAGTTTTATCAAAAGTTTGTGTGGAAATTGAAAAAATTGCTCAAGAAATTGGCAAAGAAAAAGTCAATTTAGTTGCAGAGCCAGATCAAAAGTTAGTAGTTTTGACGGAAAAACTTCAAGCTGAAATTAAGGAAAAATACAGTGCAGAAATTCACCAGGCGGTTATTAAAAGAGCTCATTTAGAAGATCCTGGTTTAACTGAGTTGATTGATCAAATTGTGGCCGAAAAAGCTGAGCAAGCCACAGATGACGATCAGGAAATTACCACTAGCCTGGTAGCCGACATTATTTTTCAATTAGAAAAAGATGAAGCAAGAAGAATGATCCTTGAAGATGGAGAACGTCCAGATGGCCGAAAAGCTGATGAGATTAGACAGATTTGGACTGAAATTGATGTTTTACCCAGAGCTCATGGGAGTGCTATGTTTAAGCGCGGCGCTACTCAAGCTTTGACTGTAGTAACTTTAGCTGATCCTTCGCTAGGTCAAACTGTTGAGGATATTACTGGTGAAAGAGTGCGCCATTATATGCACCACTATAATATGCCTCCTTATGCTTCTGGAGAAGCAGGTCGAATTGGTTATCCAAAGAGACGAGAAATTGGTCATGGCGCTTTGGCAGAACGAGCGCTACTGCCTATGATTCCTTCTCAAGAAGATTTTCCTTACGCTATTCGGGTAGTTAGTGAAATTATGAGTTCCAATGGTTCAACTTCACAGGCTTCGGTCTGTGGGTCTACCTTATCTTTGATGGCGGCTGGGGTGCCTATTGCTCGACCAGTTTCTGGGATTGCGATGGGTTTAATATCTGATGGTAAGGGAAAGAATGTGATTTTGTCTGACATTCAGGGTCTAGAGGATCACGTTGGTGATATGGACTTCAAAGTGGCAGGTAGTGAAAAAGGGATCACTGCTATACAAATGGATATTAAATTAAAAGGGATTGATAAAGAAATTTTGGTTAAGGCTCTTTCTCAGGCTAAAGTAGGTCGGATGCATATTATGCAAGAAATGCTCAAGACGATTGCCAGCCCACGCCAAACAATTAGTCGATTTGCTCCAAAAGTAGCTCAATTAGTGATTCCAGCTGACAAAATTGGTACCGTTATTGGCTCAGGTGGCAGTGTTATCAAAGATATCATCGAAAAAACTGGAGCTGAAGTTAATGTGGTTGAAGATAAGGAGAAAAAGCAGGGAGTGATCAATGTTTCTTCTCCAGACCAACAGGCGATTGATCAAGCTTTGAGTATGATCGATGCTTTAGTTAGAGAAGTCGAAGTCGGTGACGAGTTTCAAGGAGAGGTGACGAGAGTAGAAAATTATGGTGCCTTTGTTGAATATTTGGCTGGCCGAGAAGGCTTATTGCATGTTTCTAATATGTCAACTGATTACGTTAGAGATGCTCATGAAAAAGTAAAACTAGGTGATCAGCTGAAAGTGAGAATCAAAGAAATTGGTCTTGATGGTAAGGTTGCTCTCACGGCTCTAACTCCTGAAGAGGAAGCTCAGCAACAAGAAAGTCGAGGTAGTTCCCGAACTGGTAGCAGCAATCGACGTTTTGATCACAACAATAACCGATCTAATTTTCACTCAAACCGTCCAGGTAACAGAAGTCGCTAGTCAAGAACTGCTCACTTAGCCAGCTTTTTTTGTTATACTAAGGAGATGCAACTGCCCGCAATTAGTCGTCAACGTCAACTGTTTAGTATTTTGGCTTTAGATGATATTGCTGAATTGAGCCAGCTTCTTTCATTAGATTTGAGTTTACAGGATAATGTCCTTTTTTTAAGCAAGTTGTTGTATCTATTAGTGGAATTATCTCAAGAAGCGAGTGGTTTGGTAGTTGATCCAATTTATAGTTTGCCTTTGATCAACCATAAAGCAAAAAATACTGGTATTTTGCTTCGTTTAGAGCAACATCAGTACCCAGCTCCTCACGCTGTACCTCAGCTTTTTCCTCATTTTTCTTTACTAGAAGTGAAAAATAATTACGCTTTAGCTAAACTTGCCATTGACTATCAGGCTCACGAAGAACAGGCTCTGACTAAGAAGCAATTATTAGCTGAAATTAGGGATTATAGTCAAAGCTTGAAAATCGATTTTTTGCTCAAATTAGATGCTAATTTTGATAATCAGGATATTTTGTTAAGCACTGTTCAAGAAATTCAATCTTTTGTGGATATTTTAGTTCTAAAAGATATTAATGAGCCATTATTGGCAGCGACCATTAGTAGTGAACTAGATATACCATGGTTGTTGTCTGCTGATCCATCAACCACAACCTATGATCAATTTAAGAGTCATTACCGCGTGGCAGTGGAAAATGGAGCCAAAGGTTTTTATTTAGGAAATTTTTTATGGCAAAGTTTGGCTCAATTTAGACAAGAGAATCAAGAGTTTGATTGGCCGGCATTGGAGAATCACGTTCGGACCAATCTTCGTGATCAGATTATTGAATTGAATCGGATTACCGAAGAGTTGACTAGATAAAATTGGCAGAGTCAGCCATGTAGAATTGCAAAGTTGACCATAAATAATTTTGGGTAAAATTGTTGTCTGTATATTTATTTATCATTGATTAATCAATCTTTTTAATTATTGATTTTAGGCATTATTTTTGCTATGATCTTTATGTAATTATTAATCAAAAAAAAGGACAAGATGTTAGAACTCCAACCCCTTCCTTATGCTTATAATGCGCTTGAACCCTATATTGATGAAGAAACCATGAGAATTCATCATGATAAACATCATCAAGCCTATTTGGATAAATTCAAATTAGCTTGGCAAGAACAACCTGATTTGAAAAAATTAAGCGCTGAACAGGTTTTGTGGCAACTAGAAGAACTTAAAGAAAAAGTTGACGAAAAGACCTGGATGGCTTTGAAGAATCATGGTGGTGGTTTTGTTCACCACAATGTTCTTTGGGAAATTATGTCACCCAATGGGCCTCGAGAACCCGTTGGCGAGCTCAAAGAAAAAATCAAAGATCTGGGTAATTTTGCTGAATTCAAACAAAATTTTACTGATTTAGCGCTTGGTCAGTTTGGATCTGGTTGGGCATGGTTAGTCTTAGATGGGCAAGGCCAGTTAAGAACTTATGCTTTACCCAATCAAGATTCGCCATTAAGTTTCAAACACCACATTCTTTTGGGTGTAGATGTTTGGGAACATGCCTATTATTTGAAATATCAAAATCGTCGAGCAGACTATTTAACGGCTTGGTGGAATGTGGTGGACTTTAACGCCGTGGAAAAACGCTATCAGGCTGCTTTAGCTAAAATAAAATAATTTAAACTTGCAGATTGCAGAAAGTTATTTTAGGATGGTGCTCTATGTTAGAGCTAATATTGGATGTTGAAACCAAAAAAACTTTTGAGGAAGTAGGCGGTTATTTCCCAGAAAAATTAGGGGTTTCCTTTGTTGGAGCTTGTTTAAGACAAACTGGCAATAAGCAGGGCGAGTTATTGTCTTTTTTTGAAGACGATTTACCTCAACTATTTCCCCTCATTGAAAGAGCTGATGTGGTGATTGGGTTTAATATTGATGGTTTTGACATGCCATCATTGAGCGCCTACTATCCAGCAGATATTAGAAAAATTCCCACCCTGGATTTGATGGCTCGGATTAAAGATAGCGTTGGCCATCGGATTAGTTTAGATGCAGTAGCTCAGGAAACCCTTGGATCGGGTAAAATTGGTGATGGTTTGGACGCGATCCGTTATTATCATAACGGCAATCTAGAGGCGTTGAAAAAATATTGTTTAGAAGATGTCAAAATTACTAGAGATATTTATGATTACGGTTTAAAAAATGGTTTAGTACTGTTTCGCAACAAATGGAATCGTTTGATTAAAGCTCCAGTCAATTTTACTTTTGTAGCCAAAAAAGCCAGTGGCACCCAAATGTCTTTAATTTAAGTTTACGTCAGCACTTAAACCGCGATTTTGTTACACTGAATTGCTCGGGTGAATTATCAGAACCGTCTGGCTGGTAAAAAAATCAGAAGAGTTAGCTTGGTTTACATTTTAACTGATATAATCGCTAAGTGGAGATTCTTATGAAACAGCAACTAACCGATCGAGTCAAATTTTTACATAAAGTGGTCATTATCAACAGCGCCAGTGGGCAACCTCAGGCTCTGATTTTAAAAAGGGCCAGTGACGCTAGTTCCCGACCTAATGCCTGGGATCTGCCAGGTGGCAATGCCGAGTGGCCAGCAAAAATGCAAGAGAGCGCTGCTAACTTGCATCAATTAGACATTGCTCGTGAAGTCAAAGAAGAAAGCCACTTAACAGTTGATCCCAAACTTTTTAATTTAGATCATTTGGTTTATTTTTCTAGCTATTTCGAAGCTGATCGACAAATTTATACAATTATCTGTGGCTGGGCGGTGGAGTTTCGCGAAACAGACCAAGCCGACATTAGCATTTCCGACGAGCACCAAGCACAAGCGTGGATCAGTCGTGACGAGTTGGATAATTATGATTTTGCTGGAGAAAAGGGTCAGTTTATTAAAGAGATGATTAGCAGTGCATTCATTAAGTACAACCATCAATAAATACAACAAATCAACAACTACAACAAATCACTAAGTACAACAATCAATGATGCAAAAAATTTTAGAGATCAACAAGCTCAATGTGGCAGTCAATGATCAAGCTATTCTTAAAGACTTGTCGTTAACTATTAATGAAGGGGAATTAGTAGCGCTCATGGGCGCCAATGGGGCTGGTAAGTCCACTTTAGTGAGAGCTTTATTGGGTGATGAAACTTATCAGGTAGTGAGTGGCCAAATTACTTTCCGCAAAAAAGATTTGTTGAGTTTAAGTCCGGAAGAGCGAGCTAAGCTAGGTCTTGCTTTTGTTTGGCAACAGCCACCAGCGATCAAAGGAGTTGAATTGTTCACTTTACTGAATTTAATTCAAGAGATTCATGATGGAGATTATGATTACCAGTTAGCAGACTCTCTTTTATTCAGGGACATCAATGTTAATTTCTCTGGAGGAGAAAAAAAGATTGCTGAATTAGTTCAAGTTTTAAATCAACATCCTCGGTTGTTAGTGATTGATGAGTTGGATTCTGGCTTGGACATGGAAAATTTGCAAATAGTCTTAACTGCCTTAAAAAAAGAATTAAAAAAAAGTCAAATGGCTCTGCTCATCATCACTCACTCGGGAGCAGTTTTAGAAGAAATCAAACCAGATCGCATTGCCATTTTGCGTCAAGGAGAATTAATTTGTCAGAGTCGAGATATTAAAAAAGTGCTTAGCACTATCAAAAAATATGGCTACCAAAAATGTGAAAGCTGTCAAAACTGCTTATAAACAACTAGATCATCATATCGAAGAAATACTCCACATGTCTGGTTCTGAAGTGATGAGTTCTGTGGATGCTTGGAATAATCTGCCTTGGACTAGACAGTACTTTGGTGACCAGCCAAAGGAAGGTTATCTCATTTGGATCAAAGAACAGCCAGATTGTTCTTTTTTAGCTTGTTTGTCCCTAGATAAACCTGGAACTAAACAACAACTTAATAATTTAATAGTTATTGAAACCGGTCTTTACGTTGATTTAACAGGGACTTGTGAGTCAGCAAGTACATTGACTACAACTACAGCAGGTGACTTTCGTTCTCATCAGGCAAAGGGAAAATTAATTCTCCGAAAAGGATCAAGTCTTTATTATCAACATTTACACGACTGGGATAAAAATGATCGAGTTAGCACCAATTATGAATTCTTTTTAGAGGAAGGTGCTAGTCTCGCTTACACTTATAAAATTGAGGCCGCCGCCGCCGTCATGAACATGCAAGCGCAAATGCACTTAGCCAAAGGCGCCCGCTCCGACTTAAAGATTTTGGCGGACTGTCAGGAAACGAAAATTGACTTAACAGACACCGCCTATTTAGAAGGGGCGGGCGCCAACGCTATCTCCACTCTCCGCATTGTTGGTAGAAAAAATGCAACAGTGAAGGCACGCTCTAAAATCATTGCTCAAGCTGCGGCTAAAGGTCATTTAGATTGTGGAGCCTTAATGTTGGACAAAACAGCAAAATTAACCTTGATTCCCGAATTATTAGTAGCAAATCAGGATGCCCAAGTGACTCATGAGGCGTCAATCGGTAAATTGTCAGCTGAACAAATTCTTTACCTCAGAAGCCGGGGTCTAACGGCTAAAGAAGCCGAGGACCTCATTTTAAGAGGATTCTTAAGTGAGTAAGATCTGTTCACTATTGGCTATTCATTAACAATTTTTATAATTGCGCAACTATCGGAATTAATTGACTAATAAGGAAATTATCTAATGAAGATTTTCGTTGCTTCACAAAATCCAGTAAAAATTAATGCCGTTGCCATGGCTGCTAGTGAAACCTATCCCGATGCAGAAGTGATTGGCATCAGTGTGGACAGTGGTGTTGCGGCTCAACCAATGACCGATCAAGAAACGTTAACTGGTTCTATTAATCGAGCCAAAGCCTTAAAAAAAGAACTACTCAGTAAAAAGCAAATTTCGGCGGATGAAGAGGTCATTTTTGTTGGAGCTGAAGGTGGAGTTTATCACCCTAGCTTTGCTAAAGATCACCAAGAATTGTGGTCAACAGTTTGGATTAGCGTCTTAGATCAGGCTGGGCAGATTTATTCGGCGAGTGGTGCCCGTTTTCGTCTTCCCCAGGTTTTAGCGGATGGGATTTTAGCCGGGAAAGAGTTGGGTGAGGTAATGGGTGCTTTGTTTAATGATCCCAATCTCAAGCAAAAGAGTGGAGCAATTGGTGTTTTAACTAAAAACTTTATTGATCGGACAGAGGAATATGTGGCGATTGCTAAGTTAGCAATTGGCCTGTGGTATGGGAGAGATTGGCAAGCTCAAATTTGAGCTGTCCACGAATTTTAAACCTATAATGTAAAAATAAACTGATCTTGACAGCTTATTATTTCTACTTCAAAATAGGATCATAATATAACAGTTATTAGTGATGCCAAAGGTCTCATGCAAGAAAAATTCAAAAAAGTTGTTCCCTATATTTTTCCAATTTTAGCTTTTGCTTTTGTGGTCTTTATGTTTGTCCGCTGGTATTCTAGTCGAGTGGCCGAACAAGGTAATGGTTTATTATCTAGTGATTTAGAGATTACTAATTTAACTCAAGAAGAAGAGGAAAGTATCATCCGTGGGACTACCGATTTTGCAACGGTAGAAATGACGGCTGTTGGTGAAGCCAGTGGTGAAATCCGTTATCAATTGACGGAGGATAAATTAAATTTTACGGTTACAGCTAATTTACCAGAGAGTGATGAGGCTTTTGCCGTTTGGTTAAAAGAAGTTGATGGCGACGCGAAGAAAAAAGTTTTCACTTTGACTTATTCTAAGGCTGGATTCATAGGTTCAGCTTCAGTGCCGGCTGAGATTCTGCCTGTTGAGGTAGTAGTTAGTACCGAGTCTGATTTATTGCTTGAGGATGCTCTTTTGCGCGGTATCATTGAAAAGTAAAGAAATATTGAGTTAATTTGATATATTTTGATAGTTAAAAATTAAAATTGCTTCTTGATATACTTATCAAGTATGCTAACCTAGCAGTTAGTAATTAACAGTTATTCTGGCCTGGGGCCAGGAAGAAGGAGACTTGTATGGCAGCTTTTAGCTATACCAACAAAAAGGGTCAGACCTACTATCTTCACACTCGTGATGTGACCTTGAAAAATGGTCGGGTGCAAACTATTTATTTCTTTGCACGAGATATCCGTGACGGTTCTTTGAGTGAGGTTCCAGCCGGTTATATGGTGGTTGAAACTACTCGAACTGGCATGCCAGTATTGAAGAAAAAATAATTTTTCTCATTTGTCAATTAAGATCCCGCCTTTTTACTAAGGCGGGATTTTTTTATTTATAGCTTTTACTAATTCTTTGTTATGATATGTTTATGAAAATTTATATTGCTAGCGATCACGGTGGGTTTAAACTCAAAGAAGAAATTAAGGAGAGCGTAGAAGGACCAGTGTTTGATCTCGGTCCTCAACAATTAGATCCAGCGGATGACTACCCACAATTTGCTTTTCGCGTAGCTGAAAAAGTTAGTCAAGAGCCTGGTAGCATTGGACTGTTATTTTGTCGGTCTGGTTCGGGTATGGCAATCGCCGCTAATAAAGTTAAAGGTATTAGAGCAGTTGATGTTTATAATCAACAAATTGCAAAACATGCCATCACTGATAATCATGCCAATGTTTTTGCTTTTGGTGCAGATTATTTAACTAAAGAAGAAGTTCTCGCTTGTCTGGATACTATTTTGCATACTCAAGCGGATCAAGATGAGCGTCATTTAAGAAGGATTCAGCAAATTATTGCTTACGAAAAATAAATAACTATGCAAATTCATCCCGCCATTTTAACTGATAGTTTGGCAACTTTTGCTCAGCAATTGGATTTAGTCAAACAAGTGCCAACCATCAAAGTGATTCAAGTAGACATTGTTGACGCGGTTTTTACTGATAATATCACCATCAACCCTACGGATTTAGTAGATTTTGATTTCGACGATTTAGCAATTGATTTTCATTTAATGACGGAAGAGCCAATGGATTATGTGTGGGAGTTAATTGATTGTGGTCAAAAATTACCAACCCAATCAGTGATTGGTCAAATAGAAAAAATGTCTTACCAATTAGATTTTCTGGAAGAGATCAAAAAAGCTGGTTGGCAGGCAGGTTTAGCCATTAATCTTTTTACGCCACTAGAAAATATTGAAAAACATGCCTGGGAGTACTTGGATCAAGTCTTATTAATGGCTGTTGAGGCTGGAGCACAAGGTCAAACTTTTAATTCTTTAATTTTTGCTAAAATTGAAGAATTAAAAAACAAAATTAACCAATCTAATAAACCAATTAAAATAGTGGTTGATGGTGGCATTAAGCAGGAACAGATTAAAGATTTACAAAAAGCTGGTGTTGATCAAATAGCTGTTGGTTCAGCTGTCTTTGACGCAGATAATTTTAAAACTGAATTTAATAAGTTAAAAAAGGAATTGCAATGACTCATCATGAGCAAAAAAAAATTAATGTTACCAAAGCCAATCCCAAAGCTAATCCCAAGGTCAAGCTTTTAACCAGGATAGATAGAGTTGCTTTTTATGGCAGTGCAGATATAGCAGAAGATCATCCAGTGTGTCGGGCTGCGTATGAGGTGGCAGCTTATGTTGCTAGTCAAAATAAAATAGTGGTTAATGGCGGTGGGCCGGGAGTAATGGGAGCTGCAACCAGGGGAGCTAAATCAAAAAATGGTAAAACTTTAGCCGTGACTTTTAGGCCAGTCGATATGCCAGAATTTGAAGGACGTGATGCAAAAAATGTTGTAGATCAAGAAATTAAAACTGCCAATTATCTGGAACGAATGGCTGGTTTGATGGACAATGCTGATCTTTTTGTTTGTTTTCAGGGTGGGACTGGTACGTTAAGCGAATGGGCAACGGCTTGGCTTTTGGCTCATCTCCACTATGGCAATCACAAACCACTGATCTTGTATGGCCATTTTTGGTATGAGGTCATGGAGGTTATTCACAAGAATTTTTTAATTGGCTATAAAGAATCAAAGGTTTATCGGATTGTGGATAATTTGGAGGAATTTAAAGTAGCACTGCACTTATTTGAGGATGAAATGCGGGAACGTCAAAAATAAAAAATATTCTGAGTCGGCAATGGTTTGCTTGTTTTTACTCATTATCACTATTTTTTATCTCCGTTCTTGCAATTGTTGTTTAGTATCTTGTACAATGAAAGAACCTGCCTTATGTATAACTGCATTAGTATTGGATCTTCACTAGTCGACATTTTTATTAGTTCCAAAGATTGGGAAGCTAAACGTAATAAAAATCAGCAGATTCTGACCTATGGAGATAAGTTAGACTTAAGTGATTTTCATATTTTTACCGGAGGTGGAGCCAGTAATACTGCTGTTGCTCTCAGTCGTTTAGGTTTCAAAGTAGCAGTGATTTCAGAAACTGGTCAAGACGAATTTTCAGATTTGATTATTCGAGATTTCGAAAAAGAAGGAGTGGCCACCCAACTACTAGTTAGAGAAAAATTAGAGCGTACGGGTGGCAGTGTGGTGTTGGTTACGAAAGATAGTGAAAGAATTGTTTTGACTTATCGCGGAGCGGCATCGATGCTCGACCCTTACGATATTCCTGCGTTCTGGCTGACTCAAGCTAATTGGGTTCATCTATCAAGTATAGCTGGTCAGCAGGCTACTTTGACTAAAATTTTTGCCACTTTGCTTAAAGATCAAGATACAAAATTATCTTGGAATCCAGGCAAAGCCGAGATTGATTTATTAGTGAAAAGAACATTTGATTTTAACGACATTCCTTGTGAAGTCTTTTTTGTTAATCAACAAGAGTGGACTTTGTTGGCTCCAGTGCAAAAAGAAATTTTAGCTAATTTTCCTCAAGTAATTGTTACCATGGGGAAAAAGGGTGGTGAAGTTTATTTGTATGGAAAAAAGAAATTTGTCTTTGAAGGTCAGGGCGATCATACTGTTGATGATACTGGTGCTGGTGATGCTTTTTCCTCGGCCTATATCGCAGCACTGATCGATAATCGAGAAATTGAGGAGGCTATTGTTTGGGGAGTTCGTAACGCTAGTAACGTAGTGAGATATTATGGGGCTAAAACTGGTTTATTACGTCGTTATCAAATGTTAGAATTGCTAGCTGCACAAAAAAAGTAAAAATGTTAGACTAGATGAGAAATATGAAAAAAATTGTAATTTGTCTTATCTCTTTATTGATTATTTTCCCACTCTTTTTTAGTAGTAAAGTAAGGGCGGCCGCGCTGCAAATTACAGCCATAGGTACCATGGATGTTTCTAATTTAGATTTGGGTGGGAGTTTGAAGGAATATAATTATTCTGGGGGGACTTTTGCCTTAACTGGTTTAGCTTCACCCTCGGCCGTTATTTCAATTACTATTGATGACTTAACTAGAACGGCGACTGCAGATGAGGAGGGTAGTTGGAGTACGCTAATCTCGTCTTTAAGTGAAGGAGAGCATCAATTTGATTTATCTACAGCAACAGAGACTTTAGATTTTGTGTTAACAATTGGTAACAGTAGTACTGCCAGTGGCAATCTTGAAACTGTTGCTACAACTAGCACTACTACCCTGCCTAATGCTGGTTCTACCACCGTTAGTTTGTTATTTTTAGCTGTTGCGATGTTAAGTATCGGTTTAGGCTTGACGCTTAGGGCAAAACAATCTTAATTTACTTATGTCTGAACTTAACTCTGATGAAATATTGAATCAGGAGCTTGATGAGTTACGAGCTAAAATTAAACAAGTTCAACTTCCCGAAGAATTACAATCAAAGCTGGAAAAAGAATTAGTTTTTTTGGAGCGGAGTGCAAAATTGGGCAATTATGACGAGAAATATGATAAAGTTTCTCGATACTTAGACTGGGTAACCAAGATCCCATTTGGTAAAAAAAGTGAAGACACTTTAGACATTCAACAGGCTAAAGTAGTTCTTGATGAACATCATTATGGTTTAAAAGAGGTTAAAGATCGATTTTTGGAGTATTTAGCTATTCTTAATTTACAAAAACAAAATTTTGCTGATCAGGAATTTTCTGCGCCAGTATTATTGCTAGTTGGTTTGGTAGGAACAGGTAAAACTACTTTTGCATATTCTTTAGCGGAAGCCCTGAACCGCCAAATTTTAAGAATTCCGGTTGGAGGAATGGCTTCTGCCAAAGAATTGCGTGGTGAATCACGCTTAATTTTGGAGGCTCAACCTGGGGCGGTAATTCAGGGTCTTTGTACTGCCCAAACGATGAATCCAGTGATTTTACTTGATGAAATCGATCGATCCGCGGAAGAAGCCAATAATGATATTATGGGTGTTCTGGTTGAACTGCTAGATCCTGCGCAAAATCATGCTTTTGTCGATAATTACATTAATTATCCGGTAGATTTAAGTCAAGCGATTTTTATTGCCACTTGTAACAACACCCGTCGTATTTCAGCCGCTGTTTTAGACCGGATGGAACGAATTGATATGCCGTCCTACAGTGATGAAGAGAAAATTGTGATTGCCAAAAAGTATATTTTGCCTGAAATTCTCAAAGAAGCTGGTTTGAAAGAAAACCAATTTAAGATTGATGAAGCGGTTTGGCCTAAGTTAGTTAGACCTTTGGGTTTTGATGCTGGAGTACGTACGTTACAACGCACGCTTAAAGGTGCGGTAAGAAAAGCCGCTAGAATTATTGTGGAACGGGGCTTTGAAGAAGTGGTGATTAAACCAGATAATGTTAAGATTTTCCTGCCTAGTTATTAGTCTTGTGTTAAAATTGCTTTATGTCAAAGACTGATTTGCCATTGAAGGAAATGTTACAGCAAGTTAAAGATTTATCTAGTTTGCAATTGTTATTGGAAGAGAGTGTTGCTCAATTGCCTTTAGCCAAAAAACCTCAGGATATTGTTCATGGTGAAGGTAGTCAAAATGCCGAGATCATGTTAATTGGGGAAGCTCCCGGTTATTATGAATCAATTCAGCGCCGCCCCTTTGTTGGTCGGTCTGGGCAATTATTACGTAAAACTCTTGAGGAAATTAATCTTCCAGCAGAAAAAGTTTTTATTAGTAATATTATTAAAGTTAGACCGCCAGATAATCGTGATCCATTGCCAAAAGAAATTTTAGCATTTAAACCTTTTTTAGATAAAGAGATCGAGTTAATCAAACCTAAATTGATAATTACTCTAGGCCGGTTTAGTTTGGCAAAATTTTTGGAGGGAGTGAAAATCTCACAAATTCATGGACGCCTACATAGTTTAAGATGGCAAGGTCTAAACTTGTTTGTGTTGCCCATGTATCATCCGGCAGCGGCACTGCGATCTAGTCAAGTTAAAGAATCATTTGTTAACGATTTTAAAAAAATTAATAAAATTTTAGCTTGGATAGCTGGTCAAGAAGAAACTCAAATTTTTAAAAATCAATTAAGAGAGGAATTATTTTAATATGTCAAAACTCAAATTTATAGCCTTAGGAGGCATGGGTCGAGTTACCCAGAACCTTTATTTATATCAATATGAACAAGAAATATTGTTGATTGATTGTGGTATTGGTTTCCCTGATATTTACATGCCTGGAGTTGATGCGCTAATCCCAGACATTACTTATCTGCTCAACCAAATTGAAGGTGGAGCCAAAATCGTTGGGATGATTTTAAGTCATGGTCATGATGATCATATTGGCGCTTTACCTTATTTATTACCCAATTTGCCAGATTTTCCAATTTATGCTTCACCCCTAACAGCGCAGTTTGCTCATGATCGTTTATTAGATAAAAAAGTTGATAAAAACATCCAAGTTTTGGGTGATCGACAAAATTTTTCATTGGGCCAATATTTTAAATTTCAATTTGTTGCGATTACTCATTCTGTTCCAGATTCGAAACATATTTTGTTAGAGACTCCGGTCGGCAAAATTTATCATGGTAGTGATTTCAAATTGGATAAGCACCCAGTTGATGGTCACTTAACAGATATGGAATTTATTGAACAAATTGGCCGACAAGGTGATTTATTGATGGCTTGTCTGGATTGTCTTCGAGTAGAAAGAAATGAATGGACACCTTCTGAATCAACTGTAGGCCCAGCTTTACTAGAAGAGATGAAGGGAGTTAACGGCAAAATTTTAGTGACTTTAATGAGTTCCCATCTCCACCGCATTCAGCAAACCGTGAATGCTTGTCAAGAATTAGGGAGGAAGGTAGTGTTTGTTGGTCGGAGTGTTGAGCAAAATGTGCAAACGGCCATTCAATCTAAAAGTCTCAATATTCCTAAAGGTTTAATGGTTGATAAGAAAAAGATCAAAGAAATTCCGGATGAAAAACTCTGTATTATTATTGCTGGCAGTCAGGGTCAAGAGGGTTCGTCTTTGGTCAGAGCAGTTTATGGAGATCACCAGATTGTACAAATTAGTAATCGCGATAAAGTAATTTTTTCGGCTGATGTGATTCCTGGTAACGAAATTCCATATTACTCAGCGGTAGATCAGTTGGCAGCTGATGAAGTAGACGTCGTTTATCCAGAAATTCGTCCAAGCATTCATCGTTCAGGTCATGCTAGTCGAGTTGAACAGGAGCTAATGTTGAAATTACTTAGACCAAAATTTGTGATGCCCATTGGTGGAGCTGATCGCCATCGAGCTTTATTCAAAAAAACAGTGGCTAAACCGTTGTCTTATCAAGATTGGCAAATCCTCTTACCAAAAAGTGGTGAAGTTTTAGCAATTGATCAACAAAGAGTTTCAGTGCTTCAGCAAATATCTTTATCAGCTCAAACCGTTGATGGTTTAGGTATTGGTGATGTGGGGCCGATTGTTTTATCTGACCGTTTAAATTTATCTAAAGCAGGTATTATTGTTTTGCTTTTACCACGCTTTAAGAAAAAAATTGATTTCAGCAGAATGCAAGTTATTTCTCGAGGTTTTGTTTTTATGAAAGAAGCCGACGAAGTGGTGAACTATATTAAAAAAGAAACGGTGCAAATTGTGCAAGATCTTGGTAAGAATGTCACAGACGAAGAACTTAAACGGCGCTTGGAAAAGCGTTTGGCGCGTCGTTTATTCAAAGTAATTCGGCGCGAACCAATAATCTTACCGGTAATCTGGGATATTTAAGGGTAAAAAATATTTATTTTTTAGCCTTACTGCTTGCAGTTTTCAGACTTTTGTCTTTTAATAGAGGATAGTTAATCTGATCAAAATATGGCAAAAAGAAAGTCCCGTCGTAAAAAACGTAAAGCGATTCGCATGAAAATGCGGGCCGACACTACCTATTCCATCATTGCCGTTCTACTCATTATGTTTGGTAGTTTGGTTTTAGTCTCTTTTACTGGGCAAGGACAATGGTTAATTACCCTGAATAATTTTTTGGCAAATAAACTTGGCTTATCAATGTTATTTTTACCATTTGTTTTTATTGCGTCTGGACTGGTAATGATCCGCAGCAAGCACGCTTGGTCTAAACCCACCATTTTGCTTGGCGTGATTGTGATGATGATTGGCGCGATGGGAGTGTCTCGAAGTGGAGAAATTGGTATAAATATTTTCAACAATTTAGCTCTCTTAATTAGTGCTGTTGGCAGTTATATTGTTTATGGAGCGCTAACTATTATTGGTTTTTTAATTCTTTCTCAAAGTTCTTTGACTGATCTGGTTAATGGTATCAGTAAAATAATTAGTAAAAACCATCAAAAAAAATCAGCTAAAAAAGATGTTAAGACTCTTGATAAAGATATTACTGATCAAGAAATTAAAAAATCGCGGCACTTTTTCATCCCCAAGTTAGCTTTTGGCAAAAAGGATTTAAAAAGAGGAAGTGATTTTCAGAAAGAAATTGAGCTGGATCAAACTAGTAGTACGGCGGTTTTAACTGAGAAAAAGGTAATAGATAATAAACTCCCCTCAAATAGTTTAGACGGAGAGGAAGCATTAAATGCTTCGTCAACGCCAATGATTTGGGATTATCCGCCGTTGTCTTTGCTGACTGTGGAAAAAGGAGCAAAAGCTGACCGTGGTGATGTTAAAGCCAATGCACAAATTATTGAAAATACACTAGATTCTTTCGGCATTAATGCCAAAGTAGTCGAATACAATCCTGGTCCTGCTGTCACTCAGTACTGTTTGGAGATTAGTCAGGGTACTCGTTTGGCTAAAATTACTGCCCTGTCCACTGATTTAGCCCTAGCCCTGGCCGCACCTACCGGACAAGTAAGAATTGAAGCGCCTATTCCAGGTCGAAATTTAGTGGGAGTAGAAGTACCAAATCATAGTGCGGAAATTGTGCCACTGAAAACAATGTTGTCTTCACCAATACTTAAAAAACATCCTTCTAAATTAGCGGTCAGTTTAGGTGTTGATGTAGCTGGTAAGCCAGTTGTGGCTGACATCTCTGAAATGCCACACCTCTTGATTGCTGGTGCCACCGGTTCTGGTAAATCAGTTTGTGTTAATGCTTTCTTGTGTTCAATTTTATTTAGGGCCACTCCAGAAGAAGTCAAATTAATTTTGGTGGACCCAAAACGGGTTGAACTTGGCAAATATCATGATATTCCTCATTTGTTAACACCAGTCATTCATGATCCTGACAAGGTAATTTCAGCTCTTAAATGGGCGGTTGAATTAATGGAAAAACGCTATAAATTATTAAATGAAGTTGGGGTCCGTTCAATTCATGACTACAATGAGCTAGCTGGTTTAGCTACGATGCCAAACATTGTAATTGTCATTGATGAAATGGCCGACATTATGCTTTTTGCGCCTAAAGAAGTTGAAGATAATGTCACTCGTATTGCACAAATGGCTCGTGCAGTAGGTATTCATCTAGTGTTAGCCACTCAAAGACCATCGGTAGATGTTATCACTGGTTTAATCAAGGCCAATATGCCAACTAGAATTGCTTTTAATGTATCAAGCGTCACTGATAGTCGGGTGATTTTAGATACACCAGGAGCAGAAAAATTATTAGGTAAAGGAGATATGCTTTACCTCTCGCCTGACAGAGCCAAACCGGCGCGTATTCAAGGTACCTTTGTCGCCTCTAAAGAAATTGATCAATTAGTGGATTTTCTCAGATCACAAGGTAAAAAGCCCAATTATGAGGAAGATATTGTTAGTAAATATCAAGTAAGCAAGGTAGGTGGCTCGGTAAGTGTCAGTGTTGAGGGAGAAGCTGACCGAGATGAACTTTTTGATGAGGCAGTGCGGCTATTTGCTACTAGCGACAGTGCCTCATCAAGTGCCATTCAAAGACACTTGTCGGTTGGCTATGCTCGAGCAGCTAGAATTTTAGACCAGCTAGAAGAAGCTGGTCTCGTGGGACCAGCTCAAGGCAGCAAAGCCAGGGAAGTTTACCCAGCCAAATTTCAAGAATATTTGGCGGGTAAAGAACCGTTTTAGTTTTTT